>Ga0334883_1000478_pt1 | contig 71966 bp, 67 predicted proteins | sample GraSluR1_MG_6_FD_207230 | JGI IMG/M metagenome (GOLD analysis project Ga0334883, IMG submission 207230) | Sludge microbial communities from methane-producing bioreactor in Wageningen University, Netherlands - Granular Sludge_09_05-R1 | ecosystem: Engineered > Bioreactor > Anaerobic >... | reverse complement strand
GTCCCCTGCCAGGAGGACGGGACATCCAAAAGTCTTGGCCACCCGCATATTCACGATCTCGCTTTTCCTGAGATTTATCTCCGCAGGGCTTCCGGCACCCTCCACGAGAACCAGGTCATTTTCCGCGGCCAGCTTTTCGAAGGACGAGACGACGGAACTCCACAGCACCTCACGACACGTATAATACTCCCCGGCGGATAAAGTCTTCCATGGCCTGCCCATAAGAACCACCTGGGACCTGGAATCCCCCTCCGGCTTCAGCAGCACCGGGTTCATCTCGATCTCCGGCTCTCTGCCGGCGGCATGGGCCTGCACCACCTGCGCACGCCCCATCTCCTCCCCCGTCGCTGTGACGAAAGAATTCAGGGCCATGTTCTGGGCCTTGAAGGGGGCCACCCGAAGTCCCCTGCGGGCGAAAATGCGGCACAACGCCGCTGTGAGAACGCTTTTCCCCACTGACGAGGACGTTCCCTGTATCATTAATGTCCGGGCGCGGATAGTACATTCCCCCGATCTGCTCAATATGGACTCAATGCTACCCACCGGCGGGTCTTTTTGCAAGGGAGGAGGGACAAGCAAAAAAATTCGCCCCGCCTTTCAGTCAAAAGGCCGGGGCGAACCATGTTCCGGGATACAGTGAAATTTTACTTCTCATATTTGAACGATACCTTCACCTTTGCCCGGTAAGCGCTCACCTTTCCGTTCTCCATGTGCATGTCGAGAGCCACGACTTCCGCAACGCGCAGATCCCTCAGCGATTCCGACGCCCGCTCAACAGCCGCCATTGCCGCTTTTTCCCACGACTCTGTGCTGCTTCCCACGAGCTCGATCACCTTGTAGACACTTTCCATAAAGACCCCTCCTTCTCTTTCGGTATGCCCGGGAACCAGGCTTCTGAACACTATTCTTTCAGCAGCTCATTACGGAGGATCCATCCATCACCTCCAGTATTCCCGAATTTTTCAGACATGATGGAATTATTATACAGTAAAAAAAGATCCCGTAAACCTCTATAATGAATAAAAAAGCGAAGGAGAGTACCCTGATGGATTCCCGTGGATACGTTCATGTCTATACCGGCAACGGAAAAGGAAAGACCACCGCGGCGCTCGGCCTGGTCCTCAGAGCCTCGGGGGCGGGGCTTTCCGTTTACGTCGGCCAGTTTCTCAAACGGGCAGAGTACAGTGAACATGCCGCCCTCGCCCTCCTGCCGGCAGTGAAGACCGAGGCTTACGGTGCACAGAGACGGATCGGGGCACCTATCTCGGAAGAGGACATCAGGCAGGCGCGACTCGGCCTGGAAAAACTGAAAGAAGCAGCTTCGTCGGGAAAATACGGCCTGGTGGTAGCCGACGAGTTCCTGGTGGCAGTCCGCCTGGAACTTTTTTCAGAGGAGGACGCCCTCTCGCTGCTGGACGTGAGGCATCCCTCAACGGAACTCGTGATCACGGGCCGGTACGTCTTCCCGGGGATACTCGAACGGGCGGACCTGGTGACCGAGATGAAGGAGATCCGCCATTATTTCTCACAGGGAGTTCCCGCGAGGAAAGGAATAGAAAAATGACGCTGCCGCGGATCATTCTCGCTGGTACAAACAGCGGATCGGGGAAAACGACCCTGGCCATGGCCGTCATCTCCGCCCTGCGGGAACGGGGCCTACAGGTCCAGCCGTACAAGGCGGGACCTGATTACATCGACCCCGGATTTCACTCCCTGGCGGCCGGGAGACCCTGCCGCAGCCTTGACACCATGCTCCTCCCGAAAGGGCGGCTGCTGGAGCTTTTCGAACGAAGCGCCCGGCAGGCGGACATCTCGGTGATAGAGGGGGTCATGGGACTTTTCGACGGGGCCGGAGCCCTCGACGAGCGGGGCAGCACCGCGCACCTGGCAAAAATTCTCGCATCTCCCGTGGTCCTCGTGGTGAACGGCAAGGCCATGGCAAGAAGCGCCGCGGCTCTGGTCCGGGGCTTCGCCCGGTTCGACCGGCGGGTGCATGTGAAGGCTGTTCTTTTCAACGATCTCGGGAGCCCCGGGCACTACAGCATCGTGAAACGGGCAGTGGAAGAGTATACGGGTATCCCCGTCCTCGGGTACCTTCCCCGGAATAATTCGGTCTCACTCCCCGAACGCCATCTCGGCCTTACGCCCACCGCCGAGCACAGCGGCCTGGAGGTACTGATCACAACGCTCAGGAAGATGGCCGAAGAGTTCCTGGACCTGGACGGGCTGCTCGGGATCGCTGACGGAGCCCAGCCCCTGCCTCCCTTCACGAAGACCCTTTTCACGGCACCGCCTCCAGGCAAAAAAGTCCGGATCGCCGCGGCAATGGACGAAGCATTCCACTTCTACTACCGGGACAACCTGGATATTCTTGAACAGCTGGGAGCGGATATCGTTCCCTTCAGTCCCCTCCGGGACACAAAACTTCCCGCCGGTACGGACGGCATCTATATCGGGGGAGGGTTTCCCGAGGAATTCGCTCTCCGTCTTGCGGAGAATGCAGAGGCCAGGGAGGCAGTCCGGAGTGCGGCGGAGAGCGGCATACCCCTGCTTGCCGAGTGCGGGGGGCTCATGTACGCGGCGGACCGGCTTGAGGACAGGAACGGGACGATACATCCCATGGCGGGAGTCTTCCCGGGCATCACGAGGATGGGCAAAAGGCTCCAGGCACTTGGATACTGCGGCGGCAGGCTCACCCGCCCGGCACTTCCCGGAAGAAAGGGCGCCCTTCTCAGGGGGCATCTTTTTCACTGGTCCTTCTACGACAGCGAGGGGAACGACGGTCTCTTTTCCCTCCTCCTCGAAAAAAACGGAAAGAAATTCCCCGACGGTCTGGCAAAGGGCAACGCCTTCGCCTCGTACCTCCACCTCCACTTCGGGACAAACCCCGCCCCGGCAAAACGTTTTATCCAGCTGGCCCTCCGGCGGAAGAACCGGGGGATTTAAAAAACGCCCGGATGCCGTTCCCGGCCCCGGGCGTTCTCTCTTTATTTCTAATCCAGAAAATCCTTGAGTTTCTTACTCCTGCTGGGGTGGCGCAGCTTCCGAAGGGCCTTCGCCTCTATCTGGCGGATCCTCTCCCTTGTCACGCCGAAACGCTTGCCCACTTCCTCCAGGGTATACGAACGGCCGTCCTCCAGACCGAAGCGGAAGTGCAGCACTTCCCGCTCACGCTCCGACAGGGCCTCGAGCATCTCCTCGATCTGTTCGTGAAGCAGGTGCCCTGCGGCGGCCTCCTCGGGGCTGGGAAGATCCCTGTCCTCGATGAAGTCTCCGAGCTGGCTGTCCTCCTCCTCGCCGATGGGAGTCTCAAGGGATACGGGCAGCTGGGCGATGCGGCGGATCTCCTCCACCTTCGACGGCTCGATCTCCATTTCACCGGCGATCTCCTCGTCGGTGGGTTCCCTTCCAAGCCGCTGAACCAACTGGCGGGAGATACGCACCATCTTGTTGATGGTCTCCACCATGTGGACCGGCACGCGGATAGTCCTCGCCTGGTCGGCGATGGCCCTCGTTATGGCCTGGCGGATCCACCACGTGGCGTACGTGCTGAACTTGAATCCCTTCCGGTAGTCGAACTTCTCCACCGCGCGGATAAGCCCCAGGTTCCCCTCCTGGATAAGATCGAGGAAGAGCATCCCCCTGCCGATATATTTCTTCGCGATGCTCACCACCAGGCGGAGGTTCGCGTCCACGATCTTCTTCTTGGCAGTGTCGTCGCCGGCCTCCACGCGCTTGGCCAGCGCCACTTCCTCGGCCGCATCGAGCAGGGGCACCTTGCCGATCTCCCGAAGATACATGCGCACCGGGTCGGTGAGCGGGATGTCATCAAGTTTCCCGATCTCCATGTCAACGGTCGGCTGGGCGAGCATATCCTCGTCAACGGCAGGCGCAGCGGCGCCCTCGGCAGCAGGTTCCTTCGCATCGTCGTCCACCAGCTCGATCCCCAGCTCCAGGAGATTGGCCACCATGTTGTCCAGGACCTCGGTGCTCCAGTTCTCAATGGGAAGATGACGCTCAATATCCTTCTGGGTCAGGAATCCCTTTCCCTGCCCCTCGGTGATGAGCTCTCTGACCTTGCCGACATAATCGGCGATTTCTTCCTGCGACATTTCTTCCTTTTTGTCGGTCTTCTCGTCCAGGATGCCTTCCTTTTCTTCGAGAATATCCTTATTTTTCAAAATGTCGTTCTCCATCGAGCATCGAGTCCCCTTTTCAGTACGGCAAGGACGGTCCCGGAATTCCATTCGGGAATCAGGGCCGTCTCCTCAACATATTCCACACTTTTTCACGTGGACAAATATTATATCATATCCTGCCCCAGTGAAAGTTTTAGGGTGACCAGGGGAGGAAAAGAGACTTCCGGCGACGGCCCCACCCATTTCCGTGTCTCCTCGAATTCCATCTCGTAGAGCAGACGGCTGATCTCAAGGTCGACGGGGTTGTCGGTCTCGTAGGGAATGAAAAATCTCCTGTAGCCGAATTTCTCGGCGAAGAACGGCATATTGGATCCTCCGGGAACGATCTTTTCCAGAGTCCCCTCAAGCCGGCCCAAAAAATCGTCCTCGCTGAAGAAGGGATTGCCGCTTACCAGTATGATTGCCTTGAAGCTGCCCAGGATGATCTCGCGGTCCCAGAGAGTGCAGAAAGTGACGCCCCCCTCAAGCTCGTCCTGCCCGTAGAGAAGGGAGGAAACGGCGTTCTCCATAGGGGATGAATAGCCGAAGAGCATGGTAAACCCCAGTTCCACACGGCGGTGCTTTCCCGGAATGAACATGCTGTCCCGCAGAAGAGTGCCCGCCTGCCCGCTCTGGATGCTTGTAAGACAGTAGAATTCGCTGTTCAGGCACATGGAAAGAGCGGCTATCCTCGAAAGGCTTCCGCTGTGATGCGAATTGACCGACACAGGCTTGTAGTCCACCCCAAGGGGAAACCATGGGGCTATCTCCATGTCGACGTTTGAATCCCAGTAGGGAAGTGAGGTCATTATACGGCTCCTTTTCTTTTCGGCGGAAGCTGCTGAAACATCCGCACTCCGGAAATGCGCTCTCCGGTCACAGAATGCCATCCAACTGTTCCTGCACTTCCTCGGATACACTATATCCCATGGAAGGTACTCCTACAAGTCCCGTGTCAATTCCTTTCTGATATACTTTAAAAAAGAAAGGGGGGGTACCATGCCGGACAACACGGAAAGCCTTCGCAGCGGCCCAATGGCCCCTCTGCTCTTTCGCCTGTCATTCCCCGCAGCCCTCGGCATGGCCGTCCAGGCATCGTACAGCCTGGTGGACGCGTTCTTCGTGGGACAGGGTGTAGGCCCCTCGGGGATCGCGGCCATCTCCATGACATTCCCCCTGCAAATGGTGATCATGGCCATCGCCCAGGCCGGAGGCGTCGGGGGGGCATCCATGATCTCCCGGAACCTTGGCGCCGGCCGAAGAAAGAGGGCGGAACGCACCGTGGGCACACTGTTCGCCCTGACCTGGCTGCTTGGTATACTGCTCTCCGTTCTCTGGGTCGTCTTCTCCCCCGTACTCCTGCGCCTCATCGGCACGAGCAGCACCCTTCTTCCCCTGGCCGAGGAATACGCCTCGGTCCTCTTTCTCGGCGCCCCGTTCTTCGCCTTCTCCATCACCGCCAACAACTTCGTCCGCGCCGAAGGCAACGCATCCTTCGCCATGATGACTATGGTCATCTCCGCCGGCGTCAACATCATGCTCGATCCCCTCTTCATCTTCGGGTTCGGCTGGGGCGTGCGCGGGGCGGCCTGGGCCACGGTCATCTCCCAGGGCGCAACGGCCCTGTGGCTCGTGTGGTACTATCTCGACGGAAGAAGCGTGGTGGTTTTCCGGTGGAAGCACGTCCGGTTCAGCCGCAGCATCCTATCCGAAAGCATGGCGATAGGGGCTGCCGCATTTGCCCGGCAGGGAGCTGCAAGCTTTTCCCTGCTCGCGGTGAACCTCGCACTCTCCCTTCTCGACGGGGACGCCGCAGTGGCGGCATACGGCATCGTTAACCGGGTGCTCCTCTTCGCCGTAATGCCCACCTTCGGCATCGTCCAGGGGCTGCTGCCCATCGTCGGCTTCAATTACGGAGCAAAACAGCACTGCAGGGTCGTCCAGGCCATGCACCTTTCCATCGGGGTCTCAACCTTTATTTGTACCGCCGGCGCACTTCTCTTCCTCTCATTCCCCGCAAAGATCACCGCCGTATTCACGTCATCCCCAGAGGTGATCTCCCTCGGGACCGACGCGGCGCTGATGATAGCCATAGGAATGTCCCTTACCGGGTTCCAGGTCATGGCCTCGGGTCTGTTCCAGGCCATCGGAAAGGCCGGCCCGTCCTTCGTCCTCTCCCTGCTTCGCCAGGTGATCTTCCTGGTCCCCCTGGTAGCGCTCCTCGCCCCCCTTCGGGGAGTGCCGGGCGTGTGGGCCGCGTTCCCGGCGGCGGAGATTTCCGCCGCACTGGTGACGTTCTTCCTCTACCGCAAAGAAATGCGCCGCCTCCGCAGTTTCTGCGAAAGCGGCGCTGAAAACCAGCCCTAAGAAAAAATTCTACAGCAGGAGCGACGCCGTCAGAAGGTGTGCGTGCGACAGGGGATACTCCTCCGCCTGCCCTCCGAACGCCTCCCCGACCCGCCTTGCCTCTTCGGTGAACTCCGGCCTCCCGGCGGGCTCCGCAAGCTTCAGGAACACTGCCATGGCCACGGCGTTCCCCGACGGGATCGCCCCGTCGTACCCTTCCTTCCGTCGCAGGAAAAGCGTCCCGTCACCGCCCCCGTGGGGATAAAACCCCCCGTTCTCCCTGTCAGGAAAATCCTCCAGGAGAACATCCATAAGCGACGCGGCGGAGTCGAAATACTCCTTTTTTCCCGTTGCCTCGCCCAGCTCAGCCAGACCCCAAGCAAGGAACGCGTAGTCGTCCAGGAAGCCCCGGATCGCGGCATCCCCGTCCCGGAACCGGTGCAGCAGCCGTCCTGAATCCAGGCGGAGAACTCTCCCGATGAACGAAACCGCCCGTTCCCCGGCAGCGATCCACTCCGGGCGGCCGAACACCGCCCCCGCCCTCGCAAGGGCGGCGATCATGAGCCCGTTCCAGTCGGTGAGGATCTTATCGTCCAGCAGCGGAGGGATCCGCTGTTTCCGAGCCTCGAGGAGCTTTCCCCTCGAACTCTCCAGCAGCCCGTAGTACTCCTCAGGGGAAAGACCGAACTTCTCGGCGGCCTCCCCGGGAAGGACAGCCAGGTGAAGGATATTTGCCCCGGACTTCATCCCCGATGCCTCGTCCCTGAAGTTTCCCCCGGGCAGGACGCCGTAGGAGTGAAGAAAGACCTCCGCCTCCCTTTCCGGCAGAAGGGCACGGATCTCGTCCTCACTCCAGACGTAGTATTTTCCCTCCACACCCTCGCTGTCCGCGTCGAACGCCGAGTAAAAGCCGCCCTCCGGGGACGTCATCTCCCCAAGAACAAACCCCGCGAGGTCATCGGCGAATGCCTCGTAGAGCTGTGACGGTCTTCCCTCGTGGAACTCCGCGGCAGTATAGAGCATCAGTGCCTGGTCGTAGAGCATTTTCTCGAAATGGGGCAGCTTCCACTCCCGGTCGGTGGAATACCTGGCCAGCCCGCCTCCAAGGTGGTCGCGGATCCCGCCGACCCACATGCGGGCAATGGTGGTATCGGCCATTTCCAGCGCACGCTCTTCCCCGAACTTCTTCCAGTAGCTGAAGAGGAACAGCAGCCACGACGGCATGGGGAACTTCGGCTCCTTCCCGAACCCTCCCCACCGGCCGTCATAGAGGCTTCCCAGCTGGGCGTACGCCTTCCGGGCGACATCCTCGCCGGGACAGGCTCCCGGTTCAGGCGCCCCCTTCTTCAGGAGGGTGTCCCGGATGCTTCGCGCCGACTCCTCTACCTGTTCCCGCTGAGTCTTCCACAGCCATTTCACCCGGGGGACCATCTCCATCATCCCGGGGCGACCTGCGGTCTCTCTCTTCGGGATGTAGGAAGCGGCGAAAAAGGGCATCCCCTCCGGCGTCACGAAGGCGTTCAGAGGCCAGCCGCCGTTCCCGTTCATCATCCGGCACACGGCCATGAAGTTTCCGTCAATGTCCGGACGCTCCTCCCGGTCCACCTTCACAGGGATGCAGGCATCGTTCAGAAGCTCCGCGACTTCCTGGTCGCTGAATGACTCGTGCTCCATCACATGGCACCAGTGGCAGGTGGCGTATCCGATGGAAACAAAAAGAGGCTTGTCCTCTTCCTTCGCCTTCAGGAACGCCTCCTCCCCCCAGGGATGCCAGTTCACCGGGTTCCGGGCATGCTGCAGCAGGTACGGCGACTTCTCCCCCGCCAGGCGGTTCATCTTCCCGGTCATGGGGTCGCCTCCTCCCACAGGGGAAGAATATCCTCGATGGCCTCCATGACCACCCAGGCCCCCGCTTCCGTGAGACTCTCCGGAGTGAAATTCCCGGTGGTGAGCCCCACGGCCTTCACTCCGGCCGCCCTTGCCGCCGTCATATCGTCAGCCGTATCGCCGACGTACAGCGTCTCGTCAGCTCCACACCCAAGGCTCTCCATCCCCCGCAGGATCATGTCTGGGGCAGGCTTGGCGTTCACCACGTCAGCCATCCCCACCACGGAACGGAAATACCGCTCAAGCCCCGTCGCCTTCAGCGGATGGGCCGGGGAATGGCGGTTCGACGCGATCCCCAGGATGACCCCTTTCTCCAACAGGGCCTCGAGGACGCTGATCGTACCCGGAAAGGGAACGATCCCCGCGAACTCCCGCTCGAGGAACACGGCCCGGAAATCCTCAAGCCACTGCTCCTCAAACCGTCCCCAGACCTTTATCCATGATTCCCGTATGGGAAGACCTATCACGGAGAGCACCTGCTCCCTCGTCACGGCAGGCAGTCCCTGCCGTGACGCGAGCAGGTTCATGGTATCCCGGATGGCGTAGCTGCTGTCCACCAGGGTCATATCGAAATCGAAAATTGCGCATCGAAACACTTCCAACCACCTCTTTCCTACTTTTCTATTCAATGATACCCTGCGGGCGGACAAAAGGAAAGGACCATCGGATATGCTATAGTCAAAAAAAGATGCAGACGACAGCATTGGAATCTTTCAGAATGAAAGCGGTGAAAGAAAATGTTCAGGGAAATGAGGAGAAACAGGCAGCTGTTGTCCACGGAAGACACAAAAGCCGTATTGGACAGGTGCACGAACGGCGTCCTCGCGTGCCGGGGCGATGAAGGGTACCCCTATGCGGTGCCGCTCAGCTATGTGTACTTCAACAACAGGATCTACTTTCATTCAGCAAAAGCCGGCCATAAGATGGACGCCATCACCCGGGACCCCAGGGTTTCTTTTGCCGTGGTGGATGAAGATACCATAGTGAGCAAAGAATATACGACCTATTTCCGAAGCGCTATCGCCTTCGGCAGAGCGCGGATAGCTGAGGGTGAGGAACGGCTCGAAGCATTCAGGGCCCTGGTCGAAAAGTATTCCGGCGACCAGCCCGAAGAGGCCAGGCACAGGGAAATAGCCGGATGCACGCAGGCTGTTATCGTTGCAGTCGACGTTGAGCACATAACCGGCAAGGAAGCCGTCGAATACGCCAGGGCAAAACAATAATCACCCTCCTGACAATTCTGCAGCACTAAATCATCAGCTTCGTCACACGGTTTTCCTGCTTCAGTTCCCCGGACCCGGATCGCATGGTTGCACGGAACCGGTACTGTTGGTGTATTTTCTTCATGAACGCTATTTTTTCGATCCTTTTCATAAAACAGTGGTAATATAGTAAAAATGGTTTTTTTCAGCAAGAACACAGTAAATTAGGAAAATATCAGACGATACCGAGACGACAGGAACATGCGGTGCAGTCGGGGAATACAGGCATTGGCAGTACTTAGGGCACAGGGAAAGAGATCTGCGGCTTCTATTGGGTCAGAAAAGGAAATCCGGGCTTTTGTGCCGGCATATCCAACCCGTGTGGGGGACAGGAGGAATCGCTTTGAAAATTGCCAGATCATCGGACTGGAAGACCATCGCGCTGCCCTCAAAGAGGACGACCATACCGCTCAGCCGGTCATTTTCGGAAAAAGAGATGGAAATGATACGGAGAGGGCTCATACCGGAAGAGATGGAAGACAAGTGGTTCATCTACTGGCAGGATAATACCCTTTTCTTTCACCGGAGCTGGACGGGGTTCTGCCTGTTTGTTGTCCGTTTTGTACCAAAAGAGGACGGTTGGGAAACGGTGGAAGCAGATCTAAACAGGGATCCCGGGCAATACCGGGAAACGTCCGGCGAAAAAGACGCTGACCTGATCTTCTTTCTTATCGACCTGCTTCTGCTTCACAAGCCCGACGCGACTTTTCCCTGCAGGGGGAAAGACGCCATGGAGCATGCCCTCATGGGCTGGAGCATGGTCGGAAGAGCCATCGGGGGACATCACCCGAACGAAGACAAAGAAGACCGGCAATAAGCCTCTGAACATGAAGAGATACCCGTTCATGCACTCGTAGGAACGGACCGCCCCAAGGAGCGGTCCGTTTTTTCGAAACAAACATCTGCTAGGGGGTCTCAGTTTCCCTCCAGCACCTTCAGGTTTTCCGCAAGCACCCTTTCGGGCAGCAGATCCTCGAGGGCCTTTCGGTAGTGCTCCAGTTCCACTCCCGGGATGAGCTGCTCCTTCACGGCCCTCGACAGCAGGGCCACGTTCTGCATCCGCACGTCGGGAAGCTCCCTTCGCACGGAGATATGCCGGACGTTGAGCCGGCGGCAGGCCTCCTCCACATCTTCACCGGAAACGGCATCAGCCTTTCCCAGCCGCACGTCAAGGGGCTGCCAGAGAGTGTCATAGAACAGCAGTACGCCCCCAAGGGCAGCGTAGGCCTCCAGGGCCCTCAGTGCCTCTGTCCGCTCCAGGGCCATCACCAGCGACGCCGCTCCCCTGCGCACAAGGGGCGTGGTGACTTCCCCCCCTATCCGAACGAAGGATTCCACCATGCCGCCCCTCTGGGCAAGGCCGTGGGTATCCACGCCGCACACGGGAAGGCCTGCATGGTCGGCAGCCCTTATGACCACCTCGCTCAGGAGGCCGATCCCCTGGCCCCCCACTCCGGACATGTAGATATCGAACCGCTTCATGCCTGCTCACCTCCCCTGCTCTCCTTCCGAAGGCCGATGGCCTTCACCGGGCAGGTCTGGATGCACGACCCGTCGCCGATGCACAGTTCCGGGCTCACTGTGACCGTTCCATCTTCATCGCGCTGGAAAGAGGGGCACCCGAATGACTCCACGCACAAGTGGAGCCGGTCGCACTTCTCCTGGTCAACCTCCACCGATTTCCGCACGTAGTCCGTGCTCCGCTGCTGTTCCCTCGTGTATTTCAGCATGCAGGGGTGCCGGGCGATGACCACAGAAAAGCCCTCCTCGGCGTTCGCCTCCTTCACCAGTTCGATGAGCTTCGCCTGGCTGTAGGCGTCCACCTCGCGGATGCTCTTCACTCCCAGCCCCTCGAGCACTCCCCTTATGGGGATGGCCTCAGACGGTCCGTTGGCGTTCCGCCCGGCGCCCGGATGATCCTGGTGCCCCGTCATGGCCGTGGTGCCGTTCTCCATCACGATAAGGGTCAGGTTGTGGTTGTTGAACACCGCGTTCACGATGCCCGGCAATCCGGCGTGGAAGAGGGTGGAGTCGCCGATGAAGCTGACCACCTTCCTGGTTTTGTTGAAAAGTGACAGCCCTGCCCCCGTTCCCGTTGAGTGCCCCATGGAGAGGAGCACCTCCCCCACTTTGTAGGGCGGCAGGAAGCCGAGGGTGTGGCAGCCGATATCCGCAACGGTGATGTCTTCTTTTGCCAGCGCCTTCCTCACCGCGTAGAACGCGGAACGGTGGCCGCATCCGGGGCACATCTGTGGCGGGCGGGGCGCAAGGGATGGCTGCCGCTTCGCTCCCCTGAGGGGGATCATGTCCGGCCAGGTTTTGGCCATCACCTCGGATACCTTGTCCGGCGTGTACTCACCGATCCAATCGTCCTCGTCGCTTTTTCCGATTATGGAAACACTCATACCCCGGTCAAAGGCAAGAACCTTTATCTCCTTCTCCATAACGTCGTCCAGCTCTTCAAGGATCTTCACCTGCTTATGAGACCGGAGGAATTCCTCGATCGTCTTTTCCGGCAGAGGATAGACAACCCCGAGTTTCAGAATATCCGGGCTCTGTTCCGAGTCCTCCAGTACGTCGAGAAGCGACCGGAATGGAAGCCCGGCGGTGATCACGCCCCGGAAGGAATCCGATCCCTTCCTCACCTCGCAGAATGCGGGCGAATCCATCTCGCACCCCGCAAGGGAAAGGCGGGCGAGCGCCCTGCGCTTCATCTCCAGGGCCGCCGACGTCAGGGGGACCGAGGGCCCCGCAGACGAGTCGAACCGTGGTTCCGTGCCTGGTGCCTTCTTCTCCCATGCCCCGAAGGCCACTTTTTCCTTGCCGTGGCACACGTGGGTGGTCATCCGGAGGATCACGGGCATCTTCATCCGCCGCGACAGGGCCATGGCCTCGAGGTAATACCGGTAGGCCTCCGACGGCGACGACGGCTCCAACACCGGGATGTAGGCCATTCGGGCCACGTGCCGGTTGTCCTGCTCATTCTGGGACGAATTGGCCCCGGGGTCGTCCCCAAGCACCGCCACGAGCCCTCCCGTCAGTTCCATAAGGGAGAGCTGCACGAAGGAATCGGCGGCCACGTTCAGCCCCACGCTCTTGAAGAAGACGCACGACGGGTGGCCGTTGAGCGATGCCCCGCAGGCCACCTCCGTCGCGACCTTCTCGTTTGTTGAAAACTCGAAGTAAAACGGGCGCTTACCCGCAGGAATGGATAGCAGCGCAGATGCGATCTCAGGGGTGGGAGACCCCGGGTACGATGTGATGACCTCTGTCCCGGACTCGATCATCGCCCGTGCAAGGGCCGTATTCCCGAGCACGATCTCGGAAAATGGACCCTGCTGCTGCAGCATTTCGCCGAGATTCTTCAATTCCCTTCCTCCTTTCGGATCAATAGGGGTTTACCGTCCGGCAGATGAAAACATTCCTTCCCCGGTAGGTGAAATGCTCTATGAGGATCCGGTCCTCCTTGAATGTCATGTTCTTCGACACGTGAAGCTTGATCCTTCCCGCTTCGTCCCGGAGAAGGAAAAAACCGTCGGCCGAATGAGGCTTGCCGCTCTCAACGAGAGCGGAGGGCTCCTCCCCTCAGGTGCTCCTGTAAATACCCCAGTCCAGATTGAACTCCTTATCGACCCCTTCAAGCTTATCCAGCACGCCGGGGGCAAACTCAAGTACAGGAGCATCAGCCGCCGATGCGGCCGGAACCCCCGCGATCCCTGCGGCAAAGGCCGCTGCAAACAGCATCACCAGGCACAGCACAACTCTTTGTGTTCTCATGTCACTTCTCCTTTCCAGAGATGCTTTCATGGAAAAATTGTACCATGACAGGGTATAGCGGTATTCAGCCCTTTTGCGGATAGGGGATCAGCCCGCCTTACCTCCTGGGCGACAGCTGCACCTCCGGCAGCCCCCTCGGGTACGCCTGGTCATGGAATTCCTCCTTCCGAAAGCCATAAAAGAAGCCGTACCCTTTCGGTTACGGCTTTTCCGTAGTTCGTTCCCCTATTCGTAATGACTCCAGGCGCTGACCACCTTGACCGTCCGGTCCTCCTCGAGTATCTGGTATATTACCCGATGCTGCCGGTTGATCCTCTTCGAGTAAGCCCCTTTAAGTTCGCCCACCAGTTTCTCCCTCGGAGCCGCGTAGGGGTTTTCTCTGAGGGCCCGCTCAATGGACCGGATCTTCTCACCCCAACCCCGTTCGATGACCTTTTCTCTATCCTTCAAGGCCTCCTTCGTGTAGAAGACCCGCCAAGGCCTATCAGGCATCTTCGTCTATTTCAACGCACTCGGACAGGGGAGTCGCCATGCCGATGAGAATTTTATCCCGCATTCCGGGTATCGCCGTAATAGCGAGAGTCTCCTGAATGTCGCGATAGTCGTCCTCTGAAAGGACCACCACGTTGCCCCGCTTTCCGGTAATATAGACCGGTTCCTCCGTCTCCGTCACGTGATCGATCAGCCTGTACAGATTTGCCCTCGCCTTACTCGCCGTGATGATCACACCGTCACCCCCTTAACGCATTCATAATAGTACGTATTTTCGTACGTGTCAAGCATTCGATCTGTTCGTTTCTCCACCATGGGGGCTGTTTGAAGTCCTCTGCATTCTGCTCCGCGTACTCCCGGATATCCTTGCTCAGCTTCTCGATCTGCTGTTCCCGGTTCCCGGTAAAGCCGGGGATAAGCCCTTTCCCCATTTCACCCTATCCTCTGTCGGAAATAATTAGGCTCCAGAGTGTTTCCGGAACGTTTCGGGACAATTGCACATGTCCCAAAAACCCCCCCCGGTTTCGGCAAAGAATGTAAAGAGAACCCGAACAGAAAAAATCCATCGCCAGGTCCGAAGGAGCGGCGGAAAGGCCTGTTTTCAAAAAAAACGCCTAATGCAGCAGGTGCCGAAGACAAAGGATCTGCACGCCTTCCCTCCGGGCTGCCGAACAGGCCCGTTTCAGCCGTACGCGCAGTTCTCTGAAATTCCCGGGGAAATTCATTCTCTCCAGTGCATCAACGGCATCGAGGGATATCCTGCGAATCCCATCCCCCTCCAGGTATCCAGGGTTGACCTCCTCCTCCTGGAGGCTCAGACTGACGAGCAGCCTCATATCCTTCCTGCGCTCCCTGAGCGGCGGAAGGGAGATGACGCAGTCAAACCTGTAGAAAAGATCCTCGCGGAAAGAGGGGTTTCCTGAAGCGATCCACTCCCGAACAGGCCGGTTGGTTGCCGCTACTATTATCAAGGGTGCTGAAAAGGGTTTTCCGTGCCATCCCATCGGGCTTACAAGACCTTCGTCGAGGAATGTCAGCAGGCGCGTCTGGCAGGCCGAGTCCATGTCCCCTATCTCATCAAGAAATACGGTCTTTCCCACATTTGAGAGGAAGAGCCCGGGCGTGTCGCGTGTCAGGTCTGTGTAGGCCCCCTGTACGGCCCCGAACAGTTCGCCGTCGATCAGACTTTTCTGCATGGCCGATATATTCACCCGCGTAAATGTTCCCTCACCGGGGAGCAGTGCACTGCCTATCCACCGGGCAAGCAGCGTTTTGCCCGTTCCTGATTCTCCCAGCAGTAGAATGGCCGGTATCCTCCTCTTTTCTGAAGGCCAGTTTTCTCTCCCCTCCATGCAGGAGAACACCTCTTTCCGTCCATCGGCGGAAACACTCAGCGGAACCGGTTTTCTGCTTTCCTCCACGGCCTTCGCGTCATCTTTCAAGGCAAGGATCGCTTCCTTGACCTCCCGGGCCATCCTTCTTGTGGACGGGTCAGCGAAGAGACTCGTGTACCCCTGCTCCTCCTGGCCTTCTGATAGCGATGCCTTCCAGTTCACCGCTTTCGAGATGTCTTCTTCCTTCTTCAGACCGCTTCTCCTGAGCCATTTCCGAACAGAATCCTTGATGACTTCCTCAAGCATCAGCCATTCCTCTGGATCGGGCGTCCCGTTTGATCCCAGAAGGCGATTCGCCCTGACTATGGCTAGAACGTTCAGGGAAGGCTTTTTCAAAACGGCGGCGAGATCCCGGTCCCAGGCGGCATTTTCTCCCGGAAGTATCACCACCGTATCCACGACCTTTGAAACACTGCTCAGACCGGCTTCAGGGTTTCCAAGGGCTTTGGGTACCCCCATCAGGAGATCGGGATGGTCCGTCTCACCAAAACTGAACGGTATTTCCGCAAACTCCGGCCGCCTCTCGCCCCATACTTTAAGCCCGGAAGCGATCCTGGAAATGACATCTTCGAGGTCTTTCCGAACAACGGATTTTCCCGGCATGAGAAAGACCGAAAAGGCCTTTTTCTCAGTTTTTTTCCTCATTGACCGTCATCCTCCGAAAGGTATTTTTTGAAGACCCGAAGCTTCTTCCTCTGCAGCGTGGAATCGGCAGGAACAACCGGAAGAAAGCGTTCCTCTATACCCGGAAGAAGCCTTTCGAGCAGTGAATTAAACGACAGGATAAATTCCCTGTACTCGCTGGGAAGCCAGTTCGCAGTATCCTTCCATGTGAACTCCGGTCCCAGGCCTCTTGCGGAAAACGCATGCCGTACCCAGGGCCGCTCAACAGATTCTGGGATACTGTTTGTTCCCTGCCCTTTTCCTGCCAGGAAAATGCTCAGGGGAAAAAGCCCCGTACCGGGGATAACGATCCCAACTTTCCCGAATTGTCTCAACCGTGAAGTGAATCCTTTTTTCTTTTCCCCCTTTCCCTCAACAGCATCGGAAACCTCATCCTTTTCGTCCCCGGAATGCATGAACCAGCACCGTATCCACTCCTCCCGAAAAAAACCGAAGAGAAAGAAGGGTGAAGGCCTCACGAATTGGCCTCCCAGGGAGACGAATTCCCCAAGAAAGGACTCGATCATCTGCCTGAATCCCTCCCGGAAACGGAGATGGAAACCGAATTTCGGATTGCACCAGAGAATTTTCCCCCCTGCGTACATCCACAGCGGCCGAACATCTCCCGTCCCTACACCGAGAGGACTGGACTCCCTGAAATCATCGTCTTCTTCATCGGTAAAATCTTCATAGTCCGCCTCATCTTCCCGTATCTCTTCTATTTCGGGAAAAGTCTCCTCTTCCTGGAATCCTGCACCTAAAAAAACAAGCTTCTTTCTGCGCTTTGCAGACCGCAGCTGCTTTTGAGCACGTCCTGCCCGCTGCCTTCTTTCCGCTCCTGCCATCTTCTTCCCCTCCCCTCAGCGCCACAGAAGGCGGCTCTTCACGCATGAAAAATCGTCCGAAAGCATGGACTGATCCTGCAGAGCGCTCTTCAGAATTTCCCCCGCACGCTCAAAGGACAATGAAGAGAGGAACGCCCCCGCAGTCCGTGAGGAAGCTTCCGCTCTCAGCCCCTTTTCATAACGGAGGGCGATCTCAAAGTGGATAAGTGCCTGGGGAAGTTCCTTTTCCGCCTTTCCTGTTTCTGAAGACAGCACGTCCAGCAGGTAACGGAATCTCTCCCCTGTAGAACCTCCCCTCTTGCCGTCGACCAGGACATCCCTGAGGATATCCGTTTTCGACTCTCCGCCTGGGCTGCCCGACACCTGGTGGAAACGTTTCATCGCCAGCTGGGTGCCGCGTTCGCCTATGGCCTGGGCGGCAGTCAGGCCGACCCGTGTACCTGCAGGTACTGGAACAGCCCTGTCGTAAGGCTTGCCTGCGAGATCAGCACCGCAGCACATGGAGCACAATCCGGGAGGTCCGCAGAGGCAGGCCAGGGGAGAACGTATCTCAAGCCTGCCCTTCCTGCTCCTGAGATGGGCTTTCAGATCCGCTTCCATCGGCGGTTTCTTCCCCAGCCACACATCGGCAACCGACCGGATATCCTTTTCCCCGAGACACCGTTCCATGCCCACGGGCACCCGGCCCCATGCGATGCGAAGGAGATCCTCGGCAAGATCCCCTTTTGATGGAAATGCCAGGGCTTCCTCCATTTCGGGCAGTCTCACCGTGACGAGCCCATTTGTCTTTTCAAATCCCAGGACCATCCCGCGTCCGGCACCACAGTCGTCCTCCGTTACCCCTGTCTCGAACAGCCCCTCGGCCAGGAGGCGTGAAAAATACCCCGCTTCTGCGACCGCAAGTTTTTTAGAGGCCATGGAATCCCTGCATGAGTAGCTGTAGGTGAAAAGCTGCCTTTCATCCAGCCCTTCCCAGAAGTTCGCATCGATAAAGCCCCTTCCTTCAGCGCCGGGAGCATCCTTCTCGTCGTCACGGAACAGTTTCTGTTCCCCAAGGTAAGCCCCCATTGCCCTCAGGTCTTCCATTCCGCCTTTGGCCCCGCTGTTCACGAGCAGTCCTATGGCTCCGGCCGAATTTTCCTTCAGGACGGATTCCAGTTTATCGAGGAAATCCCTGTCCCCGGAACGGGCCTTCTCCACCCAGCCTGCCCCCGGGAAGGCCGAATGGAACCCGTCGCACAACAGTTGGAAGGACACCGGGGACAGGCTCCCTTCACCGGTGGATGCCATGCAGACCTTTTTCTGAAGTATACGAAGGATATCCTTCCTGAATTCATACGGCTTCGCACCCAGGGAGGGCATGATGGAAGCGACGGCCTTCTTCAGAGTAAGCCCTGCTTTGTACTCCGCCCCTGCGCTTGTGAGGATCACCTTTTTCTCTTCCTCCGGAAGGGCGCTCCACCCCAGGGCAAGATCAAGTCCCGATGCGACAGCCGGCTCACCGGTACCCACAACACCCGGGTTTTCAAGAACCGAAAATCCCGAAAGATCCCCGGCGTAAGGTTCTGGAGGAAGAAAGACCGCCATGGTATCCCCGTCGAAATCCGCGTTGAAACCCGGCGTCACCAGGGGAGGCAGACCGATGACGTTCTTTTCCCACACCCTGGCCCGAAAAGCCTGAACGCTGTGGCGGTGGAGGCTCGGCTGCCGTACCATGAGGCACCAGACCGGTTCTTCGGAAAGCAGTTCGTCAAAGGTACCGGCATCAGCTGAAAGAACAGCCTTTCCCCTGTCAGTGGAAAAAACGCCGGGGAAACGGCCTTTCTGTTTTTTTCGAAGACGCTCAATGATATCCGGCGCCCCTGCGAGCATTTCTACCGCCTGGGCAAATGGAAGGCGTACCTCGTCAGGTGACAGGTCGGGCACCGGAACGATCACGCTTCTGCCGCTGGATGAAAACCTCCGCCCCATCATCGAGCCCCTGATGAGACCATCCTTTCCTCCGAGAAATGAGAGCAGCAGGTTCGTGTAGAGCCTCACGACCTTTTGAGCGTATTTCAACCCCTCATCGTCCATTGATCCCTTATATCGGGTCCTGCTTTTCAGCATATCGCACAGCCTGAAAAATCCCGTTTCGGGAGACTCTGCACCAGGCGTTCCCGAGAGATCCATCCTCCCCGTGAAAAGATCCAAAGGGACCCAAAAAGCTCCGTCATTATCGAAGGGAAGGAACAGTTTTCCCGCCTCGGCTCCAACCGCATCCCCCGGTGAATAGAGATCATCTTTTTCACCATCTTTATTCACTGAAATACTATGTATTCTAATGAGTTCCCCGGAACCCTTTTTATCAGGACTTTCATCTGCAAGGACCGTTCGAAGATACTGGTCCGCTTCATAAACGCTCATCTCCGACACAGAATACCCGCTGGCTTCCAGGCCGGGTCTGTCGTCAGCGGAAAGCCGGCACAGGGTGAGGGTTTCCTCCTCTTCACGGACCCGGAATCCGAGGGCAAGAAGGGCCAGGGAAAAAACTTCCCGCATCTTCCCGGCGGAATCAGCAGGGGATCTTTTTTCCCTCAGAGAAGAAAGCAGCCCCTCTCCGTTTCCCGGATAGCTCAAAAGGGACCAGTGCTCCATCTCTCCCATTTTCTGCGCTGTCCTGGCGCCACCACGGTCAGGATGCCCCGTAAGGCAGTTCACAGGTCCATCCGTGCCCCTCGCCTGCAGCTTTCTTCCGCAGTGGTGATGCAGGCGAATGAAATACTGAGGCCCGGCGAAAGCCCGGACTGTGCGTCCGTCTGACAGGCGAACTTCGAAAAGCCCCTCGTCGTCGGCCCCGAGGGAATCCCTCAATGCGGGTATGGCGTGATCCCTGACCTCGACGGCTGTAAGGAGCCTGTCTCCCGGCACCTCGTACAGACCGGGGATTCCCTGATCTCGGCCCCAGAGAAGGTCTCCGTGCAGCATCTCGAGGATCTGTCCCAGGTTTTTCCGTCCGAGGATGGAACAGGGAGAAATGACCAGGTCTATCGGGACTTCTCTGCCGGCGATCGTTGCCACGGGCCTTTCACGGTCCGGAAGTATGCGTGTCACGACCCCCTTGTTCCCGTGACGCCCGGTGATTTTGTCGCCGAAACCGAGCGGAAGACATGCCGTATACGAGAACCGCACCTCCAGGTCCGCTCTCCCGCTCCGGTTCAGCGCTGCATTGACACGGATATCTGAAAGTCTCGATGGTACGTGGAAGTAGTACCTGCAGAAAAATGACTGGTCTTCCGGGTCTTGGAAGAAGGGTCCGAGAAAATCCAGCGGAAGGCTGTCACCGTAGCGGAGAGATGTATGCCTGCAGTCAAGGCTTGCCTTCACCGCATCCTGCAGCAGCCGGTTGAAACGGACCTGGTCCAGGCGGCGGAATTCGCCGGCAGGAAGCAATGACTGGAAAAACTTTTTTTCACTAAAATCATATTTATTAATAGTAAAAGCTTCCGCCAGCGACTCCGATACCACGAGCCCATCTTCGTAGGTATAGCCGTCAAATGGCATCACCGCAGTCCATACATTTTTTCCGGGGTATGGATAGAAGCGCCTCGACTTCCTGTTCGCGGCAGGAAAAACCTTGACCTCATCCATCGCGTCTCCCTCCAGGTATCCTGGGACGAGAGGCGCTTCCGGTGACCGTATGCCCGTCTCGGCCTGCTTCATGTTCTTTCCGCCCATAAGCAGTCTCGGGCCGTCCGTATGGAGCGGATAAGGGATCAATCCTGCTGCAGCAGAGAAAATCGTGTCCCCGCCCGTTATCCCCTCCCCCTGCCATTCCGCTTCTGACGCCAGGTGGAGCTGCAGTCCTATCCGGGGTGACTCGGGCGTATGGAACGGACAGATCCTGCCCTCCTGTGATACATGGGGCCTGCGGATCCTGCCCTGCTGCCTTCCCCACCAGTCTACGTCAACCCGACGTGTCTCCTCAAGGGCCTTCAGGCTGTTCCATTCCGGGGCACCATCTTCGGCGCCGCATTCCTGCATCCCATGGGAACTCAGAAAAAGACCGTTCAGTGAGGATTCCAGGCGAACCACATCCTCCATTGCAAGGATCCCATTTTTTTTCGCGCAGAAAGCAAAGAAGCGCCATTTCTCCATGGCCTTCTCCCACCAGGAAGGAACGATGCGGTTCTGCCCTGAGTTTAAGTCCGGTGCTGAACCGAGCTTGAAAACGCAAACCTCTGCTGAATCGTCTTTAGTCCCGGGAAGACACTCCTCCGAAGCTACAGGCAGGGTCTTTTGTGCTTTCGTCAGCCAGAGAGGATAGATATGTTCCCTTCCCGGCTCTCCTCCGATCACCGGCAGTACTCTGCCGCAGAAGTCCGACGGCAGCACCCACCGAAGCACCCAGGCGTCTTTCCGGGCATTCTGAAGCACCGGTTTCATTTTCTCCCCGGAAATGGATATCTCCGCAATTGAATACTCTCCGCTTCCGGGAAAGGGAGACACGGAAAGAAGGGAAAGGGACACTCCCTCCACATTTTCCTGAACCTTGGACACGAGCTTTTTCAGAGTGCGGGGCCAGTCACCCGGGTGAATGATATCCAAACCGTACGCCTCCTCACAGAAGATTTCGATCTCATTGTAACTCCTAAAAGAAGTTTCTTCACCAATACACGCAATATAAAAACCAAAGGGGGAATCATTATGAGCTTCCGAAAAACCTTTGTATGCCTTGCCCGGTCCAGGAAATACGGGGGCTGCTGCATCGCAGGAAAAACAGCTTCCTCTTCGGGGTACGGAAACTGGATCCGACCCACCGGAACCAATCCGGGAGGAGCTCTTATCGAACGGGAAACCTGCCTTGATGACGGATCGACAGCGGCTCTCCTCGATCTCGTAACGGTCCATATTCAGGAAAAGGACGAGGAGGTCACCTACCAGGCTGAAAATTACCGCATCTGCAGGGGTATCCCGTGGAAAAAAGAAGGCACCGTCCATTACGGAAAAATCGGCGAACTGGCCGACAAGCCTGAAACGCTCTGGAAAAATAATTACAGCAGCGGCGCAGGCATGAACGACTTTGTCCCCGTCTCCATGCTTGGAGGAACCGCACAGTCGCTCTATCTCATTCGCCCATTCGCCCTGAAGCTGCTCGCGGAACCTCCCCGGGGCCCCGGAAGCCCCATCTCCGTACGGGCCAAGTTCATATACGGAGGCGTCGGGTATAATCTGAAAGTCACTGATTTTCGCTTTTACAGAATGGAACGGGATGAAATAGAAACCCTCGACCTCCGGGGCGCCTTTCTCACCATCAGTCTCGGGCTCCCTTTCACACCGGAAAGCCGGGCAGGCGGCGTGCCCGAATGCTACAAGCTTGTTGCCGCCGTCCTTCTTCCGCAGTTTTTTAAATCCTGAAGAGAAAGGAGTCTTTCCAGTGGACAACCCGGTTTTCACCATAGGGCACTCGGATCACGCCATAGAAACATTCCTGTCACTGCTGCAGAAATGGAACGTGAATGCAGTAGCTGACGTCCGTTCTTCTCCTTACAGCAAACGGTACCCCCAGTTCAGCAGGGCTCCCCTGGAGGCGATCCTCGGAAAAAACGGCATCGCCTACGTTTTCCTCGGGAAGGAACTTGGAGCCCGGCCTTCCGACAGGAAGCTCTATAGTGAAGGGAAGGCCGATTTCCGTCTCATAGCAGCGTCCCAGCCCTTCAGGAAAGGTATCCAAAGGCTTCTCGAAGGGCGGAAGCGTTGGAGTATAGCCGTCATGTGCGCTGAAAAGGAACCTCTCGACTGCCACAGGACCATCCTGGTCTCCAGGGCTCTCGCGGAAGAAGGCATCCAGGTCCTCCACATCCTTGCCGACGGGATGGCCGAGTCTCACGAACAGGTGATCAAAAGGCTTTTCGCACTGCATAGGAAAGACGAGAGAGACCTTTTTCTTACCCCTGAAGAGATGCTTTCAGCCGTCTATCGTCTCCATGAGGAAAAAATCGCATCCAGAATCAATACAAGTACTGATCAGGAGGGAGCAGAATGAACGATATAACCCTTTATACCATCGGAAGCGGCGGCAAGTCTGCCGAACAGTTCTTCACGCTTCTCAGGAAATCAGGGATAAGGACCATGATCGACGTCCGGCTGAAAAATACATCCCATCTCGCCGGATTCACCAAAAAACAGGATCTTCCCTTTTTTCTGAATGAAATCTGCGTCATCGGGTACCTCCACATCCCCCTCCTGGCCCCGACTGAAGAAATACTCATCCGGTACAAAAAGGAAAAGGGACCGTGGGAAGACTACGTATCCGCTTTCAACAGGCTCCTCGAACACCGGAGGGCCGAAACCCTTCTCTCCGGGGAACAGCTGGACCGCGGATGTCTTCTGTGCAGCGAACCCCTTCCCGCCCGGTGTCACAGAAGGCTTGCGGCAGAATACCTGGCCTCAAGGATCCCCCGCCTTCAGGTCACCCATCTTTGAATTTTGCAGGCAGAAGAATTTCCCGTTGTATAATCGAAAGGGAAATCATCTCGCCGAAGGGGGGCGCCGCCCTGATGGAGAAAAGAAAGATCAGGATGGCCTGCACGGTCGGAACGTCTGCACAGGGCCATTTTTCGCTCGGTACGGAAACCGGCGGAAGCGAAAAAACGAAAAAAGAGCTTGCAGCCGAATTCATCGGCTACGGCTCAGGTCGCGGTAAAAATCGTGACAAAAAAAGAACCTTTCTTTCGGCATACCTGAAGAGCCCGGAGGATATGAAAACCTGGGAGGTTGTCCGGTGCGCAGGGACTTCACCAAAACCTGGTGTATTGAGTGAGAGGAAATTCCCCTCGGCCGAGATACAGTCCATCGTCCGCTGGCTGTGGAAAAAAACTGACGGCAGCCAGGTGGACATGGAGATAATCCTCTTCGAGAACTCAGCCGAAGGTGAAGGAACAGAGTTCTCCCCATTCACCGCACGGGTCACAGAATTTTTCCTGTATGAGATGGAGCGCGCCGGGCTTCTGCCGGAAGGAACTTCTCTTTCCATAGACATCAAACCTCTTGTCATCGACGTATCAAACGAGCAAAAATTCCTGAAAAGCCTGGGAGGGCTCTTCGAAGCACTCAACGATGAGAGGAAAAAGGCCCTCGAAAACGGGCAGGAGTTCATCGTAAACACCTCGGGAGGCTACAAATCCGTATCCGCTTACGCCATGCTCTACGCCCAGCTCAGGGAAGCCCCCTCCCTCTACACCTTTGAAGGGGGAAACTGCGACGCCGTAGAACTCACATCCTTCCCCGTATCCTACGCCCTCGGCGCACTTGACGAGGAAATGTCACTACTTAAGGCACTGAGAAAAAGCCCCGACCTGCTGAAAAGCACCTCAAGGGAAAGCAAAAACCTGCCACTCTGGGTCCGTTCCCTGGTATTTGCCGGCAGTGAAGGGCCAGAAATGCCTCTTGTGGACGTACTGCTTGAAGAGTACAGGGAAAAGCGGCGCGGTTCCGAAGCTGTAGGGAGCGGTCTTTTAGAGATCCTAGGACGGAAGGGCCGTAGGTATAAGGAGTATATTTCCGACAGGATACGAAACGAGTGGGCGGAACTCTGGATCGGTGACCAGATCCCGGAGACGGTGGAACACAGCCGCAGACATTCCAAACGCCTCATGGAATTCGCCGCCAACCTCTACCGCTCCGCCTGGGAGCCTCTGGACCGGCTCGGGCTCACATCGCCTGAAATAATCGCGCTTCTCATATCCTGCATCTATCTCCACGACATCGGCCACACTGCAATATCCTTCCCGGTAGCGGAAGTAACGGACTCCCCCTTCCTTCTCGGGTCCTTCCCGTCATCCGTCAGGGAAGTGCACCATCTTCTTTCCTCCGAACTCATCAGGAAAAAAGAAACTGAACTCTTTCCCCCGCACCACGGGCAGGATCTGACATTCCTGAAAAAACTGGTTCCTCTCATCAGCGCACACCACAGGGGCTACACAACGCTGACAGAAAAGCAGGGAAATGCCGCCCCCGGTAAAAAAATCAGGCTCGTGGGCACGTTCCTCTTCAGCGAAAATACTTTCCTCAGCACCCTGCGCCCGCTTGAAACAAAGCTCAGGGAACTCTCTGAGAATGAGCGCGGCGGGATCCCGGTGGAAACGCTGCTCGACCTGGCGGCGCTCTTCAGGATAATCGACGGTGCTGATGTTCAGGCAGACCGGGTGGTGGACGATATTTACCTCAAGGCCCGGCTCCAGCGGACCAAGGAAGAGGCACGAACTTTCTCCGCTGAGCTTTCCGGCTTTTCAGCTCTCGCCGGCGAAAACTCCGCCCTCGGGAAGATACTGGAAAAAGTCGGCGACATATCGACCGCCGGTGAAAAAATCCATATTGAGGACATCCTCAGGGGGAGCATCCCGGAGAGTGAAGGCGGTATCATAAAAAACAATTGCGCCTCGGTCTACGAAGATGTATTCAATGAACTTCTGCACATGAAGGCCGGAGCCGGATGTCCTGGAAAGGCCGTTCATTTGAACCGGCTTCAAGCCCTCTTTCTCTCCCTGGCCAACAGGACGGCATTCAAGTGGGAACAGTTCCTTCACTTCTTTAAGCACCAGTGCGTCGGGACCGTCTTTCCGGTATATGAGAACGGCGAAGTAATGATCCACGTCTGGCCGAACAGCGATCTTCCATTCGACAGCGAAATACTGGGCACATCCCTGTCTGTTGTTAAGGGTGACATCGAGAAAGAATGGGAAAAAGCGTGCTTCGCCGGAAAAGAAGAGCCTATACTCCTAAAGGGAATCCGCTTTTCAGTTCAACTCCACTTAGAGGAGGAATAAGAATGGAGAACATCGAACCTTCTGCGAGACCTGTGATCTGGTACCGGATAGGTACCCCCGATCCCGTGGAACCCTCCGACCCGCTGCCTCCCCTTCCGCGTATAGCCCGTGGGGCAATCGTTGTGGTAGAGGGGCGGGCCCCCATCTGGAGATACGCCATGGCTTTTCATGCTCTTCATGGAAGCGCGGCTTCGGCTGTCTGCACCTACGATCCGAGACTCGGTGCGGTGGTGACAGCCTCCCATGTGAAGGACATAAAAGAAGGGACCATTTTCGACCTCAGTCCGCCAGAATGAATAATTTCACCTAAATATGCACTATATAGCAGAAGCCTCCGGTCGGAGGCTTCTGCTTTTTTTATATGAAAGGAGTGCATTATCCATGGAAAGCGTGAACGAGTATTTCCTTCCCTATCTCAGCAAAGAAGCAGTGGAACGCATCGCAAGCCTTCAGAGAGATCATGCCCTGGGAACATGTACTGAAACCGAATTCCAGGAGGCGGTGCTGGGTATTCTGAAAAACGAGAAAGGACTCTCCGCTGCCAAACAGGCCCTGAACCGTGATTTCCACCTGAATTCCAAAATCACCGACCACTTCCTCGCAAGGCTCGTCGCCCGTCACGGCAACGCCTGCATCGACTTCATCATGCGCAAGGTCGAATACGGAATCAGCCAGTCAAGACGAAGCGGGCTGTCGAAAGTTTTCACCCATGACTGCGCTATAACCTACGATCCGCGGCAAAACACCCTCATCTCCATCTATCCCAAAACCGCACTGACCGATTTCAGATCATTCATCCGCTGACAAGGGGAAGTCTCATGCACTGGTATGAAAAAGAATCGAACAGGAACAGGCTTCAGAAAATAGAGCAGGCTATAATGGCCAGGAAATTTCCCCAGTTCAGCCTTTTCCTGGGTGGAGGGAAGTACCGTTTCGCCGGTCCCGGGATCCTCTTCTGGGGAGGCCGGCTCCGTACAAATTTCGGAAACGCCTACATGGTGGCCGTCACCTATCCTGAAAACTTTCCCTACGGACAGATCAAATCATACATTCCATCGCTTATCGGACGCCCTACCCCCCACAAGTATGTGGACGGGCACCTCTGCCTCTATTCCAACGACCACGGAGGAAAGGGCGAAGGAATAGGCAGGGAAACCACCGCCGCCACAATAGTGGGCTGGACCGCAGCGTGGCTGAACGCCTGGGAGGTATATAAAAGAACCGGGAAATGGCCCGGGAAATAGCATGGTATCGATCTCCTGCGATGGATCCTATAAAGACAGGATGTGCGGAATTGCCGCAGCGATAAGGTGTCAGCACACCTTGCCTCAGGAGGTCATTCTGCCGGTGTTTAAGGCCGCATCCGATTGCACAAGACCCGCCATGATCGTGGAAGACAACGATTTTTATATCATTGCCGCGGCATTTTACGGAAAAAGCAATAATGCCGCAGAAACAGCCGCTCTCGGACTGGCGGTGATGATTGCCCGGTTTCTTGTCGTAACCTTTCCCCTCCTCTGCACTCCAATTGGGGTCTGGAGCGACAGCAGAAACGCAATACAGGAAATTCTTTCGCGAAATCCTCCCCGTTACCGTGAAACACTGGAACTGAGACGTATTGTTGAGCAATATCCTATCCTGATCTCGAAGACAGGGACCCGCTGTTCGGACGAGGGAAACAGGATCGCCGATAGATGGGCAGAAAAAGCCCGAAAGGGACTAACCAGTGTAAAGGAGGACGCCCCTCATGAACAAACCGTTCCAGCACACCGCAGCAGGAGAGGAAAATCCCGGTTTTTACAGCGATGAACTGTTCGCTCCGAAAGACAGCCCTTCAGGAAAAAACACCGAAGATGACATACGGTCATTCACCCAAAACCTGCTCGACGGTGAAAACCGGTCTGCGGTAATAACGAAGGACGGGCAGATCCTGCCCAGGAATACAGCCATGCAGGGAGGAGAAAAGGATTTCACCGAACTGTACAAGGAAAGAGTCTGGGGATAAAAACAGCACGAAATGATACAAAAAATCGCAATAAAAGGGGGACACGCCGCCGTGAAACTTTACCTTTCAGAAACCTGGTTCCGGAAGTTCCTTGAAGGGGAAGAAAATGCGTGCGAATACGAGGGTTTTTACAACGAGGGAGAAAGCTGGGTATTCCTTCCTCTTCCCGGATCCCGAAACGCTTCACTCCGCATGATCCGGGAAGGAATGAAAACAGAGTTCAGTGACAGCTCCTCCCGTGTCAGTGCTGTAGTCGGCACTGACGGTTCATTAGCCTGTTTTGCTTCAAGAGATGGGGCCATAATGGAAATCGACGCCGAACTTGTAAGCCCCTCCCATGACGTATACAGCCGGAATCACGGGCTCCTTGAAACCCGATGCCTGCAGAACAAGACAGTTTTCATCGGCGGCTGCGGGTCCGTAGGGTCTACTGTGGCGGAGGAACTTGCAAAAGCCGGGATCGGCAGACTGGTCCTCGTTGACCCGGACCGGCTCACCCCTCCCAATATCTGCAGACACCAGGCGGGCCTCCAGCACCTGGGACGCCTCAAGGTGAACGCCGTAAAAGACCTCGTCCTCTCCATAAATCCATTCATTGAAGTGGAAACATTTTCAGAGGACATGTGCGGAACAATGGAAGCTATCGATAAAACGACCCGCATTGCTGAAACATGCGATCTTCTCATGTGCACCACGGATACGGATAATTCCAGGATTTTCATGAACGACCTTTCCCTGGGATCGGGAAAACCGTCGATCCATGCAGGACTTCACGAAAGAGCATCCTCCGGCATCGTCCAGTCCGTTTTTCCAGGCCGGGGTGCCTGCTTTCTCTGCCACAGGGAAAAAATTCTCACGGAAGCAAGAAAAGAAAACGGAAACCTGGCGTACTCCGTTGAAAATAGTGCCCTTGTCCCTATCCAGCCAGGCATATCGTCCCAGATAAATGCCGTGGCAGAAGTTGCCGTCTTGAAGGCCCTGGAAATTCTGACAGCGATTGACTCTGAAGAAGGGAAACCCTCGGGTTTCGGTGAAAACCTCACATTCATAAAAACGAGGGAAAAACCTGACCCCGGCCGGGACGGGCATCTCACTTTCTCCACAGCTCATTTCAGGCTTGAGGCATCGGAAAAATGTGCTGCCTGCGGCACAAACTCATCACTCAAGCAAGCCGCAGATCCGCTGCTGTTTTCCTGAGATCTCCCATGCCCGCGAATATACTGTTTATCCTTGCAGCCTTCATTTTCTGCATTATTCGCGACATCTGCAAAAACGGGCTCCCCCGCCGTACACCCCCTTCCGTACAACAGAGAACGAACACCATCACCCGGGAGGAAATGTCGAAAAGAGTCTATGGAACGCGAAGCAGGCAGTCGCCGCCCCATAAGATAATATTGGAGCAGTACGCAGTATTCAACCCCGAAGGAGAAGTCTTCACCATCGATACGGCAAACAGTGGATCCCCTTTTTACGGTCCCGCATGGAATACGATCCTCAAAGCCTTTACCGGGGATGGATTCCTTCGGGCAATAATCCTCCGGCGGACATACAGCACAAAAAACTGCTTTACAGGCTACGATGTCGAGATCGACGGAATAAAGGCCTTCCTTCCCGAAAACAGAAGCGCTTTATTCAGCGGCACCAACCGATGCGCTTCAGGCACAGGCATCATGGTGAAACCGTTTCTGGTGTATCCGTCAGGGAAAAAACGCGGCACAGTGGTCGTAGAATCCGAGACACCGCTTGAAGAACTGGATCAGCGAAAAACCAGTGAATGGGGCATTGGTATAGCCTATGACTCTGACAGATTCTATTTTGCCACCGGTCAAAAAGGGATGATGTGGTGCTGGAAAAAAGAAGCGGAACCTGTTCTCAGGAGATACCTCGGTACCTCAGCCCTCAACGAAGGAACAGGAAGGTATTTCCGCTTCGAAAAAGAGAAGACGGGGGACGATCCCCTGAAAGCCTTTCCCGTCTTCGTATGCATGTGAACAGGAGGACATATGGCCACTCTCTATCTGACCCACGGCAGCGGTATCCTCGGAAGAAAAGGAACTGCGCTCACATGGGGTGAGAGGTCCGGTCCCAGAAACACCATTCCCTCCACATCCGTTGAGGACGTGATCGTCCTGGGAAATGGAACGGTATCGACCCAGGCGATACGTCTCCTTCTCGAACAGGATGTTCCTCTTCACTACCTCAACGGAAGCGGTCGCTATCTTGGAAGCCTTACGTCGGGAAAAAACAGGGGCAGAAATCTTCGAAAGAAACAGGAGGAATGCGCATCGTCTCCCGGGGCGTCACTGCCGCTGGCCCGGGGTTGTGTTGTCGGAAAGATCCTGAACCAGAGGAAAAACCTCGTACGGGCAACGTACAAAAACCGCAGAAGCCCTTCCATACTGAACGCCATAAACGAACTAGCCTTCAACGCGTCTCTCGCAGGGACGGCTGAAAACGTGGAAAAGCTGCGGGGAATAGAGGGCGCCTCAGCCGCACTGTATTTTTCCGTTTTCGAGGAACTCCTTCCTTCGGGATGGTTTTTCAATGGAAGAAACAGGAGGCCTCCCAAAGACCCGGTGAATGCCCTGCTTTCATTCGCCTACACGCTTCTGCTGACGAACGTCGTCACGTCGGTCATTGCCAACTGCCTGGACCCCGCTGTCGGATTCCTCCATCCCGAGTACAGAGGGCGTCCTTCAGCCGCCCTTGATCTCATGGAGGAGTTCCGGCCGTGCATTTCAGACAGGATAGTGCTGGCTGTAATCAACCAGGGGGTCATATCTCCATGCGACTTTTCCCCTGACGGCGCGGGAGGGATCCATATGAACGCCAAGGCCAGGACCAGCCTGCTGAAAGCTCATGCTGAAAGGCTTTCCACGTCGGGCAGTGCCGAAAAGGAAGACAAATCCGTATCATACTGCAGGCGCATTTTCCTTCAGGCGGGAAAAATGGCGTCGGCTATCTGGGAAGGGAAAGACTATCTTCCGTATGTCGTAAAAAAATAGGGAGGACAAAGTGAACCTATGGCAAAAAACCACTGTGTACTCTCGTACGACATTTCCGATGCCAAGAGACGGAGAAAAATGGCTGTAGCTCTCGAAGGAATCGGAATACGTGTCCAATACAGCGTTTTTGAGGCGTGGCTCACGAACGGCCAGATACAAAAAATCGCACATGAGGGCGGAAAATTCATCAAAACAGAAGACGGCGACTCTTTCAGGATCTACCGTCTCTGTTCCGCATGCTATCCGAAGCGCTTTTCCGTAGGCGGTCCCTCACCGGAATGGGACCGACCGATCATCCTGTAAGGTGAAAAAATGGACACCTCTCTTTTTCTCCAGCTTGCCGACCCGCACAACCTGTACGAAGCCTGGCGTTCGGTCTGGCGGAAAAACGGCGCCCCCGGATGCGACGGAAAACGTGTGCAGGATTTCTTTCGCGACGAAAAAAACAACATCCTTTCAATAAGCTCTGCACTGCGCCAGGGAAGGTACGACCCGCTTCCTTTCAGAACAAAATACATCCCCAAATCCTCGCCCGGAAAATGGAGGCGGCTCTCCATACCATCGGTGCGGGACAGGATCGTCCAGCAGTGCGCCAATACCATTCTTCAGCATTCTTTCGATCAGATCTTCGCACCATCAAGCTTTGCGTACCGCCCCGGCAGAAGCATACGCGACGCCATAGCTGCCATACGCAGGGGGCTGAGCGCAGGACTGCAGTGGGCGGTCCACGGTGACATCAGGGGATGCTTCGATGAAATCGACAGGGATATTCTCTCCACGCTCATGAAAAAAACCGTAAAGGATCCCCTCTTCCTCTCCGTACTCAATAAAACAATACGCGCACCAGTCCTTCACAGGGGATATCTGCAAAATCTGCCCAGGGGAATACCGCAGGGGTCACCCGTTTCCCCATTCCTTTCGAATCTCTATCTGCACCAGCTTGACTGTGCCCTGCTTTCACAGGGACACTTTCTCATCCGCTTTGCAGATGACTGGATCATACTCTCCAGGGACTATCCGTCTTCATGTGACGCCCTGAAAACGGCATTGAACACCATGACCCTCCTGAACATAAGGCTGAACAGGGAAAAAAGCGGAATTATCGACCTGCGGCAAAACTCCGTAAATTTTCTCGGGCACTGCATCGACGGGAGCACCATATCCGCTGACAGGAAAGGATGGCGCAGGGCTTTCGACACAGCGCACGATCTGCGTTCCGCCCAAAACCGCCAGGACTATCTCAGGGCACGGGGCAATATTCTTGGCATGCAGGCAATGTACAGCAACACGGGACGAATCTGAAAAGGAGGATTTTTCTTGAAGACTGACCGGAAAGAAAAAGCTCGAACTGGCAGCGAAACCGTGAATACCAAGGCCATGTCAATCCTGGTCCAGTTTATCACCAACCCGCTTGTTGAGGCGACCTACCGCATGGATAAGACAAATCTGCTCTTTGATTGCTCAGGAGACAAAATTCTGGCGAAAAACATCGCTGATCTTGCCGAAACAGCGAAAAGAGCGATCCATGTGCTAGCGGAGGAAGGTTTTATGTACTGCGGCGACAGCGGGCAAACAAATTACGGAACAAAAAACTGAAAACTCACTGAAAAAAACATTCCAACCCCTCTTAGTGAACAGGCCGAAAAAGGTAAAACATGAGGTATAGCTGTCTATGACAAAATAATGGGCTCGTGCTATAGTAAAAAGGGTTGGAAACATTCTGCCGCAATAAAGTATGCATAGTCCGCTCTCTTTTCTGAACCTCAGAGAACCTTTTGTAGAAGGGGGTGGAAAAATAGGCCTCCGGAACCTTGAAAATAGCTCCCGGATGCGATAAGCTCTCAGCAACAAAAAAACCCCGCAAGGGGGTTGAAACCTTGGGTGTGACGTCCACCGCCATCTTGCTGCGCTCAGCAACAAAAAAACCCCGCAAGGGGGTTGAAACGTGTATGGTAACGGTCATACACCTCTCCTTTGTCTCAGCAACAAAAAAACCCCGCAAGGGGGTTGAAACCGCCATCTCAAAGCTGCCCTCATCGATCATGAGCTCAGCAACAAAAAAACCCCGCAAGGGGGTTGAAACAACACTCCCCAGGCTATGAACAAACACTTCCTCAGCAACAAAAAAACCCCGCAAGGGGGTTGAAACTTGGGTAGTACAAGATCTACCCTTGCCTTCGCCTCTCAGCAACAAAAAAACCCCGCAAGGGGGTTGAAACATTTTTAATTTCCTGTCGCCAGTGTGCTCGGCACTCAGCAACAAAAAAACCCCGCAAGGGGGTTGAAACTTTCTGTTCAAGGAATCAGCGCATCTATGATCCCTCAGCAACAAAAAAACCCCGCAAGGGGGTTGAAACGAGGCGTACTCTTTCCGGCATGCCTGGAGATACTCAGCAACAAAAAAACCCCGCAAGGGGGTTGAAACCTCCCATTCGATAAGCGTCATGGTGCGCCCCCGCTCAGCAACAAAAAAACCCCGCAAGGGGGTTGAAACCTCATCACCCCGCTGAAGAACATGTTCTACCGGACTCAGCAACAAAAAAACCCCGCAAGGGGGTTGAAACATCATATCGGCAAGCGGAGTCATCGTCTACTCCCTCAGCAACAAAAAAACCCCGCAAGGGGGTTGAAACGGAATGGGCGCAGAAGAAGGCTACCTGTCTATCCTCAGCAACAAAAAAACCCCGCAAGGGGGTTGAAACTACATCACCGCCTTTTCTGCAAGGATGGAGCCACTCAGCAACAAAAAAACCCCGCAAGGGGGTTGAAACTCTCGGAGAGTAACTCGACCACAACCTTAGCCTTCCTCTCAGCAACAAAAAAACCCCGCAAGGGGGTTGAAACCTCTATTCACATTTGACATATTCATACCAGAGCCTCAGCAACAAAAAAACCCCGCAAGGGGGTTGAAACGTTCTTGCCTCAATGGACAGATAGCTGATATTTTCTCAGCAACAAAAAAACCCCGCAAGGGGGTTGAAACCACTCCCGATACAGCATGGGAGATTGTGATCAAGCTCAGCAACAAAAAAACCCCGCAAGGGGGTTGAAACTGATGCCAAGCGTAGCGATTATGCCTCCCGCGACTCAGCAACAAAAAAACCCCGCAAGGGGGTTGAAACGTCTATTGGCGTACCAATCTCCGCCCTTGTATGGCTCAGCAACAAAAAAACCCCGCAAGGGGGTTGAAACCTGCTTAGAGAGACGAGTGGAATGCTCTGCTTCCCTCAGCAACAAAAAAACCCCGCAAGGGGGTTGAAACTAGTATTCCTGCTCACACGCAAGGTAATACGCAAGCTCAGCAACAAAAAAACCCCGCAAGGGGGTTGAAACGTAACATATAGGGTAGCGGTCTCGTTTCGGAAGTCTCAGCAACAAAAAAACCCCGCAAGGGGGTTGAAACATGGCGATCGTTATTGTTGCTATCACGCCTCCACTCAGCAACAAAAAAACCCCGCAAGGGGGTTGAAACCTGGTACTACACCATACATCACGCATCTATGATCTCAGCAACAAAAAAACCCCGCAAGGGGGTTGAAACATGTGCAGTTCCTTAATTAACTGCTGTAGTTCCCTCAGCAACAAAAAAACCCCGCAAGGGGGTTGAAACTTCCTGCTCGGACCTTCGGCAAAATGCCTCGTCTCAGCAACAAAAAAACCCCGCAAGGGGGTTGAAACTTCCGCCTGTGAGCGGGCATACTTCACCTGCACACTCAGCAACAAAAAAACCCCGCAAGGGGGTTGAAACACCTGAGCTACGGTCTTTCCACCATACTTCACTTCCTCAGCAACAAAAAAACCCCGCAAGGGGGTTGAAACGTATATACCTTCTCATCAATGAGAAAGGATCAACTCAGCAACAAAAAAACCCCGCAAGGGGGTTGAAACTTGTAGCAGGTTGTAGTAGCTGGTGGTAGTGGGGCTCAGCAACAAAAAAACCCCGCAAGGGGGTTGAAACATCTTCAGATACCTGGCAACCTGCCTTCGGCTCTCAGCAACAAAAAAACCCCGCAAGGGGGTTGAAACGTTTTATCTGTGCGATATCCTCTTGTAAGCTGCTATTGGACTTGTTGCATAAATATCATTGGTTGAAGTTTTCCGCAGATAAAAAGTACGTTTCAATAGCCCATAAATCAGAACATTGCAAAGACTACGAGGTTTATCATTGTACCCTTGAATACTAAAACTACGATAGTGGTCAGATCTATCTGTGATCTCCTGTTGCAAAACCAGTTCCATTCCAGAATATTCCCAGCATGAAATAAGGTACAATAATAAGGTGGTTGTATAACGCGCTAAAATTCAAATTGCTTGATATTAAAAGTGTGTGTCAGCAATTTTAGGCTATGTAGCGCAAAAAAGATCCCGAAGCTAATTGCGAGACGGCCTCCTGGGGGGAGAAAAACAAAGATGGGTTTATCTGATCCGATCAGGGGTTTCTGGGGAAAAAGCGACCGAAACGATCCTTCCAGAACTCATCCTCTGCTCGCCCATTCCGCTGATGTTGCCGCGGTTATGGAGGCCTTGCTGGCACTTCCCATCTATCGAAGAGTATTCAAAGCGACATGCGGTGCGGAGCTTGATAGTACAACCTCGGCGCGTTTTGCGGTTTTAGCCGGGCTTCATGATATGGGGAAAACCACCGCGGGGTTCCAGGCGAAAAACCTTAGAAAATCCCGTACCCACGGACACATTCTTCCTATGGGGGCCCTTTGCGACAATGGTTTCCGAAAATCTTTCCAGGAAATATTCCCATGGCTATTTGAATGGGGGGAAAGTACTTCCGATTACCTTACATGTATGTGCGGTCATCACGGTTCTTACCCTGAAACCATTGATGAAGCCTGCCGGAGTGATGTCATGGCAGCCCGGCGGGTCGATTTATGGAACGAGAAACTCCCTTCCGGCCTTTACCCATTTGATGGACTCAGATCCTTAGCTGCCCACTTTCGAATCTGGTTTCCCGATGCGTTTTGCAAATCCGCTCCTTCTTTACCTGAAATGGCACCCGTTCAGCATCTATTCGCCGGCTTGCTCATTATGGCTGACTGGATCGGATCGGACGAACAATTTTTTCCTTTCGCTGACCCGGAAGAAACCCTGGAAAACTATATTGAAACTGCTCGGGAACGAGCTAAACTGGCTCTCCGTACAATGTGGATTGATGTCGGAAAACAGCGTACTAAATTTCGGTTTCCTAAGACATTTTCTGAACAGTTTCAATATGAACCTCTCCCCATCCAGAAAATAATGGATGATATGAAACTAGATTCAGGAGGATCCCTCGTCATTCTCGAAGCAGAAACTGGCAGTGGAAAGACGGAGTGCGCTCTTCGTCACTTTCTTCGCCTTTTCGAGGCAGGGATGGTTGATTCCTTATATTTTGCCAATCCTCTCCGCTTTGCCGCAACCCAACTTCAAAAAAGAGTTGCTCAAAATATGGGTGTTGTGTTTGGAGAGGGAAAAATGCCGACAGTACTTGCCGTTCCGGGCTATCTTGTTGTCGATGATCGTAAAGGAGTACGTTTGCCCGGCTACTCAGTTTTGTGGGAGGACGAGCAGGATGCCAGGCGAAACTGGGCTGCGGAACACCCGAAGCGCTATACGTGTGCCCCGTGCGCTGTAGGAACTATAGACCAGGCGCTTCTTGCGGTATTGAAAGCGCCTCACGCCCACCTCCGCGCAGCGGCCCTTGCCCGGTCGCTTCTTGTGATAGACGAGGTGCACTCCAGCGATCATTTCATGGCCAGAATTATAGAATCTCTCGTAGAGCTATTCGCTCTTAGCGGGGGGCATGTCCTGATGATGTCGGCAACTCTGGGAGGAGCAGTTCGCGAACGTTTTCTTCATGTCTACAGGAGCCGTAATGCGGTTGGGCGTTCTCCGGTTCCCGAAGAGAATAAGTGCATCGAAGCTCCATACCCTTTGATCTCCTCTACCGTGTCAGATTCAGCTGTTCCTTCGCTCACCGGAAGATCCAAAGCAGTTGCAATTGAACTGCGTCCCGAGATGACTTCTCCTGAAATGACTGCAAATGTAGCAATCGAAGCGGCGAATGCGGGCGCATGCGTCCTTCTTCTTCGCAACTCTGTCGCATCGGCCATTGAGACGCTCAAGGCGTTGGAAAAACAGTCACTAAAAGAAAAGGGCCTCATATTCAGTATTGAAGGCATACCGACGCTTCATCACGCCCGATTCGCCCCTGCAGACCGAGCGCGCCTCGATCAGGAGGTCGAGTATATTTTCGGAAAATACGGTGAGGGAAGGCGTCCGTGCATAATTGTGGCGACGCAGACTCTTGAACAGTCTCTAGACGTGGATTTTGATCTTTTGATAACCGATCTTTGCCCAGCGGATGTTCTTCTGCAGAGAATAGGACGCCTCTTTCGACACTACCGTCGAAGGCCTTCAGCGTTTACAGAACCTCGCTGCATCGTCCTCGTTCCCGATGAGAGAAAAGAGTGGCTACTCAAGCAGAAAGCCGGAAATTATCAATTCGGAAAAGAAAGGGCCTACGAAGACGTCCGGAGCGTCGCCGCAACGTGGGAACTGCTTGAAGAAAGGATCAACGATGACGGAATTCTCCACATACCTGGGATGAACCGTTACTTCGTTGAAAAAGCAACCCATCCTTCTTCTTTGAATTCCCTTGCGAAAAGGCTTGGTCCCGAGTGGGAAAAGTTCTCGGTGGAAGTTGTAGGCGCTACTGGTGCGAAAAGACAGCGGGCTGCTTTCGACACTATCAGCTGGAAAAAAGGATATGAGGCGGAGTTCGTTTCCACAGCCGACGATCATAATATCGTGACTCGCCTCGGCCTCGACGACGCCGCGGTTTTCTTTCAGAATCCACCCGTCGGCCCTTTCGGGGTTTTCATTGAAAAGCTGACGGTTCCAGGATGGATGCTTCAAGGAAAGGATTTTTCAGAACTCGACCAAGGGATCGAAGCGAGGCAAACGGAATTCGGATTCGAGTTTTCAATATGTGGGAAGTCATTCTGCTATAGCCGGTACGGCTTGGAAAGGAGTTGATGCGGTTTTGTTCAATATCCTCGAAGAAGAGTGCATCGAAGTGCACACTATAGACAAGAAGTGCGTGAAACTGACCTTGCCCGGTGTATTCGCCGCGCTGGGAAAGAACAGCATTGAAGCCTTCAGTAACCTTCGCCCCCACCAGCGGCATCCCTGGCACGCCTTTCTCTGTCAACTAGGCGCCATAGCGCTTACCGACGGAGGAAAAGAGATACCACCGGCCGACAAGAACACACCGTTCTCGGAGCTTCCAGGGGTGAGCACCGAAGGTGAGTGGAAAGAACTTCTGTTCGCTCTCGCGCCGGACAACGACGCCTGGAGCCTTGTGGTGGATGATACTAATAAACCGGCATTTCTTCAGCCGCCGGTTCCGGACGGTATCGGCGCTCTGACAACAACCATTAGGACTCCGGACGAACTCGACGTCATTGTCACATCGAAAAACACCGATGAAAAGACTCGACGGATTACATCTTTTAAAACTGACCACTGGCTCTTCGCTCTTGTCTCGCTTCAAGGGCAGGCCGGGTACTCCAAAGCCGGTTCAAAAGGAAACTACTATAACTCGGTCAGACAATACGGGGCATACGCAACACGGCCAGGAGTCGGCATCATAACTTCGTCCTTTTGGGGAGATCAATGGGGGCGAGATTGCAGACTTCTTATCGAGTTGATGGACGGCGAAAGAGAAATTGGTTGGAACTTCGAAAATGGCAAACGCTTATTATGGCTTTTTCCCTGGGACGGAACGACTTCACTGCCTTTGGAGGAGCTCCACCCATACTTCATCGAAACCTGCAGAAGGCTACGTTTACGTGTAGCGGATGAGGAATCTATTCACGCCTGCGTCGGATCTTCCACTAAAGCTCGCGTGAGTGGGGGCGATTACAAGGGTGTAGTAGATGACCCCTGGATTCCGGTGAATAAAAAGACCGGAAGTGCTTTCAACAGCAGCCCCACCTGGGAAAATATGGCCAAAATAATTCTTGACCAAAAGGCATTTTATCGAGCGCCCGCTCAGATTCCACGGGCTTTTGACGGGGCTCATGTCTCAGTCCGTTTCTGCATTCTCGTACGAGGCCAAGGAAGCACTGAAGAATACCACGAGATAGTGGTTCCTGTTCCTCCCGAAAAAAGAAACTTCTTAAGTTCACACGATGATACAGGGGGGCAAGTACTCAATACCATGATAGACCTGGCGGACAGTGCAAAAAGCAAGGTTTTATACCCCGCTGTCACCCGCCTTTTCCAGGAGAGCTTTGAACAGGAGAAAAAAAGCGGGAGGAAAAAAGCTTTGCCTCTTGCTTCTGTTGCCTGTCAGTTAATGGACCACGTCATATCCGATCATTTCTTTAGTTTTTTATGGAATGCCCTGCCAAATAAAGAGGAAGAAAACAGTGCGCGTCAGTACAATCCGTGGATAGAGTTCCTGCGAAGTACGACTGATAATATTTTCCAGGACATCCTGAATAGAAGGCTCAATTCCTCGGAAGCCGAATTCTTAAGTACCGCCGATGCAGAACTCTTCTTCTTCAACGCCAGAAATAAACATCTGCCGCTGATTGAAATATCTTCAGGAGGTGAACAACCATGACTAATTTCAGCGATCTTAAAAGAGTAATCGCCGCTCTTGCTGGGGTGCTGGGCAGTCCTCACTTTCCTAAGGGTGATCTTGCCGAGTTGAGGCGCATGACCTATGACACTCCACCTCTGCCTTTTTGGAGAGTACTGTATGACTATGTTCCGGAAGTTTTGCGCACAAACGAATCCATGGAAAATCACTGGATAACGATTCTAAACGGAATGGCAATAATGGCGCCCGAAATTCATTCAGAAGCGCCGTCTCATTCCGTTGGGGCGATATTTACGCTGTTTCCGGCTCAGAGAATGAACCAGTTCCTGCGCAGCAAGGGCAAGAATCTGTCCGATCAGATACGGCTCTTTTCACGGCTTTGCGCTTCGAAAAATACTCCTGTCGACTGGAGCACACTGGCTCTTCTGCTATTTTCTTCGGGAAAACAGGGTGAGGGAAAGATAAAAAGAAATGTGGCAAAGGAGTACGTTAAAGAATACGGTAAAAAGGAGGCAGTTGCATAATGTCCATTACCCCGCGTTTCATACAGATTTCCACTTTGACGAGCTATCCTTCAGTGCTTTTGAACAGGGATGACAGCGGTCTGGCCAAGCGTATACCCTTCGGAGGGTATACTCGGACGAGAGTCAGTTCGCAATGCCGCAAGCGTCATCTTAGAACAGTCGACGACCTGTACGGATTGGACAGGATCGCAGACGGCTACGAACTCTCCGTGCGCTCCCGCAAAACGTTTAGCCTGCGGATTGCTTCGGTACTGGAAGAAGAAAGGTTTTCAAAAGACATAGTTAGCGAAGTGTTAAAGGTATTCCAAAAAGAGCTATACGAGGGAAAGGATAAAGGGAAGGAAGGAAAGCAAGATAAAGCAACTCTTGACCGTGAGGAAGTAGTTGTCCTTGGGGAACCGGAAATCCGATACCTCACAGAACAGGCTAGAGGAATATGCCGTAAATCAGAAGATGCGAAAACAGCAAGAGCCGCTGCGGAAGAACTCTGGAAGGAACGACGAAAAGACTTTCTTAATCTGAAGTGCGGGGCAGGAATCGACGCGGCCCTTTTCGGTCGTTTCGTCAGTGGCGAAGCTGAGGCGAGGATAGACGCCGCAGTACACGTTGCGCACTCATTCACGGTACACAAGGAGACATTTGAAACCGACTACTTCACCGCCGTAGACGATCTGGTCGAAATGGGCAGCGGCCATATCAACTCGGCAGAACTTACAAGCGGACTGTTTTACAACTATGCGGTCGTTGATGTCCCCCAGCTTGTATCGAACATCGGCGAAAGGTCGTCCCGCGAGTGGCTTGAAAAAGGAGTAGACAGGACACTTGCCGCTCGTATTGTCAAACACCTGATCCACCTTTTCGCAACTGTCACACCCGGCGCGAAGCTCGGTTCCACTGCACCGTACTCCTATGCGGATTTTATCCTGGCAGAGATGGGAGAGAGGCAGCCGCGGTCTCTCGCGAATGCATTTGCCGACCCGGTCGAACTAGGAGATGGACAGTTGCTGGCGAATTCCCTGGAAAGGATTGAACGGTACGTCGCTTCCCTGGACGAGATGTACGGTCCTCACGAAATACGCTATGTCGCATGTCGTTTAAACGCCCCCTTTAAAGAGAAACTCTCGCTGCACACCCTGGCGGATAACGTAGAAAAAGCCATCGTCAGCGGAAACTGCGGGTAAATGTTATGCGTTTCGCGCACTTATGTTTCGATGGAATGTTCTCATTCGGCGCTCCTGCTGTGGGTGAAGTCAGGCCCACGGATGTTTTCCCGGCGTGCTCCATGATTACCGGTCTGCTGGCGAACGCACTGGGGTACGAACATACAGAACGGGGACATATGCAAAAACTTCAAAGTGAAATCACCATGGGAACGAGGATAGACTTTCCGGGGAGCAGGTTAATTGATTACCAGACTTTCTATATTAAAAAAAAGGTGGAGTTGTGGCGATCCGATTCTTTCGGCGGGAAAAACAACACGACACATGATGGAACAGCCATTAGATACAAGCACTATCTTGCTGACAGTACGATTCACACGATCGTCGGAATAGATTCAACTCAGAATGATGCTCAGCACTCGGTCGAAGATATTGCCCGGGCACTGACCTATCCTTTTCGAGTCCTCTTTATCGGCAGATACTGCTGCATTCCTTACTCTCAGCTCTTCCGCGGAATTATTGAAGCGGACTCGGTTTACTCAGCCCTCGAGCAGATTGCATCAAATCATGGAATCGGACCTTTCATGGCCGAGTGTCCTGCTGTTTTCAGCGCTCCTGAAAAGAGGGGCGGACGCATTATTGAACGCCAGGACCTGCGTGACTGGATAAACGACATCCACTCTGGAAGCCGCCTTGTATGGCGCGGTATGATACCGGAGGTGAAGGCATGACGTTTTCAATGATTCATCTTGAGGTAAGCAAGCGTTCTCTCGTGTTTTGGGCCAGACAGAGCAAATTTTCTCTGGCTGACAGGGATTACCTTATCCACGCAGCGATGAGGCTCTCATTCGGCTCCAAGGCTCCTCAACCATTCGAGGTCTTCGATAACGGTGGCAAAACATTGAAGGTCCTTGGATATGCCGACTGTCCTGGAGCCAAACTGGTCGAGGAGATGGGTTTGGCGGCGGAGCCGATGCTCCATGAAGTCATTCCACCGAACGCGGTACGCTCGAAAGACATGCCCTCATCATGGCCGGAAGGCAAGTCGTTTGGGTTCCGGGTGAGATTTTGTCCTATATCGCGTCGCAGCGGTGAGGGCGACAAGATTGTCGAAAGGGATGCCTTTTTGGCAGCCTGCGAAAGAACTCCGGATGATCACGTCGATCGGGAAATGGTTTACGCAGAATGGCTTGCAGAGCGATTTAAAGCTTTCGACGGTGCGCAAATACTGGATATGCGTATGAAGTCATTCCGCTTAAAAGAGTTTTGTCGGAAGGACAAGGGGCGTTCATTGCGAAAGCTTACGCGCCCTGAAACCATTTTTGACGGGGTGCTGATAGTTACGAACTCAAGCACATTCTCCTTGATGCTTCGTGAGGGGGTCGGTAGGCATAAAGCCTTCGGCTTTGGCGCCATACTTCTTCGAACGGAAGGATGTTGAACCATAGGTATTCCTCGCCTCGGAATTGAAACATCGCGCATACCTCATTCCGATCGTCACGGTCTGTTGTGGTTAAGCCGGGGAGAACTGTTTGTCTCCTCCGGAACTCTTCGCTTCGTCACTGCCGGGTGCGAAGGGCTCGATCCGGGAACATACGACATCCCATACCAAAATATTTCGATGATCCTTCTCGGACCGGGGACTTCGGTTACTCATGACGTGTTTCGCCTCACCGCCAGTCATGGAACTGCATTGATCGCGATCGGAGAAGATGGCGTCAGGATGTATTCGGCGCAGCCGCTCGGTCCTGACTGGAGCGCTCTCGCCCGTAAGCAGACAGCCCTATGGGCGGATAACGAGAGCCGTTTGTACATAGCCAGAGACATGTATGCCAGGAGGATGGGAGAAATCTATCCAAATGAAGAAATAGCCGTGCTCCGTGGAATGGAGGGCGCAAGAGCGAGGGAAACATACTTTCTGATGGCTCGCAAATACGGGATACCGTGGAAGGGAAGAATTTACGACAGGAAAAACCCGGAAGGTACCGATATCCCGAATCAGGCTCTGAACCATGCAGCCACCGTGGCGTATGCCGCTGCCTCCATAGCAGTGGCTGCAACTCGAACAATACCCCAGATCGGTTTTATTCACGAAGACTCGGGGCAAGCGTTCGTCCTGGACATTGCTGATTTGTTCAGGGATACATTCACACTTCCAGTGGCGTTCGGTGCCAGCAAAGAGTACTTTCGCGAACAGTCTGTCTCCATAGAGCGTCAAGTCCGCAAATTTGCTGGTGTTACCCTCAAACGCCGGAAAATCATACCGAAAATGATCGATGTGATCAAGGAATTGTTGGAGGACGGAGCATGATAGTCGTCATAACAAGAAACGTACCTGAAAAGTTCCGTGGTTTTTTGGCCTCCTGCATGCTTGAGATAACGCCTGCTGTATATGCAAACCCCTCGATGACAAAAGGCGTGCGTGAAAGGACATGGAATGTGCTATCCAAATGGTTTGCTGAGATCGAGGATGCTTCCATTGTCATGATCTACAAGGAAAACACTGAGCCGTCCGGAATAGGGGTTCTCTACTTGGGAGAGCCTCCTCGAAGGATCATTGACGCGGATGGAGTTGCGTTAAGTTACCTTGGATAATATTTTTTAAAGTAAGGGAAGAGGTTCCCCCGCGTGCGCGGGGATAGACCCGCCCTTTCCCCGCCATACTGGATTCTTGGTATGGTTCCCCCGCGTGCGCGGGGATAGACCCGATGACAATGAGCCTTCCTGCACCCTAGACTGGGTTCCCCCGCGTGCGCGGGGATAGACCCGGGACCATCAGCTCGGAAATAGTCGCCATCGGGTTCCCCCGCGTGCGCGGGGATAGACCCGGTGACTGAAAGCGCATCTGCACCATCGTCACGGTTCCCCCGCGTGCGCGGGGATAGACCCTCTGTGACAAGGTAGATATCAAGCGGGAGAAGGGTTCCCCCGCGTGCGCGGGGATAGACCCTAGCAAAATCCTGTTGGAATCCTATGTTCGGTGGTTCCCCCGCGTGCGCGGGGATAGACCCGGGGAGTATGTGAAGTTTGCGGATGGGACAGCGGTTCCCCCGCGTGCGCGGGGATAGACCGTCCTCTCATGGGGCGATTCTTACGCCTTTAATGGTTCCCCCGCGTGCGCGGGGATAGACCCGTTTGATACTCTTGCGTCATTTGCTGTCTTGTGGTTCCCCCGCGTGCGCGGGGATAGACCCCCCATACTCTGTGCGCAGTTGATCGATAGCCCGGTTCCCCCGCGTGCGCGGGGATAGACCCATTACCGGGCTGACTACCGGAGAGGATCTGGAGGTTCCCCCGCGTGCGCGGGGATAGACCCTGACCCAGACACTGGTGAAGTGCGTATATGGGGGTTCCCCCGCGTGCGCGGGGATAGACCCTGTCTGAAGAGGAGGTTCGCCCCAGAATCCTTGGTTCCCCCGCGTGCGCGGGGATAGACCCAGCGTTGTCACGGACATAAGTCCTGTTCCTGTGGTTCCCCCGCGTGCGCGGGGATAGACCCTCTCCCACCAGTTCAGCCATACCTATACCGTGGGTTCCCCCGCGTGCGCGGGGATAGACCCCACGATATCTTGCTCTACGCCATTCCTGGAGTGGTTCCCCCGCGTGCGCGGGGATAGACCGCAGATAGGTTTATTCGGAGAGGAGGAGGCAATGGTTCCCCCGCGTGCGCGGGGATAGACCCCTCAAGTAACACCGGGAATACAGGCGATTCACGGTTCCCCCGCGTGCGCGGGGATAGACCCACGTTCCACTACACAGACTCGAAACCAGTGGAGGTTCCCCCGCGTGCGCGGGGATAGACCCTCGTAGGTGACACTATGAACCAACTCTTTTTCGGTTCCCCCGCGTGCGCGGGGATAGACCCAATTGACGGAGAGGTGGTGTTGCCGGAATGAGGGTTCCCCCACGTGCGCGGGGATAGACCCCCTGAAAAAGAGCGTTTTCGCGCAAATAAAAGGGTTCCCCCGCGTGCGCGGGGATAGACCCGGTATTCCTGTTTTTCAAGCCCCGTTGTCTCGGGTTCCCCCGCGTGCGCGGGGATAGACCCCATCAAGGAACATGGCGAGTACAGGGGTGAACGGTTCCCCCGCGTGCGCGGGGATAGACCTTATCTAAATTTGTTTCTATCGGGTCGATCCGCGGTTCCCCCGCGTGCGCGGGGATAGACCCTCGATGTTCCCTACATCAAGTTGGAGCCTCAGGGTTCCCCCGCGTGCGCGGGGATAGACCCTCCCAGCAAATGGAATTCCGGTCGTATCCCGCGGTTCCCCCGCGTGCGCGGGGATAGACCCTCTGCAAAATACCGCTTGCGCTCCCCCGGAGAGGTTCCCCCGCGTGCGCGGGGATAGACCCTCAGGGAAGGACTGTTCGATAATCTCATCCACGGTTCCCCCGCGTGCGCGGGGATAGACCCTGGACGCCTCCCGGCGATGCGGACCCCATTTCGGTTCCCCCGCGTGCGCGGGGATAGACCCGGTGTTGCGCCCGTGAGTATCACTTGATACTTGGTTCCCCCGCGTGCGCGGGGATAGACCGTTCCTCGTCCAGCCAGCGGACATCATCAGTATGGTTCCCCCGCGTGCGCGGGGATAGACCCAGTTCTCCCCACAGGAACGTCCGGCTGGTGCCGGTTCCCCCGCGTGCGCGGGGATAGACCCGGCCACCGTTCCTCTCGGAGTGCCTTTCCCAGGGTTCCCCCGCGTGCGCGGGGATAGACCCCGGATAGTGGATACGGACTGTTCGCCAACCAAGGTTCCCCCGCGTGCGCGGGGATAGACCATCCCCGGGACTGATTCGTTCAGGGCTGTATCCGGTTCCCCCGCGTGCGCGGGGATAGACCCCGATACCGCAACCGCTGGACGATCGACGGACTGGTTCCCCCGCGTGCGCGGGGATAGACCAATGTCCCTTTGATCTGAGTAAAGTATATCATCGGTTCCCCCGCGTGCGCGGGGATAGACCCTCCGGCAAAGGCCGCCACCGCCATGCCGCTCAGGTTCCCCCGCGTGCGCGGGGATAGACCCTCTATGCCAGACTCGATGAGGGGTTGGACGCTGGTTCCCCCGCGTGCGCGGGGATAGACCGTCTGATGAGGAGTTTGAGAATTTCCCGCTTGAGGTTCCCCCGCGTGCGCGGGGATAGACCCTAGGTGTACAGGCTGAAGGCGGCGGCGGGATGGGTTCCCCCGCGTGCGCGGGGATAGACCCAACTGCGGCGAGGGTAGTCCTCTGTCCGGCCTGGTTCCCCCGCGTGCGCGGGGATAGACCCAGATAAACGCCAGGAACCAGGCTCTTCTTGATGGTTCCCCCGCGTGCGCGGGGATAGACCCCTATTGCGGGATATCCTGTAAAACAGCCCATCGGTTCCCCCGCGTGCGCGGGGATAGACCCGACGTTCCCACGCGGTCAGAGCTTCTCCGGGGGGTTCCCCCGCGTGCGCGGGGATAGACCCACTATAAAGTTGACGCCCGGAGTGTCAAGATCGGTTCCCCCGCGTGCGCGGGGATAGACCCTCGTCGGGCTTGTAGACGGTGCCGTGTGCCTGGGTTCCCCCGCGTGCGCGGGGATAGACCCCACCATGTCGAAAGATTCGCCATCAAGCTCGCGGTTCCCCCGCGTGCGCGGGGATAGACCCGATCCCTAAAATCGCACAGTTGCTGGGTATAGGGTTCCCCCGCGTGCGCGGGGATAGACCCGAGATAAAGGCCGAGCAGGAGCGGAGGGCCGCGGTTCCCCCGCGTGCGCGGGGATAGACCCTGGGAATTTCCTTGAGGTTACATTCTCCATCCGGTTCCCCCGCGTGCGCGGGGATAGACCCTTTTACGGTAGAGATTCCAGCGATCCAGAGGCGGTTCCCCCGCGTGCGCGGGGATAGACCCACAGGAGGTAAATCCATGAGTATCGCAGAAAAGGTTCCCCCGCGTGCGCGGGGATAGACCCACGTCCTATCCGCAGCCGACGGTCACGATAACGGTTCCCCCGCGTGCGCGGGGATAGACCCGGGAGCCATTCCATCACGAACACGGAGTATATGGTTCCCCCGCGTGCGCGGGGATAGACCCATCCTGCTGCCGCCGGATGGGCAGACCCTGTTGGTTCCCCCGCGTGCGCGGGGATAGACCCCATTCTCCCGACGACTGGTGGAATCTGCTTATGGTTCCCCCGCGTGCGCGGGGATAGACCCGTCCACCTCGGCGAACCCGACCAGGTTGTTGAGGTTCCCCCGCGTGCGCGGGGATAGACCCGCACAATCGGACATATCCTTTTTTGACGAGGAGGTTCCCCCGCGTGCGCGGGGATAGACCCTGACCCAGACACTGGTGAAGTGCGTATATGGGGGTTCCCCCGCGTGCGCGGGGATAGACCCTTCATCCGAATCGTTATAAAGAGGAACGATCAGGTTCCCCCGCGTGCGCGGGGATAGACCCGTGCGCCTTTCATCCATCCATGGATCTCATGGGGTTCCCCCGCGTGCGCGGGGATAGACCCCATACCCTTCTCCGGGGCCCTTACCTCGGAAAGGTTCCCCCGCGTGCGCGGGGATAGACCCCGGCATAATGGGCAGGTCTCCACACCACCACGGGTTCCCCCGCGTGCGCGGGGATAGACCCACGTGGGTACAGTCAGAACGGAGGGGTGCAGTGGTTCCCCCGCGTGCGCGGGGATAGACCCAGCGTCGCACATCCTGCGGTCGGGGTGTCGATGGTTCCCCCGCGTGCGCGGGGATAGACCCTTGACGTATTGATCTCAGAGGTGTGGGAGGAAGGTTCCCCCGCGTGCGCGGGGATAGACCCTGGACCTGCCCCTTTAAGGAGGTGAAGTGGTGGGTTCCCCCGCGTGCGCGGGGATAGACCCCATCTGCCCGGGGGGATTGGTAGTTCGCAATTGGTTCCCCCGCGTGCGCGGGGATAGACCCTGGCTTGATATTTTTACCCCCGCTCCGGACAGGGTTCCCCCGCGTGCGCGGGGATAGACCCCCACAGGCACAGACGGACTTCTCCAGGTTTGAGGTTCCCCCGCGTGCGCGGGGATAGACCCCAATGGACCACACAGGAAACCCGCTGGCTGGAGGTTCCCCCGCGTGCGCGGGGATAGACCCAATATGAAGGCGACGTTAATTAACATCTCCTCGGTTCCCCCGCGTGCGCGGGGATAGACCTTATTTGGAAGAGTTGGTAGGATTACTGGAGCTGGTTCCCCCGCGTGCGCGGGGATAGACCCTATCTCCTGCCCAGCAACAGCACCAAGCGGAAGGTTCCCCCGCGTGCGCGGGGATAGACCCGGTGACAATCCGTGCATCCATGCCAGACAGGAGGTTCCCCCGCGTGCGCGGGGATAGACCCGTTTGATACTCTTGCGTCATTTGCTGTCTTGTGGTTCCCCCGCGTGCGCGGGGATAGACCCCCCATACTCTGTGCGCAGTTGATCGATAGCCCGGTTCCCCCGCGTGCGCGGGGATAGACCCATTACCGGGCTGACTACCGGAGAGGATCTGGAGGTTCCCCCGCGTGCGCGGGGATAGACCCTGACCCAGACACTGGTGAAGTGCGTATATGGGGGTTCCCCCGCGTGCGCGGGGATAGACCCTGTCTGAAGAGGAGGTTCGCCCCAGAATCCTTGGTTCCCCCGCGTGCGCGGGGATAGACCCCTCGTCTGCTACGAGGAGGAAGCCCCGTGGAGGGTTCCCCCGCGTGCGCGGGGATAGACCCTCTCCCACCAGTTCAGCCATACCTATACCGTGGGTTCCCCCGCGTGCGCGGGGATAGACCCCACGATATCTTGCTCTACGCCATTCCTGGAGTGGTTCCCCCGCGTGCGCGGGGATAGACCCAGGAAGCCGCCTGTAATGCAGGCCCAGGTTTCGGTTCCCCCGCGTGCGCGGGGATAGACCCGATCGATCTTGATGGCGGCGAGCCCGATTATGGGTTCCCCCGCGTGCGCGGGGATAGACCCGGTGCGGATTACCACATGGGGTCGCTGTTCGAGGTTCCCCCGCGTGCGCGGGGATAGACCCCTCTTCGGCTTCCTTTCAGAACGCGAGAGAATGGTTCCCCCGCGTGCGCGGGGATAGACCTCTATTCGAGGAGGCATGACGATGGCAGGCAAAGGTTCCCCCGCGTGCGCGGGGATAGACCCCCCTCCGTGCCGTTTACTCCGGTATCAACCTGGGTTCCCCCGCGTGCGCGGGGATAGACCCGGCAGGATATACGGGATCTCCCGTCATGGAGGGGTTCCCCCGCGTGCGCGGGGATCTGTATTTCTACATCTTGAACACCCTGGTTCTTTTTATTTTTAATCACTTCCATTTCAGGCAAAATAATTCCCCCAATTCCAAAAAAGTTTTATAATGAGAAGGCAACATTTATCACTTAATCTTTTTAAAGAAACCGGAAGCAGAAAAAGGGCCCCATTCTGCGGCAAAAATCCAATAGGAGAGGAAGGGAATGCCCGTGGCTGATTCATGGAATTACACCTATTACTATGTGCTTGCCTCCAAAGGCATACAGGACTTTATTCTCCGGGGAGACAAACTGAAACTGATGATCGGAGGGAGCGAACTGGTGGACGATCTCCCGGAGAAGGTCGTCGGAGAAATCCTCACCGCGATGGGTTTGAAGGAAGGTGAGGATTTTCTTGTGCTCTCTAAGGCAGCAGGGGGAGTCCGCCTCCTTTTTGCAGGGAAGGAACCGGCTGAACGTTTCTGCGAACTTGTACCGCCAGCCTTCTCTCTTTATTCCCCGGATCTTGATTTTGTCCAGGCTGTTGAGAAAATCGGCGACAATCTAGCCGAAACCATGGATAAGGCCGAAAAGAAGCTGGCCCTCCGCAGAAGCATCATTTTCCCTTCGTATCCGTCAGCCGGCCCCCTGGTTGAACGAAGCCCACGGTCAGGTCAGCCTTCTACAGGGATGATCATGGTCAGCGGAGGGAACAGGGAAGAAGCGGACAACGCAATGGTCATCAAATTCAAGGCCGCTGAGAAAGCACGGTCCGCCATGGCACTCAAGACACTTCCGGCAAGAGATGACGATATGCACTACAGGCTCCCTGATTCCTTTGAGGAGCTTTCATCGAAGGACAACAGCACCATTGCCATAGTGCATATTGACGGAAACGGATTAGGCAGTGTCGTGACAAGCCTTTTCAAGGAACTTAGCCGTTTGGGAAACGAAAAGGCAACAGAAGCCTACAGGAAATTCTGCATCGCAATACAGGAAAGCACTGAACAATCGGTACAGGAAGCACTGACCCCTATCATTCAAGCCCATGAAAACAGCGGTGGAAATAGAAAACCCCTTCCCTTCCGTCCTCTGATCTGTGCAGGCGACGACGTAACCATCGTCCTCAGGGCGGAAGATGCCGTCCGGTTCTCGGTGGATTTCTTCGAGAGTTTCGAGAAACACAGCGAAAAAAAACTTCTGGAAACCGGCATAGAGGGGCTCAAAAACCACCTTCCCCTCACCGCATGTGCCGGGATCGCGTTTGTCAAAAAATCCTTCCCCTTCAGCCAGGCATACGGACTCTGCGAATCCCTGTGCAGGTTCGCAAAAGACCGCACGGGAAGGAAGTGTTCCGCCCTCGCATTCTGGCGTCTCACTTCCAGTATGGCAGATGATTTCACCGGGATCCTGGAGAGGGAGTTGACTATACGGTATTCCGGAGAAAATGAGAGCAGAACAGTCCTCACAATGATGCCCTACTCCGCGGGAACAAAAGCAGCCGGTCCGCGGGCAGAGCAGCTTCTTGAACTGAAGGAGGCCGTGGGGCGTATGCCCCGGGGCGGGCTGAGATCACTTCTGTCAGATCTTTTCAAGGGAAAGAAGCTGGCCATCCAGTCATTTGAACGCCTCTGCGACGTGAACTCCGAAGAGCGCACAGGTCGGGGGGGAGCAAGACAGCTAGATGAGCTGCTTGGAGCCCTCGAGGCAATCACAGGCAATTCGAAGGCGCAGGCCCTTTTCGCCGGGGACGCGACACCTCTCCATGATGCCGTAGAGCTTATCTCAGCTGAGCGTTCGTAAAGGGAGGCACATCATGAAACAAAATACCATGATTCTCGAAATACAGATCTTATCGTACTGGCACGCCGGCTCCGGATTCGGAAGAGGGGCAGATGTGGATGCGCTTGTGTTGAAAAACAGGAACTCGCTCCCCTACCTGCCGGGACGCACAGTCAAAGGACTCCTCCGAGAGGCAATGCAGTGCTGTGAGGACGCGGGTGCTGTTCCCGGCGGAACCGCCGATACTCTCTTCGGCACCCCCTCCCAGAAAGGGAAAAATACGGGATCGGTCCCGGGGATACTCACCTTCGGCAACGCAGAACTCAGGAAACAGGAACGAAGATGGCTTTCATCCACGGAAGGCTCAGGGACACGTGAAGCGCTCTACGATACCGTCGCCTCCACGAGCATAGACTCCTCCAGTGGAGTTGCAGTCGACCGGACACTCCGTACCATTGAATTGTGCGTTCCCCTTACCCTGGAGTCTGAAATTGGAGGCATTCCGGAAAAAAGCGGCACGGAAGAACATTTGAAAAAGGCAGCCGCTCTTCTGAGAGCACTTGGATCCCATCGGACCCGCGGTCTCGGACGCTGCAGGTGCACTCTGCGGGAAAGGAGTGAAGACGATGCCATGTAAACACTTCATGATTACCCTTTTGTCAGACGTATCGATCACGGCTGATGCGGCTACCATCGGCGGACATTCCGGGCTTGACTATCTCCCCGGGTCACTCTTTCTTGGAACTGCCGCTGCGGAAGCGAAAAGAAGAGGAAGGCCGTTCTCACCGGATCTTTTTCTCTCGGGCAAAGTCCGCTTTCTCGATGCTCTCCCCCTTATAGGAAACGAGAAAGGAATTGCTCTTCCTCTCTGCTTCCACAAAGAAAAGGGAATACCGTGGGAGGGGAAGGAACCTATGAACCTGCTCACAACAGAACCTCACGGGCAGCCGAAGCAATGGCGCTCGGGCTATATGAACTCAGATGGCAAAGTCCTCGAGATACAGCTTGAATCGAGAATGAAAACTGCCATTGACCGGAGAAAAAGGCGCAGCAGCGAAGCCCAGCTCTTCGGATACGAATCTATTCCCGAAGGCACTCAGTATCAAATGGCGATCCAGGCCGACAACGGGAATGACCTGGAAGCAGTCACGGAACTCCTTTCAGGAAACACGATCCGCCTGGGGCGGTCAAGGTCTGCGGAATACGGGGCTGCACGGATGGAAGAAGTTCCTGCACCGAAGGAAATCGAGTGCCTTCCTTCCAGGGATAACATGATCTGCCTGCAGCTCATGTCCGACCTCGCCCTTACCGATGCAGGGATGCCGGTCCTGATCCCTGAAGGCCGGCATTTCGGCATCGAAAGAGCCATTCTTCTGCCGGATAAGACCTTCCTGAGAAGCAGAAGGTACTCCCCGTGGAACGCGTTCCATAACAGCAGGACGACTGAGCGCCAGGTCCTCTGCAAGGGCGGCGTCATTTCTTTCCGGGTCGACCCTGAACTTGATCTCGGGACCCTCAGCGAAAAGCTTTCCAGAGGGGTCGGTCTTTTCAGGGAGGAAGGGTTCGGCCAGGTGTCCGTCAATCCTCCATGGCTTATTACTCCTCCGAAACTTGACACATACATCCCGCCTCAAATGGCGGCACCGGCAAAGGCGCCTTCTACCCTGCTGACGGAATACCTGAAGGTGAAAACGGAAAACAGGCTTTCATCCGGAGACGCCTTCATCACCGGTCTTGAATGGGCGAAAAAATGGAACAAACTTTCAAGCGTCATTTCCGAGGAAGGGAAAAAGGTTCCAGGAAAATCGCAGTGGGGAACGATCCGTGAGCTGGCTGTCCAGAGCGGCGACGATCCAGGAAAACTTCTTCGGAAACTTGAGGAGTTTTGTACCATGGATCTCCGTTCACGCGTTTGGACTGGCGAGGTACGGAAAGAAGGCAAAATGACCAGCCTTTACGCACAGATGTCCGACGACGTCAAAAGCTACGGGGAAAAGGCCCCTGCTGCTGTCTGTCTTGCTCTTTTCCATGCCTCTGTGGAGATGTCGAGAAATCTTTCCCGAAAAGAACGAAAGGAGGCTTCCGGGCGATGACCACTGACTGCCTGTACACGCACCGATACGTCCTCCGTGCCGTCATTGAATTTACGACCCCTTTCCTCGTCGGCGCGGGCAGAAAGGGGGATACCGCCGATGCTGTCTTCGTGTCGGATGCCAATGGTTTTCCTGCCCTTCCCGGATCGAGCATCGCGGGTGTTCTCCGGGCACGTTTCCGGGAAACCTTTTCAGCAGATGATGAAGAAAGGCTTTTCGGTTTCCAGAAAGGTGATGAAGGGGAGGGCTCACGGCTCACTGTTTCCTGGGGATGTATCCATGACTGCGAGAACGCCCCCGTGGAAGGTATCGTGCCGCTCCAGAGACATGACGATCCCGTCCTCGCGAAAGCCAGGATCCCTTCCATACGCGACCACGTCCGAATCAACCACAAGGGCGCCTCGAGCGCTGAAGAACACGGTAAGTTCGATGAACAGGCGGTATGCGCCGGTCATCGTTTCACATTCGAGCTCGAACTCTCGGGAACCGCTGAGGAATCCCCGCTATGGGAGAAACTGCTCTCGCTCCTTTCGACGATCCCCCTCCGGTTCGGTGGCAAGACCCGACGGGGATATGGAGCATGCAGGCTGGTCTCGTTGAAAGGACGGATCTTCGATCTCCGGTCAGACTTTGATTCGTATATCAAACACCCCGTCGCTTTGTCGGAACCGTCGCCGCTACTGGAAGAAATCGACACAGGGCAGCACAGGGCAGAAAAAGGCATCACTCTTTCCCTTTCTCCCTGCGGTTTCTGGATGATAGGCGGCGGATACGATTTGCCTGAACAGCGGGGAGACGCAGATATGGCCCCTTTGAGAGATTGCCGTATCGTTTGGAGCGGAGACGGAGCCAAGGTTGAGGACGACCTGATCGTCATTCCAGCGGCGTCTGTCAAAGGAGCCCTCTCTCACCGGGTCGCCTTCCACTACAATGCCCTGAAGGGAATCTTCTCCGATACCCTTTCACCGGAGATCATTACCGGTTTCTGCGGGGAAGGAAATACTGCCGTCAGAGAGCTTTTCGGTTTCTCCAAAGAAAGGGACATTTCAGTGAACGGTCCGAAAGAAACGAATTCGACCGATGGAAAGGCCGGGAGAGTCTTCATTGACGATATCTACCTCTCGCGGGATCATCTTTCCCGGCTCGTGCCCCATGTGGGAATCGACAGGTTCACCGGAGGAGCACGTGACCAGGTTCTCTTCAGCGAACGTCCTCTCTGGAAAGGGAACCCCATTGATCTGCGCATTGTTGTCGCCGACACCACGAACATGGAGGACCGTGACAATGTTTTGAAGGCATTCCGGTCAGCAGTTCTTGAACTGGCGGAAGGGAACCTTCAGCTAGGCGCAGGCAGCGGAAGGGGTCTCGGATACTTCAGGGCAGACGCGCCGGTGGAATGGCCCGATTACATGAAGACAGCCATTGAGGGGTGAACAGAATGAACACACTCAAAACCCACGAAATTTTGAACAAGGCGTTCAGGGAACTTCCTCACACATTTGTGCCGGGATTTCTGGAGGTAAGGACAGAGGCCGTTTCCACAGCGGAAGAAGCGCTCCGCCGTATCTCTGAATTCGGCGGAGAGGGATGGATCCAGCTTGCGGAACAAAAAGAAATCCTTACCTTTGAGGACAATTCCCCCCTGGGAACAAATGAAGGCTGGCCCGTACAGGCTGAAGCCGTACGAGGAGATATAAGCATTTCCCTCACGAAGGATCCAGATGGCTGGATACTTGCTTTTATAGAAAAACATCCACCGAGAGACGATACAGATCTTCTCGCAGCGGCCGAATTCCGGAGGAGGGACGGCGGCGGCACCCTGTGCTACGAAACCTACTGGACAAAAAAGGACGTTTTCGGTCAATGGGAGATACGGCCAGCAGCGTTCCGTTTCTCCGGCTTCTCGAAGCGCGGAAAGGAGGACAGATCATGAACACAATACCTTCTCCATACAATTTCGTTCCCCTCTCGAAGCACGTTTATTTCCCGGAATGGTCCGACCGGGTCTCCATGGATGTCCCCTTTTCAGATGGCATAAGCGGCACTCTGGAGATAAAGGTGACCGCAAGATCACCTGTCTACATCCGAAACGGGGGAGACCATCCGGATGATGCGGAACAGAGAAGAAACGACCCGGGCTACAGCGACTTCTTCCGCGCAGCTCCAGGGGGGCCTTACGCCATCCCGGGAACCTCTATCAAGGGGATGCTCCGGAGCGTCATCGAGATCATCACGTTCTCCAAAATCGCCGGAACAAAAGGCCAGGCCTCACGGGTCAGTGACCACAGGTACGCCATGCGGGATCTTTATAACATCGATTATACGTCGAAAATCACGGAGATCACTGGCAGAGGTTACAGACCCAAAGTTCGTGCCGCATGGCTGACGGAAGGAAAAGAAAACGACTGGAACATAACTCTATGCGACTTCGCCAGGGTGGAGCAAGAGGATCTTGAAAGACATTTCAACCTGGGGAATAACAGCCCTCTCGGCAGGCGAGGACCGGCAAAAGAAAAATATGCGCTTATCCCCCCATATACTGAAATGTCTTTCACCTGCGGGGATGAAGAATCCCACAAACACAGCAGAGGAACAAATCTCGTTTATAGAAAAGCTGAAAAGCTGGGAACTGGGAACAAAAAGGGAACCATTGTGCTCACTGGTCAGCCGGCCCCTAGGGACGGCAGGCCGGGCAAAAAACACATGGAGTTCATCTTCTTTGACGATCAGGATTCACCTATCCCCGTGCCTGACCAGGTCAAGAAAGATTTCGACTTCGCTCACTCTGAACTAGGCGAAAACAGGAAACCCAATACAGAATGGAGTTTCTGGAAAGAAAAACTAAGGCATGGAAATAAGATCCCGGTCTTTGTCCTCATAGAAGGGCATTCGATCCATTCTATGGGGCTCGCGCTGATGTACCGTTTTCCCTACACGAATTCAATACTTGAAACAGTAGCCCACACATCGGCGGACCACCTGGAAGGGAACAGGCTGGACTTCGGAGAAACTTTGTTCGGCAGGGTTGAAGATACGGATGCCCTCAGGGGCAGAGTTTCCGTTGAAACACTGACCGCCCAGGGAGATCCGGTCACCCTTGAAAATGTGGATACCATACTCGGTGCACCAAAACCGACATTCTATCCCAATTACATCAGGCAGAAAACGGATGAAGACGGGGCACTAAAAAGCGGGAAATACGACACTTACATGGATGACAGGGCCGAGATCCGGGGATGGAAACGATACATTATCCGCAATGACGGCGTGACAGAACCCGTGAAACCGGAATCCGAACAGGAAAAGGTCTCCACACGGTTCAAGCCTCTGCCAGCGGGAACATCATTTCTTGGTACGGTCCATGTACATAACCTGAAACCCGCAGAACTCGGCGCACTGGTCTGGGCGCTCACCTGGGGAGGCGAGGCTAATCTCAGGCACAGTCTCGGCATGGCGAAACCCTACGGATACGGCGCCGTCACGGTTTCCATTGCAGGGAACAGGCTGAAATGGTGCGACCCTCGGAAAGAACAGGATCCCGATATTCTAGAATGTATGAAGACCTTCACCGAAAAAATGAATTCCTGGTATGCTAATACTGGAGAAAGTCAGACATGGGAAAAATGCGATGCCTTGGCCGCACTCAAGGCAATGGCGAACCCTCGATCCGCCTGGAACCATGAACTTCGCTACCCGGTGATTGGCAGAGGATCAAGGGAGAATGAGTTTGCCAACTCGAAGAACAAGAATCAAAACGAGGGAAAAGTCCTTTCCCTTCTGCCGCCCATACCCGCTAAACCACAGAAGCCGAAGCCGGAGAAACAGGCCGTCCAGCAAAAGAGGGAGCTTACAACCATTGACAAATTTCTTGCAGAGCTTGACGGGGGCGTGTCAGTAAAAAAAATCCCCGAAAGGTTAAAAGCCTACGGACTCTCTCCATCACAAGTATCCGAAGCTGATAAAAAAAGGATCTGTGACAGGCTGCAGCAAATGAAAAAAAAGATGGGCTTCAACCAACAGCTTGAACAGGTCATCACAAAGTGGAAATAACCGGTTGATAATTTCCTTCATCATGTGACGGAGAGGAGGCAAATGCCGCCTCTCCTTTATTTGCCCTTCCGCGGCAGGGAGATAACATTTAAATTAAATTTTTCACCGAAATTACATATATAGTAAAGGGAGGGAAGACGATTGAACAGGCTCATGACTCTTGAAAAGTTCCTGTAGATCTATCTGGATGAGGGACCTGCAGTAATTCCTGAACATGAATTTGCTGTACCCGGCGTTTTTTCTACATCAGCGGAGGATTCTTACCAAGAGGAGGCGATGCCGTAACAGGAAACAAGCCGCGTTCCCGTTCGTGCCCCTTTATCTCTGGAAGGAGGAAATGTTTTGAAAAACAGGTTGTTCCTTGTCTCCGTACTTGCTCTCTTTCTTGTTGCCCCGCTCATTCCTTCAGGTGCCGCCGGCGCCCAAACACTCGTCGTACCAGAGAAAACCGAGATCATCCTGAAACTCCTCACCCCACTGAAATCGGGAAAAACAATGGTCGGCGAGATCGTTGAATTCCTGGTGGAAAAACCGGTGAAGACATCTGACGGCACAGTCCTTATCGAAGATGCAGCATCGGCCTACGGCAGTGTAACGGAATCAAAAAAGAGCGGTTTCTTCGGAACTCCCGGAAAACTTGATTTCAAGATCGATTTCGTGGAAGCGATCAACGACGTCCAGGTTCCTCTCCGTGCCACGATGAGCCAGACAGCAGCCGGAAGCGAAGGGGCGGCAATAGCTGGGTTCCTCTTCGTTTCCATTCTGTCAGGCCTTTTCAGGGGAGACAACATCTCCATCACCCCTGGAACGATCTTCAAGGCCTACGTGGACAAGGACACGGTGGTCTTCAGGGATCCCGAGGAAAAGGCAGAAGAAGAATCGGAACTCCAGTTTTCCGGGAACTCTGAAACCGACCGCAGGCTCGAGGAATTGTACCGGAAGATGAAGGAGAAATAGGTTCGTTCTGTTCTGAGTCCTTTTTGGGACAGGTTCTTCTCCTAACTAAGAACTTCAGGGAAGACCTGTCCCATTCCCTGGGAAGTCTTGTAGCCTACCCCGGCGTAATATGAAAAGGCTCCCAGTGCCGAAACAGCCTTCCGTTCATCCTCCGCGAGATGATGGAAGGTGTATTCGCAAAAACCAAGGCATCCACGGTATACCGACTGTTTTTTCAGCCACACAGGCTGACTCTGCAGCGAAAATTTCTCCATCCTCACGGTACCGAACGAATCTTCCAGACTGCTCCATTCCTCCTGTGATACAAAGGTCTGCCATTTTTTCAAAAGGCTTTTAAAAACCAGTTCCGGGAGAGGTACCGGGATCTGAAGCCCGCTCCGATTAAATCCTGTGGGTGAGAGAAACCGAAGACGAAGGGCAGAAAAATCTGAACTCCTTATATCACCAGGGGCCGAGGATCCGCACAGGGTATGTTCCCCCGGCCCAAGCACCTGAACCGGCCGGAAGACCATGCCTTTGCCGAGGCGCAGCGTTTCTTCCCTCAGTTTTTTAAGAATTCCGTCAGCCAGCCCTTCCTTGAGAAATGAAACTCGGAATCCGAACAGATCTCCCTTTCTGAGCGGAAGAGTATCGGGTGCGAAAAATTCTGTGAAATCGGAATGATCCTTCGCCATCCTGTAAAGGCGGCTCATAACGACTGGACGAAGTGAGGAACGGGCGTGGGAAAAAGGATCAGGAGATCCCCTGCCTGCAAATTTCGCTGCAAGTGCAGAAAAGACATGATAGCCGCTTACTTCCGATGATGAAGCATTTTCAAGGCTTTCGCACACTACGATGCAGGTCTGCATTGGAGGAGCACCTTCCTTCTTCTTTTAACAGGGGGAAATTGATTTTATGTGTTTAGCTACAATATACAACAAAAGTCAGCAGTTTTGATAAGATATATTTGCTTGATCATTTTTTCCCTGTTTCTCTTCCGGACCCATAGGAGCGAACCCCGTCCGTTGATATTCATGTCTCATTTAAGGAGGATAAAATGCGCTATATTATTGTGACTACATGCGGAACGAGCTCAATCACAAACGGCGCCCCCGGAGATCTCCAGGTATTTCTCCGGAATACAGCGAATACCAGGGAAAAAGATCTTTCTCCCGAGGAAAAGGCAGTGATCGACGATCGTTTGGAGAAAAAAAGGCAGGAACTTAAATTTTGCCCCGAAAATAACCTGAGAAGTTTCTGTGCCGAATTGAACGGTCTTCTCGGGATCCTGAACGACATAGGCAGGAAGAGTGCCCCGGAACTCCATTTTATCCTCCACACGGACACGTACCAGGGGGAGAAAGTAGCCTCCCTTCTGGCGGACTGGTGCTCTGAAAAAGGCATCCGGTCCCAGGCCGTACTTGTACAGTCACTCAATACAAAAAACCTTTCCGATTTCAAAGATGGTATCAGTCGCCTTATCGAATGGTGCCATGATACTCTCCCGGGCTACAGGGACTCCGGGCACGGAATAATCTTTAATCTCGTGGGTGGCTTCAAGAGTCTGCAGGGATATATGCAGACCATAGGCATGATCTTTGCCGATGAAAGCGTCTATGTTTTCGAGGGAGAAAGGGAACTTCTGAGAATTCCGCGCCTCCCTCTCGACCTGGATTCCTCGTGCCGCTCCGTGATGCACGACAATCTCCTGCTTTTCAGGCGTCTTTCCTCCGTTTCCCCGGCAGTCCCGGAAGCGAAATGTGCGGGTCTTCCTGAGACGTTCTTCTACTGTTTCGGAGGCGAGTGCGAACTCTCCCCCTGGGGTAAGATCCTCTGGGAAAAGTTCAGGGAAACCGTCTACAGGGGAAAACTGCTGGCCTCGCCATCTGACAGCCTGCGTTTCGGTGAAAAGTTAAAAAAACAGGTCGAGACCCTTGATCCATCCTTGACAGATCGTGTAAACAGAAAAATTGATGAACTCTCCCGTTTTCTGGAGAAGAGCGAGAAAAAAGACAGTCTCTCCTTCAAGCTTCTCCAGGGAAATCCTGTCCCGGGCTGCACCCATGAATTCTACCTCTGGTCAGACAGGGATGCCGCCAGGGGGTTCGGCTATTACGACAACGGTGTTTTCGTATTCGACCAGATGAGGTCACATCTCTGATGCACATGGGCTACGCAAATATTTCACCTAAATATACTATATAGGAGTGATGACATGGCAAAAATCGCCATTTTTGCGTTCCTTATCAGCCAGATCATTCTATCGTTCATTATCGCACCCAGTCCGGAAGGGCAGGCAAGCCCCGTTCTCGCCTGGATATTTCCGGGCTTTCTCTGGTTTTCAGCACCCGGAGGGTCCACCGGATTGCTGTACGCAGCCGGAACGGTCCATGTGGGCGCAGCCCTGATCCTGCTTTCATTTTTTCCTGTCGTGTTTCGGAGATACAACATCCGCAGGAGAGAGGCACTCGTCTGGTCCATCGAGGCCCTTCTCTCAGAAGGGTTCTGCACCATGAGCAACGCAGACTGGACCATCATCAGGGCACATTTTCCCGTTCGGGATCTCAGGATACTTCGCCGGGAACTGGAAACAATGAAAAAAGAAAGCTCCGGAGGAGAAACATCTGACTGCTGATTTCCATGAAAGGGGTCATTTCCGTGAAACCGAAGAGCAAAATGGATTCCTGGACCTACACTGCTTCGCGAACAGCCTCAAGGAACAGGATCAAAAGGATGAGACAGAAAGGATGCAGGCGTTTTGAGCAAAGAGCGGCGGCGGAATCCTATGCCGCTTTCAGAAAGGGGGAACTCGTTTGAACAGCGCGCTTGACGCAAAAGAGAGGATCAGGCTCGCAGCCATGGGAGGACTGCTCCATGACGTGGGAAAACTGGTCCAGCGCGGCTCAGGGAAAAGGAAAAACCATATGGACGTGGGCGCCGACTGGCTGGAGGAACGGGGAAACGGATGGGAGGTCTACTCTTTCGCGGCCCGGTACCACCATACCGCTCCCAACGCCTCTGTCAGGCTCGAGCACTGCACCGACCGGCGTCTCCTTCCCATAGCTGCGGTGGTAGCCCACGCGGACAATCTTTCCTCCTCTGAACGGGAGGATGTCGAGGGGACGAAGAACTGGGACAAAAACGTCGCCCTCCGCAACATTTTTGACCAGGTGAACCTGGAGGGCAGGGGGAAAAGCCCTTCACCCACCTTTTTTCCCGTCGCCCCCCTCTCGGACGGGCATCTCCTCTTCCCTGCACCCAGGGGCGACAGTTCCATCCTTTTCAATTACGAAGTACTTGAGGAAAACCTGAAGGCTCATTTCGACGAATCATCCCCTTCCCAGCAGACTCCGGGATGGCTTCTCAGGGTGCTCGAAAAATACACTGCCCTGGTTCCAAGCGAGACACTTGTGGCCGAGGAACAGGACAGGTTCCCCGACATATCCCTTTTTGACCATCTCAGGACGACAGCCATGATCGGGGTCTGCCTGCAGCAGTGCATCGAGGAGGATCACCCGGAGATCCTCGACTCACCCAACCCCTACAGGGCCATAGAGTCATCATTTCAGAAAACGGATCCCTTCCTGCTCGTCGAAGGAGATATCCGGGGCATTCAGCGCTACATTTACGATGTTTCCAGCAAGGGGGCCCTCCGTGGTCTTCGGTCACGGTCATTCCACCTGGAACTGCTGCTCGAGGAAACGGCCGAAAGGATACTCTCAGAAACAGGCCTTCCGGCCACACAGGTCCTCTTCTCCGGCGGAGGTCATTTCCTGCTTCTTCTGCCGAATACGGAAAGCATCATGAAAAAACTCATCTCCCTTCAGAAAACGATATCCATGGATTTCTGGGAGAGGGATCCCAGGCTTTCACTGGCCCTGGTGTGGCAGTCCCTTTCATGGAAGGGGCTCAAGTCGTCAGATGGGCTTCAGGATGCCTTCGGAGAACTTCACGAAAAACTGGCCCGGGAAAAAGCGGTCCCCATGGCGGATCATCTGCCGGGCATCCTTGGATCCTCTGCGGACGGAAACGGAAAAACATGCAGGGTATGCGGTGCGCGGTCGGCTGTCCTCCATGATATGAAGGAGGAAAAGGAGGTCGCATGCAGCGCATGCAGTTCCCTGTACGCCCTGGGAGGCAGGCTGAGCGATGCGAAATACCTCTGGAGAGAAAACGGCGATATCAGGACGTCAAGAGATATCGATACAGTCCCGCAGCGCGCCGGGCGGGTGTGGGTGCTCAGGAAAGTTCGGGATGGGCTTAAGAAGGAAGACGGCAGGTTCCGTCCCCTTCCCTGGGCGGAGTACGCTTTTGACGACCAGCTCGAGAACGTCCTTGACGAGGGATGCATCGGCAACCGGAAGATGGGAGCGCTCAGGATGGATGTGGACAGCCTCGGGCTGATATTCGCAGGCGGCCTCGGCGCAAGCTACAGCATGAGCAGGGTCGCCACCCTGTCACGGATGCTCACGTTCTTCTTCAAAAGCGCACTCCCCGTACTCGCGGCAAGGACCTCTGAGTCCCGTATCCCAGCTATCTTTCCCCGGAGGGTAAAGGGAGCATTTCCCGAAGACGCCCCGCGCAGGATAGTGCTCATTTATTCCGGAGGAGACGATCTTTTCGCCGTGGGCGCATGGAACGAGATCGCCGAATTTGCCCTGGATGTGACCGACGCATTCAGGAAATATGCCGGGGGATCTCCGTCAATGTCCATATCCGGGGGTATGGTCGTACTTGACGACAAGGCCCCCATATCAGAGGGAGCCATCACGGGCGGAAGGGCGGAACGGGCTGCCAAGAACCATGAAACTCCGGATGGGGAGAAGAAAAACAGCCTGGCCCTTTTTTATGCACAGTCGCCTGTTTCGGTACCGGACGGTGACGGACGGAAAACCACGGAGATACGGGACAGCGGGGCCTTCAACCTCACGACGGAGATGCCCCGGGTGCTCCGCTGGCTTTCAGTGTTCCTGGCAGGCGGGAAGATTGCGGAAGGCCCCAGGCTTTCTCCCGCCTACGACAGGGCATTCCTGCGGAGGATGCTCAGTCTCCAGAAGATTTCCGACAGAAAGGGGCCCCTGTGGAAGCCCCTTGCGGCATATGCGGCGTCCCGGTCATCCCGGGGAGGGAAGGAAAAGGAACTGCTTCTCCAGCTTCTCCATTCCGAAGGTCCGGAGCTGGAGGCCGCCCGGACGGCAGGAACGTGGATCGACTGGCTTATGCGCCGTCCGTCCGACGAATGACTTTTCTATTTCAAAGGGGGAACGATTCCATGACATACCAGCAGAACAGGAACATGCAGCAGGGAAGGGAAAGCGGCCGGCCCCGGTTTGGAGGGCAGTCTCCGGCAGGGAACGGGCTTGGCCCCGAAAATGCGGTCATAACAGGCCTCACGTCCCTTCAGCACCTGCAGCCCGAGGACCTTGTGGCCATAGCCGAGAAAGCCGGAAAGTTTTTTTCTGAAAACAGGATCAAGACAACGCAGATACGCCGCATCCATGAACATGTGATACGTCAGGTGACAAGGGCGAGAACAAATAAAGGCGAATCTGCGAAGGAGATACGCCTTCTTAAATATCACCTCGCCTACGCGGCGGGAAGGGAAAGAAACATGCGTCCCTTCTCCGATTTTTTCAGTCCCGTCCTGGACAAGGTGACCGGCATGGAAGACCTGGAGCGTTTCCGCCAGCTCTTCGACGCCGTCCTTGCCTATCACAAGTTTTATGGAAGCAACTGAACGATACTGACCTAAGGAGGAAAAACCATGAACAGAAAACCTCTTCTCGGCAAGATCATCCTGAAAGGGACCATCCGGTGCATGACCGGCCTGCACATCGGCGGAAGCGACTCGGAACTGGCCATCGGGGGCATCGATTCAACGGTCATCCGCGACCCTCTCACCCAGCAGCCCTATATCCCGGGAAGTTCTCTCAAGGGAAAGCTCAGGTGCCTCCTTGAGCGGACTCTCGACAAGACCTTCGACCACCCGGGCGGTTCTGGAGTCTACCGGCACGAATGCACCGACCCGGCCTGCTGTGTGTGCAGGCTCTTCGGATCCAGCGCTGCCACCCGGAACGGCGAAGAGAACAATCTTCCGGCTAGGATCATGGTGCGGGATTCCCACCTCACCTCCGGAAGCCTCGAAAAACTTGAGAAGGTCGAGGGCGGTCTCCCGTTCACCGAGTGGAAAACCGAGAACGGCCTCGACCGCATAACCTGCGCCGCCAACCCCAGGCAGATAGAACGGGTCCCCGCCGGGGCGGAATTCGCCTTCGAGGTGGTCTATTCTGTTGAGGCGACCGATTCGCTTTCCGAGGACATCTCCCATGTTATAGAAATGCTTGCCCTGCTCGAGGATGACGCTCTCGGAGGAGGAGGCAGCAGGGGAAACGGCCGTATCGAGGTGACCTTCGACAAGGCGGTGTTCCGACCCCGGGACTATTACCTGGGAAAAGAGGAAGAAACCGTCAGGGAACTTGGGATCGCCCCGTCGTCAGCCGGAAAGCTGCCCGAGGAAGCTCTCGCGGTTTTCGCCCGATGAGCGGAAAGGAGCCTTCATGACACGAAAAAGGATTGTCTGCGTTCTGGAATTCCTGTCCGGGATAAGGGCCGGCGGCCTTGCAGGCGACCTCGACCGGGTGGAGGGCGGCATCCATGCTTCCACCGTATGGGGGGGTGTGGGCTGCGCAGCCTCGAGACTCTTTCCCGGAGAGATCGTGGACAGGCTCACGAAAGAGGGAAGCCTGTCGTCCCTTCTCTGGAAAAAAGGCGATGTTTACTATATCCCCAGGCCGCTGGTACCTTTTCCCAACGTCAGTCCCGAAAAGAGAAAGGCCGCCAGGGAATGGACATGGATCCCGTTGCAGGGAGTCAGCGATTTCGTTTTTAACGGGAAACTGCCGCCCCTGTCTCCGGAACCGCTTTTCCGCGAGGAAAGACAGCGGTCAGCCGCCGTGGACAGGTGCACGAACAGCGCCGTTCCCTACTTCAGGAAACGGATCGTCCCACTGGAAAGGGTTTCGGGGGTTCTTGTCGCCGATATGCCTGACGACCTTGCAGCGTCATTCCGGGCGGCAATGGCCCTCCTGGGGGACACGGGGCTCGGAGGTGAGCGGTCTTCCGGAAACGGGCACTTTTCAGTTCATTTCCTGGACGGGGAACAAACTCCCTTCGGACACGAATCCGGGGACTTCCGGGAACCTACGGTCGCCCTGGGCGCGTTCCTTCCAACGGAGGATGAAAGCGCCCGGATCCGGCAGTGCGCGAGGGCGGGGGAAACCCCTATAGGATACGAACTGACCCGTATACGGGGGTTCACCGGCGAATCAAGCGACATCTCGAAACCGACCGTGACGTGCCTTTCCGCCGGATCCGTCATCCCATTCCTGCCGAAAGGCCGGACGATAGACATTACCCCGCAGTTTGCGGGACACCCCGTCGTATTCAACGGAATGCCCCCTTTCCTCTCCTTGGCGGGGAGAAATTAAAGGAGATGCAGCCATGACGGAAGCAAAACGTCTTCACTACTCAAAAACACGGTACAGGGCGACATTGACGGGCCTTTCCCCTATACACATAGGCGGAGGAGCCCCGGAACCGGCCTGCCGGTACGCTATAGACGAGGAAAAGAAAACCGCATACGTACTGAGAGAGTCTTTCGTGGCCTCACGGTACGCGGCAGGCAGAATGACGGGCTCCGAATATCATCGCAGACCTTCCCCGGCCTCCATTATCCCGAAGAATGGGGCCGAACGATCTGAGGCCGTGCTGTACGAACTTAAAGCTCCAAGGGTCGCAGCTTCCCTCGACAAGGAGGCGAGACCCTTCGTGCGGAACGGATTCGGCCAGGCCTTCATTCCCGGCACATCCATCAAGGGCGCCATACGGGAAGCCCTTCTCTTCTCGCTGCTGGTTCAGGACGACCGGCTTCGGGGCGAGATCGCCGCGACAGTGAAGGACCTCATCGCCGAGATGAAAAAGGCGAACCCCCAGTCGGCGAATACGATCCGAAGAAACAGGGGACACGCGTCGAAACTGGAAGATCTTTTCAGGAACCCCGGAACGGGCGAGCGACCCGACCCGAAGAACGATGTTCTCCGCTGCATGTCCGTTGAGGACACCCCTCCTTCCGACAATGGGTTCACTCTTGCGGCTGCAAACATTTTCTCCCTTTCGAACGGCACCCTTGCGCCCATGATCTCACAGACAAGGAACGGTCAGTCAACCAGGTCCGCACCGGTTTTCCTCGAATTTCTGGATCCTGGTGTGTCATTCAGCTTTTCCATTTCACTGGACACGGCCCTTCTCGAGAAGCTTTCCCCTCCGAGAGGCAAGGTGCAGTTCAGAAACTCCGTCGACATAATCTGCGCCCTGAAAGACCAGGCCGACTTTACCGCGAGCCTGGAGAGGACCTTCTTCTCAGAATTTGACGCCTCAGGGAAACTCTGGAAACAGGAATACGAAGGGACCGGCCTGGCGGTAAACCAGGCGGTCATCCGCCTCGGGTGGGGATGCGGCTGGATGGGGCACAGTCTTTTCCCGCTGCTGGGCTATAACGAAAACGATGTAGCTGAAAGCCCGAAATCACGGAAGGTACTTGTCTCGCAGAACGGCAATCCCCTTTCCCTGCTGGGATACGCCGTCCTGACGCTGCAGGAGCAATAGCATGCCCGCAGTAGGCGACCTGGCCGTCTATGTAAAGACGGAACACCCGGAAGCCTTCCGGAGCATCACGGTCCGGGGAGATTTTCCCCGGGCCGTGATGGAATCCTCATTTCCGGGACTTTGGGACATACTCATAGGCGAGAGTATCGTCGCCGCCAGGTGCAGAAGGACTCTCCCCGCGGCGAAAGGGTATGCAGGGCTCCTTTTAAGCGCCGCTTATGCCGAAAGCTACAGGATACTCTCGGCGGCACTTCTGGGTCACCTGGAACGCCCACTGGAAGGGATCTTCGGCACGGTGACGCCGGTCCGCATTTTGTCCCGGTCCTCGGGCTTTCCCCCTATAACCGCCATCTCCCTGGACGGGAAACCGGCGCGGGCCCCGCTGGACCGGCCGGTCTCGCTGAGGACGTTTTCTCCACTGCGCCCGCCCTTCGCCATAGCGAAAGAGATTTCAGCAGCCCAGGGAGAGCTCGCGGAAATGATGGGCCGTCCGGAAGTGGCCCCCTACCCCGGAGACCCTTCCTGGATCATCACGTCCATCGACCTTTCAAAGACGGGCAGCGGGGAGTGCATGAAGGGTTCTGTGGAGGTTTTCAGCTCACACCCCTTCGCTTTCACGGGACTGCAGTACGCCCTCCTCAAAGGCTTCGGCACAGGCAGGGAGAAGGGTTATGGTACACTCGACATAGAAACGGCAAGGAGGAAATCATAATGAGGATCTCGATCACGTTCTCGATACCCTTCGGAGCTTCCATTCCGGTAAACTACAACCATATCCTGACGGGACTCATCTACCGTCTTGCCGGCGGCGAGGCCCCGGAATGGGCTGCCCGCCTCCACGAGCAGGGGTTCAGCGGCGCAGGGAACCGCCCCTACAAGTTCTTTACATTCAGCCAGCTTTTCGGCGGTCCGGGATCCGCGAAAGTGGAGTCGGGAAGGCTTATCTTCACTACGGACACACTCAGATGGACGTTCGGTTCATGCCTGCCGATCCTTTCGACGGTCGTCATGGACGCCCTCCTTTCATCCGGGACCGTGAACATCGGGGGAATGGAGGCGAAAATGACCTCGGTGAAGGCGGAGCCGCCGAAGCAGTTTTCCCGGGGAAAGGCCCGATTCACGAGCATTTCTCCGCTGGTGGCGAGCGTTCACGACGAGCGGCGGGGACACAGGTATCTCCCTCCCGACGATCCTCTTTTCTGGAAGGTCCTTGCGGTCAACCTCTCCAGGAAATGGAATGCGCTCACCGGGGCGGATGCTCCGGAAGAGGTCCGGTTCGATCCTGATACCGGCTACATCAGCAGGAAAAGGACCAGCAAAGCGATAACCGTGAAGCCCGGAGAAGTCGTCATAGGTCACCTGGTACCTTTCACCGCATCCGGGCCTTCGGAGCTGCTCTGCCTGGGCTACGATTCAGGTTTCGGGAGCAGGAACAGCCTCGGGTTCGGCATGACTGCCACGACAGAACCCTAGGTATCCAATCATTCCGCATCGGGGTGAAAGACAGGGAAGTCCGGTAAGATCCGGACTTCCCTTTTTTTGTGTTTCCGGAGGTGAGTCACCTATGGCAAGGCTTATCTGCATCACGAGTGAAGTCGGGATGTCCAGGAAAAACGGGACGATCCAGCTTACCGAAAAAGACGGCGGACGCAGCGCCCTCGTTCCGGTCGTCCAGACATCGGAGATATTTGCCCTGTACGGGGCCGAACCGGATGGTCCGCTTCTCTCCCTTCTTTCGCAATATGCGGTTCCCCTTCATGTCTTTTCCGGGGGAAAACATCTTCGCAGCTACCTTCCGGCATCGGCTATCCTTTCGGGAAAAACCGTCCTTGAACAGGTACGCCATCTTGAGGACGGCGAAAAACACTGGCTGCTTGCACGGGAGATGCTCCGCGGCGGTGCCAGGATCCGGTGTATGGCTGCCCGTACCCTTCGTCCCCGTGAAAAGGAAGAATGGGAAAGCAGGTATCTCGACTGCCTGGCTGAAGGATATGCGGCAGGTCTCATTGGGATCAGGCAGATCCTCTCAGAGTTCGGAAAGATCGACGGCGAGTTCCTGGAACGGGAAAAATGGGAGTCCGGTGAACTGGCTTATGCCTCCGGCCTCGCCCGTGCAGTCGTTCTCGGGTCCATTACAAAGCTTTCCCTCGATCCGTGGATAGGGATCCTCTGCAGCAACGGCGGAATTCCTCCCCTCGCAGAAGATCTCTTCTTTATTTTTTCACCACTGCTGGTATGGATGTGGCCCCGGGAAGACCGACCTTCCCCTGACAGGGAAAACCTGCCCGATATCTTCAGGAAACACCTGTCGCGTCCTTCTGCATCCAACGGTTCAAGGCTCTGGAGCCTCAGGTATCTTCCCGTCAGGGAAGGGTACGCCATTCTTTCCCACTTTGCCGCGGGCAGACCGTATAGATGTGCTTCACGGGTGGGGGTAGACCATTATGGAGATTGAAAACCTTCTGGTATCAGGTTTGAGGCTCAGGTGTGCCCATGAAGCAGCGTTTTTTTCGGCGGGAGTCATTCCCGATGAGGAAATACTTGAGGATCGGTCCGTTTTTTGGGAAAACGGTGCAGACTCTTCGGGTGTACCGGATGAACAGGCAAAAACTGACACCGGAGACGATCTCAGCACTTCAGGCCGCTTTACCGGAAACCTCTCCCTGTCGACCTGCTCATGGCCTCCCCTCCATGCCTGGGTCGGTGCTCTTCTGATCCTTCTCTTCGAAAACGGCCTGGATGAAGGGTATCTTGACCGGAGAGATCGTCCTCCTCTGAAGGTCATCCTTTCACCAAAAGCGGTAAAACTTCTGGAAGACAGTGCTGCGGGCATATCCCGTTTCTCTGTTACGCCCGGTCATATCTGCGCCTTATGCCCGTATTTATCGTGGTGCGCCCGGGATACCGGAGACAGTCAGGAGGAATGATACGACATGAAAAATACGGTTTTAGCCGGATTTCGCGGCCCTTACTGTACGTACTCGCTTCCCGCCGAACAGGTGCAGGCGTTTTCCGCCATCCGGCGCGCGCAGGCCTTGTGTGCCCTCACCGATGTCAGGATTGAATTCGCCAGGGTCACCGTCAGGGAAAAGCTCAAGGCAACGATCAAAATGATGAAGCTTCTGAAATGGAATGCACCTATTCTTCACCAGCATGTGAGAAAGGCTCTCGAAGAAACAGACGCCGCCGAAAAGGTCGATCTCCTTATGGGGATAGAAGGTGCAGTGAGCAGGAGGATCTACGAGGAATGGGCCTTGCGTCTTCCCCCCGAATTCGCTTTCAGCGGAAGAAACCGCAGGCCTCCCCTTGATCCCGTGAACGCCTATATATCTTATTGCAATTCCATCCTCTACTCGCTGTGCGTCCCGCCGTTGGCGAAAGCGGGGCTCAACACGGCGGTCGGGTTTCTTCACGAGCCCGGTGCCCGTCGCCACAGTCTTTCCCTAGACATGGCAGAGGGGATCAAGCCGGTTCTTTCCGAATACACGCTTGGTCTGATGATAAAGAAAAAATACTTTTCCCCGGATATGGCGGAAACGACATCCTCCGGATGTTTTCTGAACCTTCAGGGAAGAAAGGTCGCCAGGTACGCCATGAAAAACGCCATGTACGACCTGTTCGGTCAATCGGACCATGACCGGCTGGGGTGGCCTGATTCTTTCTGGGAAGGAATGAAAGATTATGCCGAAACCCTGGTGAAAAGCGTCGTCCGGGGAAAAGCTTCCCCGGCCTGGAAACACCTGAGATGAAAGGAGTGTTGTGCCATGCACTGCATCCTCTTCTATGATGTGAATGTGAAACGGCTTTCCCGGTTTCGCCGCCTCATGGAGCAGAAGCTTTTCTGGACGCAGAACAGTTCCTTCGAGGGAGATCTCTCGGCATCGGAACAGGCATGCCTCAGAAGGGACATAAACAGAACGCTCGATCCCGAAGAGGACTCGGTCATAATGATATGGACTCCCTCGCAGACCGCGTGGAAAAAAACGATCCTTGGCCTGGACAAGGGAAAAATGGACCTGATCGCATGAAACAGAAAGACTATATCAACCTCGTTGTTGTGTACGATATCTCAGGCCGCAAGGTCACCAAGGCCCACAAACGACTTTCGGAAAACCTTTACTGGGAACAGAAAAGCGTTTTCCTCGGCGAAACAGGAAAAGGCGGTGACCGGAAAATAATGACACAGATAAGCGCGATCATAGACGCTAAAGAAGACAGCGTCATCATGTATAAGCTGAACTACCCGTGGAACGCTTCTGTGGAACGGTGGGGAAAGAAACCTCCGTCGAAAGGGATCGTTGAATAGAGGCGATCTGGAGAAGAGCGGGGCAATGAAAAGATTCCCCGCTCTTCTCCAGATCGCTCTCCAATATTTTGTGAATAAATTCCCGTTCGATTACATTTCAAATTCTTCCTTATTTCATCGTTATTTGCAGGGTGACCAGCAGGAGGTCGTAATCCCCCATACATCGTGCCGAAAAGAACTTGCCTCTACCCCTTATGACTGCTACACTGAGAGACAGGATTCCAATCGAACCGTTGCGGGGTTGAAACCTACTGTCATGATGTCACTCACTTTCTGCGCAACTTATTCCAATCGAACCGTTGCGGGGTTGAAACACGCGAGCACCTGTTCGAAAACCATCTGCTCATCATTCCAATCGAACCGTTGCGGGGTTGAAACTTGAGGGCTTGTTCCTTATCATTCAGCTTTTCCCAATTCCAATCGAACCGTTGCGGGGTTGAAACGTCAAGGAGCACGGGTTCGTGCTCGCTTCGTTGATTCCAATCGAACCGTTGCGGGGTTGAAACATGTTACTCATCGTCATACTTGTCACTTCTTTCATTCCAATCGAACCGTTGCGGGGTTGAAACCAATACTCTTACATCATTTAGCGTTGTTATGAATTCCAATCGAACCGTTGCGGGGTTGAAACACTCTGACTAACAGAATATTGTGACTCCTTAAATATATTCCAATCGAACCGTTGCGGGGTTGAAACCAACGTCTCAACGTCTGATACTGCAAGAGCTTATTCCAATCGAACCGTTGCGGGGTTGAAACTATGAGACAGCGCACTTGATTTATCTCATACGTATTCCAATCGAACCGTTGCGGGGTTGAAACGTGACGTGTCTAAGCACATCACAGTTCTCGGAGATTCCAATCGAACCGTTGCGGGGTTGAAACTTCCCTTCTGCCCATTTTTCAAATGATGCAAATTCCAATCGAACCGTTGCGGGGTTGAAACAAAATCGAATTGTCGCAATACATC
>Ga0334883_1000475_pt1 | contig 72215 bp, 57 predicted proteins | sample GraSluR1_MG_6_FD_207230 | JGI IMG/M metagenome (GOLD analysis project Ga0334883, IMG submission 207230) | Sludge microbial communities from methane-producing bioreactor in Wageningen University, Netherlands - Granular Sludge_09_05-R1 | ecosystem: Engineered > Bioreactor > Anaerobic >... | reverse complement strand
ATACAAACCTCCTGCGTGTTTTTTCTTCAAATTAAATATTACAGGTTTGTTTGTATGTAGGGAAGAGAGTTTTTGCTCTCTTCCTGTTTTTTTTGTCTGCGTTGCCAATGAAAATTATACTCTAAGGTCGCAAAAAATCCCGACATGCCGTCAGGGTATAATTCACGCCCTATCAGTTGATAGGTGGGTTATCTGCTCTCTACTTCTGCCGTCCACTCAAAGGAGGCATGACATCCGTAGAAGAAACTCGAAGTCCCAAGGAATTAGTGTAGGTTGAATTATAATTCCTAACGAGCATTTCAGGATATTTAAATTATACCATACTCGTTTTTTTCTAGCAATGTTCGGGGAATCACCATTTTCCCATCCGCTAGAAATGTGATGCAATCCGGAGTGTTTTATACTCCGGAAAATGTCAGAACCACTTCATCTAGTTGGCCTAATTCCTGGCTACTACTTAATATGGTGATTTTCATTGAAAATTCGGCCATTTCCGTTGCCATTCCTATCTTCAGGATGTATAATATATTGATATATTATAGCATAAGTCAGGAGGAGTACGCGCGAAAGCTTTGCGGTATTCCCGAATAATAATCACTGTGAAAACTAGGAGAGGGCGAAGGCATGACCTTGGGGAATGCGACAGTAGACATTTGGGTAGTACTGGTTGTGATCCTGTCTGTTGGCATGGTTGCTCTGTTAGCATCCACCCTTTTACATGGTTATCGTCGTTTTGATGAGCGTATCGGTGAACAAAATCGATTTTTATCAAAAATGGAAGGGAAACTAGACCAAGTTGGTGGAGAACTGACCAATCTAAAAATTGATCAAGCAACCGTTCGAGCTGTGCAGACCAAAATGGGTGAATTTAATCAACAAGCTCAGCAATTCCAGCAGAGCCCTTCTTCGCCGCCGGTATATATTATTCAGCAACCTATACCTTGGACACCAGGATCCCAGACGGTGCAAAACCCTTATCCGACGAACGGGACTTTTCCCACGCAACAAGGCGTAGCACCATCTTCAACGCCCCCGCAATCGAGGTCTCCCATGTACCAGGAGAGGGCTTCCGGAAACATTCCCCGTCCCATTATATCGGAACGGAAGGTGACTATATCTCCGCCGGAACCAAGACCGGAACCAAGACCGGAACCAAGACCGGAACCAAGACCGGAACCAAGGCGTATAATAGAAGAGCCATCTTCTTTACCGGTAGAAAGAACTGCTTCACAGCCTGTTGATGAAACGGGGATGGCATCTCCCAGGCCAGTTAGATATCCGGCGCAGGTAGTGGAGCCCCAACGGATTTCAACAGGGAAGTCTCCGGAAAAGAAAACCCGGACCGTAGGATTTACCGAGTTTCAACTGCCGGAAGAAGATGAAATCTTTTTCGAAGCCAACCCACACAATCCACCCCTAGAGACCTACTACGACTCGCCCGTGACAAAGCCGCAGGCAAATCAGCCGGCAAGACCTCCAGACAAACAGCCGGCAGGGCTTCCGAAAAAGCAACCGGAAAGACCTTTCGTACCAGAAGAAAAACCCAGGCCGGAACAAACATTTTCTTCCAAGTTCTATTCGCTACATGATAGTGTGACCCATTCCGGGAAAAGGTATTCAGAGGAAGAATTGGATCATAAAATCCTTGATTAAATAAAGGAGGAATTCAATGTATTGCAGCAATTGCGGAAATGCCCTTAGAGAAACAGATCTCTTTTGCAGTAAATGCGGATATAAGGTGGGAGAGGAAACACGTAAAAGATCTGAACCACGGGAAGAAATTGTGTATAATCGCCCTTCTCCTGAACCAACCGTAGAAGAAACCGAACCGGAAGATGAGTTTTTCTTTCGCAAACCGGCCCCGGATTCACGAAGGCTAGAAGAAGCCCGCAGTGCTGTGAAAAAAGCCTCCAAGCCTGCAGAGGAAGATTTCGTGTGGAATGTCCATCAATTTCCCAAGGGAGAATCCCGACCCACAGAGGAGGTGGATTTTCAGTGGAATATCGAAAGGCCTGCCCCGCCTCCCGAGAGAGGTATTGATTTTGACCCGGAAAGTCGCTTCCATACCTATAACAAGAGTAGAGATGAGTTCCAGCAACTTTTGGATCGCGAATATCTTCGTACCAACCGAGACCCGGAGCCTGCTCCCGAAAGATTCGCAACACCTCCGCCTACCTATTCAGTTCCTGTGGAGGAACGGTTTGACCCTGCGAATCATGTCAGGGAAATGGAAAGAGAGAGACAGGCCATTCAACCCTACCCCAGAGAAGAATCCTGGGAAAATGACTTGTATGACGAAGAACGGCTTAAGTTCAACACCATGGAACTGAGAAGAGATCTTTTGCAAGTGGGGTTGGATGAAAACGCCAAAACGCAAATCATTGAAAAAATAAAATATGGGGAGGAAGAATATAGCCGGGAGCCGGATGAGTTTGATATTAAGAAAACCCAATTTGTTCAAAAGGCTAGGGACCAAGAATTTGGAACCCAACCGGAAACCCAACCGGAAACCCGACCGGAGGAGGACTTCCAGGAGCAGGCAAGGCTCCTTACGCCTCTGCACCCTATCGCCCCAACCATTCTCCCGACGAAAGGAAGTAATGAGGGAAAAGGCAATATAGAAGAATCATCAACCGGGCCGGCTTCCGTGGAACAAGTTGTTGCTTCTCGGGAGATGCCGGATGTGGACGAGAGATTAGCCAAGCTTTGGGACACTGACACGGCCCCGATTCCTGTGGCTTCCATCCCCTCTCAAGTGGCGGAAGCCTTAAAGGCTGAGGAACTGTTGGAAGAAGGAGAGGAAGAGGATTTTTATCAGGAAGAGGGAAAACGAAAAGGCGGTTTCTTCGGGAAATTGGTGATTGCCATCATCATTGTAGTATTGATTTTGGAAGGAAGCATTCTTGGGCTTCGCCACTTTGCCCCTGAAAGCGAAGCTACAGCCAAAGTAAATGGAGTTATTCTGAATTTTCAAGAGTGGATTGAGACTACATTTTTCGATCGATAAACAGACAATAAATAGACAGCTGGAATTTTGATCAATCGGAGGCGTTATCATGTCAACCAAAGCGTACTACCCTAGAGAAGAGATCACCTTGGGGAACCGGGGATTTTCTCCGGCTCGCACCACCATTGAAACCGCATTTTACGGAAACAACGTAGAGGTGATGGTGGATTTAAAAAAAGCATATGAAATGGCTAAAAATTCCTGTGGAACCATCGAGACGGACATGCCGGTTTATGAACCGGAAAAAATTGGGATTCCGGAAGGGGCCAAAATCTTACTTTTCAATGATGGAGAAATTATCGGGCGGTTTGCCGGTGCCCGGGTAATCCTGGGAGAAGAGGGGGTGGAAGAAGGGGAGCTGACCAAAGTTTTACGGGAAGCAGCCTATCAAGTTCGGCACAAAAAAATGTATCACACCCAAAGCTATATCGGGTTGGACAAGGACTTTATCGTAAAAGCCCATTTGCTAATTCCCGAAAGCTATGAGAATACCATATACAACTGGCTATTGAATTTTCAGTATTTAAATGAGTTTTATGATAAAATGTACGAAGAATCCAAGCCGGTAGGAGATGAACCGGACATTTTCATCTTGTCAGACCCAGACTTTGTTCATCCCAAATTTCCCCTTGGATTGGCCTTTTTTGACCCGGAGCACAACTGTGCATGCCTACTGGGAATGAGGTATTTTGGAGAGCATAAAAAGGGCACGCTTACTCTGGCCTGGAGCATTGCAAACAGAAACGGATATACGGCATGTCATGGTGGATTAAAACGTTGTTTGCGACCTGACGGAAAAGCACATGTTATCGGTGTCTTTGGTCTTTCCGGTTCCGGTAAATCTACATTGACTCACGCCAAGCATGATGGGAAGTATGATGTGACGGTGCTTCATGATGACGCCTATATCATATCCAATGAAAATGGCAGTTCAGTGGCTTTGGAGCCTTCCTATTTTGACAAAACCCAAGATTATCCGTTGTCCTCGCCGGATAATAGATATCTGATTACTGCCCAAAATGTTGGGGCAACACTGGACCAAGAGGGAAAGATGGTCCTGGTGACAGAAGATATTCGAAACGGCAATGGTCGGGCTATCAAATCCAAGCTTTGGGCGCCCAACCGAGTGGACAAAATGGAAGAACCTGTTAACTCCATCATTTGGCTGATGAAGGACAAGGCGCTGCCCCCGGTGTTGAGATTAGATAATCCGGCGTTGGCCTCGGTGATGGGGGCCTGTCTGGCTACCAAGAGAACTTCGGCGGAACGTTTGGCGGAAGGGGTGGACATTAACGCATTGGTCTTTGAACCTTATGCCAATCCATTTCGTACTTATGCGTTGAAAGAAGATTACCACAAATTCAAAGAACTTTTTGAAAAACGAGGAGTGACCAATTACATTTTGAATACCGGACATTTCCTGGAAGAGAAAATCCCCAAGGAGGTTACCATTGGGATTTTAGAAGCTATCATCGATGGCACAGCCCAATTTAAAGACTTTGGACCCTTGTCTCGAATTAAAACCATGGAAATAGAAGGATTTGTGCCCGACTTTGAAGGGAAGGCCTACATAGAAGTTTTGAGAGCCGGTTTAGAGGGTAGAATCAATTATCTGGAAAGCCTGAAAACCGAAAAGGGTGGGAGGGATGCCCTTCCGGAGGAAGCAGAAGATATCATTAAAGAGTTAGTGCAGAAGTTAAAATGAAGTTAAAATAAGGGAGGAAGAGATTTTGAAAGAGAAAAAGAAGTTAGGCCTGAAAGGAATTATTCTGCTGGCGGTAGTCGTCATCGGTTTATTCTTAGCCTTAATCGGGTTCCTTACCGATTTGCTTTGGTTCCGCGAAATGGGATACCTAAGTGTGTTCTTCAAGCAAATCGTGACCCAGCTACAAATCGGAATTCCGCTGTTTGTACTATTGACGGCCATCACACTGATCTTCTTAAAGCTACTTAAAAGAGGATATTACAAAAAAGTGGAGTCCAATGAAGAGGTAAACGAAAAAAGGTTGGGGCAAATCACATTCCTTATCTCTGTGGTGTTTGCTGCCCTGGCTTCCTTTATGGCCGCCAAGGCATTGTGGTTTGAAGCCTTGAAATTTACCAACGCCACCGACTTTGCCAAAGCGGATCCCCTATTCAATATGGATATTTCCTTCTATATCTTCAAATTGGCCTTCATCGAACAGGTGAACACTTTCATTATCGGCATTGTAATTGGGTATGCGGTAATCAGCGTTCTTTATTACTCCATTTTGTTGAGCATGAGAACGCCTCAAATGTATGAATCGGCGGAAGACCCCGATGGCTTTGAAGAGGAAGATCCCTTCCAAGGCAATCAGGTGCCTCCCCGGGGAGGTCGAAAAGGGTTTGGATTTGATAACCTCAATGACATGTTCGAGAACATGGGCCGACAATTTCAAAGAGGCGGAAATATTCGCCAAACCAGAAGGCCTAAAAAACAGTTTGACGATGACAACTTCCGCCAGCTTTTGAGCATTGCGCAGAAAGAGCTGATTGTGTTGGGCGCCATTTTCTTTGTGATGCTGGCGGTGAATTTCTTTCTCAAGCAATACGGCCTGTTGTATTCCAGCTTGGGAGCGGTGTACGGCGCCGGATTTACCGATGTAAATGTAACATTATGGATGTATCGTCTTCTCATCGGATTGTCTTTGGTGGCGGCGGTGACCTTTGCCATTGGGGTGGTGAAGAAAAAATTCAAAATCATCCTGTTGTTGCCGGTAGTCATGATTATTGTAGGAGCGGTAGGAACCGGGGGCTCTACTCTGATTCAGAACCTAGTGGTATCTCCGGATGAAATCAACAAAGAAATGGAATATCTGGAATACAACATCGCCTACACCCAGTTTGCCTATGACCTGGACAAGGTAGATATCAGGCCTTTCGCAGCCACCAACACCTTGACCAATGAAGACATTGCCAACAATCAGGAAACCATTTCCAACATTCGTATCAACGACTATGAGCCGGCAAAAAAATTCTATAATCAAACCCAGAGTATTCGTCTTTACTATACCTTTAACGATGTGGATGTAGACCGATATGTGGTTAATGGAGAGTACACTCAAACCTTCCTGTCCGCTCGTGAAATTGACGAAACCTTGATCAGTGAAACTTGGTTGAACCAGCATATAAAATATACCCATGGATATGGTATTACCTTATCAAGGGTAGACAAAGTAACAGCTTCCGGGCAACCGGACATGTTGATCGACAGCATTCCGCCTGTTTCTCAGGTGGAGGAAATTCAAATACAAAGACCGGAGATTTACTTTGGGGAGCTGACCAACAATTATATTTTAGTCGGCACCGATGAAGAAGAATTTGACTATCCCGACGGGGATGTCAACCAATACACGATGTACGAAGGAGATGCAGGGATTAAGTTAAATCTTCTGAACCGCGTGATGTTTGCCATCCGGGAACAAAGCTTGAAGCTTCTTGTAAGCACGAATCTAGATTCTGATTCACGGATTATTATTAATCGAAACATTATGGAACGTGTGAAGACCATCATGCCGTATCTGGCCTATGAAAACGATCCCTATATCGTGGTGATTGATGGAAAGCTCTTCTGGATTATTGATGCTTATACTACCAGCGATAAGTATCCGTATTCGGAGCCCTATTCGGAGGGAACGAGAATTAACTATATTCGAAATTCCGTAAAAGTGGTGATTGATGCGTACAACGGTACGGCCACCTATTATTTGGTGGACGACAAAGATCCCATTGCCAATACCTTTATGAATATTTATCCCGATTTGTTCAAATCTTTTGACCAGATGCCGGATGAAGTGAGATGTCATATCCGATACCCCAGCACCATGTTGAATATCCAGGCCAATGTGTATGCCAGATACCACATGAGCAATGTCCGGGTATTCTATCAGGATGAAGACCTTTGGGATATCGGTCGTGAGATTTTCGGGACCACAGAAACCATCATGACTCCAACCTACTACATTATGAAATTGCCGGGCGAGCAAAAGGCAGAATTTGTAAATACCATTGCTTATACTCCCCGGGATAGACGGAATCTGATGGCCCTTCTTTTGGCAAGAAATGATGGGGACAATTATGGGGAGCTAGTGTTGTATCAACTGCCCAAAGACCGAATCATATACGGGCCCATGCAGATTGAAGCACAGATTGACCAGCATCCGGAGATTTCCAAAGAGTTCTCCTTGTGGAACTCCTCCGGCTCCAACTATAGCCGTGGCAACTTGTTTATAATCCCCATTGAGGAAAGTCTGCTTTATGTAGAGCCGGTTTATCTGGAGGCTACCAATTCTTCCTTGCCGGAAGTAAAGCGTGTTATCGTAGCTTATGGAGATAGAATCGCCTATGAAGAAACCTTGGCACAGGCATTGGAGTCTCTCTTTGGTGCCACCACCGACGGTGGAACCAGTGAAGATGGAACGCCTTCGGGAGGAGGTGTCAGCTCCGATTTGACTCAAGCCGAACTGATTCTGAAAGCCGCTGCTGCTTACGAGAATGCCATTAGTGCTCAGAAGGCTGGAAGATGGGCGGATTACGGCACCCATATGGCCACACTTCAAAAGCTGCTGGCTGCTTTGGAGAGCATGACCAACAACGAGGCTTCGATGGATGTTATTCCGGAAGAATTGTTGGAAGAACTGGAATTAGAGATGGATTAGACCCGCAAAAGATAGATGTTATTATAGCGGGCGCAATGATTGCGCCCGCTATCCCGTTCAAAAAGGAGGTATGAATATATGTTGGAGTTTGATTTTGATAAAATGTTGTACACCATTTTGCCTCATCAGCACGGTAGGGAGGATCTTGTCCATATCCTTCTAAAGCACCCGGAAGTGAAATTCGTTTCCTTGGTGGGTCTGGATATTGGTGGCCATGACACCGACGAAAAAATTCCGGTGACGGCTTTTCTGGAGGATATCGACAAGATTCTGAAATCCGGAGTTCAAACGGACGGTTCAAGTGTTCATCTTCCCGGCATTGCAGACCTTCATAATGCCAAAGTGGATATTGTGCCAGACCTTTCAGTGAACTGGTATGTGGACCATAATTTTATTAATCGTGATGTGAAAACCGGCTTGCCGGTGGGGACTCTTCGAATTCCTTCTTTTTTGGTTCATAACGACACATCAGATGTAGGGTCCCGGGTAATTCTCCGGGATATGGTAAAAAACTTCAAACAGGATTTGTTGCTGTTAATGAAGGAAAATCCTTATGTGTTGGAGACGGTGGGCATTTCTTCGGTGGAAGAGATTGAAGACCTGGAATTGACCTGTGCTACGGAGCTGGAATTTTGGGTTAAAACTCCGGATGACAAGGCAGATCGTGAACAATTGACTACTGCACAATCCATGAAAGAGCAGTATTGGAAAAGGACCATCGGTCCGGTTCGCACGGCCTTGGAACGCTCTTTGATGGTGCTAGACCGGTATGGATTTGGGGTGGAAATGGGCCACAAGGAAGTAGGAGGCGTCAAGGCCAAGCTGGGAAACAGCGGAAATTATGACCATATTATGGAACAGTTGGAAGTGGATTGGCGATATGCCGATGCCCTTCAGGCGTCAGACAACGAAAACCAGGTGAAATATGTAATCAAGGATATTTTCACTTTGCACGGCTTGGAAGTCACCTTTATGGCCAAGCCCATTGAAGCAGTGGCCGGCTCCGGGGAACATACCCATATGGGAATTGCCGCCAAACTGAAAAACGGGAAAGTGGTGAACTTGTTTTCGCCCAAAAACGGAGACAAGGAATATTTGAGCCCCATCGGATATGGGGCATTGATGGGAATCCTTAAAAACTATGAAGTTATCAATCCTTTCGTCAGTTCTTCCAACGATGCCTTCAACCGGTTGAAACCGGGATACGAAGCGCCGGTATGTATTGTCAGTTCTCTGGGTCATTCCGTAGAGCTTCCCTCCAGGAACCGTACCGTACTGATTGGACTGGTCCGGGATACCAGAAACCCTCTGGCCACTCGCTTCGAGCTGAGAGCCCCCAACCCGAAAAGCAACACCTATCTGGTAATTTCCGCTGCATATATGGCTATGCTGGACGGAATCAAAGCCGCATTGGAGGCAGGGAAAACATCGAAAGAGCTGGAGCAATCCATTAGCAAAAATTATGGAGAGGCGGACTTTTATCTGGAAACGGAACGAGCGTACCGAAGTGAAAAAGACCTTTTTGATGAATATACTCAGGAAGAAAGGGATCGACTGTTTGGAATAGCACCTCGCACGGTTTGGGAAAACATTAAGGCATTCGACCACTATCCCCAAAAGCTGGAAATTTTTATGCGAGACGATGTGATGCCGCTGACGACTCTTGATTCTTATCGCCAGGCGATTGTTGAAGTGTGGGCCAGGGAACTGCATAACCGCCTTATTCCTGAGACTATGGATTTGGTCAGAGAATGCAAAAAACTCCATGACGACGAGGATTGTGTGGACTTCGATGTGGCCAATTGGAAAGCCATCCAGGATATGCGCATTTACCTGGGTCAGGATACCTTGGCGGAGAGATGTCTGTTAACCCGAATCAAGGATGCATTGGATCAAGGCGCCTATGATACAGCCAGCGCGCTACAGATTGAAATGCAGCAGGTAGTAGACCGATTGGTAAATACCTACATTATATACAAGAAGAATCTATTTTAATGGATGGGGAGATGATCAAGCATGTTGGACATCAAGCGAATTCGAGAGAATTATGAAGAAGTAAAGCAAGGGGTTGAATCCCGGATGAATGGAACCTTTGGTTTGGAAACCATCCCGGAGATGGACGAAAAGCGAAGGGCCCTTCTTTCCCAGGTTGAGAACATGAAGTATAAACAGGGGCAGGATTCCAAGCAGATTCCTGTTCTAAAAAAAGAGGGCAAAGACACCAGCCTGCTTATGAAAGAAATGAAGGCGCTTTCTGAGGAAATCAAGGAGATGGACGGTCAAGTAACCCGAGTGGAAGAAGAAATCCGATCAGCCCTTCTAAATATACCCAATGTTCCCAATCCTTCGGTTCCTGTTGGAAAAGATGATACAGAGAATGTTGAAATGCGAAAATGGGGGGATCCGCCCGCCTTCGATTTTGAAGAAAAAGCCCACTGGGATGTGGGAACTGGGCTCAATATTCTGGATTTTGAACGGGCCTCCAAAATAGCGGGAGCACGATTTACCGTGTACAAGGGACTGGGAGCCAGACTGGAGCGTAGCGTCATTAATTTCATGCTGAACCTCCATACGGGGGAGCACGGGTTTACGGAGATTTTGCCTCCTTTTATGGTAAACCGGGATGCCATGACAGGCACGGGGCAGCTTCCCAAATTTGAAGAAGACATGTTTTGGCTGCCTGCCAAGGATTTTTTTTTGGTGCCCACGGCAGAGGTGCCGGTGACCAATTTATTGATGAACGAAATTTTGGAAGAAAAAGATCTTCCTATATACTATACTGCCTATACTCCTTGTTTTCGAAAAGAGGCGGGTTCCGCGGGAAGAGATACGAGAGGATTGATTCGACAGCACCAGTTCAATAAAGTAGAATTGGTGAAGTTTGCCCATCCGGAAAACTCCTATGAAGAATTGGAGCTTCTCACCAAAGCGGCGGAGGAAGTTTTGATTCGCCTTGAACTGCCTTACAGGGTGGTGCAATTATCCACTGGAGACTTGGGATTTTCCTCGGCTATGACATATGACATTGAAGTGTGGATGCCCAGTTACCAACGGTATGTCGAGATTTCGTCTTGTTCCAACTTTGAGAGCTACCAAGCCAGGAGAGCCAATATCCGATTCCGCCCGGAGGGGGGTGGGAAACCGGAGTTTGTCCACACATTGAATGGCTCCGGATTGGCGGTAGGCCGTACGGTGGCCGCTATCCTGGAAAACTATCAACAGAAAGACGGGTCTGTGATAATCCCGGAGGCGTTGAGGCCTTACATGGGAACAGACCGGATTGGGTGAATATGAAAAAAGAGTATACGGTAGCCTTGTTTCGAGAAGACTACGATCATGTGGAAGAGCTGGTGCGCCGAGGTAGGATGCGCAGGTATTTTTTAGGCCCCACCAAATGGCATCAGCGGGAAAGTGTAGGAGTGGTTTTCGGCGGGTTTTTAAGTTTTGCCTTGGGGTTGATGATTCAACCCCTTCTAATGAATTCCGGATTGAATCCCACCGGCGTCAAAGCCGCTTCTTTTGTGTTGATTTTAGGAGGTTCCATCTTTTTAATTAAAGGGTACCTGGAAGTGAAAAAAGACGGAGAGAAGGCCACAACGGAAATCCCAGATGAAGAGTGGGAGCATTGTTTTCAATACGACTTGGGAGGCATTCGGCTTAAAGCGGAGAAAGTTCTTAGTGAGAATCTGGCCCGCTTTGTGGAAGGCCGGGAACAAATGGAGGACTTGGAATGGATTACGGTGACGGGACCCAACGACTGGTCCGCCAATTCCAATTTACCGTTTCTTATGACGGTGGGGCTTGACGGCAAGATTCGCAGTTCCAACCATTCTGTGTTGGTATTTGCCTTGGGACCGGAACACTTTTATCTTTATCAATGTACTTATAATATGCGAGATGGCAGCATCAAAAGAGAACATGCCTATACCGTAGCCTATCAGGATTTTGCAGGGGCAGAGATTCGTCAAACAGAGAAAGATGTACAGGTGAAGGAGCGAAAGGTAGATGCCCATCAGGCCTTGGAGTTTGTTATTCACACCGAAGGAGACGAAGGAGGAGAGCTGGCTATTGTGATTTCGGATTTGGACACGGAAACCATGGCAAGGGGCACCTTTGATATAAGCTCCGCCCAGGAGGCGGTAATCCGATTGAATCAACTGGCGCAAAAGAAGCTGCCGGAATAAACCACAAAGGAGGAAAGAAGTTGGCTATTATTGGAATTATTTTTGCGTTATACCTAGGACTGATGGTCCTAATCGGGGTCAAGTACTATAACAAGACCTCAAACATTTCCGACTATATTTTGGGAGGCCGCAAATTAAACAGCTGGGTAGCGGCCATGTCGGCCCAAGCGTCGGATATGTCAGGCTGGCTCTTGTTGGGACTTCCCGGCACGGCCTACATTCTTTATACCGGCACATCTGAGGCCATATGGACTGCTATCGGGCTTTGGATCGGTACTTATCTCAACTGGCTTTTTGTGGCCAAACGACTTCGAAGCTACACGCAAGTGGCCAGTGATGCGCTTACATTACCGGACTTTTTTGAAAAAAGATTCCGGGATGGAAAACACATATTGCGATCTATTTCAGCTATTTACATCGTCATCTTTTTTCTGGTGTATACCAGTAGCCAGTTTGCCGCCGGGGGGAAATTGTTCTCTACGATTTTTGGTATGAACTATGTGGTAGGGATGATTATCGGGGCGGTCATTATTCTGGCCTATACGGCACTGGGTGGCTTTACTGCCGTTTGTTGGACGGACACCATACAAGGTACTATTATGTTCTTTGCGTTAATCATTGTTCCAATCGTGGCGGTGGTCAGCATGGGAGGCTGGGACCAAGTCCAAATGCGTCTTTCCGATTTAACGCCGGAATCCCTAGGGTTTTTCCCGGAAGCAGACGGGAAAATCAATACCCTGTTATTGGCTTCCTGCCTGGGATGGGGATTGGGATATTTTGGTCAGCCTCACATTTTGGCCCGATTCATGGGAATTCAATCGCCGGATGCCATTGCGAAATCAAGAGTCATCGCCATGGTTTGGGTTACGGTGACCCTAGGATGTGCTATCCTGGTTGGCATGATTGGGAAAGCGATGATGCCGGATTTGGCGGATGCGGAAACCGTATTCATGAATATGTTGACGGGCATGTTCCATCCCGTCATTGCCGGCCTTCTGATGACCGCCATCTTGGCCGCCATTATGAGCACCGCTTCGTCTCAATTGTTAGTATCGGCTTCTTCCGTGTCCAAGGATTTGTTTGCTACTCTGTTGAAGATTGACGACAAGGACCCCAGACTGGTTTGGGCTTCCCGATTGACGGTAGCTGGAATTGCGGTGGTAGCCATGATTATTGCTTTGAACCCGGCCAGTTCTGTGTTTGGCCTGGTTTCTTCTGCTTGGGGTGGATTTGGTGCCGCCTTTGGCCCCATTATCCTGTTCTCCTTGTTCTGGCGTCGCATGACAAGGCCCGGTGCCATTGCCGGTATGCTAGCGGGGGGATTGACGGACATCTTCTGGTTTTATAACTCCGGAGGGATTTTCGATATTTATGAAATCATTCCTGGGTTCCTGATGGGGTCTTTGGTTATCATCGTAGTCAGCCTGCTGACGAAACCGGATCCGGAAATGGTGGAAGAATTTGATCGGGTAAAAACCACCCGATTTTGAAGAGTCATAGGAGGGCAGGATTCAGAATCCTGCCTTTTTTATAAAAAACAAGGAGAAGGAAAATGAAGCAAGAGGGGCTACTGGACTTTTTAAGAAAGCATCAGAAGAAAAATCCCATATCCTTTCATATGCCGGGCCATAAAGGGGCCAACCTGTATCGCTCCTTAGGGTACGGGGACTTCATGGATCAAGGAATGGGCTATGACATTACAGAGATTCCGGGAGCCGACAACCTGTTTCAAGCCGAAGGAGTGATTCGTCATGTGATGAATCGATACAAGGAGCTGTATCAGGTTCGGGATTCCTACCTTTTGGTTAACGGAACCAGCGGAGGATTGATTGCGGCCATTTTGGCGGCGGTTTCTCCGGGCGGGAAGGTCATGATTGCCAGAAATTCTCATAAATCCATTTTCAATGCCTTGAGTTTGGGAAATCTGGAACCGGTGTTTGTGTATCCTTCCATGGTGGGGGAGTACGGTATCGCAGGACCTGTAACGGCAAAGGCAATCCGGGAGAAATTAGAAGAGCAACCGGAGGTGGAAGCGGTGGTTCTTCCCAGCCCCAATTACTATGGAATTTGTTCCGATATAAAGGAGATTGCCCAAGTGGTGCATCAAAAGGAGAAAGTTTTGATTGTAGACCAAGCTCATGGAGCCCATTTAAAATTTTTCCATCGCTTTGCACCGGGGACCTCTTTTGAGGGAGGTGCCATGCCTTTGGCCGCGGAAGATCAGGAAGCCGATCTGGTGGTAAACAGCATCCACAAAACCCTGGCTTCTCTCACACAAAGTGCGGTGTTGAACCGGGTATCTCAGCGGGTGGATCGGGACCTTTTGGAAGACAAGTTACAAATGATTCAGAGCACCAGCCCTTCCTACCTCTTGATGGCTTCGCTGGAAATCAATGCGGACATTTTAGAAAATCACGGCGCCATGTTAATGAAGGGATGGGGGGACAGCCTCATCAGTTTTTACCAATGGGCGAAGACCATGCCCCAGCTTCATGTGATTCCCCCCAAAGGACAGTTGGATTTTACAAAATTAAACTTGGATTACCACGAAAAAGGCTATACGGGGGCAGCTTTGGAGGGCGCGCTGAATGACCATGAGATTTATCCTGAACTGGCTTCTGGAAACTTATTGATGTTGATGACTGGTATTGGAAACACACCAAAAGATTTCTATGAACTGGCCGGAGTATTAAAAACTCTGCCGGTTCGTCCGGTTCATTTGGCGAAAAAGGGCGGGGGAATTCCCATGTGGGATACACCGGTACGGGAGAAGATTCCGACTTTGAGAGAAAAGGTTTTTCTATCGGAGGCGGCCGGGCGGGTGTGTGCTTCTTCTATTATTCCCTATCCCCCCGGAATTCCTTTGTTTTGTCCCGGAGAAGTGATTCCCAAAGAAGCCATTCCCTACCTTTTGGATTTGAGACGGCGAGGAGAAAAGGTGATTGGCTTGACGGAAAAAGAAGAAATATTTGTGGGGGCTCAGGAATGAACATAGACCTTGGCTTACGAGACCATGTGAATTTCATACTAAAAGAAGTGCTTTATGAGGCGGAAGAATTGGGGATTCCGGTGTCAAAGAATATTTCTCCCCAGGTGGAAATCAGCACCCGGGCCATAACCCGGTGGGGTTGTTGCAAAAGAGAAGGCAAGAAGGGCCCGAAAGCCAAGTATACCATACAGGTGGCTTTAAAGGTGGCTTGCGGACCGGAAAAAACTTTACGACAAGTAGTGGCACATGAAATTCTTCATACCATTCCCGGCGGAGAGGGTCATAGAGGAGTATGGAAGGAACATGCTGCCAGAATGAATGAAAAGTACGGGTATCAAATCAAACGCACATCTTCTCCTGAGACCATGGGAATTGACCTTTCGGAAAGACCTCCTCTTTTCCTGGTTTCCTGCAAGAAATGCGGGAAAAGCCAGCCGAGGTACCGGGCTACTTCCGTGACCCGAAACCCCAAAGGTTATCGTTGTACTTGCGGAGGCCCCTTGCAGGTGGAGGACTTGTCAAAGAAGTAGAGTTGTGATACAGTAGGGGCGAAATAATTTCATCAAAATCATGATTGGTGTGCGACAAAAAGAAGCGCAACGACTTAATAGGGAATGGGGTGAAAATCCTCAGCAGTCCTGCTGCCGTGAAAGCCGGAAGACCTGCCAGTGATGTTGGCGTTATGTCTTACAGGCGATAGGGCATAGGGCGTTTGTTCGTTTTCGAACCAACATTTCGGAGAAACTCAGCCGAGATGTTTTTTATTGGAAGAAGGAAGGAGTAAGGCATGAGACATTTGGCTTTTCTGTTGGGCACATTGCTGTTTGTTTTGAGTTTCCTTTCGGTGCCCTACATTTCTCCGGCCTACGGTGCTGTAAATACGGGAGTTGTAAATACGGGAACCGAAGAAATTTCTGGGGCTCAACTTCGTGAGATGATTGAAGAAACGGGAGCCTATTTGATAAAAGCCGTACCGGAGCCCACCCTCTCTTCGGTGGGAGGAGAGTGGACCATCCTGGGATTAATTCGTGGGAATCTTCATGTCCCCGATGATTACAGGGAAGGATATGTGGCAAGGATAAAGCAGCAGCTGGAGGAACAGAAAGGAATATTAAGTCGAACTAAATATACGGAATATTCCCGGCTGATTTTGGCGTTAACGGCACTGGGGGAAGATGTTACCCGGATAGGCGGGGTCAATCTTCTGTCTTATCTGGTGGATTTGGATCAAGTGACCAAGCAAGGAGTCAACGGACCGGCCTTTGCCCTTTTGGCGCTGGATTCTCATGGATACGGCCTTCCGAAAGAAGAGGCAGAGGAAATATCGGCGGCAGGGGGGACGGCGGCTACCAGGGAAAACCTTGTGGCGTATTTGTTGATGAGGGGCCCTCAGAAAGGCGATCCGGATCGAACCGCTATGATGTTGCAAGCACTCTCTCCCTATGGGCAGGATGAAGAAGTAGCCCGCTTTGGAAAAGAAGGATTTCTATTGCTGGAAGAGATGGAAAGTGCCGATGGGCAGTATTACTTTGGAGGAGAGGCTACTTCGGAATCTTTGGTTCAGGTGATGATTGCCAAACAACGATGGGGTGTTTCTTGGGAGAAAAATTTCACGGCGCTTCAGAAATATAGGCAAGAAGATGGGTCCTATGAGCATGTTCTGGGAGAGGGTGGCGATTTGATGGCCACGGAGCAGGCACTATATGCTTTGGTGAATGTTTACCGGGCCTTAACCCAAAGCCCGGATCTTTATGAAATGGAAGAGGTGTCTTTAAAAAAAGGGATTACCGTCACATTGAATGGCCTTCTTCTTTCCTTTGATCAAGATCCCGTCTTGGAGGATAGCCGGGTCCTGGTTCCCTTGCGGGGGATATTTGAGGCCTTAGACGCCAATGTGAGTTATGAGCCGGAAACCCGTCAAGTCCATGCCGGTTGGGAAGGCCATGAAATGGTATTATATATTGGAGCCCAGACGGCTTGGGTGGACGGAAAACCGGTGGTGTTGGATGTGCCGGCAAAAATTGTCAATAGTAGAACTTTGGTTCCCATCCGTTTTGTTGCAGAGAGTCTTAAGGCTACCGTGGACTGGGAAGCCTCTTCCCGACAGGTGGTGATTGAAAGATGAAACTTCACAAGCACAAGATTCTACGAGGCGGGTTGGCGTTCCTGTTTTTTCTAGTCCTCCTTCTGAGCGTTTCCGGGTGTAGTGAACCGGCAGTGGAAGAAGAGTTCCATGAGACCGGCGCTCCATCGTCTATTACCGATGTCCCATTGGTGGAGGAGAAGGCTTCCGAGGGAGAGCCTGAGAAAACGGCAAAGGAAACCGTTCAACCTATGCCTGTGGCCACTTGCCACCTTTCCATCACTTGCCAGCAATTGGTGGTCAATCTGTCCCGTTTGCCGGAAGGGAAGCAGGGACTGGTTCCTGGAAATGGGGAGATTCTGCCTTTGACCGAGTTCAACTGGCAGGAAGGGGATACGGTGTTTGACCTTCTTCAAAGGGGAACAAGACAGCAAGGAATTCACATGGAATTTACCCGAACGCCCATCTATAACAGCACCTATATTGAGGGAATCCATAACCTCTATGAATTCGATGCGGGAGAGTTGTCCGGGTGGATGTATCGAGTCAATGGAGTCTTTCCCAATCGAGGAGCCAGTGCATATGTACTTAAGGCGGGAGATGTGGTGGAATGGATTTTTACATTAGATTTGGGCCGTGATGTGGGTGGCGATTATTTGGAACAAAAGGGAGAATAACAACCACAGAAAGGAAGCTACAAGGGAAAGCGTTATGGATCGTGGATTTTCGGCCTATCACCCCGTGGTGAATTTCATATTCTTTGCTATGGTGATTGGAACCGCCATGTTTTTTCTTCATCCGGTATTGTTGGGAATCTCCTTTACCGGTGCCTGCATCTATGCGCTGTATTTGGGAGGCAAAAAAATCTTGCGGTTTCTATTTCTTTTCTTGTTGCCTATGATGGTGGTGCTGTCCTTGGTGAATCCCTTATTCAATCATCGGGGAATCACGATTCTTACCTATATGAGAGACAATCCCATCACATTGGAATCCATTTATTATGGTGTGGTGACGGGATTCATGCTAGGCACGGTGGTATTATGGTTTTCCTGCTACAACCAGGTGATGACCAGCGATAAATTCATTTATCTTTTCGGTCGCCTCATGCCATCCCTTTCTTTAATCTTTTCCATGGTGCTCAGGTTTGTTCCCCGATTCCAGGAGCAATACAAAGTGATTTTACAAGCCCGGAAATCTTTGGGGCAGGAGTGGGAGGGTGGAACTCTCCGGGGAAGGATTCAAAGCGGTTTAAAGGCCACTTCTATGATGTTAACATGGTCTTTAGAGAACGCCATCGATACGGCGGACTCCATGAAAGCCAGAGGGTATGGCCTTCCCGGAAGAACCGCTTTTTCCACCTATCGGTTGGATGGGAGAGACCGTAGTCTGTTAGTTTTGTTGGGGCTCATAACCATTGTGCTACTTTTCGGAGTCGGCAATCAACTGTACCGGATTCAATATTTTCCTGCCATCAAGGTGCCGGAAACGGGACCCTTGTCCTGGCTTTTTTTTCTCGCTTATGGAATTCTTTGTTATTTGCCCCTGATTCTTTCGGGAGCGGAGGAGTATAAATGGAAGCTTTTACAATCAAAAATCTAAGCTTTACCTATCCCGGAAGGATTGAACCCGCCCTGTCCAACATTTCTGTTTCCATCGAGGAGGGAAGCTTTGTGGTGGTTATCGGTGGCTCCGGTTCCGGGAAAACCACCTTGCTTCGAAATCTGAAAGGACCACTAACTCCGTTCGGAGAAAAAGAAGGAGACGTTTGGTTTTTTCGGAAAAAATTGGTAGAACTGACGGAAGAGGAGCAAGCCCGTCGAATTGGTTATGTGTTTCAAAACCCGGACCATCAAATTGTTACGGATAAAGTTTGGCATGAACTGGCCTTCGGCCTGGAAAGCTTGGGCATGGATCAGGAAACCATACGACTTCGTGTTACGGAGATGGCCAGCTTTTTTGGGATTCAGGACTGGTTCTATAAAAAGGTGGCGGAGTTGTCAGGAGGGCAGAAGCAAATTTTGAATCTGGCCTCTGTGATGGTGCTTCAACCGGATGTGTTGTTGCTGGATGAACCCACTTCCCAACTGGACCCCATTGCCGCAGGAGAGTTTCTCTCCATGGTGGAAAAAATCAACCGGGAAATCGGAACCACCGTCATTATTTCGGAGCATCGGTTGGATGAAGTTTTGGCGGTGGCGGACCGGGTTTGGGTGTTGGAGCAGGGAGCTCTTTTTTCGCAGGACACGCCGGAAAATACGGGAGCCATCTTGGCTGCGGGAAACCATCCAATGTCTCGGGCCATGCCGGCACCCTTAAAAATTTACGGAGAACTCTATGAAGAAGGCTTTCGCCAAGAGCTTTCCTGTCCGGTTACGGTAAGGGATGGTCGAAAATGGTTATCGGAAGTGTTTCAGGAGAAAACACCGGAACCGGGGGAACTGCCTTTGCCGGAACCATACCGGTTTTCCGGAAGAGAGCCGGCCCTTTCCATGAAGGAAGTGTGGTTTCGATATGGGAAGGAAGAAAAAGATGTGATACGGGATTTTTCATTGCAAGTATATCCCGGCGAGCTTTTTTGTTTGGTGGGGGGCAATGGCACCGGCAAAACCACAGCCCTTCGGTTGATGGCAGCCCTTCAAAAACCCTATCGAGGCAAAATCACTCATGATGGCAAGGTGGCTCTTCTTCCTCAAAATCCGCAGGCTCTCTTTGTGAAATCCACGGTGGAAGAGGATTTGGAAGAGGTTTTTTCCCGTTGGAAAAAAGAAGGAAAAACGGATTTGGAAAATACGAAGGGGCAAATCCGGGAAGTGGCCAAAAAGATGGGCCTCTTGTCCCTTCTTACGGCGCATCCTTACGATCTTTCCGGCGGAGAGCAGCAACGGTTGGCTTTGGCAAAACTTCTGTTGACTCAGCCGGACATCCTGCTATTGGACGAACCGACAAAGGGGTTGGACCGTTTCTTTCAAGATCGGTTGGCGCAAATACTGAAGGAATTGGTGGCTCAAGGAATTACCATCATCATGGTGTCTCATGACATTGAATTTTGCGGAAGATACGGGGATCGTTGTGCCATGATGTTTCAAGGAAACCTAACTACTTCCGGGCCTCCTCGAACCTTTTTTTCCGGTAACAGTTTTTATACCACCGCCGCCAACCGGATGTCTCGCCACCTGCTTCATCGAGCGGTAACGCCGGAAGAAGTAGTGGGGTTAATCCGAGAAAATTTCGGGCTGAAGAAACCGGAATGTTTTTTTGACGAAGAGGATGGTTCCGGCATCAGAGACCAAAACAACTGGCCGAAAGATGAACCTGAAAGTGGGGTCGGTTCTAGAACCGACCCCGAACCGACCCCAAAGGTGGGGGCGGACCCACGACCCTTGTCCTTCCAGGTGAAGTTGTGGATGGGTTGTTCCCTGGCACTCATTCCTTTGACCCTATGGCTGGGGACCTTCTGGTTGGATGACCGAAAATATTATGCCATGAGTTTCCTCTTGGTAACATATACCTTGATTCCTTTCTTTGCTGTGTTCGAAGGGAGAAAGCCACAGGCCCGGGAAATCATGGTGATTGCTGTGCTGATTACCTTGGGCGTTTTAGGGCGGGCCGCTTTTTTCATGGTGCCTCAATTCAAGCCTGTTTTGGCCTTGGTTATCCTGGCAGGCCTGACCCTGGGAAGTCCTGCCGGGTTCATGACGGGCGCCATGACCGCCTTCGTATCCAATTTCTTTTTTGGTCAGGGGCCCTGGACTCCCTGGCAAATGGCCGCTCTGGGGCTGGTGGGTTTTTTAGCCGGACGATTGGCAGAGAAAAAGGTGCTGACGGGAAATCGAAGAGGTGTGATTGTATTTGGTGCCCTGGCCAGTTTCTTTTTATATGGCCTGGTTGTGGACTTGTGGACCTTGTTGGCCCTGAATCCGGGAGGGAGCTTTTGGCAGTGGGCGTTGACGGTGTATGGACTGGCCTTGCCCTTCAATCTTCTCAATACGGGTGCCACGGTCATTTTTCTTTGGTTCCTCACCAAACCCGTTGTAGAAAAGATCCAACGCATTAAGAAAAAATATGGACTGGTGTATTCGGGAGCATAAAACACATAGGGCAGCATAAAATACTTGTTTTCATTCCACAAGGATGATATATTGAACTCAAAGAAAATTGAATCGAGTTTTAAGTTCCGGCCATAGGCCGGCGAAGATGGGAAATGGGTGAAAAGCCCATGCGGTCCCGCCACTGTAAACGGGGAGTGAAGATAAGGCAATTTGCATCCACTGGGAAACCGGGAAGGATATCAACACAAAGATCCGTGAGCCAGGAGACCTGCTTAAAACCGAAGCAGCCGACGCGGAAATCGGAGAGCTTGTTTTTTATTGCAACCAGTAAATACGGACTGTGGGGTTTCTCACAGTCTTTTGCTTTTCATCCGCTCTAAAATGATTAGTGGAGGTAAGTGAAAAATGAAACATGAAAAATGCAGGAAAGGACTTTCCTTTTTGTTGGTGGTAGCCCTTGTCCTGGGGTTGCTGGTGGTTCCTTTTGTGGAAGATGCATATGCAGACGGGCCGGATCCCTTAGAAGGAGCTGTCACCAATGCCATCAACAACTACTATAACGGGACTCAAGACAAAGTACTGGATGATTGGGAGGAGTTGGCAGCTATCTACTCTTACCTAGAAGGACAGCCCTCAAACTCCTATAGCGGGGGCGTGGATATTAGTGATTATGTGTTGCCGGCCACCGGAACCGGTGCGGCAGGCTTGTTTGCTGCCTTGATGAAAGGAGACGCAATAATAGCCCGGGAGTTGGCTGAAAGTTTGGTTTCCGAAGGTCAGGTAGTCTCGGCGCCATCTGTTTCCACCTATGCCATGCAGGTGTTGGCCTTGGAGGCATACAATAGAAGTAGCGGTGTAACAGCCATACCGTATAGCACTACAGGAGCCATCGATTACTTGTTGGATGCACAGGACGAATCCGGAGGCTACATGGCGTGGGGAAGCACTTCTTTCGACGATTCCGGGTTGGCCTTGGCGGCATTGTCTCTGCCCGCCTTTTCCGGCTACCCCGGCATTGATACGGAGAAAACCAATTTAATTGATTGGCTGAAAGAGGGCCAATCTCCTTCCGGGGCGTTCGCTGCCTTTGGATCGGACAGTGCCAATTCCACAGCATGCGTTTTGTATGGATTGGTGGCTAGTGGAGATACTTTGGCCACTTGGACCACGAACCCCGCCATGGGGCTTTTAGATTCCGGAATCTACAGCGATGAACAGGGGTGGTATACTTCATGGTCCGGTGTCTGGGACGCATATTCTACAAAACAAGCCACATTGGCATTGGTGGACGTGAAGAAAGGGAATTCTTTCTATGCCAATTTGGAATTGAATCAAACCCATTACATCAGCACCTCCATGCAAATGGTCAAACCCGATAGTTCTTATGTGGAAAAGCAGGTAACGGTGCCCACCGGGTCTTCTTTGGACTTTGTGGCAGGGAAAGTATCCGGCTCCGCTATTTCAGGTGGATTTTCCTATTATGAGGAGGGCATCACAGTAGAACGAGTGGAAGATGGCAGCGCCGTTCTGGCTGTGGCAGAAGGGTTTGATTATGTGACCTATTTTTCATATGGAGGAAGTGGAGTGGGAGTTCCAAAGATAAACATTGCCTTTGGGGCTTCCGTGGAGTTTTCGGTGAAAAACTTAGAACTTTCAACAGGGGCTATCACTTCATTGCCCAACGCTTCTGTTGATTGGAACGGGGATTCTTATGGAGATTTCGTCACCGATGGCCTGGGCCTTGTTGAAATCACTCCCATTGAAGCCACTACCGATCTCAGTATTTTGCCCACTACATGGGATGATAGTACCTACACATATATCCAGGTTGTACCCAGTGATTCTGCCATCTTGCCAGCAGAAATAAGGATGGCTTCCGGAGGCACTCAGGTGAAAACCGTATCGGTGCGAGTAGAAGGGCCTACTGACAATGTAGCCTATTATTCTGCCTATGACGTGGTGGGGGATGGAACCAAGCAACTGACGGCGGGAGATGCGGTAACTCAAGTGCTTTCTACGGCCGGTGTATCCTATACCTACAGTGGCGGATATTTGAGCCAGATAGACGGTGTCACTGCCGGGTCATACGATCCATCTTTTTACGACGGTTGGGTCTATTTTATGAATGGGGTGGCCGGCTCCGGGTTGGGAAGCCAGATAATCCAAGATGAAGACGAAATCATTGTGTACTATGGATATTACCCGGGGTGGGGGACGGATTTGGTGTCCATGCAGGCTGAAGTCAGCGGCAGTGGGGTCACCCTTACCCTATTGAGTGGAAGTATCCCCGTTTCGGATGTGCGGGTGAGTTGGGACGGAGTGGATTTGCCTTCTGTGACGAATGTCTTGGGGCAAGTGACCATTGAAGGGGTATCCCCTGGCGCCTACATCGTTCAAATTTCAAAAACAGATGTTCATGGGGTTCCTCAAGTAGTTCGGTTTGCTTCCGGCACAGCCATTACCATTACGGATACCGGAGAATCCTCTCAGGAAGATGGTGCGGGATTAACAGTAACAGCACAGGAAGTATTTTTGACCGTAAAAGGCTTACGAGGCCAAACCTTGTATTCCAGAACCGGCCAACCCTATTATGTAGGCATTACGGCCCGGGATGTTTTGGACAACACCTCTTTGTCCGTTAGTGGAACCAGAGCCTATGTGACGGGCATTAATGGGTTGAATGAATTTGATAATGGAGAAAACTCCGGATGGTTATTTACCGTGAATGGGGGCGTGGCCGGCACCACCGGTGCCAACAGTTACCGACTTTCCATCGGAGATGAAGTTTTGTGGTACTACACCAGTGATTATACACAAGACCCGGGGTCTTCTGCCTGGAAGGCCCAAAACCAGGGGGATACTACGTCTTTTGAAGCGGTGGTGAAAGGAAACAAGGCTACCTTGGACTTGAAGAAAGAAGATTTGGATCGAATTCAAAAGGAGGGCGGCGGCTTTCAGATGGAAAGCTCTCTGGTCCGATTAACCTTGGACCAGGAAACGGTAGCTGGTTTGTTGAAGCAAGGCATCAAGGATCTGGAAGTGATTGCAGAAAAAGTGGATGGAGATATGACCTTGACTCAGGAACAGCAGGCGCTCATTGGCAATCGACCAGTTTTGAATTTAACCATCCGAAGTGGGGGCACTGTGTTTTCTTCCTTCCAGGGAAAGGTGACCATCACCTTCGCGTATGAGCTAAAAGAGGGAGAAACACCGGAAGAGATGTTGGTGTATTTTCTGAAAGAGGATGGGACCTTAGAGGGGGTCCGGTCCACGTCCTATGACGAAACCACGGGAGAATGGACCTTTTCGGTGAACCATTTTTCTAAGTATGGAATAGGTCACACCCCTACGGCTTTTGGGGATATTATAGACCACTGGGCTAGACCTTGGATTAGCTACCTGTCCACCCGCCAGATTGTATCGGGGGTCACGGCGGATTCTTTTCTGCCCAATCGCTCCTTGACCCGGGCCGAGTTTGCCCGGATCTTGATGGGGTTGGAAGGACAAGAGGAATCCAAAGTAAGGGATGATGGGGAAAGGCTTTGGCCCTTTGAAGATGGAGACGGGGACGCTTGGTACGGGACTGCTCTTCTGTGGGGATATGAAAAAGGCCTGTTTCAAGGAAGTCCTTCTACAGAGGGTGGTTTAAGAATTCAACCCCAGGAGCCCCTGACACGTCAGGATATGGCCGTGTTATTGCTTCGCTACAAGGAAATGAAAGGAGACTCTTTTGAGCCGGGTATTGGCCAGGCAACTACTTTTGCCGATGAAAGCCAAATCAGCGACTACGCCAAAGAAGCGGTCAACAAGCTGGCAGCGGCAGAAATTCTAAAGGGCAAAGGGGAAGAACGGTTCGACCCCAAAGGAACCACAACCCGAGGAGAAGCGGCTAAGGTGATGGCTCTCATATTAAAGAAAGAACTGGAATAGTACGATTTCCTCAGGAGAGGGGCATTACTTTGCTCTTTTTCTGAGGATTTCTTCTCTTTTTGGTCCGTTTATTGACACTGATTTTTCCCCTCGATATAATGAAGGCAATATAGAAGCGTTCTCCGAGCTTTACCGACACTCGTTTGCCGGAAAAGCCGTTTAAGGTAGCAGGAGCGATCCTGTTGCCCGCCGTATTTGCAAAGGAGGATGAAGGCAGGGAAGTGGCCCTCATCTTTGCTTTGCTTTTGTTTTCTTTGAAACCAATAAAGGAGGACTGGAAGAGAAATGAAGCGATTAAAGTTTACAAAAAATCTCTGCATAGGCTGTGGACTCTGCGCACAAATGTGTTCCGCCAATAAAGAGGAAAAGGTATGGCCAAAGCGAGCTCGAATCTTTATCGAGACTTCCTATGACGATGGAAAACTGGTATACCACGACCACTACTGTACTCTTTGTGGAATCTGTGTGAAAAGCTGTCCGGAAGAAGCCATTACCCTGAATGGGTATCTTCAGGTAGATCCGGAAAAGTGCACAGGCTGTGGAGTTTGCGCGGAAAAATGCCCAAAGAAGGTGATCCGCATTCGAGAAGACCTAGCCATTATGTGTGATACCTGCGAAGGGGATCCCACTTGTGTGAAAGTATGCCCCCAGCATGCGTTACGATTTGAGTAGAGAGGAGGAATTAGTGAAATGACTATGCTAGGATATCAAAATAAAGTCCTTCGTCTTCAGATGACGGAAGGCAGGTCATCCACCGAGCCTCTTCGGATGGATTTCGCAGAAAAGTATATCGGACAAAAGGGACTGGCCATTCGCTATTTATATGAAGAGCTGCCGCCGGGCGTCGATGCGCTGGGTCCGGAGAATAAATTGTTATTTACTACAGGACCTTTTACTGGAACGGGGGTGCCTTGCTCCGGAAAACTTTCCGTGGCGGCCAAATCTCCGGCCACCGGTACCATCAATGATTGCTCCATCGGAGGCCATGCCGCCAATACCATCAAGTATGCCGGTTACGATATGATTATTGTAGAAGGTCAGGCAGAGAAACCGTCTATCGTCATAATAGAAGACGAGAAGGTCACCTTTGAGGATGCAGGAGAGCTTTGGGGCATGGGAGCTCACGAAGCGGAAAAGCGGTTGCAGGATCGATTTGGCCGGGAGTATGTATTTCTGGTTATCGGACCGGCAGGAGAGAATATGGTGCCCATGTCCTGTATCAACTCCGACTACTATCGCCAGGCCGGCCGTGGCGGGATTGGTGCCGTAATGGGATCTAAAAAAGTCAAAGCCATTGGCATCAAGGGCACCGGTGGTTTGTCGGTGGCGGACATCAAAGCCTTGAAGGACAAGGTCATCAAATACCAGCAAGAAGATGTGCATCAAGATGATAATAACTTCGTGTTCGATGCGGGAACGACGGCATTCCTGGAGGCCTGTCAGGACGGAGGAATTCTTCCCAAGAGAAATTTCAGCGATGCCACCGATGAAAAGTGGACGGAATACAACGGAGATGTACTTTTAAGCAAACTGGCGGGGAAAAGAGGATGTGGTAGTTGCGGTCTGGGTTGCGGCAATTTCATCCAATGGGAAGATGCCATTGTAGAAGGGCCGGAATACGAGTCCATTGCCGTAGCAGGACCCAATGCAGATGTATCCAATCCTTATGATATTTTAAAATTCAACCAGGTGGCGGACGATATGGGTCTGGATACCATCAGTGCGGGAGATGTTTTAATCTGGGCCATGGAAATGACGGAAAAAGGCATTCATGATTTCGGTATTCGATTCGGCGAAGCGGATAAAATGAGAGAGTATCTCAAGCTGATGGCCCACAAGGAAGGCGTAGGAGCCGACCTGGCCATGGGGGTGCGAGCTGCTTCCGACAAGTACGGTGGTCAGGAATTTGCCATGCATGTGAAGGGTTTGGAATATCCTCAGTATGAGCCTCGTGGCTCCTGGGGAATGGCCATGGCGTATGCCACCTCCGACCGAGGAGCTTGCCATATGAGAGCTTATGCTCCCAACGAAGAAGTGTTTGCCGCCTCCATTCCTCCCTATACTGCAGAGGGAAAAGGACAGATGGTCTATAGCTTGGCGGAGTTTAATGCAGTGAAATTCTCCGTATGTATTTGTGACTTTTGGGCTACCGTCACTTATGACATTATGGCAGATTTATTGACTACGGTGACTGGTAAAGAATGGGCTCCGGATGATATGGGAGAAGTGGGAAGAAGAGTCATAAATATTGCCAGAGCTTTCAATCAGAGGGAAGGCTTTGACCGGAAGGACGACACGGTTCCTCCCAGAATTGTTAAGGAAGCCCTGGCTTCTGGGCCAGCTTCCGGGCAGATGATTCCCCGGGAAGCATTCGATGACATGTTGAACCAATACTACGATGTGATGGGTTGGGATGAAAACGGACGAATGCCAGAAGATCTCATAAAGAGCTTGTTATAGACTTGGAGAACCTTTGATATGATTACCATTAAAATCCTCCTGCGAGGCACTTTGCCGAAATATTGGGCGGGAGAAAAAGAACGGACCATAGAGATCCCGGAAGGAACCACTTGCCATGAAGCCCTCAAGAGTCAGGGAATTGACTATGAAAAAATCCCCAGGTTCGGATTTGTGGCGGTGAATGGGATGCGGGTGATGATTCATCAGGAACTAAAGGACGGAGATGAGCTTAAGGCGTATTCCAAAGTTTCCGGGGGCTGAGATACGAGTGGTGAAAATAATGAAGAGCGGTTTTTTTAAGCCGCTCTTTTGTGTTCAATGATGTCAACAATTCCAATAAGGCGAACAAATGTGACAATTAAAGCAGGGAAATGTTCGGAATATTACAATAAGGCTGCCGGTGATTACACAACTTTGGGTGTGTAAAAGGATATATGTTATAATTAAAAAAATACTTGAGGAATTAAATAAATTTGTTGAATGTGAGGACACCACGTAAAACCATGTTTTTGTGGTGTCGTTCATCGAAAGGGGAAAACTTGTACCAATTTTAGTACGCCTAGGGGAATACTATGTAGGTAACAGGAAAATATTGGCAATTATTACGTTTCGGACACCATTTGGTACAACAGATGGTGAAAAGCTGGAGTTACAAAGGAGGTCGTGTGTCTTCTCTGAAGGATGTAGCTACCGATGAGCTGGATGGAGGAACGATATGCTGAAAATTCTAATTTGTGATGATTCCCCAAAAGAGGGGGAAGCTTTGCGCGATGAGATCCTGAAATGCTGTGGGGATCGAGTTGGTTCTGTTTCCTTATTTCAAAAGAAAGAGTCCCTGAAGTTTTACCTGGAAGACAACGATTTTGAACCGGCCATTTTAATGATTGATTTAAACTTCTGCAAAGACGGCATTGGGCTGGCAGAAAAAGCCAAGCAGCTGAATCCTTGGATTCAAATTATATTTCTGGTTAATCAAGGGAACATGACTCTTGATGTCTATGATGTAGACCATATCTATTCTTTAGAAGAACCCCTAAATCTGGAAAAACTGAAGGTGGCCTTTCAAAAGGCGATTCAGAAGATTGATGAAAATCGCCGGGAGCTGATTCCCATTCGAAAAAGAGGCATCACTTATGCCATTCCATTGAAAAAAATAGAATATATAGAAAAGGATCGACGATTGGTTCATCTTTACATGGGTGCAGCAAAGCACAGCGTGTATGCCAAATTTGAGGACTTGAAAAAATACAAGAGGGATTATTTCGTTCGCTGCCATAACAGTTATGTAGTGAATTTGATTCATGTAGAGAACATGGAGGACCAACACTTCCTCTTGAAAAACGGCCGGAAGGTCCCCATCAGCCGAAGTCGCTGCAAGGAAGCAAAGGAATCCTATTTATCATTTTTGATGCGAAGTCCCCTTGAAGAAAAACTTTAACGGAAAATCAAAGCAAAGTGATACACAAATAATACATCAAATCAGCAAATTAGGTGTGTATTTTATTTTGCAAAAATGATATAATCTTGAATAAGTGCACCCTTTTGCGGGCAAAAAACGTGTTTAATATGTGTTAGGTACTGTCAAAATAGGGACGCAGGTCCATTTGCTGACAGATGAAAAAAGAAGGAATTATTCGTTTTATCAGTTAGGAGGTAGTTATGAAAAAGAGAAGAGTATTGGCTGTGTTCTTGGCGGTTGCTATGGTATTTTGCTTCGCGCCAATGACTGCCATTGCCGACTCGAATACCCAGGCATTTATGGATATGCCAGAAGAGGGTTTTTGGTCCACAACGGCTTTAGAAGCAGCAGTGTCCAACGGGCTTTTAAATGGATTTTTGGAGGACGGGAATCAATATCTGAAACCGGACAGTCATCTAACCAGAGCTCAGATGGCTACGGTGGTGAATCGGGCATTCGGAGCGTATCTGAAGGCAGAACTTACTGGCGTCAAGGATGTTTATGCGGACAACTGGTATTCCGATGAGATGAAAAAGGCTGTTTATATGGGAACCATGAAGTTGGATACGGTGATGAGACCGGATGACAATATTACCCGTCAGGAGGCCTTTACCATTTTGGGAAGAGCTCTTAAGATGACCAATGGGAAAGCCCAGGACCTGGCCAAGTTTTCTGATTCTTCGAATGTAGCAACATGGGCAGTGGGCGCCATGGGCGCCATGGTGAAAGCGGGCTATATTCAAGGGGATAACAATATGTTGACTCCTACTGCCAACATGACGCGGGCTCAATTCGCGGTAGTAATGGATAATATTATCAAAGAATATATCCGAAGCGGAGGAACCGTCACCTCGGTGGTGGCTTCCGGAAATGTAATGGTCAATGTTCCCGGCGTGACCTTGAAGAATTTGACCGTTAATGGACATTTGATTATTGGCGATGGAGTAGGTGACGGAAATATTATACTGGATAATGTTACCTTAAAGGGAGACTTGATTGCCCGAGGTGGTGGAGTGAACTCCATTATCATTAAAGGGGGTAGCGTGACAGGAAAAGTCATTATCTCAAAAGTCAATGGTGAAATTCGCGTGACTACAGAAGATGGCGCTATCATAGATGTTGAAATTACTGACGGAGGCGACGACATTATCATCGAAGGAAACATCGGGACCTTAGAAGTTACGGTACCGGATATTCCTGTGGTGATTCAAAACGCCACGGTTCAAAATGTCGAAGTTGTAGCGGAATCGGTTCAGGTTACGGTTGCCCAAACCGCTACGGTTACTACGGTGAATGTACAGTCCACCGCCACAGGGACGAATGTGGTGGTTGCAGGAACGGTAACTACGGTGAATACCCAAGCACCACAGACTGCCGTCTCCGGAACAGGAACTGTAACCACGGTGAATGTTCAGTCCGGAGCGAATAATACATCAATTACTACACCTAGCACCAGCATCACCGTTGCTTCCGGCACAGAAGGCGTCACTGCGGGCGGTGACAAGCCGGTTGAGGGAGGAAGTACAGCAACGAATACAAGTGATGGATCTGACATTGTGGCTACCCCAACACCTGGCGGTGGTGCAGCTGGAGGGGGCGGTGGAACACCTCCGGCGACTCCCGTTATTGATATCGTTGATGTTAAGGTGAGTAACACTTCTGTTCTGCCAACCAGTGGACTTTATATAATACCTATGGGGGCAACGAAGGACAATACTTCCATTGATGTATCCATTACCAGTATTGCGGACACCACATTTACAGCGGCGATGTCTATTAAGAAAGGATCAACTGAATTAGCCTCCGCGTCTGCAGTAGGGATTTCTGCCGATAATGTTAGGATTTTGAACTTGGCCGGATATGTAGAGATCGGTGATCTTTCTAAAATCGTAACCAAGTTAGGTAGTAACGTAGAAGGCAGATATTGGAACGGTACAGCTTGGGTTGAAAAAAGCGGATCCGATGCCAATCAAGCGGCATTGAATGCTGCAATAGACGACATGTATTCTGGCATGAATAATGGTGAAACTTATACGGTCACCATTACATTGACTCCCAGTGGGGGATCTGCGGGAAGCAAAGAGTTCACACTGAGGAAAGAATGGCTCGACTAGAAATATAGGAAATTTGTTAAAGAAGAGGGCGATTCAGCCTTGCCCTCTTTTGGTTCAATATCAGAGGATAATTAGTAATAGTTGAATTGCTGAGAATACATATATTATGAATCAACAACACGATACATCTTCGAAGAACAACAGAAAGAAACCCGCCAAAATTATCATCATTACACTAGTTGTCTTTCTGCTTGTAATAGGCGGGATTGTTGCAGTTGTTCTTAATGTGGGAAAATCCTCGGAAGAAGCCAGATTCTATGCGGATAAAATTCAAGAAGAAAGCAGGCAATCAGAGGAATTGGCCAGAGTGGAGTTGGACCAAGCCATCGTATTAGCAAAAAAAGAGATTGCTGTCCTTTCCGACACCTCTGTTAATGCTGAAACGGGACAACTGAATATAGAAGTTTCTTCTGACGATAAGGGCCCCTTATCGTTAACAGCAGAGGAAAAGGCCGCATTAACTCAAGTTGTAAAAGATAAATATCATACGATACTCCTCAATCAAAAGGACCTGGCCTTAGGCCAGGTCCAAGGTCTCATAGGACAAGCCAAGACAGAGTACCAGTCCTTAAAGGGACAAGGAACATGGAACGCTTCGACCAAAGTCAGCTTCATTTCTAAATATATGGCCAAGGTAGATGTGTTAGAAACTCAAATGGATAAAGACTTTAAGGGGCTACTATCAGATATGGAAGCCCGATTGGTGGCGGAAGGCCTGGAAGCCACCCCGATTATCGAGAGCTTTCAGGCAGAATATAAAACCATTAAAGAAGCCAATCGCAAGGCCTTCATGGATAAAGCCAAAGAGGCCTTGAAGAAATAGAAAAAGCAATCATATTATTTATTCGTTAAGGGAAGGGCATAAGGAGGTCAGTATGCCGGAAAAACGACATTACGTATCCCGCTCCCCAAGGGAAGGGGACTCAGAGGAATATTTCTATTACGAAGAGGATGAGATTTCTTTGAGAGAGCTCATCCGAACCATCATCAACGGGAAGAAAATCATTGCGGTGATTACGGCTTTGGTTTTGGTTTTAACCGTGTTGGGTTCGGTGATCCTTCCTGGATTGGCCATAACCAGCAAAGGGGAAGTCTCTACTGCCATCCAGTTGTATTTTACGGGAATAGCGGATGGGCAAACACCAGACGGGAGAAATTACGATCCCAATGAAATCAAATCTACGGAGGTCATTCAAGGCGCATTGGACCGAATGCTATTATCTAACAATCCCTCTATTTCTCTATTAAATCAAAACATTACCATCGAGGGATTGCTTCCTGACGGTGCAGCCCAGACCTTGAAGACCATCACCGGACTTAAAGATGAGGAACTATATATAGAACGGTTGGAGCGTTTGAATTTCAATCCACAAGTATACATTTTAACTCTCAATGTTTCCAATGATTTGGGCCTCACCCTGGAAGAGGGGAGAGAGCTTTTAGATGGCATTGCGCTGGAGTATAAGGACTGGCTGATTCAAAGGTATGTGGGATACGAAGTCCTGGCCAATGTTTTTGCGCAAGACTTTTCCTTGGAAGCTTATGACTATATTCAAATGGCAGACCTTGTTAATCAACAACTGGACACCATGGACAATTACATTCGAGCCAATGTATGGGACTCGAGTTTTACCTCCCAAACCACCGGGCTTTCCAGAGACGACCTCTTAGCCGTAGTGGATTCCATCCGTGCGGTGGAAATCGAAATGATTTATACAAAAATAGCCGCCAACTACATTACCAAGGATGCGGCCAAGAGTGTGGCTATTTACGAACGTATGGCAGAGAACAAAGATCGCATCACCTCCCAACGGGCCGAAGAGGGAGCCCTTCTCTATACCATGATTCAGAATTATGACAACACCAGTCAGACCTTAATCATCGGAAACGAAAGCCAAACTTTTAATCTATCCAATCAGAGCCGTCAATACGACAGCATGGTAACCCGGTACATCGGTGCCATGAACAGTTCTTCCTATGCCCAGGCAGATGCCGCCTATTATCGCACAGAAGCAGAACGGTTCCGAAATGTAGAGTTTGTCTCCGGGCCGGAATCGGAAAGCGCCCAGGAAGTTCAACTAATCATTGAAAAGGCCCTGGAGAAAACCGTGTATTGGACTCAAGTGGTGAATGAAACCGTGAAGGACTATAACCGCCAGGAATCCTATCAAAGATATGCGGAGCAAATCTTCCCGGCGGCAGAATACCAGCGTGGGGAAGGTGTCAATCTACCCTTGAACGCAGCCATTGGATTGGTGATTGGTTTGATGTTAGGTCTTTTCGTGGTCTTCTTCAGAGCCTATATGAGACCGGAAGAGGAGGTGGAAAGCTATGAAAAATAAGAAGAAATGGGTTAAAATCCTGGTAGCCTCCTTAATATTGACCTTGCTGTTTACCTACGGAGCCCCCCTGGTAATCGACGGAAACTGGGGCCAGGCCTATGGCCATTTGAACTTGAGTTTTGAAGGCATCAGCCGGGGTCTGGATCCCAAGGGAAATGCCTTTGATATCAACGAAATTAAAAGCGAAGAAGTCCTTGCCGCTACCATCAAAGAGTTGGAATGGCAAGAGAAATATACCACCGATGAACTGAGACCCGTTATATCCATCCGGCCCGTTGTCAGCAACCAGGCCTTGGAGCAGCTTACCGCACTGGTAGAGGTGGAGGGAAAAACGGAGAAAGTATTGCAAAACCGGCTGAACACCGGCCATTATGTCATTTTAGTAAAAACCGGCAAAGTACTCTCTATGCAGGAATCCAAGGATATGCTCAATGTATTACTGGGGCAGTATCAAATTTACCTGAAGAACCGGTATCTATCAGAAATGGCAGTGGCCCCCGGGTACACGAGGGATGAGGTTTTGGCCTTGGATTACACGGAAATGATGCTGGTGCTGGGTCAGGAAGGGGATTCGCTGGTAAGGTATATTTCCTCCTTTATGCGAAGTGCTCCGGATTATGTATCTCCGGACCTGAACCTTTCTTTTTCGGACTTGCTGGCTCAAGCCCGATTGGTGAGGGATACGGATATCGGCAATGCAGAAGCCTTGGTGCGATATGCCATGCTGACGAAGGATGCAGAAGACCGCATCGCATTGGAAAATGTTCGATTGAAACGAATGGATCTGAATATGGTGAAAGCCAATGGGGCAGCAGGTAGCGTATCTACGGTGCTTGCAGTTTATAACAATGAAACCAACTATTTAATCACACCGGATATCTTGATGAATCAAAGCCTAAAGGCGGAAGAAAATCAATACTATGCAGATTTGTTGGATCAACAAGTAGAGACCAAAAATCGAGCCATTGATCTTCGGTACAACAGGCAGGAGATTGAAAAGAACATCCGAAAGCTCACCACGCCGGACATTGGATTGGAACAGTATACCCGTTATGCGGCAGAAGTGGTAACCACGGCAGAAAAAGCCTATGCCCGCATGGACACATTAAAGGAACAAGCCTTGCTTCTGGCCAATGAAAACTATGATAAAAACATTGGCAGTAAAATCGTGACAAGAAATATCGGATATCAACTGAACTCCTGGGGGAACACCCTACTGAACTTCCTTCTGATTTTCGTGGGGATTGCCATATTGTCCCTTCTTTGGGAACGACGAAAAGAATTAGCAGGTAGAGTCTCCCGGAACAAAAAAGGCAGAAGCGAAACGGTTTAAAGGAACAAACTTATGACCATTGGTGGAAAGCAAGTGGACGACAATCGAATATTTTTCATTCAATTGCTGGAAGTGGTTCTTACATTGTGCATCTTTGGTAGTGCGTTTTTGTTGGCAGGCAAACTGATTTACAATGATTTTCTGGTTTTTTCTGTGGTGGAAAGCGTACTCTTTTATCTTGTTATGACTGGATTGGCGTGCGTACTATTGACAACGGTGGGATACTACAAAGCCCGTATGGCTGCCTTTGTTCCTATGGTGGGGAAAATTACCTATTCCATTCTTGCCATCACTTTTCTTATGGTGGCCCTCTTATATTTTTCCAAGAGAACCGGATTGTCTCCCTACTTTTTCGTGGTACAAGGCACTTTTCAGTGGTTGCTACTGGTTCTGTTAAAAAGAGCCACGCACCGATGGAAGCAGGCCTATTACAAAGGGCAGGTTACCTTGATTGTCGGGAAAGGCAAGCAGGAGAAAGGATTGGCCACTTCTCTTTTGAAGGAGGCTTCCGGACCGGTGGTGACAGGAAATATTGACAAAGAAGACGTTCTTCCCTATTTGGATCAAGCGGATGTGGTGTATCTTTGTTCTTGCCTGAATAAGAAAGAAAAAGACTTAATCCTCTCCCGCTCCATCATGAAGAAAAAAACGGTATATATCGTTCCGGAAATTTATGAGATTGCACTTCACAGTTCGGAAGCCACCCAGGTGGGAGATACTCCGGCTTATCAGATTGAACCCATATCCATGAGCGAAGGTCAGCGCCTGGCGAAGAGAACGATGGATCTTTTCATTAGCCTTTTCAGTTTGCTCATCACCCTTCCGCTTACGGTTTTGTTGGCCGTCCTTATCAAGATGGAGGACGGAGGCCCGGTTTTTTATAGACAAGAGAGAGCAGGGCTACATGGGAAAAAATTCCGGGTTATCAAATTCAGAAGCATGGTAGTAGATGCAGAGGCTCAAACCGGAGCGGTGTTCGCAAAGGAGAAGGACCCCCGGATTACTCGAATCGGGGCCTTTATGCGAAAAACCCGTATGGACGAAATCCCACAATTCCTTAATGTACTAGCTGGCTCTATGAGCGTGGTAGGCCCTCGACCGGAACGACCGGTATTTATTGAAGAGTTTTCCCAAAAGATTCCGGAATATATGAATCGGTTGTTGATGAAACCGGGAATTACCGGATTGGCTCAGGTGATGGGAAACTATACCACCACACCGGAGAATAAGGTGAAATTTGATATGATGTATATCAAAGATTACTCACTGCTGCTGGACATAAAGATCCTGTTTCGAACCGTTGCGGTGGTTCTTACCAAAGAGCAATCGAAAGGGTTCAAGAATGTGGACAAAAAGGCGGTACAAGCTTCGGAACTACTGGGAAATCAAGACTTTTTAGCTCAAAGTCCCGGCCCCGTCAGGCGGCATCAATTTGCGAAGGCCATTTTACTGATTGTTTGTGCATTCATCGTAATAACCGGAAGTATGTTCTTCCGATACTCCTATATGTTGGATTCCTTTATGTACGCCATGCTGGCTCCGGAAACCATCACCCATGGGGAAGATATAGAAGGGGAAGAGTTGTTTATGAGTTCTGCCATTTCTGTTGATCATGAATTTAACACGGAACAAGAAGGAGAGATTTCTACTGAACCGGAAAAACAAGAGCACCCACCTACAGAGGAAATAACTTCTGAGACAGAAACAGAAAAAACCATAACCCAAGAGCCCAAGGCGGAAGAGGCTCCCGTTCTAAGCAATACGGAGATTGCCACTTCAATCAGAGGGTTGTCTGCCACGGACAAAATATCCATCTTCGCTCGATTTATATCCAAGCTATCCAAAGAAGATCTGATGAGGCTGGAAGACATGGCCCGAGGAGGATTCACCGCCACAGAAAAGGATGAAGCCAAAGAGATGATGAAACGATACTTCGATGAAGAGGAAGTAGAGTATATAAAGGGGCAGTATAAGGAGATAGTGGGGGAGTAAAATCTAACATTTCAAATTGCAAATTGAAGATTGCTCTAGAGCGTTTTTGACACAGGAAGTTATGTTAACAATGGAGAAAATACTTTTTGTAGCGACAATTAGTGAACATATTAGGCATTTTCATTACCCTTTTTTGGAGTGGTTCAAAAGCATGGGATATGAGACCCATGTTGCCAGTAATGGAGATGAAATGTTAGAACATGTTGATTATTGCCATAACATTCCCCTTACTAAAAAACCTGTAAGCATGAATAATTTTAGGGCTTATTTAAAATTACGAGTATTAATAAAAGAAAATAACTATGCACTAATTCATTGTCATATGCCAATGGGTGGAGTTGTTGGAAGGCTTGCTGCTATCTCTTCAAGAAAGAAGGGAACCACAGTAATTTATACGGCGCACGGGTTTCATTTTTATAAGGGGTCCTCAATCAAGAACTGGTTATTATATTTTCCTGCGGAGTATCTCCTTTCTCTTTTCACGGATGTCCTAATTACTATCAATAGAGAGGACTATCAAGTAACACAGAAAGTAAAATTTCTAGCAAGGCGGGTTGAGTTTGTAAAAGGTGTGGGGATAGATTTGAAGAAGTTTACGCCCCCAAGTGATAGTGATAAATATAGATTAAGGGCTAAATATTTTTATGATGAAAGGGATTTTATTATAATATATGTGGCAGAGCTAAGTAATAGAAAAAACCAAATTGATATTATTAGAACGATGGTACTATTGAAAGATAAAATACCTAATGTCAAGTTATTATTAGTTGGGCAAGGTAATTTAAAGCCGCATTATGATGGGATAATCAGGGCATTTGGACTTGAGGAGAATGTTCAATTATTAGGGTATAGGAGAGATATATATAATCTAATGGCTTTATCAGACATGGCTGTTTCTACATCGAAACAAGAGGGCTTGCCAGTGAATATTATGGAAGCTATGGCAACTGGGTTACCCTTGGTAGTTTCTAATTGTAGGGGGAACAGAGATTTAATAAAAGATGGCCGGAACGGATATGTATTTGATGTCGGCGATTATAAAAAAGCCGCCCAATTAATATATAAAACATACATAAGAAAAAATGACAGAGTGTATTTTGGGAAGAATAACTTAGAGGATGTCAAGGAATTTTCTGTTCCTAATATATTATTGAAGATGATACAAATATATCAAGAATCGTTACATTAAACTGAAGGGAAATTATGAGACGACGTGGGTTAGTTGAGCCATATCTCGTATTTGTAATATTGTATGGTATACAACTTGTTTTTTGGTTTATATTTATGCCAGATAAATCTGTGGTCATGGGTGTTAGTGATAAAGTCATTTCAAGTGTTGCATTGTATCGCTATGGGTTGTTTGTTTTTGCGTTTTTAGCTGGGACATTGTTATGCAAGGTAAGCCGAGTTAACCGGCAACATAATATCTGCGGTGATCACGAAAGCCGATTAGGTAGATTTAATTTTAACCTTCAGACGCAATTAAAACTAGCAAATATAGCTTTTTGGCTGTTTTTGTTTGCTGAAATTATATATCTTTTCCCATTGATAGGTGAATATTCCAGTACTATTCAAATTTCTATGTCATCAGGCTTTTCTGCGCTATATTATATAGTCGAAGACAACCCTCCCTTGATTAGCTCATTTGCGAATGTGTTTCCTTATCCATTAATCGTATATTCATATATAGCGTTAAATACGGATGCGCATTATGTAAGAACTAATAAATACAGGACGAGACTTCTATTAATGGCGAGTGTTATTATCTTTCATAGCATATTTGCTGCAAAACGTATGTTTTTGATTTATTTCGTAATAATAGTATCTCTTAGCTATTTTATTAAGCATAAAGGAGTAAAACAATTTTTACCCAAGATTTTGATGATTGGGATAGCCACTTTCGGTGCTATTTATTTTGCTGAGCTTCTAAGATATGGAATCACTATTTCTAATCGATTGGCTACACCCCTTTTTTCAAGGGAAGTTTTTCTTACGACATTTAATTATTTAATGAATGCATATATATATTCAGACATAAATAATACCATGGTAATCCTTAAAGAAGATAGCTTATATCAAATCATTAGCACATCGTCAGAGTTGTTTAGAATAGGAATAACAAGGCTTTTTTCTTTAGAATTTTTAGGATATGGGACATTAGCTGGATGGGACAGTCTCTTTGGAACGGTGAATATTTTCGGCCTACTGTGGCACGATTTAGGTGTATGGGGATATTTTGTGATGTTTAGTATTGGTTATTTTTCCGAATTCTTTTATGAGAAAGCATCAAGCTCAGTTAGTGGATTAAATACTAGCATGATGATGTACATAATATTTGTGGTAGGAATTATTTCGAGTATGAGATTTAATTTCTTTGGACAAACAATATTTTTATTACCCACATTGTTTATTTTTGCCTCGAGGATAGAAATAAAAAGGCCGCAGATACCAAGATTATAGGAGATATAATGATGAAGAAGTTGATAATAAACGCATTACAAATATATGATAAGGACGATGGAATGGGTAAGTACGCAACATCAATTATTGAGATTGCAGAAAAAAGCTGGTTTAGCGAAACCGATGTTTTTTATATATTGACAAATGAAGGAAGGGCGAAACTAAGCCATTTAATAACAAATAAGGAAAGAATTATAGATTTTGAATATAGCAAATATTCAAATCCAATAAGGAAGCTGTTTATGGAAAACATTGTAGTACCTAGGACACTCTCAAAGTATAAAGCTGATTACTATTGGTCTTTAGATGGAAAGTTACCGCTATTTGGCATCAAGAATTGTGTTAGAATTTTGACCATTCATGACTTGGGGTATATAGATGTTCCTAAATGTTATAGCATGGTTCAAAGACTGTATTGGAGTATTATATACAGAACAAAAGCAAGGACTGCAGAGCTAGTGATTGCTATAAGTGAATTTACTAGACAGCGTGCCATTGAAAGCTTAAAGATTAAGCCTGAAAAAATATATGTAATTTATAATTTCGTGAGAGAGAGTTTATACGATAAAGAGTGTTTCGTAGAAAATAATGAGACTGAAGATTATTTTTTATATTATGGACAAATAGCTCCAAGAAAAAACATCACGGGGTTGCTTAGAGCGTACGTCGAGTATTACAAAAAATCTTCATCCCCTATGAATTTGGTGTTGGTGGGCAAGAAGTATGAATATGAAGAGTTGGACAAGTTTGTTAGCGAAACAAACGTTCGGGAATTAATTGATAATAAAATAAGCTTTGTTGGCTATGTTAATGATGAACAGTTAAAAAACTATATTATAAAGGCTAAATTTATTGTTAATGCATCTTTATATGAAGGGTTTGGAATGCCTATCATTGAAGCCTTTGAGTTTGGTAAGGCAATCCTAGCCTCAAATAACACGGCAATGGTTGAATTTATTAACAACTATGAAAAATACACATTTGACCCGTATGATGTTCAAGACATGACAGAAAGAATAAAATATTTTAGCGAATTGGAGAATCATGACCTTAAAGAAATATTTGTTGATGAAAGTAAATATTACAGAGAAAAAATTAATAAAGATATCATTCGAGAAAACTATAAGGAATTATTAGCAAATGTGGTAGATATAAAGTGAGATGAGAGGGGATTGTTATTATGCAAAAGGTTCTGGTTATATCTTCAACACCATACTCTAACTCAAACAGGGGAATTGACATATTGTGTAATGCATATGTTAAAAAAGGATATACTGTTGATCACTGCGTGTTTCCCGCAAGTTTTTTTCGTTCCAAAAGGAATCGTGTAAGGGAAGATGGTGATGGAATTAATCAGATTGTGACAAGAAGAAGAGTGCTTGGATATTACGAAAGATACATGCATAGTTTACCTGAAAATCTAATAAGATGGTTTGTTAATATGGCGACGAAATTTCAGAACCTTAACTTTGATCAATATTCTGTAGTAGTCATAGAAAGTGGGAAGCCTATAATGCTAATTGACCGAATTCCGCGAGATAATATTAATATTGTATACAGACAATCCGATCCGATGAAACTGCTAAGCGATAATAAATACATGTGGGAACTTGAAAAAAAAGTATGTGAGAGAGCCAGCTTGATTTATATTGTTAGAGAATCACTTAAAGAGTATATACCAGTTGAATATCATCCAAAAGTAGTAACGGTTGTAAATGGGTTTAATGTTGAAAATGAAGAGCCCCTAACTTTGAAGAGTGATGTTCTATCAAACTATGATAAGCATGCAGTCTATTTGGGTTATACACCTATTGATTTTAAAACAGTCGATTATTTATGTGAGATGCATAAAGATGTTTTCTTTAATATTATCGGTGATTGTCTAAAGAAGAGTGAAATAAATAAATTGCGCAGGCACTCAAATTTTAAATACTATGGACCTTTATCATCTAAAAAATATTTGCCAATCATTAAGTTTTCTGATTATGGAATAATGCCCTTTAAAGATTGGACAGCACTAAAACATATTGGTCTCAACAGTAAGTTCTTATTGTTTATGAAATATGGTCTAGCAATAGTATCTTATTATGTCGGAGAAACCAATGAGTTCTCAAATATACCAATAATATTTTGTGGCAATAAAGTTGAATTTTCTGAAGCGCTTAGAAAATTAAAATTAAAAAGTGAGAGGATGAAATATGATATTGACTTTGGGTTCTACTCAGCTGGGGGTCGAATGGAAGAATATTTAGAACATATATTATAGGGAGGCAATGATAACAGTTATACATATCGTTAAAAGAAGTTTATTGAAGGTCGAGTTTACTAGTTAGAATTGTATTGCGAAGTTGTAGTTATGCCCCACACCTGGGATGAGAATTGATGTGGCCAGTATGTTCGACACTTTAACCAGTTTTAAGATAGATAGATAAGCTCTCATGAGAAGCGCCCCGTTAAACTGCTAGAAAAGATTAGTCGTGCGCGGTTGAAATTAATTTTGAAACTTGATGATTATTCTTGTTTGCCGGAGCCCCCAGTCCGGAAAAGTTTGAGCCATCAATCCGGACTTTGAGAGCCACCTAGATCTAATATGTCATCCTCTGAATATTAAGGGTTCAATTCTTAACAGGTGAGTATTCCGGAGCCAATTTACCATAGAGTCTGGTGATTCGTTCCAATAGTTCCGGGTTGATTCCATAGGGCGATATAATGGAAATATGCGTCAATATGTTGACGTCAACCCATTAATGGAGATCAGAGAAATGACCAACTATCGCGAGATCCCAAGATTAGATGTGAATGCCAATGCATTTGTTTACCACAGTGGCTGATGGTACGGCAAGTTCCCGGAAGCAACGGTTGTAAATGCTACTTTGACCGTATTATAAATGATTCCTATGTTATCGAAATCCAGTATGTTGACAAAAAACATTGCAAGTCTGCGGGAGAGTTTTATTTGCATGAGTTAAGACAACTAGTCCTTATATTGGTTCCGTACCGGAATTGTTGGAACCTATGTCCGGATTGGTTGGAACTGATGCTCCGGACCGCATGGTTCCGATTGACGGAATATCCATAACAGGTTAGCTAGAGATTCCGTTGTTCAACCAATTGAATCCAAGTCAATTGTTAAGAGTATCATTGAGAGTGTTTTTCTTAACGAACATCAAGATTCGCTTGACTTACCACAATTTATAATCGATTTGGCTTCATTGCGTTAGGCTGCAGGCCAAGGTAGTTCATAATCAATGAGAACACCTAATATCGGACGGGGTGGACTCTCTCGCTTTAAGATAAATAAGTATGGCCTACCTAGTAATAGCATTCTAGCAGAGTTTTCGGAATTGGATAATATCAGAAATCACTTAATTGGCTTATCCAAACAGGTTTCAGCACAACCAGAAAAATGGCTCTCTGTTTCCGGTAGCCCGGCTCTCCATTTCCGGACTAGTGGCTCAAACTGTGCCGGAATACTCACTTGAGACAGAGAAATACTTCGATCGGATTTTGGAAGGTGCCAGTTTAAATATTCGCGAAATGGTTTATTAAATCAAGGGGTTTCTCAAAGTTTGAATATTGCTCTTTCGTATTATAAAATTGGCGGCTAAACCAAAAAAGATTAACCATTGTTTGTGGGGAGGAATCTGGATTGACTATATTATCTATTGTGGGTGCACGGCCTCAATTTATAAAAGAGGCGGTTATACAAAGAGAGATAAGTAAACGCTTAGATGTAAAAGAAATTGTTGTGCACACAGGTCAACATTATGATGAAAATATGTCAGGAGCTTTCTTTGAAGTTCTGAAAATGAAGGAGCCGGACTATAACCTTGGGATACAGTCTTGTAGTCACTCGGAAATGACTGGGCAAATGATGATTGAACTTGAGAAGGTGATTGCCAAAGAAGAACCCGAAGCAGTACTTTTGTATGGAGATACAAATTCAACTTTGGCAGGTGCACTTGTATGTGCAAAAATGAAAATAAAAACAGCTCATATAGAAGCAGGGTTAAGGCAACTTCCTAGAGATATGCCAGAAGAAATTAACAGGGTTATAATTGACCGCATATCAGATTTTCTCTTTGTTCCTAGTGACTTGAGTGCGAAGAATTTGAAAGCTGAGGGAATAGAAAATAATGTTTTTATTGTTGGTGATGTGATGTATGATCTATACAGTATTATGTGTTCAAAATTCGATTATTCATTAATCAGGAAGTTGGGGCTTGAAAAAAACAATTACATTATCATGACTTTGCACAGAGACTTTAATGTTGATAACAAGAAAGTTTTAGCGAATATATTAAACGAAGTTAACAGAATATCAAAAGAATGCAAAGTAGTATTCCCAGTTCACCCAAGAACAAAAGCGAGAATCGAAAAATTTGGTTTGAATAATATTATTAAAGATGTTTTTGTAATAGAACCGCTGGATTACTTGAAATTAATGGGGCTCACTCAAAATGCATATAAAATCATTACTGATAGTGGCGGGTATCAAAAAGAGGCATACTTTGCTTCTAAGAGTGCATGCGTTATTATGCCCGATACAGGGTGGCGAGAATTAATAGAAATTGGGGTCAATAAACTGGTGCAACCCTCAAATCTGTACAAAGAAGTTTTTTCTAATGAAAGACATCAAATGCCAGAAGAGATTTATGGAGATGGAAATGCTGCAAAAAAGATAATAGACATATTATTTGAGGACCCAATTTAATTGACTGGCTCATAGCGTACAATAGTTTGTGTAAATAGAATTAAAAGAGAAGCTCGGAACTTCATGGTATACTGTTTAGTGACCAAACAAAACATGTACCTGAAGGAGGAACTTCTCTATGCCAAAGCATACCACATTTGACACAAAAAGTCTTGACCTCAGCTCATCCATGGAAGAATTTATCGTTGGTCTGATAAAAGAAACCATGGAAACCCTTATGAAAGAAGAACTAACCAATGTTCTCCAGTATGAAAAATATAGTTATGATGGCCGTGCCACCGGAAACTCGCGAAACGGGTTTTACCAACGGGACTATGAAACGCGCTATGGAACAATCGAAGATCTCAATATCCCACGAGACCGAAACAACGAGTTTGAGCAGCAACTCATAAAACCTTATGCCAGGCGTGACGACTGGTTGGAAAACCTGATCATCCGTATGTATGCCAGAGGGGTCTCCACCAGAGAGATTGCATCTCTAATTGAAACGCTCTACGGAAACGCTTACAGCCCCACGACCATCAGCAATATTACTGATGTAGCCGTAGAAGAAATTACTAAATGGCACCAAAGACCCTTGAAACGAAGGTACAGTGTTTTGTTCATCGATGCCCTACATGTCAAGATTCGAAGGGAATATGTTGCTTCGGATGCCGTTTACTTCATCCTTGGTGTAGACGAAGAGGGCTATCGAGAAATCCTTGACTTCTTCATAGGGACCAATGAAAGTGCCTATGTTTGGGAAGAAACCTTAAAATCCATTAAAGAGCGAGGAGTAGAAGAAGTCCTACTGTTCGCAATGGATGGGTTAACCGGTCTGGATGAAGCGGTTCACCGGGTTTATCCCAAAGCTGACACTCAGTCTTGCATTCTTCATAAGGTTCGATCCGCCTTAAGGAATGTGCGAAAACGGGATGTAACGGAATTCGCAGCGGATCTAAAATCCATTTATCAAGCTTCGGATAAGCAAGAAGCCTTAGATGCTCTAGACAACCTCTACGGAAAATGGAAGAAATCTTATCCGCGGATTGTGGAATCCTGGTACCAAGATGAAGGCCTTCTTACTTACTTCGATTATCCGGAATCCATACGCAAGAGCATCTACACCACTAATTGGATCGAGCGTTTTAACAAGGAAGTCCGGAGACTCATAAAAACCAAGGACAGCTTACCTAACGAAGAAGCTTGTAGCAAATTAATTTACTATAAAGTAGCACACTACAACGAAAAATGGTCATCTAAAAAGTTACGTGGGTTCGACATGGCTTATGATGAGCTTCAAGAGCTATTTCTCAGGAAGTACTAATAGCTATTTACACAAAATTGTTGACACTATCGACTGGCTTTTAATTATTTATGATTATTCATTAATGAATCAGATAAGTATTAGTGTTTGATTAGTATAGTTAAGAAGAAAAGCAGCTTGTTTTGGACGGCAAACAACCTGTTATTTCGAGATAATACGGGAGAAAACAGTGGACTGTATAAAAAAGAAGTTACGTGACAAGTCAGCCATACTGGGAGTAATAGGACTAGGTTATGTTGGATTACCATTAGCTGTAGAAAAAGCAAAAGCAGGATATAAAACCATTGGTTTTGATATACAAAAAACAAGAGTTAGCATGGTTAATTTAGGAGAAAACTATATTGGTGACGTAGTAAATGAGGATTTGGCCAGTATAGTCAGCACGGGGAAACTTTCGGCCACTACAGATTTTTCATTAGTTGCCTCAGCTGATTGTATTTGTATTTGCGTACCAACTCCGCTTGATAAATACCAACAACCAGATATTGGTTACGTAAAAGCATCTACCGAAAGCATTGTCCCATATATGCATAAGGATATGTTGATCGTTCTTGAATCAACTACATATCCTGGAACTACAGAAGAATTATTAAAACCAATTCTTGAAAAATCAGGGCTTAAATGTGGACAGGATTTCTATCTTGCTTTCTCCCCTGAAAGAGTTGACCCGGGCAATCTTATTTATAAAACAAAGAATACGCCAAAGGTAGTAGGTGGAATAACTCCTGAATGTACGGAAGTAGCTGCTACAATGTATGAAGCCATTTTAGAAGCACCAATCTATAGGGTATCATCACCTGCAATTGCAGAAATGGAAAAGATTCTAGAGAACACGTATAGAAATGTAAATATTGGACTTGTTAATGAGTTGGCCATTTTAAGTAATAAGATGGGAATTAATTTTTGGGAAGTTGTAGAGGCCGCTAAAACAAAACCTTATGGATTCCAGGCATTTTATCCTGGCCCTGGCCTTGGCGGGCATTGTATTCCTTTAGATCCTTACTACTTATCATGGAAGGCAAGAGAATATGGTTTCCACATATCAATGGTTGAGTCTTCTATGATGGTGAATGATAGAATGCCTGAATACTGTGTTGAGAGAGTAAGTAGGATTCTTAACAGATTTAAGAAATCTATTAATGGTGCCATGATATTAGTTCTTGGTGTTGCTTATAAACAAGACATAGATGATTATAGAGAAAGTCCTGCGATTCGAGTGATAGAAGAGCTTGAAAAAGAAAGCGCAGAAGTTGTTTATTATGATTCATTTGTTTCTGAATACCGGAAACACGGTGTAGTTAAGAAGAGTGAACCTGAACTAAATGCAGAACTTATAGAAAATGCGGACCTGGTTATCATAACCGCTGCTCACTCAAATGTTGATTATGATTTTGTTCAGAAACATGCCAGGGCAATCTTTGATACAAAGAATGCTATGAAGCAAGTAAAAGCACGTGGAAAAATAGAGTTACTTTAAGGGAGGGCTTACGTTGAGTTTAAAATATGCAATTATAGGTTGTGGAAGAATTTCACCGAATCATATAGCAGCTGCACTTGAAAACAAGCTAGAGATTATAGCGCTATGTGATATTGAAAAACAAAAAATGGATACAATCACTCAAAATTTCAATCTGTCAGGTGAAACGAAGAAGTATGTTGATTATAAGGAAATGCTTCAAAATGAGAGGCCTGAACTTGTGGCTGTATGTACCGAAAGTGGTAAGCATGGTCAGATAGCCTTAGATTGTATAGATGCTGGTTCAAATCTTATTGTCGAAAAACCGATAGCTCTTTCTTTGGAGGAAGCAGATTTGATAATACAGAAAGCGAATGAAAAAAACATTAAGGTAAGTGCGTGCCACCAGAATAGATTCAATAAGTCTGTACAAAAAATCAGAGAAGCTGTCGAAGCTAATCGATTTGGTAGACTGATTTATGGAACTGCTCACATAAGATGGAACAGAGGAGAAGATTACTATACTCAAGCACCTTGGAGAGGTACATGGGAGCAAGATGGTGGAGCTCTAATGAATCAGTGTATCCATAACATAGATTTATTAAGATGGATGATGGGCGATGAAATAACCGAAGTTGTAGGAGTCACAGATAATATTATACACGATTATATTGAGGCAGAAGACTTTGGTGCTGCAATTATAAAGTTTAAGAACGGGAGCTATGGAATTATTGAGGGGACAACGAATGTTTTTCCTGAGAACCTAGAAGAAACGCTATATATATTTGGAGAAAAAGGAACGGTAAAGGCTGGGGGGAAATCAGTTAATAGAATAGAAGAGTGGCGATTTTCTGATGGAATTGACGACTCAACTCACGTGAAGAAAGCATTTTCAGAGAATCCTAGAAACATATATGGGTTTGGGCATACTCCTCTATATGCTGACGTAATCAATTCGATAGATAAGGGTTTGGTACCTTATGTAACAGCTGCTGATGGAAGAGCGGCTCTTGAACTTGTTATAGCTATATATAAGGCTTCATCAGAGGGGCAAAGTGTAAATTTCCCTTTAACAAGAGGAAGCACGCTCGATTTTGTTGGAAGATTTGCTAGATAACAGGCCATATTTACTAACTTAATGAATCATTGAAATAGAGGTGGCATAATGAATGATGTTTTATTCAACTACAATGTTAATAGCTTATGCAAAGATCACAATTTTTTCGTATGGGGAGTGTCATCAATGAATAATCCTCATGACAATACAATTATGTTTTTAACAATGAAGAATCTAGATGAAGCAGAGGCTATTGAACAGTGTAAGTATTGCTTGATTTTTATCCCTGAGGAGTGTCACGAGTATTTTATGAAAAATGAAAGTCATTGTTTTATAAAGAGTGATGACTCGAGAAGAGATTATGCGATGTTGGTATCAAGTCTCATTGAAGAAAATGAATCAAAGATGAATGAAGAGATATTTGAAAAAGACGGTTCCTATTTTTCGAAAAAAGTCAAGTTGGAAGAAAATGTAGTGATCGAACCGTTTTGTTTCATAAATGGGGAAGTCACTATTAAGAAAAACACTGTTATAAAAAGCGGTGTAAAAATTAACGGGGAGGTTACAATTGGTGAAAATTGCATAATAAGAGAAAATTCGACAATAGGAACAGAGGGATTTTCTTTCGTTGATGACAAGAATGGGAACAAGATAAGGTTCCCTTTTTTAGGTAGTGTTTCAATTGGTGAAAATGTTGAAGTAGGAGCTTTGTGCAACATCGAAAGAGCGATAGCAGATAGTACAATTCTACAAGATTATACAAAATTAGACTCCATGACATTTATAGGCCATGATGTGACAGTTGGGAAGAATTCACTAATAGTATCATCACTGCTGGCGGGTCACGTTTCGGTGGGTAATAATTCATTTGTTGGGTTTGGATCTGTGGTTAAACAAAGAATACGGATTGGTAAGCATGCTGTAATCGGTGCAGGTGCAGTTGTGACAAAAAATATCCAAGATTACATGACAGTCGCAGGGAATCCGGCCAGAGAATTGATTAGAAAATGACCATTTTAACTGATGAAACGAATTCATTCTACCAGGAAGTTTAAGAAAAAGAGGCGAGCATGGAATTTAGAGGTATAAAAGTTCAATATGAGAATAACAGAACAGAAATAGATAATGCGATAAAACGTGTACTAGATAGCGGGGTTTTTATTGGCGGGGAAGAAGTCGATATACTCGAGCAAAGGTTGGCAGATTATATAGGAGTGAAGCATTGTATAACATGTGCAAATGGTACCGATGCTATGACACTTGTATTAATGGCATGGGATATAAAAGAAGGAGATGCTGTTTTTGTTCCTGATTTCACTTTCTTTTCTACGGGGGAAGTCGTTTTATTTAGAGGGGCCACACCAATATTTGTAGATGTTAATAGAAATACTTTTAATATTGATGCTACTAAACTCGAAAAAGCTATAATCAAAGTAATTGAGGCAGGAAATTTAACCCCAAGGGCTATTATTCCAGTAGATTTATTTGGTTTACCAGCGGATTACATAGAAATCGGGTACATGGCAAAAAAATACAATTTAAAAGTCCTTGAAGATGCGGCGCAAGGATTTGGCGGAAGCATCAATGGTAGGAAAGCTTGTAGCTTTGGTGATGCAGCGACAACATCTTTCTTCCCAGCAAAACCATTAGGATGTTATGGTGATGGTGGCGCTATTTTTACAAATGATGATGAGTTGGCTAAACTTCTGAGCTCATTGAAGGTTCATGGTAAAGGAGACAACAAATATGACAATGTTAGGATAGGAGTTAACTCAAGGCTTGATTCTATTCAAGCTGCTATACTTAACATAAAGCTGACAGCTTTTGTTGAACATGAATTAGAGGAAGTTAATAGACTATATAGCGTATATACTGAGGAGCTTAAGAGAATTGTAGAAACACCGGTTATTCCAGAAGGATATGTCTCAAGCTTTGCTCAATACACTATTAAGCTGCGGAGCAGTGTGGAGAGAGATCAATTGTATATCCAACTTAAAGAGGAGGGCATCCCCAGCATGATTTACTATACTAAGCCGATGCATAGACAAGGGGCGTTTATTGAGTATGACTACGATGTTGCTGACTTCAAAGTGACCAATGAGCTTTGTGATGTAGTTCTATCTTTACCGATGCATCCGTATCTAAAGGGGCGAGAAGTGTTTAGGGTATGTGAAGTTATTGGAGAAAGCATTCTTTAACTTTTTAGGATATTAATACTGAACTTGTTTGTTGGCACATACTATCTCAAAAGGCAATATTTAGAGGTGGCATTCTAGCTCATAAAAAAATTAAAGGAGATTGAACATGTATAATTTATTTTTAGCTGGTAGTCAGTATCATTGTGCCCTTGTGAAAACAATACTAGAAAATGATAGTGATATCAAATTTACTGACAATCTAAACAAAGCAGATTTATTATATGCGGTTTACGGTCCTGGTATTACAAGAAAAACATTGAAGTATTGGATGTTTTCGCAAAAACCAGTATTAATTCATTGGATTGGTAAAGATACATTTATATTCAATGATAGTTCTCAAGGTATTAGACGAAAAATATATGATAAACTGAAGCTGGTTCTATTGAAATCAAGAATCAAACAGGGGAATGTTAAATATCTTTCTAGTGCTCCGTGGTTAGCAAAAGATGTTGAAAGATTGACTAATGTTAAAACAGAGTATTTAGTGTTAACGAGTATTGAGAAAGGTCTATTATTAGAACCAAAAGAAGAGAGAGAATTTGATTTTATAACATACGTTCCTATTAATGATTTTGATATGTATTACGGTTCTGAATTTCTTAGAATAATCGAAGAAACGCCAAATAGGAAATTTTGTTTGGTTTGTCCGGACTTAACTGATATTAATGATTGGCCATACAAGATTTATGAAAATTTAAAAATACAAACTCGGACCAATAAAGAAGGTTTTTATGAATGCTTAAATAATTCAAAGACATTTATTAGAATGAAAAACGGCGGTGATGCTATTGCTTTAAGCGTTCTCGAAGCATTAGCACATGGGTGTAATGTAGTGTGGAATCTGAAATTTAACCATTGCGAATATGAGACAAGGGAAAGTTTCAAAGAAAATTATCGTGAGTATTTTCAAGATCAATTTAATATTAACTATAATTCCATTGAATATATTAAACAAGAATATGATGTAGAGAAATGGAAACTAGATTTCAAGAAAATTGTTGTTGAAATAATTAATTAATTTGAGCCTCCACTTCTCCTAAATATTCTAACAGGAGGTTTATGTACCAATGACTTGTTAAGACTCATCCATATCACTATATTAATAGGGCTTAGATATAAGATGTGTTATTTTTTGTTGGTATATCTGGATAAATCAAGAGGAACATTTTTGGGAAATTCAATTAAATCCAACGTAGCATATAATAGTCTCCTACGACTAATGAACATCATTTTTCCGCTAATAACGTTCCCCTATGTCGCGAGGATATTGTTGCCTGTTGGATTAGGGAAAGTTGATTTTTCAGTTTCAATTATACAGTACTTTATTATTCTATCGCAGCTAGGAATACCAATTTATGCCGTAAGAGAGTGCGCAAAAGTACGAGACAATAAAGATAAATTGGAGAAGACTGTCCAAGAAATTTTAGCTATAAACTTGGTGGCGGTAGTGGTATCTTATGTAACCTTTGCTATTCTCATTACGAACCTTAGCATTTTTGATGGATACCGCGCCTTATTGTTAGTATTGAGCATTAATATTGTATCAACATTCATAGGAGTGGAGTGGTTCTATCAATCCATAGAAAAGTACAAATATATTACTGTAAGAAGTGCTATCGTTAAATTGGTTGCAGTTATTTCGATATTTATTTTTGTTAGAGACGAAAAAGATTTTATAATTTATGGAATCATTACTGCTCTATCAGTGTCTCTCGGAAATCTCTATAATTTCTTCTATCTAAGAAAACATATTACCATTCTACATAGAATAGGAAATTACAACTTCAGAAGACATGTAAAACCAATCCTGTGGTTGTTTGCGATGAGTCTTTCTGTAAGTATATATATTAATCTCGATTTAGTAATGTTGGGATTCATTTCTGGAGACACTTCTGTAGGCTATTACACAGCTGCAAATAAAATTATAAAAGTTGTCCTTGCACTTATTACATCGGTAGGAGCTGTATTGTTGCCTAGGATGTCATATTATGTTGAAAACAATGATGGCGCTCGAATTGATGATTTGATAAATAAATCTTTAAATTTCATATTGATGATTTCGATTCCCGCATCAGTTGGGATTGTCTTATTGGCGAAACCCATCATTTTGATTTTTGCTGGTGTGCAATACGAAGAATCCGTCATAGTAATGAAATTATTGGGTCCAATAATTGTAGCAATCGCGTTGAGTAATTTAATTGGCATTCAAATATTAGTATCTCATGGGAAAGAAAGACTTACTTTATATTCGACTATTGTTGGTGCTGTAGTCAATTTTTCTTTAAATATTATCCTGATACCTATGTATAGTCATATAGGTGCTGCAATAGGGACACTCATAGCAGAATTTTCCGTAACAATGGTCCAAGTTATTTTTGCATATGAGCATATTAGAGGATGTGTCAGCATAAAAAATGTACTTAGCTATCTTTTGGGAGGAGGAGTAATAATAGTAACGATTCGCATAATAGAAGATATAAGTTCAAATATGGTGTCTTTTACTTTGTTATCAATCTTCTTTTCAATCATTATGTATTTCGAATTCTTATATTTAATTAAGAATAATCTTGTAGTAGACACGGTTGGAGCAACTAAAGATGCTATCAGAAAGAAACGTAGCAGATAGTATAGTGAGGAGTGCCAAATGGAAAAAAGATATGATTATGTTATCGTTGGGGCAGGGCTTTTTGGGGCCACCTTTGCATATGAAGTAACAAAACATGGAAAAAAATGCCTGGTTGTCGATAGAAGAAATCATGTGGGAGGCAATACATATTGTGAATGCATTGAAGGCATTAATGTTCATAAATACGGATCTCACATATTTCATACAAGTAATGAAAGGGTTTGGGAATTAGTGAATGAATTATGTAATTTTAACAAATACATAAATTCTCCAATTGCAAACTACAAGGGCGAAATATATAATTTGCCGTTTAATATGAACACATTTAATAAACTTTGGGGAGTAGTTAGCCCTGAAGAAGCAAAGCTAATAATAGAAGAACAAAGGAAATCTTCTGGATTTATTGAACCACAGAATCTGGAGGAACAAGCTATTTCTTTGGTAGGCAAAGATCTCTATGAAAAGTTGATAAAAGGCTATACGGAAAAACAGTGGGGCAGAAAAGCCACAGAGCTCCCTAGTTTTATAATAAAAAGGATTCCCGTAAGATTCACATATGACAACAATTATTTTAATGACCGTTATCAAGGGATTCCAGAAGGAGGCTACAATGTGCTAGTAAATAAATTACTTGATGGATCGGATATTCTATTGAATACGGATTATAACTTAGATAGAGAAACATTAGATAAAAATGCAAACAAAATTATATATACGGGGATGATTGATGAGTTTTTTGATTATTGTTATGGCAGACTGGAATATAGAAGCTTGCGTTTCGAAGATGAAATAATGGATACGAGCAACTACCAAGGGAATGCCGTTGTTAATTATACAGATTCGGATACTCCTTATACTAGGATAATTGAACATAAACATTTTGAATTTGGGTTACAGCCTAAGACGGTTATCACAAAGGAGTATCCGATGGAATGGAAGCCGGGAGATGAGCCTTATTATCCAATAAATGATGAAAAGAATAGCGTACTATTTGATAAATACAAAAAGCTTGCAGAAAATATGGACAATGTTGTTTTTGGCGGCCGGCTAGCAGATTATAGATATTATGATATGCATCATGTAATAAATAATGCATTGGAGCTAGCAGATAGTGAATTTTAGTTGTAAATATGAAAACGAAATATTTATTGGAAGATTGAATATAATCGTCAGTATGCTTGAGCAGAGAGGGAGATGTTTATGGATAAGTTTTTTGTTAAAGAAATATACATAAGAAACAGAGCTCCTTTTGAGGAAATTCATCTAAGATTTAATAAAGACGATATTTATTTAATTGCCGGTGTTAATGGGAAAGGCAAGACTACATTATTGTCGCATATTGTTAAGGTGTTGTGTGAATGCTTATGTGAGAGCAACGATTTTGTTGTGCCTTATGAAGCCTTGAGGAGACATCTGGGCGATATCGCGACCTACTTTGCGGATACGAGTTAAGCTAAGAGAGAATTAAAGTGGAAAGCAGAACTCGGAATCGAAGAGAGGTTTAGGGATGTCTTGAAATCTGAAGGGAACAATAAATAGAATAAGAGTGGAGGTAGAAAATGGAAACGAAAAAGGTGGTTTTTATTGCATTTGCAATTGAGGATAAGAGGCAGAGAGATTTTTTGAAAGGACAGTCATTAAACACAAACTCTCCATTTGAGTATGTAGATATGTCTGTTAAAGAACCTTATGCAACAGATTGGAAAGAAAAGGTGAGAACTAGGATAAAAAGATCTGATGGTATTATAGTATTGGTGAGTAAAAATTCTCTTAGTTCAAGTGGTCAAAAATGGGAAATCAAGTGTGCTAAAGAAGAGAAGAAAAAAATATTAGGTGTATGGGCATATAAAGAGGACAGAACTAACATTGAAGGAGCTAATACAAAAGCTTGGACTTGGGATAATATTACTAATTTTATTGATAGTTTATAGATTGAGGGGGTGGGCGTATGAGAGCTGCACTTATTGTAGGTATAAACTATTATCAAAGTGGTTCGCCATTGTTTGGTTGTGTCAATGATGCCTATTCTGTGAAATCGATACTTGAAAGAAACGATGGAGGCGGTGTTAATTTCGATTGTGAAATTATGACGGGTACTGGACCAACTGATTTTGTATCTAGAGCAGATTTGAAAGATAATATCGAGGAATTATTTAAGAAAGACATTGAAGTTGTATTATTTTATTTTGCAGGACATGGCCATATAGAATCATCAGGCGGTTACATAATGGCTAGTGATTCAAGAAGAGGTGATGAAGGAGTATCTCTTTCAGAAATTATAACTTATGCGAATAATTCACCCGCAAAAAATAAAATTATTATTTTGGATAGTTGTCATTCAGGAATTGCTGGTTCAGACATATTAAGTCCTCAAGTGGCTAATATAAATGAAGGAGTTACAGTATTAACTGCCTCAACAAAAGATCAATACGCATCAGAAGAAAATGGAAGAGGAGTATTTACAACACTTTTAGTTGATGCATTAAGTGGAAGTGCTGCTAATTTAATTGGAGAAGTAACTCCCGGCAGCATATATGCACATATTGATCAGTCATTGGGAGCCTGGGAGCAAAGACCGGTATTCAAAACAAATGTTAAACAATTTGTGTCCCTAAGAAAAGTTGCACCTCCGATATCATTGGACGATTTAAGATTGATCGCTGAATTTTTCCCTGATGCTGGATATGAGTTTAAACTTGATCCTACTTATGAGCCAGAGATGAAGGGTCGAGATCAAGACCTGCCAGATCCGATTGAAGAAAACACAGAAATATTCGCAATCTTACAGAAGTATAATAGATTGAATTTATTGGTTCCAGTTGATGCAAAACATATGTGGAATGCTGCGATGGAGAGTAAATCGTGTCGACTTACAGCTTTGGGAGAACATTATCGACGTCTTGTTCAAAAGGAGAGAATTTAGTGACATAATAATTTCTCGACATATAAAGATTCTGATATGGAGGGTGTTAAGGACGGACAAGTATCGGTTGGTTTTTCCAAGGTAGTATTCTTGATCTTGGAGCAAATGGAATGGCTACCCTTAGTGGTAGTGTTGGGGCTATCGGTTTTAATGGCAGTTGCATTATACGGAATCATGTTGAAGGCATTTCGTGTGGAAGAACTGCAGTTGATTAAGAAACTATTCGACAAGGGAAAGAAAGCATAGGATATAACGATAATAGGGTATTATCATTGAAATAATGAATCGAATACACTCAACTGGAAGAAGAATGATTGTTGAAGAAAGAACATATGTTTGATATAATACTATGAAGCGAAAGTACCCCGACTAAAAGAAAGAGTATCAGGAAAATGAATGTGAACTCCGAAATTATTATATATCAAACAGAAGATGGTTTGACAAAATAGAAACCACTTTTGATGGCGGTACAGTTTGGCTATCAATTGATCAGATGGCAGAATTATTTCAACGCGATAGAAGTGTAATTGGAAAGCATATAAGAAATATTCTTAAGGAAAGTGAGCTGGAAAAAGAAGTAGTGTGGGCAAAATTTGCCTAAACTGCTTCTGACGGAAAGGACTATCAAGTAGACCATTATAATCTAGATGTAATCATTTCAGTCGGTTACCGTGTTAAATCTTTGCGGGGCACCCAGTTCAGAATATGGGCAAGTAGTGTTTTGAAAGAATATATGGAAAAGGACTTCGCCATGTTTTCGGGAAGATTTGGCCCCGTTGTTCTTGCAGAAAGCCATCGATGAAGATTCATGGGTGGCTATTTTGCAAAGTAGCTTGGTAATAAGTGTGAATGTCAATGAATGATGTTCATATAAATTGTGTAGATAGACCAAGTTCAAGTTTTTTTAGACAACCGATTTTAAAGAAACACAAATCATTTGCCTAAAATTACAAACATTGCCTAAAATATACAATAAATTTAACTAAATATTAGGAAGTTGTTTAAAAAGTGGACGTTTATCCGAATCAAAGACGCCAATCGGTTGGACAATAAGCGTGAAACAGTTGAACAAGGAGATTCTATTAAATGAAAAAAGAGGGCATTTAATCCCTTGGTGTTCATTATAATCTTTATTTTCTAGACTGATAGTGTTAATAATGAAAACTAGGGGCACAATGTACCATATTTTTCATTAAGGTGATGATGGATATGGAGATAATTTGTTTAACTAATTTGTTTTGCCAAGTACAATCAGTCGAACAAAAAGACGCCAATCGGTTGAACAAAAAGCGTGAAACAGTTGGAAAAAGGAGATTTTACAATATGAATATCTTGGTAACGGGCGGGCTCGGCTTTATTGGCAGCCATACCGTAGTGGAGTTAATCAAATCAGGCCATGAAGTGGTGATTGTGGACAACTTGGTGAATTCGAAGAGAGAGGTTTTGGACAAGATTGGAAAAATTGTCGGAATAATTCCTCCCTTTTATCCTTATGATGCAACGGAAGAGAAAGCAATGGATGAGGTTTTCTCTTCTTATTCTTTTGATGGGGTGATTCACTTTGCTGGCCTAAAAGCAGTCGGTGAATCTGTGGAGAAGCCGCTGGAATACTATTATAATAATCTGGTTTCTACTATGGTATTGAGTAAATTGTGTCTTCGATATGGGGTGAATCGATTTGTATTTAGCTCCTCCGCTACGGTGTACGGAGATCAACCCTCCCCCCTACGAGAAGATATGGAATTAGGGGTCAGGACCAATCCTTATGGGGAGACCAAAGCGATTAGCGAACGCATATTAATGGATATTTCCTTGGCAAACCCGGGATTTTCTGTTTCACTTCTTCGGTATTTTAACCCGGTAGGAGCTCATGAAAGTGGAATGATTGGAGAAGATCCCAACGGCATCCCCAATAATTTAATGCCTTTCGTGGCCAAGGTAGCAAAAGGGCAGTTAGAGAAGTTACATGTTTTTGGGAACGATTATGACACCATTGATGGGACGGGTGTTCGCGACTACATTCATGTAGTTGATTTAGCAAAGGGCCACGTAAAGGCGATTGAAAAGCTGAATGGAGGAGTGAATGTCTATAATCTGGGGACAGGAAGAGGCACTTCTGTACTGGAACTTGTAAACGCTTTCATGAGGGCAAATAATATTGATGTTCCATACGAAATTGTTGGAAGAAGGCCAGGCGATATTGCTGCTTGTTATGCAAATGCGGAGAAAGCAGAAATGGAGCTTGGATGGAAAGCCGCGCTGACGATAGAAGATATGGTTCGGGATGCTTGGGAGTTTGAGCAGAAAAACAAGTAAAAAAGGAAAACAGGTGCAATGGCTAAAGAAATATTGCCATATATAAAGGCAGATGAATCACCTGGTCGATAATTTGAATATCTTTCTGGTATAGAATATATGCATTACCAAGTTTGGAAGAAAATTTTCTATTAAATTTGTCAAGAGAAGAATGTTTTCGATAAGCGGAGGACTTCACTTCTATGGGGGATATTTTTTTTCTGTCAGATATTAGGAAGTCGATTTCCATGTGGTTTTCTCTGTTGTCTGAATCGCTCCTTGAATAGAAATAAAGGTGATGCCCATTACATCGAAGCATTTGAGAAACGGCATTTTCCATAATCATGCCTTCATTAACTTTGAGTTCATCAAGGAGAATCGCCCGATACAGATCATTGTCCCTATATTTGTTATCCCGGAATGCATGAGTAATCAGTAAACCGGTGTCCGCCATATAACACTTTTGGGTGGTATGATCGCTGCTAAGAGCCAAACCGATATTAGGATCTGTCGCATTGTAGCATGTGTTGATAATCATTGCGTCATTCAACCACATGAACGCATCTCCATAGCTTCGTAAACGGGCTTTTTTATTGACGGATGAAAGCATATATCTTTTTTCTTTTTTTGAGAGTTGTCCTGGTATCTCATCAAAAATAGCAGTAACTTTGCTCTCATATCCGGATGCAAATTTACTGATATCGTTTCTGTAAAGCGTGAGAATACGCTTTTTTATTCTATCTGCTGCAGCAAAGTCTTTTTCTTTCAGGTACTCGATAACAGCCTGTGGCATTCCGCCAACTAATATATACTGACGAAAATCATTCATCACTTTGCGATGAAGCGATGGCCCCAATGGTATTTTTTTGTCGAAGTAGGACTTGATAAACGGAACGGTAACATCATCTCCCAACGCCCAGAGGAATTCTTCGAAATCCAAAGGAAACAATTCAATATGCTCTTCCTCAGAAGGGATCACAATATCTTTTACATTTGTCTTGAGGGAGAGCAGTGACCCAGTCTCAATAAAATCATATCGACCATCTGCAACAAGGTGCTTTACAAGCTGCCTGGCTTTCGGGAACATCTGAACTTCATCAAATATAATCAGGCTTTCTCTTTTATATAATTCAATGCTATAAAAAGCTGATACTTTTGCATATAACAAATCCAGATTGGTGCTATCATTTTCAAATATATCAAGCATATCTTTTGGTATATTGGAGAAGTCTATAAGAATATAACTTCTGTATTCATTTTCACCGAATAGACGGCAAAGAAAACTCTTTCCGACACGGCGAGCTCCATCAATCAGCAAGGCGCTTGTCCCGTTTGATTCATTCTTCCATTCCAATAAATTTTGATAAAGCTTCCGTTTTAAAATCATACGAAATCCCTCCATTCTGTTTTCATTATACTACTAATGCACGAAAAGGCAAGTTTTTAAAAGGATAAAATGCACGAAAAGGCAAGTTGTTGAATATAAAAATTACACGCAAAGGCAGGTTGGGAGAAGCAGTATGTACTTGTCAAGTCTGGTGGACACGAAAAATGTTTCTTGGCAATATTAATTTTCAGAAGTGGACAGACTTGGTTTGACAATTTGTGGTACAATTTATGGAGATGTTGCTACTGTTGGTTCAGGGACTTAAGAGCATTTAAGATGGGGGCTCAAACAAATAGTGGACAGGTATGAGTAAAACGAACAAAATATATGGGAAAATATGGATGATAATGTCTTGGGGCGCAGTCTTTTGTTGGATGCTCCTTATCTTTTTGTTGTCTTCCCAAGGGTCTGTGGCAACGGGAGAATTAAGTATGTCTGTTACGGAAAAGGTAGTAGATAGAGTGCCGATTGAACAACCGGATCTGACTTTTTGGAACTTCATGGCTCGTAGAGCTGCTCATGTGTTTCTGTATTTCGTGCTAGGAATACTCCTTTGTATAGCATTTTCTTTCACCGTTGAGAAAGGATGGAGAGTTTGCTTTTGGGCTTTCGGGGTTGGAGTACTATATGCCATCAGCGATGAATTCCATCAGATGTTTGTTACGGGAAGAGATGCCGATTTAGCGGATATCTTTTTTGACGGAGTGGGATTGCTGCTTGGGCTTTTCATTTTTCGTGTATTTACCTTGATCAGAATTAGATATTGTGTGAAGTACAGGTAGGAAAAATATTCAGGCAAGTCAATACTAGTTTGCACCACCTTCTATGGCAGAGTATACTGGAAATAGCCATAGGATAAATAATGGGAATAACATTTGACGATCAAGGAGGATTTTTTATGTATACGTGTGCATTTTGCCATTTAGAAAGTTGCGAGGAGGAGAATCCGGAAAAATACCCGGATAATTGTCCCTGTTTGGAGGAGGCGGAGGCAGAGGAAATCAAGGAGGCCTATGAAGAAGGAGACAATAAGAAGTTGGCTCATGTGGCAGCAGCGGTGGAAGCTGGCGGGTATTGCAAGTTAACCCGCCTGGAAGAAATTATGGATTTTGCTCGGCGAATGGGTTATAAAAGGCTGGGAATTGCTTTTTGCATCGGCTTAAAAAAGGAAACCCAGATACTATCTCGGGTTCTAAAACACAATGGGTTTCAAGTGGATGCAGTGGCCTGTAAAAATGGCCACATTCCCAAGGAGTTTTTGGGCGTTTCCGAGGAAGAGAAAATTGAGCCGGGTACCTATGAAACTATGTGCAATCCCATTGGCCAGGCGCTGTTTTTGAATAAAGCCGGGACAGAGCTAAACCTTATTATGGGGCTCTGTGTGGGCCATGATACCTTATTCATCCGGTATTCGAAAGCCCCTGTTACCGTATTTGCCGCAAAAGACCGGGTGATGGGTCACAATCCCATGGCGGCCCTATATCTTTCCGACAGCTATTATAAAGACAAGTTATATAAGTAGGTTATCATCACTTTTCACAGCAGAAGAAAGGACCTTTGGAATGGACCAACCAATTATGACAAGAGAAGAAATCATGGAGGTGATTCCCCATAGAGATCCAATGTTGCTGTTGGACAAAATTATTCGCTTAGAGCCGGAACTTTCTATTGAGGCTATATTTTATGTAGATCCGGAACGGGACATCTTCCGAGGGCATTTCCCTGGTTCTCCAGTACTTCCCGGTGTGTATACGGTAGAAATTATGGCGCAAGCTTCCGACGTTCTGCTTTTATCTATGGACCGTTATCAAAACACCACCCCCTATTTTATTGGTATTGATAAGGTTCGTTTTCGTGAAAAGATTGAGCCTGGGGACACGGTGGTGGTAAAGAGTCGAATTCTACGGGAACGAGAAGAAAAGGGTATTGTCACTCTTTTTGCACAAGTCTACAACAAAGAATTGCTGGCCTGCGAAGGCGAAGTAACCTTGGCGATGCGGTGACGAAAAAGGGTGTTTAAAAGAGAAAAAAATCGGGTATATACACTTCACAGGGCATTAGCACTCGCAATATGAGAGTGCCAATAAAACCATAATAACTAATGGAGGTGTATGAAATGAATGAACTAAAAAAGTATGAAAGAAACCTTTTCAACGTACCTTCTTTGTTTGGTGAGAGCTTTTTCCCTGAATCCGGTTCTCTGTTTCGAGACTTTTTCAGAGATTGGCCTGACACAAACAAAGTCAGCATGTTCAAAACCGATGTGACGGACGAAAACGACAAGTATGTATTGGAAGCAGAGCTTCCGGGAATGGACAAGGAGCATATTAAGATTGATTTAGAGGGAGATTATCTGACCATTAAGGCAGAGAGATCTTCTGATGAAAAGACCGAAGAGAAAGGAAAATTCATCCGACGCGAGCGATACTATGGTTCTTACCAGAGAAGTTTCGATGTTTCCGGGGTGGATGTGGAAAATATCAATGCAGAATACAAGGACGGAATCCTGAGAGTAGAATTGCCCAAGAAGGCCTTGGAGCCACCGAAGGCAATGAAGGCCATCGAAGTGAAATAGCCCTGTGAAAATGAAAGAGTCGAGAGGAAACCCTCCCGGCTCTTTTTTTGAAAATGTTTTTTGCTATATTGGCATGATTCTTGTATATTTATATTACTATTAGAGCTCGTACGCAGTGCGAATAGAGCAGGAGAAGGTGGAGGAACTAAAAATGGAATTTAGTTATTCGAAAGAGCAACAGATGGTAAAACAGATGTTAAAAAAGTTTGCGGAAAAAGAAATCGCTCCAAATCGTGAGTGGTTGGACGAAGCGGCGGAGTATCCATACGAAACCATTGCAAAATTGGGAAAACTGGGAGTGATGGGCATGCCTTTTCCAAAGGAGTATGGGGGAGGAGAGTTGGACTATGTCACCTATATTATGGCTATTGAAGAATTGTCGAAGGTTTGTGGATCTCATGGCGTCATAGTGCAAACCCATATTGCTCTTTGTTGTTGGCCTATCTTTACATATGGTACGGAGGAACAAAAGAAAAAGTATTTACCCAAGCTACTAAGCGGAGAGCATCTGGGTGCCTTTGGGCTGACGGAGCCCAATGCAGGCACAGACGCGGCTATGCAGCAGACCAAGGCAGAGGATCGGGGAGACCATTGGCTTCTCAACGGAACAAAAGTATTCATATCGGGAGGGGGCATTGCGGATATTTATGTAATTATGGCCATGACAGATAAAAGCAAGGGAACAAAAGGGATATCTGCATTTATCGTAGAAAAGGGAACTCCCGGATTTGTTTTTGGTAAAAAAGAGAATAAAATGGGAATTCGAGCTTCCACCGCGGCAGAATTAATTTTTGAGGATTGTAAAGTTCCTAAAGAAAACCTCTTGGGGGAGGTGGGAAAGGGGTTTAAGGTGGCCATGACTTCCTTGGATGTAGGGCGTTTGGGCGTGGGAGCTCAGGCGCTAGGTATCGCGCAAGGAGCTTTTGATCAGACGGTGTCATATATGAAACAACGGAAACAATTTGGAAAGACTTTAGATCAATTTCAGGCATTGGCTTTTGAAATGGCAGAGATGCGAACAAGAATCGATGGGGCTCGTTTTCTTCTTTATCATGCTGCGTATCGAAGAGAAGTGGGTCTTCCCAGTACGGTGGAAGCGGCCCAGGCCAAGCTGGCTTGCTCTGAAACGGCTATGTATGTTACTACCAAGGCTGTTCAGTTCCATGGAGGGTACGGATATATCAAGGACTATCCCGTAGAGCGGATGATGAGAGATGCCAAAATCACGGAGATTTATGAGGGGACGTCAGAAGTAATGAAAATGATTGTGTCAGCAGATATTTTTAAATAATCGGAGGGATAGGGAAAATGAGAATAAAAATGGCATTTTAGTGTTCTTTTATTATTTGTGCCAATCTTAGAATAATGCGTGCAGTAAGTCCCCATATGGTATGGCCCTTGTACTTATAAATGGGGACGATGCTGGTTCCTTTCCGCCAGTTGTATTCCTTGTCTTCTCCAATGAGGTGATAAGGGAAATCCTTGGGGATGACCGGTTCCACGGGGAAGGTAAATTGAATGGGGTCTTTCTCAAGAAAGAAGTCCAGGGGGACCTGAAAGGTTTCGTGGACCTCGTCCGGATTGAAATGATCCTCCTTGATTACGTGGTCTTCTATCACGCACAGGAAGGGGTAAAGGGTGAAATTGCTGTAGGCATTCAAATAATCTAGGGGTCCGATGACATCCATCTGGCTGGGTTTGATGCATAGTTCCTCACAGGTTTCCCGGATGGCGCATTCCTCCGGGCTTTCCCCCTCTTCCTGCCTTCCACCGGGTAAGCAAACCTCGCCGGGCTGTACTTGAAGTTCGTGGGAACGCACTTCAAAGAGGACGGATAAGTCCTCTCCTTTTTTGATTAAAGGGACCATTACCGCATAATATCGGGGAGTGTCTATGGGGCGGGGGGTTCTGCAAGCGAAAGTTTTTTCAATATCACGAATGTTCATAAGGTATTTTTGACCTTCCTTTCTGACGGGATTTCAACCCTTGTTCCCGCAGGTTGATATAAGAACTGACAAATACCAGCGCTATTCCTAGTAGGCTATTTAAGGTTAAGGTTTCTTTCAAAATGACCATCGCAACGAGGGGCGCCAGCCCGGGTTTTATGAAAAATACGATAGAGGCCGTGGCCGCATCGCCATGCTCCATAGCCATGAAATAGGTGAGATATCCTACTCCGGTGACCAGAATTCCTACATACAACAAAATCGCCAGGTTATCCCATGCAATGCTTGCAAAAAGGGGTTTATCCAAGAGAAGAAGGATGGGTACCATCACCAGAGACCCTAGGAGAAAGCTGATAGAGGTTTGAGGAAGTCCCCCAATTCGGTGAATGGTTCTTCTCCCCAACGCGCTGTAGAGACCGAAAAGAAGAGCCGCTAAAGTGGAGTACAGGGTACCCAACAAAGTGTTGCCTTCCGCCATGTTCCAAGGAGCGATCATAAAGAAAATCCCAGTCAACCCGATTAGTAAGGCCCATGTTTTGTTCCGGTTTAATTTCTCTTCGGTGATGAAGTGGGCGAACAGCATGGTAAACATGGGGTTGATACAGAAAATCACAGCCGCGGTGGCGGCATTGGCGTTTTCCACTCCAAGTTGGAAAAAAATCATGGAAACGGGGATACATACCGTGCCTAAAAGCAGCAGATATAAATAATCCTTGGATTGAATTCTGATTTTTTTGTGCCATATTCTTTTTATTGCAAAAGGAAGTAAGAACAAACCGCCAATTAAGAAACGTAGGAAGGTGAGTTGAAAAGCATCAAACCCGGCACTGGCGATTTTTAATGCCACTTCCATGGTGCTGAATAGGACGGCGGATACGCTGATATAGAAGACGATTTTTTTCATAAAAGCCTCGTTTTTTTCTTGAGATAAGATGGTTTCATTGTACCAGAAGAGGGCAGTTTTCACAAGGGAGTTGAGAGGCCCCGTTCGCTATACAAGGGCCCATAAAAATGGTACCATGAAAAGAAAAAGAGGAGGCGGCTTATGGATAAAGAATGGGCAAAAATAATGGTTCGCTTGCTGGCAGCCAGTCGGGAATATATTCCGGCCCTTCTCTCCATGCTGGATGAACAGCGAGGAGATCGGGGAATTTTTCGTGTGCCAGAGGAGATGGTCAATGATGGATGGCGAGCCGTGGTGACGGATTTGGCTCAGGGGAAGCTAGAGGACTACCGGGTATCCTTCCGGGAAGACGGTATTCATGTGGAGGCCTGGTTGAAGGTGATGCTAAAGACACGGGTCCATATGGTGCTTCATGTGGAGGATTTTGTTTTTGGCCCTAAGGGCCATTATGGAGTGGTGCACTATGAAACGGTAGGTTCATCTTTAGCCCACACATTTTTACCTAAGGTTTTAGACGGTATGGTAAAGAAGGCACCCGATCTGGTTCGGTTGGAAGGGAATCGCATTCTCTGGTCTTTGGAAAGCATCCCGGAGGTCCCATCCTGGCTGGCGGTGAAATATCGAGGCACGAAAGACGGCGTTTTGGAAGCGGCATTTCTCATAGTATAAGGAGCGGACAGGATGAAAAAAATACTATTAATGACTACGGGAGGCACCATTGTTTCTGCGGAAACCGCAAGGGGGTTGATACCTGCCCTGGGCGGTGAGGATCTGCTCTCTTATCTGCCAGACATGTCTCAAGTCTGCACCCTGGATACCATAGAGGTTTCTTCCATTGATTCCACCAACATGAATCCTGATATCTGGGTAAAGTTGACTGAAATCATCCGGAATCACTACGGGGATTACGATGGATTTGTCATTACCCATGGAACGGATACCATGGCTTACACCGCTGCGGCTCTTTCCTACATGGCTCAAAATTTGGAGAAACCGGTGGTGTTGACCGGATCCCAAAAACCCATTACCTTTGACTCCACCGATGCCAGGGTAAACTTGACGGATAGTATCCTCTATGCAGTAGATTCGGAATCCCGAGGGGTTACCATTGTATTTAATGGCAAAGTAATCCTGGGAACCCGGGCCAAGAAAACCATGTCGGTATCCTACCAAGCCTTTTCCAGCATTAACTTTCCTTTTTTGGCCACCATTCAAAATGGGAAAATCATTCGATATATAGGGCAGGAGATGCCTCAAGAGTCTCCGGTTTTTTGTACTGTTCTCAACCGAAATGTGTTCCTGTTGAAGTTGACACCGCTTACTGGTCCGGAGTTAATTGAGGAAATTTTTCAAAAGAACCAAGCGGTCATCGTAGAAAGTTTTGGGGCCGGAGGCTTGCCGGACCGGCTGGTGGATGCATTTGCCAAATGTTTGAAAGGGAAAAATGGCGAGGAAAAGGTACTGATCATTACCACCCAGGTGATGCATGAAGGTAGCCATATTTCTACCTATGAAGTAGGTAGAGGATTGGGGGACAAGCTTCGGTGCCTTGAGACCAGGGATATGAATCTGGAAACAGCTTTGGCAAAGATTATGTGGATATTGGGCCGGGAGCCTCGTTCTTATGAAGAAATCGAAAACCTGTTTTATACCCCCATGCAGTTGGATTTGTTGGAATAAATGGCTGTGTTTGTAGGGTCAACACAACAAGGAAGTGGCTTGTATGAACGGTTTTCTTGTGATACCATATATGAGGCTGGATAAAAACTAAATAGGTTCGGCTACACGATTTCCGAGCGTAAAGACCCCACCTCAGAGCCAATCTGAGAGGGTGTTTTCGCCGTTAGGGTTTGGGAAGGAATTCCCAGGCCTCCCGTGTTTGGAAAGGAAAAGGAGTGAAAAAATGAAGAAAAAAGTATTTGCTGTGTTTTTGGTGCTGGTAATGGTTCTGGCCTTTGGGGCTTGTGCTCCATCGGAGGTGCCACAGGAAGAACCGGAAGTATTGGGTACTGTGATTCTGGCCACCACCACTTCTACCAAGGACAGTGGTCTTCTGGACTATATTCTGGATGATTTTACCGCTGCCACTGGTTGGGAGGTGGATGTGATTTCAGTTGGATCCGGAGAAGCCATGGCTATGGGGGAGAATGGAGAGGCCGATGTGCTGTTGGTTCACTCTCCCGCCGCGGAGAAAGCTTTTGTGGAAGCCGGCCATGCCGATGAAGCCGGTCGTGTGCTGGTGATGTACAATGATTTTGTGGTGATTGGCAGTATGGAAGATCCTGCAGGTGTATTGGCCAATGCGGGCGCAGATGCCAAAGGCGCATTCCAGGCGATTTATGAAAATGAAGTTACCTTTATCTCTCGAGGAGATAATTCGGGAACCCATGCCAAAGAAAAGTCTGTTTGGACTGCACTTTCTTTGGAACCGGCAGGGGAATGGTATGTGGAAGCGGCGGCTGGAATGGGTGCGGTCATTCAGATGGCCAATGAAAAATTGGGATATACCTTGGCCGATCGAGCCACTTGGTATGCCAATCGGGATTCTACGGACTTGCAAATCGTGTGTGAAAAGGACCCTAGCGGTGTTTTAAACAATCAATATGCTTGCATCTGTGTGAATCCGGAAAAAAACGCTTTCATTAAAGTGGAAGGAGCCAAAGCTTTCCAGGAGTGGATTGTTTCGAAAGAAGCCCAGGCTTTGATTGCTGAATTCGGGGTAGAAGAGTTTGGGGCTCCCTTGTTCACCCCCAATGCAGAGTAAGAAATAGTAGAAGTAAGGCGGGGAGAAATCCTCGCCTTTTCGGCGTAGGCAGGATGTAAACATGAATGAAATTGCACAAGGTGTTCAAGAAGCCATGGGGCTGATCTTTGCAGGAGACCCGGAAATATTTGAAATTGTCGGGCTCTCCCTCTTCGTGTCCACTCTATCGGTGGCGATTTCCACTGCCATGGGAATTCCCTTGGGTGTATTGCTGGGGACTCATCAATTTCGTGGAAAAGGAATCATTGTCCGTATTACTTATACGTTTATGAGCTTGCCGCCAGTAATTGCCGGGCTTTTTGTTTTTCTGATTCTCATGCGAAGGGGGCCTTTGGGTCATCTTCAATTAAACTACACTCCCACCGCCATGATCATTGCTCAAGTTTGTTTGGTGACGCCCATCATTATGGGATTAACTTACAATCTGGTAAAAGAAAAAGCACCCACTATAAGGCGGCTGGCTATCACATTGGGTGCCCAAGGATCTTCCGTTTTGTGGCTGATGATTTATGAGATGCGGGTTGGTCTTACTACAGCCTTGGTGTCCGGTTTTGGCCGGGCCATTTCCGAAGTGGGGGCCGTGATGATTGTAGGAGGCAACATCAAGGGAAAAACCCGGGTGATGACTACTTACATTACGGAACTAAAAACCATGGGAGATTATAGCCGGGCCATTGCGGTAGGCATTATACTTCTGATAATTGCCTTTTTAATCACCACGGTGTTATACAATTTTCAGGAAAGGGAGTCTCGCTGACATGGAAGTATTATTTCAAGATCTGACCAGAGACTATGTGGAACGGCGGGTATTGGATATTCCTCAGGGAAGAATCCAGGCCGGCTCCCGTACCGCCATTGTGGGAGCTAACGGAGCGGGAAAATCCACCTTGTTGAACATCATTGCTGGACTGGATACCGGACATGGAGGGCGGGTGTTCTATGGTAATGAGAAAAAACCTTTTTCCCAAGTTTCTTCTCAGATTACCATGGTGTTCCAGAAGCCCTATTTGATTACCACCACTGTGGAAAAAAATATTGCCTTTCCCATGAAAATAAGGGGGTTTTCTCAGGAAGAACGGGAAAAAAGGGTATCAACTTTATGTGACGATTTAAACTTGACGGATCTTCGCAAGCAAAAAAGTTGGAAGCTGTCCGGGGGAGAGACGCAAAAGGTGGCTCTAGCCAGGGCTTTGGGCTTTGGTCCGGGGTTGCTTCTTTTGGACGAACCCACTGCCAATGTGGACCCGGCCACTACTGGAGAAATAGAGCAAATGTTATTGAAAATCAATAAAGAAAAGAATACTACCCTTCTTTTTGTAACCCATAATCTGGTGCAAGCCAAAAGAGTTTGTAATCGGATTATGTTCTTACATCGGGGGAGAATCATTGAAGAGGGAGAAATGTCTCAGGTGCTAACCCAACCCAGGGAAGGCTTGACCCGGCAGTTTATCGCCGGAGAATTAATATGGTAGGAGTGAGGAAATGAGATTATTACAGGTGGATACGGTAGCGGAAGCGAAGGCGAAGCTAGATGAACAGTTTCAGGGAACCTCTTGGCGTTCTTTGGAGATTCCCCTTCATCAATGTGTGGGAAGATATGTAGCCCAGGATATTTATAGCCGGGAAAATCTTCCCGGTTTCCCCCGTTCTGTAGTGGATGGATATGCGGTTCGATCCCTGGAGACGGTAGGGGTGGGAGAGTCTTCCCCTCTATTTTTGGACATTGTGGGAGAAGTAGAGATGGGAAAGGCCTGGACTCGGCCCTTGGAGGAATCCACCACCGTTTATGTACCCACTGGTGGCATGGTGCCTCCCGGCGCAGACGGCGTGGTGATGATAGAGCACACGGAAAAGCTGGATGAAAAGACACTGGCTGTCCATCGTCCGGTAGCTGTCAACCAGGGAATTATGGGGGCCTCGGAGGACTTAGAGGAGGGGGCCCTGGTATTTGCCAAAGGTCACCGATTCCGTTCTGTGGACATCGGGATTCTTGCAGCGTTGGGATGGATTATGGTGCCCGTGTTTGATCAGCCGATGGTATCCATCATTTCTACGGGAGACGAAATTCTCAGTATTATTGAGAAGCCCACCGTGGGAAAAGTGCGGGATGTGAACTCCTTTGCCCTATCGGCCCTGGTACAGGAAACCGGCTGTAAGGTGGGAGGCGTTTATCTCATTGGAGACGATAAGGAAAAATTAGAAGAAACCTTGAAGGAAGCCCTAAGCCGAAGTGATGTGGTGTTGATTTCCGGTGGCAGTTCCCAAGGAACCAAGGATTACACCGCTCAGGTAATCGATGCTTTGGGAAAACCGGGGGTTATTACTCATGGGTTGGCGTTGAAACCGGGAAAACCCACCATACTTGGGGTGTTAGAGGATACCCAGTGCGCTTGTTGCAACCGAAAGACTCTAGTGGCGGGACTGCCTGGCCACCCGATGGCCGCCATGGGAGTATATCATCTGCTGATTGCGCCTTTCCTAAAGGAAACCTATTTCCAAAATCAGGAGCAAACCTTACGAATCAAAGGACTCTTAGGAGAAAACCTGGCGGCTGGAGAAGGTCGGGAAACGGTGGTCACTGTGGGCCTGGAAGATACACCGGCGGGATATCGGGTAGTTCCCATTCATGGAAAATCCGGCATGGTATCTCAACTGTTGCGTGGTGTGGGATACCTGGTTATACCGGAAGGGCAGGAAGGGCTGAAAGAAGGAACCTCTGTGGAGGTCACCTTATTTGCATAGGAACATACGGTGGACAGTAGGGAGACGAGAAGATGCATGAGAGAAACATCTATTTAGATAACATCGATATCGAGGAGGCGGTTTCCTCCTACCTCAAAGAGTTGGAACCGGCCATGGAGTTTTTGAATAAAGAAAAAACAGCAACCCATCAGTCGTTGGGAAGGGTATTGTCAGAACCATTATTTGCGGTCACATCCTCTCCCGGTTACAATGGGGCGGCCATGGACGGAATCATGGTAAGCTCGGAAGCTACCAAAGGCGCATCGGAGGCGGCGCCGCTCACATTACTACGGGGAAAAGACTTTGAAGAAATTAATACGGGATTCCCTATTAGGGAGCCCTTTGATGCGGTGATTATGATAGAGGATTTGGTGTTCCCACAGGGGGAAGAGGGAGATCAGGTGATCATCAAAGAAGCCGCTTTCCCTTGGCAACACATAAGAGCCGTTGGAGAGGATATTGTGGCCGGAGAGATGTTATTTCCGGCCCACCATCGCATGCGACCTATGGATGTGGGGGCTGCTTTGGCTGCAGGCATCGGTGAAATAACCGTATATGAGAAAGTACGGGTAGGGATTATGCCCACCGGTACGGAAATCCTGGAGGTGGGGAAACCCCTGGAAAAAGGTAAAATTTATGATAGTAACTCCTGGACCTTTCAATCCATTTGTGAGGAAATGGGTGCGGTAGGTCATCGGGTGGCTCCTGTAAAAGACGAAATTCCCTTGTTGAAGGAAGCCTTGCTCCGATTAATAAAGGATAACCATATGGTATTAATTAATGCCGGATCTTCTGCCGGAAGCAAGGACCATACAGCTGGTTTGATTCGTGAGTTGGGAGAAGTGTATTACCATGGACTTTCCATCAAGCCGGGAAAACCCACTGTGCTGGGAAAGATACAAGGAAAGCCGGTCATTGGGGTTCCTGGATTCCCCGGGTCTGCCTTTCTGGTCTTTGAAGAGGTGGTGGCCCCGGTGATTCGGAAGCTGCAACGAATCGCGGAAGCCAGCTCTGTATATACGGAGGCCGTGTTGTCCCGGCGGCTGATTAGTTCTTTGAAATACCGGGAGTACGTTCGAGTGAAACTGGGCCGAGTGGAAGAGAAGTTGATTGCAACCCCCTTGGCTCGTGGTGCGGGAATGACAACCACCCTGGTGAAAGCCGATGGACTTTTGGTGATTCCCAAGAACAGTGAAGGCATGGAAGCGGGAGAAAAGGTGCAAGTGGCCTTGTCTAAGGATTTTTCCGTCATTGATAAAACCTTGGTGTCCATCGGGAGCCACGATATGGTGATGGATTTCATAGGTTCTCTCATGGAAGAAGGACCGAAAGGGTTCCACCTGTCCTCCGCCCATGTGGGAAGCATGGGTGGCATCATGGCCATGAAACGAGGAGAAGCCCATATTGCCCCGGTACATCTCTTGGATGAAGAGACAGGGGTATATAACCAATCCTATGTAGAGCGGTACCTGGGAAGTGAGTTTCAATTGATCAAAGGCATCCATCGGGAGCAGGGACTCATGGTGCCCCAAGGAAACCCCGACGGAGTGACCGGGATTAGGGACTTGGTAGCGAAGAAACTGACCTTCGTGAATCGACAGCGAGGCTCCGGCACGCGAATGTTATTGGACTATTGGATAAAGAAAGAAGGATTGGATCGAGAAGCCATTTTAGGATACCATCGAGAGATGACCACCCACATGGCGGTGGCGGCGGCGGTGGAAGGGGGCACAGCCCGTGTAGGTTTGGGCGCCTACTCTGCGGCCAAAGCCATGGGGTTGGATTTCATTCCTTTGGCCCACGAGGAGTATGATTTCATAGTGGCGAAAAGAAATGGAGATCACCCCTTCATCCAGGAATTCGCCCGAGTGCTCCGAAGTGACCAGCTCCAACAGATTTTAAAAGAGTTGGGAGGGTACGGAGTTACATAAAAATATGTACTATCTTGCCAAACCGAGAGAGGTCAATTGACCTCTCTTTTATTGGGATGGTATAATATTGGGAAACGTTAACGATGTACTCCGAGTTGGATCTGGCACTCGTTTGTTGGTTCAACCGATACGGTTGAGGAAGCGATTCCTTGGCCCGCCACTGCGCAAAGGAGAAATGGAAAAAAAGGAGTCGGATACGATGTTAAAGGATGCAACCATACTTTATGTAGACCTGAGCCAGGGGACCATTAAGAAAGAGGCCCTGGATGGGGAAACTTACCAAAAGTACCCGGGAGGAAGCGCCCTGGGA
>Ga0334883_1000474_pt1 | contig 72346 bp, 59 predicted proteins | sample GraSluR1_MG_6_FD_207230 | JGI IMG/M metagenome (GOLD analysis project Ga0334883, IMG submission 207230) | Sludge microbial communities from methane-producing bioreactor in Wageningen University, Netherlands - Granular Sludge_09_05-R1 | ecosystem: Engineered > Bioreactor > Anaerobic >... | reverse complement strand
TCGTAGCTTTCCTACATCACTGCCAAGCCCGAAGTATGGCCCAAAGCCTACGACAGACTACCTATTGCATCGAACACGGACTCAATCGATTATGTTTGTCATAACGTGGACTTTGGAAACGCCGTGCTTTGGAACCGATCCAGAGTTGACACTGTGTAGCGATCTTGCTATAATGCAGCCGAGACTGAAGAATGTGAACCACCTCTGCAAGAGGCGCCCTTGTGCGCTTGTGCTCCTTTTCTTGTACCCGTCGCTTTCCTCATGCTGACTCAACGCAACGGATGTGCGGCCGCGCCCTGTAGGTTTTGGCTCTTGCTCGTTCTATCGGCGCGGCAGTGGTTCGTACCTTGATTTCCCCTATGGAGTGTGTGTAGCGTGAACATCGTTGAATACGAGACGATGACTCTGACCGAATTGCGCGATATGGCCCGCAGCAAGGACATCTCGGGCTATAGCCGCCTCAAGAAGCAGGATTTGATCCTGCGTCTCTTGCGCTCGCAGGCGGAGGAGCGGGGCCTGCTCTTTGGCGGCGGCGTGCTCGAGATCGTGCAAGATGGCATCGGCTTTTTGCGAAGCGACCATCTCTTGCCCGGCCCGGAGGACGTCTATGTCTCCCAATCACAGATCAGGCGTTTTGGCCTTCGCACGGGCGATATGGTCATCGGGCAGTTGCGCCAGCCCAAGGATTCGGAAAAGTACTTTAGCCTGTTGCGCGTCGAGGCAATCAATGGCCTGGATCCCGAGCAGGCCAAGAATCGCCCCGTCTTTGAGCGGCTGACCCCCATATTTCCCTACCAGCAATTCATACTGGAGACCTCTCCCAACATCTATGCCACGCGCCTGATGGACCTGCTGGCGCCCATCGGCCGCGGCCAGCGCGGCCTGATCGTCTCGCCGCCCAAGGCCGGCAAGACTACCATCCTGAAGCAGATCGCCAACGGCATCAGCAGCAACTATGACGACGTGCACTTGATGGTCGTCCTGATCGGCGAGCGGCCCGAAGAGGTGACCGACATGGACCGCTCGGTCGAGGCCGAGGTGGTCAGCTCTACCTTTGACGAGCCGGTGCAGAACCATGTCAAGGTGGCCGAGGTGGCGCTGGCGCGGGCCAAGCGCCTGGCCGAGGTGGGCAAGGATGTGGTGATCCTGCTGGATAGCGTCACGCGCCTGGCGCGCGCCTACAACTTGATTGTTCCGCCCAGTGGGCGTACACTGACGGGCGGATTGGATCCTGCTGCGGTGCAGCCGCCCAAAGGCATTTACGGCGCCGCACGCAAGCTCGAGGAAGGGGGGAGCCTCACCATCATTGCCACCTGCCTGGTGGATACCGGCAGCCGCATGGATGATATCATCTATGAAGAGTTCAAGGGCACCGGCAACATGGAGCTCCACCTGAACCGCAAGCTCTCGGAGCGTCGGATCTTTCCTTCCATTGATATCGAACGTTCGGGTACACGCCGCGAGGAACTCTTGCTCAAACCCGATGTGCTGAGCCGCGTCTGGCTCTTGCGCCGCATGATTGATACCATCGGGAGTTTCGAATCGGTCGAGCTGATCTTGGACCGCCTGAGCCGGACCAAGTCGAACGAAGAGTTTCTCAAAACACTGAACAAGGACATCTAGTATATGCATGGTTCGCGAGCTCTAGCGCGCGTTACCAGGATCTACTCTACAACCCGTTCGTCTCGCCCGGTCACCTGGCCTCTCTTTTGGCGTGATCACCCCACGGTGTCTCGCTACGCCGGGCATCTCATCCTCGGCCTGCTGCTGTTCGTCCTGATCTATGGCGTGGCGCCTGTGCGCCTGGATACGCCGGTGCTCGACCCCCTCATCAGCCAGGAGAGCGCGCCCGCCGGCGATGCGGCAGTGCTCTCCCCGTCCTATGCCATCGCCCAGCCCGCCCCCAATGTGCGCTATCTCGAGGCGGGCGCCGTGCCCTTTACCATGCGCACCTGGGGCGAGACCCTGCCCATGATGGACGAGCCACGGCGTGTGGTGCGTACGTCGGTGACCCAGTATACCGTGCAGGCGGGTGATACCATGCTGGGGATCGCGCAGCGCTTTGGGCTCAGGGGCACAACCCTGCTCTATTCCAACGACTCGCTGGCCGACCAGCCCGATCTGCTCAAGATCGGCCAGGTGCTCAACATCCTGCCGGTGGATGGCGTGTACCATACCGTCGTCCGGGGGGAGACGCTGGCGAGCATCGCTACCAAGTACAAGGTGGAGCCCGAGGCTATCGCCCTGTATCCGGGCAATAGCCTGGCCGAGCCTTACGAGCTGGTGGTGGATCAAAAGCTGATCGTCCCCGGCGGCGTCAAGCCGTATGTGCCGCGCACGGTGACGACCTATCAGGCCACCGGCACGGCCACTCGCGCGGGCGCCACCGGCACAGGCCAGCTCGCCTGGCCCATGAGCGGCAAGATTAGCCAGGGATACTGGGAGGGACACCGCGCCATAGATATCGCGGCCTCGCGCGGCACCTCGATCCTGGCCGCCGACGGCGGCACCGTGGTGGCGGCCTACTATGCCAGCACCGGCTATGGCCGCATGGTGGTGATTGATCACGGCAACGGCTACCAGACCCTCTATGCCCACATGGACGCCTTTTACGTCGAGGTGGGACAGGCGGTGACCAAGGCCCAGGTGATCGGCAAGTGCGGCAGCACGGGCAATTCCACCGGCCCGCATCTACACTTTGAGGTGCGCAAGGGCGGCGTGCAGTTGAATCCCTACAGCTTTTTGCCCTGATAGAGACCTCATGCCAAGTCTATTCAGACCTGGTGGGCGGGCGTCTCGCCCGCCCACGCTGCTCCGGCGTCTGCAAGTATGGTGCACAGTGTGCCTGCGCACTTGGCTCAAGCGCGAGGACAATCAGAGTCGTATTTTTGGAGCAGCCCTGTAAAGCCAAGAGCGCCTCTTCCTAGTTGAAGGGGCGCTCTTTCGCGTGTGTGGAACCGGCGCTCTATGGCGCCGGCATATCGGGCTCGACAGTGGCCTCTCCCTCGCCGCCCGGCTCGGGCGTGGGCTCTTCTGTGGCAGTTGGCTCTGGGGTAGGCGGCCCTTGCGTCGCGCTGGGCGCGGGATCGGGCGTGCTGCTCGCCGTGGGTGCGGGCGTCGAGGTGCTAGTGGCTGTAGGCGCCAGCGTGGCGGTGGCCGTCGCGGTAGGCGCCAGGGTGGGCGTCGCCGTCACCGTGGGCGAGGGCGACGCTGTGGGCGTCAACGTGCCCGGGGTGGGGGATGGCGTCATGGTGGGTGTGGCGGTGGGTTGCGCCTGGCCCACGATGCGCACCAGGGCGCGCGCCTCGTAGCGCGCCCCCTGGCGATCCATCACCACCAGCCGCAAGGTATACTCGCCCTCAGCCAGACCCCGGGCATCCCAGCGGCCCAGCAAGCCATCACGCACCGGCGTGCGGACCTCCGACGTGATGCGCAGCCAGTCCCCCGGCTCGCCGCCGGCGCCATACTCGACATAATAGTAGTCGAATTCGGCCACCTCGGCGCTGCCGACCACCGGCAGCACCCCCGGCTCGCTCTGTTGCGCCGCCTGAATGGCCACATGCGCCGCCTGGGTATGCACGGTGCAACTCTCGCGGGGCGGGATCGCCAGCTCTTGCTGGCGCATCCAATCGTCCCACTCGGGGCCGTAATCCACGTAAAAGCGCTGCTCCACCACATCATGGGGGCAGTTCTCGGTGGCAAGCTGGCCGCTCACCTGGCAGATCCCCACATGCCGGTGCACCTGACACTCGCCCGGCTGGTTCTCTTCTAGGAACAACGCCTTGACCGCCGTGGGGCAATCGCTGGTGTGGCGCTGCCCCGAGATGGGGCACACGTCCATCTCCACCAGGCCGGGGGGCCGCTCAAAGCCGGGATGCGGCTGGCCCGCCAGGGCCTGCTCCATGAACGCATTCCAGATGGGCGCCGCGCCCCGCGACCCGGCCAGCCGGTCCATGGGGCGGTTGTCGTTGTTGCCCACCCAAACCCCCGTGACGAGGCGCGGCGTATAGCCGACGGTCCAGGCGTCGCGATAGTCATCGGTGGTGCCCGTCTTGACGGCGGAGGGGAAGGAGAGCATGAGGGCGCTTTGAGCGCCAAAGGCCCGGCTGCGGGCGTCGTTGTCCGAGAGGATGTCGTTCATGAAAAAGGCGTGGCGCGCATCCATGACGCGCACCTGCGATGGCTCGCGCGGCCCGGCGATCACCTGGCCCGCCTGATCGTGGATATACAGGATGCACTGGGGCTCGACGCGATAGCCGCCGTTGGCAAAGGCGCCATAGGCCGCGGTCATCTCCATGAGAGTGACCTCGCCGCCGCCCAGGGTCAACGAGAGCCCATAGTCGGGCCGGGTGAGGGACTGGATGCCGAGGCGCTGGGCCACCTCCAGCAGGGCGGGCAGCCCCACCTGGTGCAGCGTCGAGACCGCCGGGATGTTGCGCGAGGAGGCCAGGGCCACGCGCAAGGAGATGGGCCCCCATTCCTGTTCGTCATAGTTCTTGGGGATGTAGGGCGGGTTGGCGCCGTCGGGAAAGCTCTGCCGCAGGTCCATCAGCAGGGTGGAAGGCGTCCAGCCTCGCTCAAAGGCCGCCAGGTAGGTCAGGGGCTTGATGGTGGAGCCGGGCTGGCGCAGGCGCGTGGCCACGTTCACCTGGCCGCTGATGGCTGCATCGTCGAAATTCACGCTGCCCACCATGGCCAGGATCTCGCCGGTGTTGGGGTCCAGGGCCACCAGCGCCGCGTTGCTGGCGTTGCGCTCCTGAAGCGTCGCCACATGCTGGCTGGCGATCTGTTGGGCCTGGCGCTGGAGATCCAGATCCAGGGTGGTGTAGACGTGATAGCCGCCGCGATAGAGGGCTTCGGCGCCGTATTGGGTCTCCAACTGGGCGCGCACGTAATCCACCCAGTGTGGGGCCTCGCTATAGCCGCCGGTGGGGCGGGGCCGCAGCGTCAAGGGCGCGTGGAGCGCCTCTTGATACTGGGCCTGGGTGATGCGCCGGTCCGAGAGCATCAACCGCAGGACGGTGGCCCGCCGCCCCAGGGCCGCCTCAGGGTCGAGATAGGGGTCGTACACGGCGGGGGCCTGCAGGATGCCCGCCAACAGCGCGGCCTCGGGCAGCGTCAGGTCGGCGGGCGATTTGCCGAAATAGGTATCCGCCGCCGCCCCGATGCCATACGCCAGGTTGCCAAAGTAGACATCGTTGAGATAGACGGCCAGGATCTCTTCTTTCGAGTAGCGTCGGGTGATCTCGGCGGCCAGGATCGCCTCCTTGATCTTGCGCTCAAAAGTCTGCTCGGGCGTCAGAAAGAGGTTCTTGACCACCTGCTGGGTGATGGTGCTGGCGCCGCTGACGATCTCGCCCTCTCGCAGGTTGCTGACCAGGGCGCGGGCGATGGAAAAGGGATTCACGCCCGGATTGGAGAAAAAAGTGGCGTCCTCGGTGGCGGTGACGGCATCCACCAGCACCTTGGGCAGCCCCTCGTAGGGGATCACGGTGCGGCGCCCGCCGTGGGGGTCCAGGATCTCGTAGAGCAGGCGCCCATGGCGATCATAGATGCGGGTGGTCTTGAAGGGCGCCTGCCGGTCGTGCATCTCTTGCGGCGAGGGCAGGTCGCGGGCATAGTACGCATACACGGCCAGGCCGCTCGCCACAGCGAGCAGGGCCAACAACACGAGAGCGACAATGCCGAACAAGAGACCGCGCCCCACCAGGGAGCGCCAGTTCTCGGGAGGCGCAATGGGCTGCGCCCCCCCTGTGGGCGTAGGGTTATTCATTTTGTCATCCATATTTGCTTACAGTAGGTTCGCTCTTGCACTAGACGCGCGCGGGCCAACGACGGTTCCCCGCACCCCTCACCCGGCGGCGGCCAGCGCCTGGCGCAGCTCGGGGTAGGGGCGGATCGTGCCATCCCGCAGCGCCCAGATGCCGGTGGCAAAGCGCTGCACGAAATACCGGTCGTGTACCACGGCCAAGATCGTGCCGGGGAAATCGGCCAGGGCCTGCTCGAATCGCTCCCGCGAGGGGATGTCCAGGTGGTTGACCGGCTCGTCCAGCAAGAGCAGGTTGCAGCCCCTGAGCACCAGCAGCCCCAGCGAGAGGCGCGCCCGTTCCCCATAGCTCAGGTTGCCCAGCGGCTCAAAGACCTCGTCGCCGCCAAAGAGATAATAGTGCAAAAAACGGCGGGCGTTGGTCTCGGAAAGGCTGGCCACCCGCTGCACGGTCTCCAGGGCGTTGCTCTCTAGATCCAGCGTCTCTTGCTCCTGGCTAAAGTAGCCGATCTGGACGTTGCTGCCGATGCGGACCCGGCCCGCCGTGGGCTCTTGCTCGCCCGTGATCAGGCGCAGCAGCGTGGTCTTGCCGGAGCCATTGGCCCCCACCAGGGCGATGCGCTCGCCGCGCCGCAGCGTCAGGTTCACATCCTCGAACAGCACATGCTCGCCAAAGGACTTGGCCAGCCCCTCCAGCAGGAGCACATCCTGGCCGCTGGGCGGTGTGTTGACGAACTCGAGGCGCATCTGCCAGGTCGGGCGCGGCTTGTCCAAAAGGTCCTCGGATGCCAGCATGCGCTCCAGGCGCCGTTGGCGCATCACGGCCTGCCGGGCGACCTTTTTGGCCTGCTTGCGATAGTGAAAGTCAATGGTCTCGTGCTCGATGCGGCTGGCCTGGCTCTTCCAACCCTGGATGGCGCCCTCTAGCCGGGCGATGCGCTCTTGCTGGTCGCTATATTCCTGCCAGTGCCTTTCGCGCTCGCGGCGCTTGGCCTCGGCATACGCGCCATAGTCGCCCGGATAGACCGTGACGGCGTGGGTCTCGCCATCCATCTCGATCACCGATTGGATGGTGTTATCCAAAAAGGCGCGATCATGCGAGACTACTAGCAGCGCCCCCTCAAAGCCGGACAGGTAGCCTTCCAGCCATTCCAACGCCTCGATATCCAGGTGGTTGGTCGGCTCGTCCAGCAGCAGCAATGCCGGGTCCTGGAGCAGGATGCGCGCCAGGCCCAGGCGGGTCTTTTGCCCGCCGCTCAGGATCGCCAGGGGCGTATCCGGTTCCACCTCTGATAACCCCAGCCCGGCCAGGATGGTGTCGATCTGGTGTTGCGGCATGATGGTGGCTGCCGCGCTCAGGCGATCCAGGGCATGGGCATAGTCGCGCTCGATGGCCGGTAACTCGTCGGCGCCGGCGACGGCCAGCTCCTGGGTCAACCGCTCGATCTCGCGCACCCAATGGCGCTCGTCCAGGCTCTCGTCATACAGGATATCGGCCACGGTACTGCCCTGGATGTGCGCCAGCCCTTGGGGCAGATAGCCCACCCGGCTGGGGGGCGCATCCAGGCGCACGCTGCCCCGGTCGGGCTGCTCTTGGCCCACCAGGATGCGCAGCAACGTGGTCTTGCCGCAGCCATTGGGGCCCACGAGCCCCACGCGCTCCCCGGCATTGATGATCAAGTTGACCTGCTCAAAGAGCAGGGTATCGGCATAGCGTTTGGAAAGATCGTATACGTGTAACACGCGGGCAACCTCCTATGCGGCCCGAGCCGCGCCCGCCGGATGGGTCTGCTAGGACCTGGAAGGGTCCGCCAGCAAGGTCTCCAGCCGCAGGTAGGGCGCCAACTGGCGCTCTAGCTCCTTTGGATGCACAAACCAGATCACGTGCATCCCCAGGGCGGCGGCGGCCGTCACATTCTCGGCGCGGTCGTCAATGAACACCACTTCCCCCGGCTCGGCCTGGAGGCGGGAGAGCAGCAACTGATAGATCTCGGGCGCGGGCTTGGCGATGCCGCAGCGCGCCGAGTTGATGATCGGATCGAAACGGTCGGCGATGCCGTGTACATGGGCCAGGGCGTGCTCCAGGGCGTCGGTGGCGTTGCTGAGCATGGCGATCCGGAACCGCTCGCGGGCGCGATCTATCAAAGCCAAGACGTCAGGGTCTACGGCCCAACTGGCCCACAAGTCGCGGGCCAGTTGCTCGGTCTCGCTCTCTGCAAGGCCCAACTCCTGGCCTGCGATGGCCCAGAACGCGGCCTCGGTGACCTGGCCCAGCTCGGCCTGGGCCCACAGAGGGCTGAACCAGAGCCGCTCTTTGAGCTCGCCGGGCTGCAAGCCCAGGCGGGCCTCCCAACGGTCATAGTGTGTGTTATCCAGATCGCGCAAGACCACGCCTCCGCAATCGAACACCAGAGCCTTGATCGGCATGTCGTCTGCATCTCCTCGTGTGTATAGTCGCTCGTAGGTCCTATGCCCGCAACATCTCTACTATCTTTGGCCTGTGCTCCGCGAGCCAGCGCAGCGCCTCGATATTCCGCCGGAGGAGCGCCGGGGGATAGCTGCCGGTGCTCTTGAGGATGCCCAGGTTCCCCAGCAGGATGCGCAAGCGAAAGGCGATCAGCATATAGGGGGCCAGGCAGAGCTCGTCGGCGGTCATGTACGCGCGCTCTCGATAGGCCCTGACGATATTTGCTGCCACCTGCGCATCCATATACCGGCCGGTGTGCTCCTCTCCGGCGGTATAGCCCAGTAGCATGGCCAGGTCATAGATGCGCAACTCGCGTACGCAAAAGTCAAAATCGAACAGCACCAGACCCTCGTCTCGAACGCCAATGTTCTTGGGGATATAGTCGCCGTGGTTCACCACGAGGGGTCCCTGCGCGTACAATTCCTCGGGGAACTCGTCATCCAGCATGTCTACCAGTTCGCGGATGTAGGCGGCGTTGCTGCTCAAAAGGGCATGGGCCTCATTGTTTGGGTCGAGGGCGCCCGCCCAGGCCAGGATCTCGTCCACTGTCCCAATGCCCCGCTGGTTCTCGTGGAACCATGCGCGGAGCCTGCCGGCGTATCCCCAACCCTGCCTTTGCCGGGTGACGGGATAGCGCTCCATGACGTTGTGGTACCGGGCCAGCAGCTCGGCCTCCCGTATGCCTTGGGCCGATCTGGGCGGGCGATAGGGCTCTGCGGCGGTATACGCAAAGAGCGCATAGTAGCGCCCCTCCACCTCGGTAACGGTATTGCCGGCGGCATTCGCCATAGGCGGGACGCACGGGATGCCGTTCTCGGCGGCATAGCGCAACAGAGCGTGCTCGTAACGGATGGTCTCCTGCGTGCAGAGGATGCGATTCCAGCCCGACTCCTCGGGCCTGGCATAACGCCGCAAGAAGAACCGTCCTGTATCGCCCTCTACGATATGGCTGCTGTTGGTCGAGCCTTGCTCGACCCGCTCGATGCGTATGGCCTGAATGCCGTAGGGGGCTAGAATCTGCTGTATATCCATGAGCCCGCTCCTCGCAAGCTATACCTGTCCTTGGGCGCCCGCGCCGAACAGCGGGGCGGCAGTTTGCACAAAAAAAGGGCCGTGGCGGTTCCCACGGCCCGGGCGCACAAAAAAGCGCCGTGGACGTGTGCCACGGCAGCCTCGATCAACTATGCACAAACTGCGGGCGCAGCACCGTCACGAGCCGTAGCGATAGGCCGTGTCGGTCGTCATGCTGTGCCCTCCTGTGAGACTAGGTCTAGATACGCGCCCATTATAGGGCCGGGCGGGCGGGCTGTCAAAAAAGAGAGGGTTCACGGCGGCCAAAGTGTGTGCGATGGATGCTCTCTCAGTGGTAGGAGCGATCTCCCACTCGCTGCAAGCCCTCATTGACACCCACGCCTCTCTGGGATTATAGTTATGCAGGTGATCGTAACAAGAGCGAGTAGGGAGAGCAACCCGCCATGAATCTACCGCGCCCCGAGTACCCGCGTCCCCAGTTGGTGCGCCCCCAATGGCTCAATCTCAACGGCCCCTGGGCGTTCGAGTTCGACCCCGGCCTGAGCGGCATCGCCCGGGGCCTGCCCGAGGCGAGCGCCCTGGCGGGCGAGATCCTGGCGCCCTATTGCCCGGAGAGCAGCCTCTCCGGCATCGGCGACGTGGATTTCCACGCAGGGGCCTGGTACCGGCGCACCTTCGTTGTGCCGGAGGGCTGGGGGCCGCAAGGGGTGCTGCTGCACATTGGCGCCTGCGACCATGATACCTTGGTCTGGGTCAACGGCCACCTGGCGGGCGCGCACCGGGGCGGCTATACGCCCATCTCCCTGGATCTGACGCCCTGGCTGCGGCGCGGCGAGAACGCGCTGGTGATCCATGCCCAGGATGACACCCGCTCGCCCTGGGTGCTGGCGGGCAAGCAGTGCCCGGACTATGCCTCGCGGCGCTGCCACTATACCCGCACCACCGGCATCTGGCAGACCGTCTGGTTGGAGCCGGTCCCCGCCGCCTATATCGCCAACCTGCGTCTCACGCCGCTCTTGGAGACCGGGCAGCTCTTGATCGAAGCGACGCTGGGGGGCGTTGCGACCAGCGGGCTCTTGACCGCCGAGGCGACCCTGGCCGGCGCGCCGATGGGCCGCCAGGCCGCGCCCTTTGCCGGCCGCCTCGCCACGCTGCTCCTGCCCCTGGCCGAGATCGAGACCTGGGCGCCGGGCCGGCCCACCCTCTACGATCTGACGTTGACCCTGGAGACCCAAGCGGGCGCCCGCGACGAGATCCAGAGCTATTTCGGCATGCGCTCGGTGGGGCTCTCGGAGCGGGCCATTCTGCTGAACGGAGAGCCGGTGTTCCAGCGCTTGGTGCTGGATCAGGGCTACTATCCCGATGGCATCTATACCGCGCCCGATGACGAGGCGCTGCGCAACGACATCGCCATCTCCCAGGGGCTGGGGTTCAACGGCGCGCGACTGCACCAAAAGCTGTTCGAGCCGCGCTTTCTCTACTGGGCCGACCGCATGGGCTATCTGGTGTGGGACGAGTTCCCCAACTGGGGGCTGGACGTGAGCCACCCCCGGGCGCTGGAAGTGTTCCTGCCCCAGTGGCTAGAGGCCATGCACCGCGATTACAGCCATCCCAGCGTCGTGGGCTGGTGCCCGTTCAACGAGACCCAGGTGGATCAAGACCCGGGCGTCATCCTGGGGGTTTATCGCGCCAGCAAGGCCCTGGATCGCTCCCGCCCCGTGATTGATACCAGCGGCTACCAGCACGTCGAGACGGATATCTATGACGTGCACAATTACGACCAGAACCCCGAGAGCTTTGGCAAGGCGTTCGCCGCATTCGCCCAGGGCGGTGAGCCGTTCCGCAACCGGCCCGACCGCGACGCCGCCTATGCAGGGCAGCCCTATTTCGTGAGCGAATATGGCGGCATCTGGTGGAACCCGGGCCAGACGGATGAAATCGGCTGGGGCTATGGCGGCGAATCGGGGCGGCCCCAGAGCCCGGAGGCCTTTTTGGCGCGCTACCGCGCCCTGACAGAGGCCCTGCTCCAGCACCCGCGCATGTGCGCGCTCTGCTATACCCAATTGTACGATATCGAGCAGGAGGTCAACGGGCTGTACACCTATGACCGCCAGCCCAAGTTCGACCCGGCTCTGTTCTACGAGATCAACACGCAACCGGCAGCCGTGGAAAAGTAGGAGGTACTCTCATGCCAATGCTCAACGACAAGGACCGTCGCTTTCTAGAGGACTATCTCAAGGGCGGCCTGAGCGGGCCGGTGACCATCAAGCTCTTTACCCAGGCCATCTCTTGCCAGTTCTGCAAAGAGACCCAGCAGTTGATGGAAGAGGTGGCGGCCCTCTCGGACAAGATCGAATTGCAGATCTACAACTTTGTCACCGACCGCGAGGTCGCCGAGGCCCACGGCATCCGGCGCATCCCCGCCACGGTGATCATGGGCACCAAGGACTATGGCATCCGCTTTTACGGCATCCCCTCGGGGTACGAGTTCAACACCCTGGTCGAGGATATCGTGGCGGTCTCGAACGAGGCCCACGGCCTGCCGGATGAGGTGGTGGCGCAGTTGGCCCAGGTCCAGGAACCGGTGCATATGCAGGTCTTTGTGACGCCCACCTGCCCCTATTGCCCCACGGCCGTGCGCACGGCCCACGCCTTTGCCATGGCCAGCGACCAGATCACGGCGGATATGGTAGAGGCGGTCGAGTTCCCGCAACTGGCCCAGCGCTATAGCGTGATGGCCGTGCCCAAGACGGTCATCAACGACAAGACCGAGCTAGAGGGCGCGGCGCCCCCCGATCTGGTGGTCGCCAAGGTGCTCCAAGCGGTAGGGTTGATGAGCGCCGAGGAGGTGGCCGCCCTCATGGAAGGCTTTGAAGGCGAACTCGAATCCACCTGAGATCACAGGTCGCCACAAGTTGGGGGGATCGCCGCGCTGGCGGTTCCCCCAGCCCCAAGATGCGCTCCAGGACGCGTGGGCTTGAATTGGCCGCGCCTTCGTTCGCGGCTATAATGCGCCGAGTTTGCCAATCACCCTCTGGAGAGACGATGCTGCGACCTTTTCGAACCCTGAATGTCACCCCCTCGCTGCCGGAGCGCCTCGATCCATTGTATGAGATCGCCCACAACGTATGGTGGTCGTGGACCCGGGACGCCGTGGACCTGTTTCGCCGCCTGGACCCGGACCTGTTCGATGCCACGCACCATAACCCCGTCGAGACGCTGGGGCGCGTTTCGCAGGAGCGGCTGGATGACGTGAGCCAAGACGAGGGTTTTCTCTCGCACATGGACCGCGTCTATCGCGAGTTGCAGGACTATGTGGGGGGCGCGCCGGCGCTGGAACAAGGGGGCATCATCGCCTACTTTTCCATGGAGTACGGTCTGACCGAGGCGATGCCGATCTATTCCGGCGGCCTGGGCGTGCTCTCGGGCGACCATCTCAAGACGGCCAGCGACATGGGCTTGCCGCTGGTGGGCGTCGGCATGTTGTACCAGGAGGGCTATTTTCGGCAGTATCTGAACGCCGATGGCTGGCAGCAAGAGACCTATCCCACCAACGATTTCCACAACATGCCGATCCGCCTGGAGCGCGACGCAGCGGGCGCACCGCTGACCATCTCGGTGAGCTATCCGGGGCGTGAGGTGCTCGCGCGCATCTGGCGCGTGCAGGTGGGGCGCGCGCCCCTCTACATGCTGGATACCAACCTGGAGGGCAATGCGCCGGAGGATCGCCAGATCACCAGCAAGCTCTATTCCGGCGATAAGGACATGCGCATCCGCCAGGAGATCCTGCTGGGGGTGGGCGGGATGCGGGCCTTGCAGGCGGTGGGCATCGAGCCGACCGTCTGCCACATGAACGAGGGCCACTCGGCCTTTTTGGGGCTGGAGCGCATCCGCATCGTCATGGAGCGCCAGGGCCTCTCCTTTGATGAGGCATTGACGCTGACCGCCGCGGGCAATGTGTTCACCACCCACACCTCGGTGCCGGCGGGCATTGATCTCTTTCCGCCCTATCTGGTGGATCGCTACCTGGGCGAGTGGATGCATCTGTTGGGTATAGACCGGGATCGCTTTATGGCGCTCGGGCGCCCGCCCCAGGCCCAGGCCGAGGAGCCCTTTTCGATGGCGGTGTTGGCCCTCTCGCTTTCCTCTGGGGCCAATGGCGTCAGCGCGCTGCACGGGCAGATCGCGCGGGAGATGTGGCAGAGCCTGTGGCCCGGCACGCCCGCCCACGAGGTGCCCATCAGCGCAATTACCAACGGCATCCATCACCCAAGCTGGATCTCGCGAGACATGGCGAACCTGCTGCTGCGCTACCTGGGGCCGCGCTGGCAATCGGATCCCGCCAACGCGAAACTGTGGGAGCGGATGGAGCGTATCCCCGACGAAGAGCTGTGGCAGACCCACGAGCGACGCCGCGAGCGGTTGGTGGGCGTTGCCCGGCGCCACGTGGGGGCCCAGTTGGAGCGGCGCGGCGCCAGCCAGAGCGACATTGCCCACGCCTCGGGCGTGCTCGATCCCAAGGCGCTGACCATCGGCTTTGCGCGGCGCTTTGCCACCTACAAGCGCGCCCTGCTGCTGTTCCATGATCTGGAGCGCCTCTCGCGCATCCTGAACCAGACGGACCGGCCTGTGCAGATCCTCTTTGCCGGCAAAGCGCACCCAGAAGACAACCCGGCCAAGGAATTGATCCGCTCTCTGGTACACGCTTGCCGGCGCCCCGATCTGCGCGATCGGATCGTCTTTCTGGAGGATTACGATATGGCGCTGGCGCGTTACCTGGTGCAGGGCGTGGACGTCTGGCTGAACACCCCGCGCCATGGCCAAGAGGCCAGCGGCACCAGCGGCATGAAGGCCTGCATGAACGGCGCCATCCACCTGAGCACCTATGACGGTTGGTGGTATGAAGGCTATGCCAGCGAGATCGGCTGGCGCATCGGCCAGGGAGAGATCTATCAAGACGACGCCTATGGCGACGAGGTAGAGGCCAACGCCCTGTACGACATGCTCGAAAAGGACGTCGTGCCCCTGTTCTATGATCGCGGGAACAACAGCGTGCCGCATGGCTGGGTGGCGTTGATCAAGCGCTCGATGGCCAGTGTGGGGCCGCGTTTTTGCACCAACCGCATGCTGCAAGAGTATGCCGATCATCTCTATCACCCGGCCATGGAACGGTATGCACAGCTCGATGCCGACGGCGCCCAGGCTGCCAGGGAGCTGGCCCAATGGCTACAGCATGTGCGGGCCGCCTGGCCCGGCATCCGCCTGGTGGACATTGCCTCCAGCGCCCGCGATGACGTGACGGTGCGCGACGAGATCGAGTTTCGCGCGCGGGTGCATCTGGGGGCGCTCTCGCCCGAGGATGTGAGCGTGCAGGTCTGCCTGGGCCGCACGGGCGCCCAGGGAGGCATTCAGGAATATGACGCCATCGAGATGGCCCACCGGGGAACCGACGACGGCGGCCATGCCCTCTATCAGGTGGGCGCCCGGTTCGTCAAGAGCGGGCTGAGCGGGTTCACCATTCGCGTGCTGCCCCGGCACCCCGGCCTGGCCACGCCACACATTCCGGGGCTGGTGCTCTGGGCAGAGTGAGGCGCGGTGAAAGCAGGGCTCGGTTCCCATGTAGGGCCGAATCACTTGCGATCTGGATATGCCGAGCCTGGCGGCTTTTGACACGCCTCTAAAAGTCGTGATATAATTCACAAGGTTGCGATTCCAGAGTCTCGCACTCTTGATTGGATGATGCACTAACGTGACTCTTGCAGAGATCTTGGCCACTCTTGAAGGACAGTTGGTCTCGACCGGAGCCGATCTGGACATGGAGGTCGAGTTCGGCTGCGGAGCGGACCTGATGAGCGACGTGCTGGCTTTTACCCATGCTGGCACGCTTTTGTTGACGGGCCTGGCAAACCCCCAGGTGGTGCGCACCGCAGAGATGGCCGGCATCAAGGCCATCGTTTTTGTGCGTGGCAAGGTTCCGCCCCCAGAGACCGTGGCCCTGGCCAAAGAAAAGGGCATCCCGCTGTTGGCGACGCGCTTTACCCTCTATGAGAGCTGCGGGCGTTTGTATGCCCAGGGCTTGCAGAGTTGTGGGTTGTTCGATTTGGCTCATGGCGCTTTTCCCAAGAGCGCCGATAGCGGAGCGGGATCTGGAGCATGACGCTTGGGCGGCAGGAAACGGCAGAGGAGCCGGGCTCCGACCGGCTTCCCACGAACCTTACCAAAGTCCAAGAGCTGGTCTATGAGCTCAAGGTAGAGCAAGTGATGACCCGCGACGTGATCACCTGTTCGCCCGATGCGACCATGGCCGAGCTCAAAGAGGTGCTGCGCGTCAACCGCGTCTCGGGCGTGCCCATCATAGAGGACGGCCAGATGATCGGCATGATCAGCGTCGAGAGCCTGATCCGCGCGCTGGAACAGGGCGAAGCCCAAGCCCGCATTCGCGACAAGATGACCACGCGGGTGCAGGCGGTGCGCGCCGATGATACCCTGGCGGGGGCGGTGGCCCTCTTTGCACGCTTTAGGTATGGCCGCTTTCCCGTGGTGGATGCCGAGGGGCAGTTGGTCGGCATCATTACCCAGGGCGATATCGTCAGGGGCCTGCTCAAGCAGTTCGAGACCCTCTGGCACTCGGAAGAGATTCGGCGCTACCGGGCCAGCCATATCTTTGAGGATATCGAGTCGGAGCAGACGACTCTGATCCTGCGCTATCGGGTGTTGCCCCGCGATTTCGTGCGGGGGGGCGAGGCCTCCAGCAAGGTCAAGCGCGCGTTGGACCGGCTGGGCGCCCACCCGCAGACCATCCGGCGTATCTCGGTGGCGACCTATGAGGCCGAAACGAATATCATGATCCATACGGAAGGCGGCCAGATCATCGTCGAGGCGCGCCCGGAAGAGATCAAAGTCATTGCGCTGGATGATGGGCCGGGCATTCCGGATGTGGAGCAGGCCATGCAGCCCGGGTACTCTACCGCGCCTGATTGGATTCGCGAGTTGGGCTTTGGCGCGGGGATGGGGCTCTCGAACATCAAATCCTGCACCGATCGCATGTCTTTGACCTCTACCGTTGGGGTGGGAACGCGCCTGGAGATGATTTTTGACCTTACGCAAGGGAGACACTAGGTGATCGTCAGCGAGATCGTAGATGCCTTGGGGCTGACCGTGGCGGCCGGCGCGCAAGGGCTGGAGCGCGAGATCACGGGCGGCTATGCCTCTGACCTGCTCAGTTGCGTCATGGCCGGGGCCGCTGCCGGCAACCTGTGGGTGACCCTGCAGGCGCACCCGAACGTGGTGGCCGTGGCCGATTTGTTGGGCCTGGCGGGCGTGATCGTCGCCGAGGGCACGGCTGCGGACGAGGCGACCCTGAGCCGCGCTGAGGAGCGTGGCGTTCCGATTCTGCTGGCCAAGGAGACCACCTACACCATCGTGGCGCGGCTGGTGGGGCAGGGGATTGCAGGGAACGACCCGGCGCGCGGCGCCTGATGGCGCGGGCTCGCGGAGCGCGATGGCTGCGCTGAGGGCGGTGCGCCTGGATCTGCATGTACATACGGTGCTCTCGCCTTGCGCCGAGATCGAGATGATCCCGCCCTTGATCGTCCGGCGGGCGCGCGAGGTGGGGCTGGACCTGATCGCCATCACCGACCATCACGCGAGTGAGAATATCGAGGCGGTGCAACGGGCCGCCGCAGGCAGCGGATTGGCCGTGCTGCCCGGCATGGAAGTACAGACGCGCGAAGAGGCGCACATCGTGTGCCTCTTTGATACGTTGGAGCAGGTTGCGCGCTGGCAAGGGGTCGTATACGATAGCTTGCCGCCCGTCCCGAACCGCCCAGAGGTGCTGGGGCCGCAGTTTGTGGTGGATGAGACGGGCGAGTTCGTGCGCGAGGAGGAACGCTTGCTGCTGGCCTCGATGGGGTTGCCCGTAGAGGCCGTGGTCGAGAAGGTGTGTGAGCTGGGTGGGCTGGCCATCGCGGCCCATGTGGATCGGCCCTCGTACAGCCTGCTGGGCAACCTGGGCTTTGTGCCCGAGGGGTTGGCGCTGGCGGGGTTGGAGATCAGCGCTCATGGGGATGTGGCCCAACTGATCGCCCGCTTTCCGGGGGTCGCGGACTGGCCACTGATCCGCTCCAGCGACGCCCACTGCCTGGCCGATATGGGCGCGAGAATGACGGCGCGGCTGGCGGCGCCGACGGTCGCCGAGCTGGCCCTGGCGCTCCGGCGCGAACAAGGACGCTCGGTCACATTGGCTTCCTGACCACGAGTCGCTCGTGGTGGGATGATATTCTGCATAGAGGGAGGAGCAGACGTGCTGCTGGAAAAGACCGTGGTTGAAAACAAGGACACAGTGGACCTGGCGCCCCTGAGCGAGATTCTGGACGCCTTTGGCGAGGAGCGGGGCGCCGTTATTCCGATCCTCCAGAGGACACAGGAACTGTATGGCTATCTGCCCGAGGAGGCTTTGCAGTACATCTCCGAGCGGACGGGCCATTCTCTGGCCCAGCTCTATGGCGTGGCTACCTTTTACTCCCAGTTCTACTTGCAGCGACGTGGCCGCCATATCGTCAGTATCTGCGATGGCACCGCTTGCCATGTCAAGGGCGCGCCCCGCTTGGTGACTACCCTGGAGGAGCAGCTTGGCATCAAGGCCGGAGAGACCACGCCCGATTATCGTGTGACCCTGGAAGTGGTGTATTGCCTTGGCTCGTGCGCGCTGGCCCCCATGGCCGTCATTGACGGGCAGGTGGTGGGCCGCTTGGTGCCGGACAAGGTGCAGAAATTGGTGCGCGAACTCGACTAGTGCGCGAGTTATCCCACCACGTGCTGGATCTGTTGGAGAATGCCCTGGCGGCCGGCGCCACCCAGGTGGTCTTGCAGATCTGCGAGGATAGCGGCCAGGATATGCTAAGCATCGAGATCCAGGATAATGGGCGCGGGATGGATGCAGAGACGCAGGCGCGGGCGCTGGACCCGTTCTTTACCACCCGCACCACCCGGCACGTGGGGCTGGGGCTGCCACTGCTCAAGGCGGCGGCGGAGCGCTGCAATGGGGGCCTCACGTTGGCCTCGACGCCGGGCCGGGGCACGCTCGTGCGGGCCTGGTTCCAGCGCGAGCACATTGACCGGGCGCCGCTAGGCGATATGCCCAGCACATTGCTGGGGGCATTGCTTTCCAGCAGGGGAGATTGGGACCTGGTGTACGCGCACCGGGTGGACGAGGGCGTGTTTGAGCTGGATACGCGCGAGATGCGCGAGGTGCTGGGGGAGGATATTCCCCTCAGCCACCCGGCCATTCGGCAGTGGCTAGAGGAGTATCTTGAGCAGGGATACGCCGAGTTGTACACGGGGTTATGGGCCGACCGGCTCTAGCCGGGGGGCCATCAATCAAAGGAGAGTGGGGATGCCACAGATCAAGTCGTTGGAGGAGCTGCGTCGCTTGCGCGAGCGGGTCGAGCGAGATATAACCACACGCAGAGATACCAGCACGACCATTATCGTGGGTATGGGCACGTGCGGGATCGCCGCGGGCGCGCGCGAGACGATGCGCGCCATCTTGGAGGAACTGCGCACGCGCGAGATGGATATCAACGTCACCACCGTCGGCTGCATCGGCATGTGCGCCAAAGAGCCTCTGGTGGATATCGAGCAGGCGGGCAAGCCCCGCGTAACGTATGGCAATATCACCCCCGAGATGGTCTCGCGCCTCATCGAAGAGCATCTGGTCAAGGGCCAGGTCGTCGAAGAGTGGGTGGTCGGTCGTCTGCAGGAATAAGCGCCCGTTGAGAGTCACTCGGGCAGAGGTCATCATCTAGCGGAACCAGTCCAGGAGGACAAGATGTCGGAACCGATATACCGGGCGAATGTCCTGGTATGCACAGGCACGGGTTGTGATTCGTCGGGCGCTGGCGGCGTGATTGACGCGTTGCGCGGCGAGATCGTGCGGCGCGAGCTGCAAGACGAGGTGCGCGTCGTCGAGACCGGGTGCCGTGGCTTTTGCGCCATGGGCCCCATCGTGATCGTCTATCCGGAGGGCATTTTCTACTGCCAGGTGCAGCCTTCGGATATCGAGGAGCTGGTGGAAGAGACGCTGGTCAAGGGCCGCGTGGTACAGCGGCTGGTCTTTGAGACGCCGGATACCCAGCAGGCCGTCCCCTTTTACGACGAGATCCCCTTTTACGAAAAGCAGCAGCGCGTCACCCTGCGCAACTGCGGCGTGATCGACCCCGAGAGCATTGACGAGTATATCGCGCGGGGCGGCTATGAGGCGCTGGGCAAGGTGCTGGGCGAGATGACGCCCGAAGGCGTCATCGAAGAGGTCAAGGCCTCTGGCTTGCGCGGACGCGGCGGCGCCGGTTTTCTCACAGGCCTCAAGTGGGAGTTTACCGCCAAGGCCCCCGGCGAGATCAAGTACGTGGTCTGCAATGCCGATGAGGGCGACCCGGGCGCGTTCATGGATCGCTCGATCCTGGAAGGCGACCCCCACTCGGTGCTCGAAGGTATGGCCATCTGCGGTTACGCGGTGGGCGCCCAGGAGGGCTATGTCTACTGCCGCGCCGAGTACCCGCTGGCCATCAAGCGTCTCAAGCTCGCCATCGAGCGGGCAGAAGAGTATGGCCTGTTGGGCGAGGATATCTTTGGGTCTGGCTTTAGCTTTAGGCTCAAGATCAAAGAGGGCGCCGGCGCCTTTGTGTGCGGCGAAGAGACGGCCCTGATCGCCTCCATCGAGGGGCGCCGGGGCGAGCCGCGCCCCAGGCCGCCCTTCCCGGCGGTCTCGGGCCTGTGGGCCAAGCCCACCAACAACAACAACGTCAAGAGCTATGCCAATATCCCGCAGATCATCCGCAATGGGGCCGAGTGGTTTGCCGCCATCGGCACGCCGCGCAGCCCTGGCACGGCCATCTTTGCGCTGACGGGCAAGGTGAACAACACCGGCCTGATCGAGGTGCCTATGGGCATCACCCTGCGCGAGATCATCTATGATATCGGCGGGGGCATCCCCGATGGTAAAAAGTTCAAGGCCGTGCAGACGGGCGGCCCCCTGGGCGGCTGCCTGCCCGAGTCGGGGCTGGACCTGCATGTGGATTTCGACTCGCTGCGCCAGGCCGGCGCGGTGATGGGCTCGGGCGGCATGATCGTCGTGGACGAAGATACCTGCATGGTCGAGTTCTGCAAGTATTTTCTGACCTTTGCCACGGCAGAGTCGTGCGGCAAGTGCGTGCCCTGCCGCGTGGGCGGCAAGCGTATGTTGGAGTTGCTCACCCGCATCACCGAGGGCCACGGCTCTCAGGAAGACATTGATCAGATCGTCGAGATCGCCAAGGGCATGGATTCGGACTCGCTCTGCGCCCTGGGCCAGCTTACGCCCGGCCCGATCATGGCGGCCTTGCGTTACTTCCGCGACGAGTTTGACGCCCATGTGAACGAGGGGCGTTGCCCGGCCAAGCAGTGCACCAACATGATCACCTTTTATGTGAATCCGGATACCTGCCGGGGTTGTGGCATCTGCAAGCGCGATTGCCCGGTGCAGGTCATCGATGGGGATCGCCGCATGATCCACATCATCAACCAGGAGGGCTGCATCAAGTGCGGCACCTGCTATGAGGTCTGCCCGTTCGACGCCATCGTCAAGCTCTCGGGCGAGACCATGGAGGTGCCCACCGAGCTGATCCCGGTCAAGGCTCGTGGCAGATAGCGTGTCGTATATGGCCCAACGGCCTCGAGAGCGTGCCGCCAGCCTGTTGCTGGTTGGCTATGGCAACAGCAGCCGCCGAGATGACGGCGTAGCCGAGCACATTCTACAGCGGCTGCTTGTGGCTCTGGGCCTGGACCCCGATAGCCTGGCGGATGAGGATGAGGACGAGCAGCGCCCTGGCCTGCGGGCGATCCTGGTGCACCAACTGGCGCCCGAGTTGGCCGAGCTGGCCTGGCGCTATGATACCCTGGTGTTCCTGGATGCCCATGTGGCGGGCGTCGGCTGGGAGCCGGTGGAATGGCAGGCCATCGAGCCTGCTATCCAGGGCGGCATGAGTGGGCATCACCTCAAGCCGGGGGTGATCCTGAGCCTGTGTGAGACGCTCTACGGCCAACGTCCCGAGGCGTACATGCTCTCGGTGTTGGGCCACAATTTCGATTTCGGTGAAACGTTGACTGACGAGACATCAGCGCTGGCGGATCAGGCGGTCGAAAAACTGTTGGGCCTGGTTGCTGCTAGTGGGCTGGCGCCTCGGGCGGAAGAAGAGTAACATCTATACTGTCGCGGCGTTCCTGGTAGGGCCGTCAGCGTTAGGAGGATATGGACTATGCCGAATGTACGCGTTACGATTGATGGTGTAGAGGCCGCCGTGCCGGCCAATATCACCGTGCTGGAGGCGGCCAAGATCGCCGGGGTCGAGATCCCGACCTTGTGCGACCACCCGGCCATCGAGCCGATCGGCGCCTGCCGCATCTGTCTGGTAGAGATCGAAAAGCAGCGTACGCTGCAACCGGCGTGCACCTTTCCCGTGTTCGAGGGGATGGTCGCGCACACCCGCTCAGAAAAGGCCGTCGAGGCCCGGCAGTTCATCCTGAACCTGCTCTTTTCCGAGCGCAATCACTTTTGCATGTTCTGCCAGATGAGCGGAAGCTGCGAGCTGCAGGATCTGGCCTACGAGTACGAGCTGGATCACTGGCAGTTCGACCGGCCCATGCCCAAGTTCGCCGTGGATGCCTCGCGGGTGTTCTTTGTCATGGATCACAACCGCTGCATCCTCTGCCGCCGCTGCATCCGCGTGTGTGACGAGCTGGTTGGCAATGGCACCCTGGGCCTCAAGAATCGTGGCGCCGAGTCCATGATCACCGCCGACCTGGATGTGCCCTTTGGCGAGTCGAGCTGCGTCTCTTGTGGCACCTGCTTGCAGGTCTGCCCCACGGGCGCGCTGATGGATCGCGCCAGCGCCTACATGGGGGCCACCGCCGAGATCCAGCGGGTCAAGTCGCGCTGCATGGCTTGCCCCATCGGCTGCGGCGTCGAGCTGATCGTGCGCGATAACCGCGTGATCCGCGTTGAGGGCGATTGGGACGCCGAGCCCAACAAGGGGCTGTTGTGCGAGATCGGCCGCTTTCATCCGCTGCACGAGATGCGTAACCGCGTGCACAAGCCGCTGGTGCGCGTCAATGGCGAGTGGACCGCCGTCGCGCTGGACGAGGCGCTGGCGTTGGCCGCTGAAGAGCTGGCCAAGGCGGGCGACGACGTGGCCACCATTGCCTCCGGCTTTGTGACGGTAGAAGAGGGCCAGCAGTTGGCTCAGTCCCCTGGCCTCAAGTACCTGATGCACCCGACGGCGGAGCAGGCCTCCACGGCGCAACTGGCCGATCTGGACGACGCCGATCTGTTCATCGTGGTGGATACCGACATGGCCGAGGATTATCAGGTGGCGGGCTTTGCCATCAAGCGCGGCGTGCGCCAGCGCGGCGCCCGTCTGCTGCTGGTGGGCGAGGGCGAGGACGGCGCGGCCGCCGGCGGCCTGGCCGAGTGGGCCATGCGCCGCTATAGCGCCGCCGAGGCTGCTTCTGCGGTGGCCATTGCCGGCGAGGCCCAGATGCCCGTGTTCGTGGCAGGCCCCGAGGGCGCTGCCCTGGCCGCCAAGCTGGCGGGCCAGGTGGCCAAGGCCAAGCTGTTGAGCCTGGCGCCCGGCGGCAACGGCCGCGGCTTGCAGCAGGCTGGCTTCCTGCAGGCGTTCGCCGGTGAAAAGGCCGCCCTCTATCACGTGGTAGCGGGCGAGCTCGCCAACGTAGCGCCAGAGCTGCTCCAGCAACTGGCGCAAGGCGGCAAGGTCATCGTGATGGCCAGTTTCCGCGAGCCCTGGGATGAGGTGGCCGACATCATCCTGCCGATGCCCACCACATTCGAAAAGAGCGGCACAACGGTCAACGCCGATGGTCAGGTCGCCCAGGTGGTGGCCGGGGTCAAGACCCGCGCCGCCACGACAGCCGAGATCATCGCCGGCCTGGTCAAATAGATACATGCGCCTGGGCGGGCCTTGGGCCCGCCAAGCAGGCTTGGAGGACATACATGGCCAAGATAACGCTCTGCACCGACTGGCTGGACGTTTGCTCCGGCTGCCACATGTCGCTGTTGGACATGGACGAGCTGCTGGTGGCTGTACTGGAAAAGGTACAGTTGCTCTCCTCGCCCATAACCGATCTCAAGCACCCGCCCGAGGAGGGCGTGGATATCGGCATCCTGACGGGCGCCGTATCCAATGACCATCAGGAGCATGTGGCCCGGCGCATGCGCGAGCGCTGCCGCATCCTGATCTCGATGGGGGATTGCGCCGTCTTTGGCGGCATTTGCACCATGCGCAACTTTTTCGATACCGAAGAGGTGCTGCGTTACTCCTATGTCGAGACCGACAGCACCGCGCCCGGGCAGCAGGTGCCGCGCTCGCCCGAGATCGCCAAGCTCTTCCCCAAGGTCAAGTCGGTGCGCGACATTGTCAAGGTGGACGTGCACCTGCCGGGGTGCCCGCCGCCCGCCCACGTGATCGCCTATGTGCTGACCGAGCTGGCAGCGGGGCGCGAGCCCAAGCTGACCGAAGACCTGCTCACCTACGACTAGACCTTGCTACAACGCCGGCGCCACGCCATAGGAGATAACCAAATGGGCCAAAAGATAACCATTGATCCCGTAACCCGCATCGAGGGCCACGCCCGGGTGACCATCCATCTGGATGACAACAACCAGGTGGCCCAGAGCTACCTGCATATTGACCAGTTCCGAGGCTTTGAAAAGTTCTCGGAAGGGCGCCCCTATTGGGAGATGCCCGTCATCACGCCGCGCATCTGCGGCATCTGCCCCGTCAGCCACCACCTGGCCTCGGCCAAGGCGTGCGACGGGGTGGCCGGGGTCGAGCCGCCGCGCCCGGCGACGCTGCTGCGCCAGCTCTTGCACATGGGCCAGATCGTCCAGTCCCACGCGCTGAGCTTTTTCCATCTCTCCTCGCCGGACCTGCTGCTGGGCTTTGACGCCGATCCCGCCATTCGCAACGTCGCGGGCCTGATCGAGGTCAACCCGGCGCTGGCGCTCAAGGCCGTGGGCCTGCGCAAGTATGGCCAGGAGGTGATCCGCAGGGTGGGCGGCCGGCGCATCCACATGCACTGGGCCGTGCCCGGCGGCGTCTCGGCGCCCCTCTCGGAGGAGAACCGCGACTGGATGCTGAGCCAGTCGGACGAGATGATCAGCTTTTTGCAGGAGGGCATCGCCATCGCCAAGGGCTGGCTCGCGGCGAACCAAGATGTCGTCCAGCGCTTTGCCAATTTCTCCAGCATGTACCTGGGGATGACCAACGATGGCGCGCTAGAGCTCTATGACGGGCCCGTGCGCCTCATTGACGCGCAGGGCAACCACGTGGTGGACTTTGACGGGCGCGACTATTTGGACTATGTCCAGGAGCGCACCGAGGACTGGTCTTATCTCAAGTTCCCGTACTACAAGCCCCTGGGCTACCCCGAGGGCGTGTATCGCGTGGCGCCCCTGGCCCGCCTGAACATTGCCGAGCGCATCACCACGCCCCTGGCCAACGAGGAGCTCAAGTCGTTCAAGGCGCTGGCTGAGGGACCGGTGGAGCCGACCCTCTACTACCACTATGCCCGCCTGATCGAGGCCCTCTATGGCGCCGAGCAGATCCGTGTTCTGTGCGAGGACGAGGACATCCTCTCCGAGGACATCCTCAACACCCGCACCCAGATCACCGGCCACGGCGTAGGCGTGATCGAGGCCCCGCGCGGCACCCTCTGGCACGACTATCACACCGACGAGGACGGCCTGCTGACCCGGGTAAACCTGATCGTGGCCACGGGCGGCAACAACTGGGCTATGAGCAACTCGGTGGATATGGTGGCCAAAGAGTTCATTGATGGCAACAACCTGAGCGAGGGGATGCTGAACCGCGTCGAGGCGGCCATTCGCGCCTATGACCCGTGCCTCTCCTGCTCGACCCACGCCCTGGGCCAGATGCCCCTGATCGTGGATGTCATGGACGCCGAGGGCAACCAGCTCCGCCGCTTCCAGCGCGACTAGCGACCGCTGCCAAGGAGACAAGAGAGGCGCAGAGCCCGAAAAGGGCCCTGCGCCTTTTGCTTTACGCCGGCATGTCTGGAGCCTCGCTACCGGGCCAGTAACTCGTGCGCTCTCGCCAGGTCTTGCAGGGTGTTGACGTTGAAAAAGCCAAGCCGCTGAGGGTCGTGGGGGGCGGTCTCCCCCTCGTCCACATAGCGAACGCGTAGCGTCTCATAGACGCCGCTTACGCGGCGGAGTCCTTGGGCCAGCGCGGCGCACAATGGCGATAGGCAACGCTTGTGGTAAAAGGCGTGCAGTGGCTCTAGCCCCACCGCCAGGCGCGGAACGATGGCGTCCCAATCGCCGTGCAGCGACCAGAGATAGCGCAGCAGCGGGATCTGCACAAAGGGCATATCGCAGGCCAGAACCAGGCTCCAGCCGTGGCGGGCCGCGGCTAGCCCGGCAGCCATGCCGGAAAGCACCCCCGAGTACCCAGGGAGATCGCGCACGACGGCGGCCCCCTGCACTGCCGCTGCGAGGGCCGGGCCAAGCTCCTGATCGGGCCGCAACACGATCACCACGTCGTCGGTTAGCGGGGCCACGCATCTGTGCACCCGGCCCAGCAGTGGCTCGCCAGCGAGAAGGAGGGTGGCCTTGTCTTGTCCGCCAAGGCGGGCGCCCAGGCCGCCCGCGAGGAGGATGACGCTGTAGCTCGCTCCGTTGTCAGGCGGGCACTGGCCGGGTCTGACCTCGCTATGGCAAGCATCGAGGGCATGGAGAGACACGCCGATCTCCCTTCCGGGGTCTTCTGGAAAACGCGAGTGGCAGCGATTATGGATGCCCTCGCGGTCTGCGTCAAAACGGGATATGCGAAACCGCGTCGAGGCGCAGGGTCCGCAAGGATCCTGCGCCTCTCTTTGCGTGTGCAGGCGGCCTCAGCGCCGCGTGATCGGCAGGTAGAAGGTGTGCTCCCAAACCAGAGGCACATCCAGCGCGCTGACAAAAACGTCCCAATTGCCGTTGTGGGTCGTGTCAAACGCCCCAGGCGTGGTGGGGTAGTTGCCAGACAAGGTGTAGCCCGTGACATAGGCCCGCCTCGCGCTGCTTACCGCGATGCCATAGCTCCACTCAAAGGTGCTGCTGCCCACGAAGGTGCTGTACATCAACTCCTCGCCCGTGGGGTCCAGGACGCTGACAAAGACGTCCGCGTCGCCATTGTAGGTCGAGTCGTAGGCCCCGGGCGTGGTAGGGTAGTTGGCGGAGTAGGTAGCGCCCGCTATGTAGGCCCGCCCTGCGCTGTCCACCGCGATGCCATAGGCATAGTCCTCGCCGCTCCCGCCCAGGAGGGTGCTGTAGACCAGGGCTGCCCCCGTGGGATCCAGGACGCTGACAAACACGTCCCCGTGGCCATTGTGGGTCGTGTCGTAGGCCCCGGGCGTGGTGGGGTGGTTGGCGGAGTAGGTAAAGCCCGTCACGTAGGCCTGCCCCGCGCCGTCCACCGCGATGCCATAGCCTCCGTCCCAGCTGCTCCCGCCCAGGAAGGTGCTGTAGACCAGGGCCGAGCCCGTGGGATTCAGGACGCTGACAAAGACGTCCACGTCGCCGTTGTGGGTCGTGTCGTAGGCCCCGTCCGTTGTGGGATAGTCGGTGGATTTGGTATAGCCCGTGACATAGGCGCGGCCCAATGCATCCACCGCGATGGCCTCGGCCCGGTCATCGCCGGGGCCGCCCAGGAAGGTGCTGTAGACCAGGGCCGAGCCCGTGGGCTCCAGGACGGTGACAAAGGCGTCCCAGTCGCCGCCGTTGTAGGTCCTGTCGTAGGCCCCCTCCGTAGTGGGGTAGTTCGTGGACACGGTCCTGCCCGTGACATAGGCCCGTCCCGCGCCGTCCACCGCGATGCCATAGCCACGATCTGCAAGGGTCCCGCCCAAGAAGGTGCTGTAGACCAGGGCCGCCCCCGTGGGGTCCAAGACGGTGACAAAGGCGTCCAGATCGCCGTTTATGGTCGTGTCGTAGGCTCCGGGCGTGTGGGGATACTGGCTGGAGCCGGTCCAGCCGGTGACATAGGCGCGGCCCGATGCATCCACCGCGATGGCCTCGGCCCGGTCATCGCCGGGGCCGCCCAGAAAGGTGCTGTAGACCAAGGCTGTGCCGCTCGGGTTGAGGACGCTGACAAAGACGTCTGCAGCCTGGTTGTAGGTCGTGTCGTAAGCCCCGGGCGTGGTGGGGTAAGTGGCCGAGTAGGTACGGCCCGTCACGTAGGCCCGCCCCTGGCCGTCCACGGCGATGCCCTTGCCCTCGTCTTGGCCGCTACCGCCCAGATAGGTGCTGTACAAGAGGCCGCCAGCCTGGGCGCCAACCGGCCCATCGCTCGCGGCCGCTTCGCCAAAGGGCGCGGCGACAGACTCGCCCTGCAAGCGGGGGCTGCCCGCCGCCAGCGCCCGGCCCTGGGCGTCCACGGCCTCCAGCAGGGGCAGGGCCAGCGGGCCCAGGGCGGTCTCAATGCGCAACGCGCCGCGATCCAGGGCCAATGCCTCAGCGCCCTCGATGCGCAGTTGCACGGCATCGAGAGCGGCGCTCGCGTCCGTGGCCACCATGCGCCAGGCCCAGCGCCCACCGTCGCCCGTGATCTCCAGATCCAGCCCCGGGTAGAGGTCCACATAGCGCACGCCCTGCCAGACGGGCACATCGGGCCGCCACGCGTCCGGGTCGTTCCCGTAAAAGTAGGAGACGATTGTCTCGGAGCGGTGGAAGGGCGCGATCTCAGGCGCACGGTTGGCCCCCAGGAACGAGAGGCGCAGGTGCACGCCCTGGCGGGGCTCTGCCTCAGCGGCTGGGCCATCAAGCGCGCCGGGGGAGCGCTCGGGCGGTGGCGCGGGCTCCATGACGGTGAGCCAGAGGGCGTCCTGGGCCAGCCAGAGGGTGGCCCCGCCGCCGCGCACGAGAAAGCGGGCTGCGGGGTCGAACTGGCCAACGTTCTCGATGAACAGGAGGGATGAAGAGGCGGCGATCTCCGGCGCCCTCGGTGGCGGCGACTGGGCGTGGGCCAGGGGCGGCGCCAGGGCAACAACGGCGAGCGCACATGCCAAGAGGATCCGACCGGCCAAGAGACGAGACTTGCGCATAGGGGGTACCTCCTTTGCGCGGGGGCAGACGGGCCAAAGGCCCGCCTACAAAGACGGCCCGAGTGCCACAAACCCAATATACACTTTACGTGGTCTTATTGTCAATGCATATTGGCGCAAAAAGCGAGGGCAGTGGGCCACGAGGCGCAGGGCCCCGAAAGGGCCCTGCGCCTCGTGTTGTGTGTAAGAGATAGGCTGTCAGCGCATCAACGCCGGCAGGTGGATGAGCCGATCCAGGGGAGGCAGCCCCTCAAGCACGGTGACAAAGACATCTTCGTCACCGCCGTTGTAGCTGGTGTCATAGGCCCCCGGCGTAGTGGGGTAGTCGGTAGATGCAGTAGAGCCCGCGATATGGATGCGTCCCGCGGCATCGAGCGAGATTTTCCTACCCCATTCGTCCTCGTTTCCCCCGATCAGCGTGCTGTAGACCAAACGCGCTCCCTGGGGATCGAGAATCGAGACAAAGACGTCTCTCTTTCCGAAAGGAGTGGTACTGTAGGCATCGGGGGTGGTCGGAAAATCGGAGGAAGACGCCGAACCGGTAACATAAGCCCGCCCCGCCCAATCCAGTGCGATCGCTCCGGCGCCATCGCTCGCGCTTCCTCCCAGGAAGGTGCTATAGACCAACGCCGAACCATCCGGGGTCAGCACGCTCACAAAGGCGTCAAAGTCATCCCAGTTGATGCCATTGCGGGTTGTGTCGTAGGCTCCGGGCGTGACAGGAAAGTTGCGGGACTGGGTACTGCCAACTACGTAGGCGCGCCCGAACCTGTCTACGGCAACGCCGCGGCCATAATCTGCCCCCGAGCCCCCCAAAAAAGTGCTATAGATCAGGTCTGAGCCTTCTGGGTTCAGGACGGTGACAAACGCCTTGCCCAAGCCGGGATCAGGCCCGGTGTCAAAAGCCCCGGGGGTGGCGGGAAAATCGGGGGAACGCGTCCGTCCCGTAACATAAGCGCGACCCATGTGGTCCACGGCAATTCCGCCAGCCATCTCCATATGGTTTCCGCCCAGGTACGTGCTGTAGACCAGATCCGTTCCCTGGGGGTTCAGAACACTTATCGTCAGATCCCAACTACCATTGTAGGTCGTGTCATAGGCCCCCGGAGTTATGGGCTGGGGGCTGGAAGGAGGGCCGGTGACGTAGGCCCTCCCCGCCGCATCCACAGCGATGTAACTGTTGCCGCCGTCAGTGATCCGCCTTCCCAGAAACGTGCTATAGACCAGGGAAGCACCATCGGAAGCCAGAGCGGTGACAAAGAGGTCTATTACAAAAGGCGCATAGCCAGTATGGTCCGAGTCAAAGGCATCAGGCGTGATGGGAAAGTCTGTGGAGCGGGTGACGCCTACGATATGCGCCTGCCCCTTTTCGTCCACTGCGATATCGAACGCATAATCCTCGGCATTTCCCCCCAGAAACGTGCTATAGACCAGCTCCGTTCCCTCTGGATTTAGAACGCTGACGAACAAGTCCGACCATCCCCCGTTGTAGGCCGCGTCAAAGGCTCCGGGCGTGGTGGGATAGTCGTCAGAGGTTGTGATTCCCGATACATAGACGCGGCCTTGCGCATCCACTGCCAGCCGCCCGGCATAGTCCCACACACCTCCCCCTAAGAACGTGCTGTAGACCAGTTCGCCCGCCTGGGCGGCAACCGACCCACCGTTCGTGGCCACTTCGCCAAAGGGCGCGAACACGCGCTCTCCCTGCATGCGAGGGGCGCCCGTCGCCACCGCACGGTCTTGCGCATCCACGGCGCCCAGCAAGGGCAGCCCCAGCGGGCCCAGGGCGGTCTCGATGCGCAGGGCGCCGCGCTCCAGGGCCAGCGCGTCTGCTCCCTCGACCCGGAGCTGGACGCTGTCCAGCGATGCGGCGTCTAGCGATGCGGCGGCATCGGTGGCCACCATGCGCCAGGCCCACTGGCCCGCCTCTCCGGTGATCTCCAGATCCAGCCCGGGATAGAGGTCCACATAACGCGCGCCATGCCAGACGGGCACGTCGGGGCGCCAGGCGTCCGGGTCGTTCCCGATGAAGTAGGAGACGATGGTCTCGGAGCGGGCCAAGGGCACGATCTCGGCCTCGGGGTTGGCCCCCACAAAGCTCAGCCGTAGGTGCACGCCCTGGCGCGGCTCCGCCTCAAAGGCTGCGCGATCGAGCGCGCCGGGCGAGCGCTCGGGCGGCGAGGCGGGCTCCAGCAGGGTGAGCCAGAGGGCGTCCTGGGCCAGCCAGAGGGCGCCCCCGCCGCCGCGCACGAGAAAGCGGGCCTGGGGGTCGAACTGGCCCACGTTCTCGATGAACAGGGGCGCCCCCTGCGAGGGCGCTACAACGGAATCGGGTTGTGCGCCAACGGGCGCGGGCGCAAGGGCCGCGGCCTGCGCCATCGCCAGGCCGGGCGCGGCAACCGTCGCCGCGACGAGGCAGCACAACAAGAACAAGCGACCGGTGAGACGAGCCAAAGCCTTCACGACGAAAACCTCCTGATCGTGCCTGGGGAACCTGTTCGTTCCTCAAGGGTGTCCGGTGCAACACAGCCACAGGATACCAGTAGCGCTTTCAGGTTGTCAAGGGAAGAAACGTAAAATAGCGCGCGAGTGAGGTTTACGGCAGTGGGCATAGGGCCATGCTTGGCGCGATGTCGGCGCTCTACCGCGCTGTCACCCGCAGCTCTTGCAGCGTCAAGCGGCGGCCATCGTCCCGCTCCAACAACAGGCGGTAGCGCCCAGGGGCCAGGTCGGGCGGCAGGGCCAGGTGGTGCACGTCGCGGGCGATCTCGCCCACGCGCCAGATGTCCCAGGGGTAGCGGGCCTGCACCGGCTCCAGCGCCGCCTGCCACACAACGCTGCCCGAGCGCCCGGCCAGGAGCAGGGTAGGGGCCTCGGCGGGCGGCGCCTCTGCGCTCGCCTTGCGCCAGAACAGTACCAGCTCCAGCGCGTCGCCGGGGTGGATGGGCGCCTCGGGCTGGTGGGCCAGACCCACCCGGTACAGGCTGTGGCCCGCCACCGCCAACGAGCCCCAGTCGTGGTCGTGGGGGGCGCCCATGTCCAGCTCCTCTGCCGTGGGCGGGCGCAGGGGCGGCGCAACGACGATCTCGGCCAGGGCCACGGCGTCGCCGCCGCCGATCACCGGCAGGCGTTGGCCCGTGGCCGCGTCATAGAGCCCCACGATCAGGGTGTGGGGGCCGGGGATGGCGCCCGGGCGGATCAGGATGCCGTGGTTGTCCACCACCGTCTCGCCCGGCTGCCAGCCGTCGGTGGGGCGGCGGCCCCCGGCGGGCTCGGAATCGTGCTGCCCCACGATGCGCTGGCGGGCGTCCAGCAACTGGGCGAACACGGTATAGCGCGCCGCCAGGGGCTCTTGCGCCTCCCAGTAGAGGGCCAGTTGCAGGATCTCGCCGCTGCGGGGCTCTGGGGTCAGCAGGGTGTAGCCCGCCAGGCGGATGGCGTCGCCCAGCAGCGCGTCGGTCTCGTGGGCCAGGGCAGACGCGGACTCGTCGGGGACGGCATAGACCACCAGGCGGATGTTGCCATACCAACGGTCCAGGGTCTTGAAGGTATGCTCCGCCAGCCACGCCTCAATGTGCCCTTCTGGATCGCTATCGGCCGTGGCCCAAAAGATGCAGTAGAGCTGGTCGTGCTCGGCCGTAATGGCGCTCAGCTCGGCCTCTGCCGTCTCGCGCTTCAGGGGCCGCTCCGTCGCCAACGGGATCATGGGCAGGGGGCCGTCATAGTAATAATCCACCGTCTCGATCTGCGAGGGCGCATTGATCAGGATGGCGGCGCCGGGCCCGGCGGCGGCGACGATGGTGCGCACGATGCCGCGATAGTCGTCGCGGGCATAGCGCGGGTCGTGGTACAGGCGCTGGAGGGCATGAGCCGAGGCGGCAGCGACGCCGCCCAGCAGCAGCAGCGCCAGGGCAACCCCCACCATGCGCCTGCGGGGAGAGGCGACCGCCATTCCCTGCCCGGCGATGGCCGTCAGCCCGGCGCCTTGCAGGATGTGTAGGGCGGGGGTGGCCAGCAGGACAAACTTGGGGTTGTACATGGGCCGCTGCAGCGAGGCCAGATACATGAGCGCCAAGGGGGCCAGCAGGTAGGCGGCCAGCAGCGCGGTGCGCCAGCGGTTCTGGCGCGCCCCCTGCCAGAGGGCCACGGCCCCGACGGCGGCCAGCGCCCACAGCCCCAGGCCCATCAGGTGCGCGGCGCGGCCCATCTCGACGGTGATGCCCAGGGGCAACACGGCCATCAGGTTCAGGGCCAATTCGCCCAGGGTAAAGGGCGCGCTGACCGAGGGCCAGCCCAGCAGGGTGCGCCAGGTGAGCCGCAGCCAGGGGACGAACGCCGCCAGGATCAGGGCTTGCAGCGCAGCCCAGCGCCAGACGAAACCCAGGGGGCGGTTCAGCTTGCGGCCCTGGGCCAGCCACCAGACGCCAAAGCCCAGGTTGGCCGCCAGCAGCAGCGTGGCCCCATAATAGTGGGTGTATAGCGCAGCGGCGCCCGCCAGCGCCAGCAGGCCCGCGCGCCAGGAGAGCCAGCGCCGCCCGCCGGCAGCCCAGGCGGCCAACAGGTCGTGGACGGCCAGCATGAGCAGTAGGCCCGCCAGGGTCGCCAGGATGTACATGCGCGCCTCTTGGGAATAGTACACCTGAAAGGGCGAGAGGGCGGCGATCAGGGCGGCCAGCAGCGCGCCAGGGGCCGAGAGCAGTCGCCGCGCCAGGGCATAGGTGGCGGCTACGGCCAGGGTCCCGATGGCCGCCGAGAGGGCGCGGGCGGCAAACTCGCCCGTCCCGGCGAGGCCCCCCCAATAGTGCAGCAGGTAATAGTACAGCGGCGGGTGGATATCGTGGGAGGCGTTCTCGGTGATGGTGGCCAGGTCGCGCTGGGCCAGGGCCACGCTGGTGCCCTCGTCGTTCCAGAGGCTCTGGGCGTCCAGGCGGTAAAGGCGCAGCCCCAGGGCCAACGCCAGGATGGCGGCCAGCAGCAGGATCGTGCGCGCAAGGCGGCTCTGGCTCATGCGTGCTTCCCCCAGTGGCGGGTGCGTGTGCAAGCGCCCTCACCCCCACGAACAGCGCAGGCTATGGGGTGCGACTGCGCCCCCTCTCCCATGCATGGGAGAGGGGGCAAACGAAACCCGCTCCGCGGGCGGGTTTCGTCGGGGGTGAGGGCCCCACGCGCCCACGCCTCCACCATCCTGGCCTGCCTGGGCTCCGTGCCCCATGGCACCTCCCTCATGTCTGCTTCCTCCAGGCGCGCATCCCCAGGGCCACGGCCAGGCCCACCAGGGCGGCGATGCCCAGAGGGACGCCCACGGCCCAACGGGGCTGGCGCCACACCACCAGGCCATCCAGATCGAGCGTCCCCTGGCGGACGACGATGCGCACCTGGTGGGGCCGGTCGCGCAGGTTGCGGGCCACCCGTAGGGCGGGGGCGCCGTTGCCGGGGGCCTGGGTGGGCGTGAGGCGCCGCACGGGCTGCCCGTCCAGATAGACGACGATGTTCTCGGCCTGCCCGGCATCCAGCACAACCAGGTCCAGGCCCGTGCCGTGGAACTGGAACGCTAGCTCGCTCCCGGCGACCCCCTGGCGATAGGCGCCCGACGCTGCCTCGGCGGCCAGCGCGCGCCACTCGCCCTGATACGTGAGCGCCCAGTGCTCCTCCTGGTGATAGCCCATCTGCACCATCGGCGGCTGGGCGGTCAGCTCGCGCATGGCCTCATAGACGGGCAGCAGCGTGAAATCGGGCTCGGCCATGCGGAAATAGTACCAGGGCTGGTCACGCTCGGCATCGGAGGGGCGCCGAAAGAACCAGTAGTTCATGACGCCCATCCAGGGCCACTCGCGGGCCGCCCGCTGGTAGGCTTGCACGGCATAGCGGGCCTGCTGCTCGGGCGTCACGCGGCCATAGATGGCCGCGGCCTGGAAATCGGCGGGCAGGGCGTTCCAACCCACCTCAGTGGCCCAAAGCGGCTTGTCCGCGTCGCCGTGGCGCACCATGATCTCGCGGATGAGCTGGGCCCGCGAGAAATTGGTGCGCTCGGGGCCGGTGCGCCGATCCAGCGGCCCCGTCCACAGGCCATAGACCATGGCGCCCATCGCGTCGAAATGCCCGTGGACGCCCGCCGCGTACATGCGCTCCAGGTAGACCAGGTCGCTCAGGTTGCGCGGCCCTTGCTCCGTGGTTTGGGCCAGCCCCGCCGCAATGATGACGCAATCGGGATCGGCCTCTTTGGCGCGGCGATAGGCGATCTGCAACAGGCGCACATAGGCCTCGGGGTCAACGGGCTGATCGCCCCATTCGGGGTAGATGTTGGGCTCGTTCCAGATCTGATAGTAGCGGATGCGCCCCCGGTAGCGTCTCACCACCGCATAGACGAAATCGCCATAGTCCTCGAAATCGTCCGGCGGCCCCAGCGTCCAGCCCTCGGCGTTGCCCACCGCCCGCGACCAGGCCGGCGGGTTGTCCAGGCGGGCGATGATCTCCAGATCGTATGTCTCGGCCAGCGCCACCAGACGGTCGTATTTCTCCCAGGCGCTGCGTTCCCACTGGTGATCCCAATAGTCGCCCTTGCCATAGATCTCGATGTCCTCCCAGGGGAACTGCTGGCGGATCCACTGAAACCCCGCCTGCGAGATGAGTTGCAGCGAGCGCTCGATCTTGGCAACCTCGACCTCTTGCTCCAAAAAGGTGTTGATGCCATAGGGTGAGAGACCCGTGTGGGCGATGGGGGTCATGGGGGCCGTCTCGGGGGCGGGCCGGAGCTGGAGCAGCAGCCAGGCGCCGAACCCCTTGATCTGGTGCCAGGCGTCCTCTTCGCCCGTCACCGAGGCCAGGGCCGCGCGGAGCGGCTCTCGCTCCGCCCAGGCCACCAGCCCGAGCAAGGCCAAGATCGCCAGGGCGATCAGGGCCAGGCGTCTCAGGGAGAGTCTGCGTTTGGGCCGGTGGGGCATCGGTCTGGCGCTCCTTACAGGGGCCGGGCGCGCATGGCGGGGCAGCGCGCCCGTGCTACAGGCGCTGCCGCGTGGTGCGCTTGGGGCGCGCCTTTTCGAGGGGCGCCCCGCGATAGGGGGGCGCCTCGATGTCAATGATCTGGCAGACGTCCGAGTCCATCAGGCGGCTCCGCAGGCGCTCGTCCATCTCCTCCCAGCCTTCGTCCGAGACGGTCAGGATGGTGGTCATGCGGCTGACGTAGCGATAGTTCAGGATCTGGAACAGCTTTTCCTGGGCCCAGGGCGTGGCGTTCTGGGCGCCCAGGTCATCCAACACCAGCAGGCGCGTGCGCCGCACCTCGTTAAAGCGCTGGTCATACGAAATGGGGCTATTGGGCTGGTAGGTGGCCCGCAGGTGATCCAACAGGTCCGAGACCACCACAAAGAGCACGTTCATGCCGCCCCGCGAGATCTTGTTGGCGATGGCCGCGGCCAGGTGGGTCTTGCCCACGCCATAGGGCCCGCGCAAGAGCAGCCAGTTGATGGGATTCTCCGACCAGGCGCGCAGGGTCTGCAAGATGCGGTGTAGCTGCTCCGATTGGTGTTGCTCGATCTCGCCCTGGCGCAGGCCAAAACTCTCGAATGTGAACCGTCCATAGGGGCTCAGGCTGCCAAATGCCTCGTTGCCCTGGGTGCGCGAATCTGTGGCATAGATGGGCAACATGCGCACCAACGCCTGGTCGCGCAGGCGCGAGGCCAGCCGGGGGTCCATGTCGCTCAGGTTCTGGTTGGTGGTGATGACGGTGGGCAGGGCCGCGTTGTAGCGATAGTTCAGGATCTGATAGAGCTTTTCGGCGGCCCAGGGCGTGGTGTTCTGGGTGCCCAGGTCGTCCAGGATCAAGAGCTCGATGCGGCGCACCTGCTCAAAGCGCTCGTCATAGGTGATGGTGCTATCGGGCGCATAGGAGCTCCGCAAATAGTCCAGCAGGTCCGGCACCACGACGAACAACACCGACCGGGTGCGCTCGACGCGCTCGTTGGCGACGGCCGCCGCCAGATGGGTCTTGCCGCAGCCATAGTGGCCGGTGATCAACAGCCAGCCCTTGGGGTCGGCGGCGAACTCGCGGGCCACCGAGAGGGCGTCCTGCAGGCTCATGCGCACCTCGGGCGAGACGTCATCTCGCACGACAAAGGTGTCAAAGGTCATGTTGCGCAGGTGGTGCAGGTTGCTATCGCGGCGCAGACGGGCCAGGCGAGCCTCTTGCAGCTCGATGCGCTTGCAGATGCAGGGCACGGCCTTGCCGAACTGGGGATGGCCCACGGGCACGTTCAGGCGCACAAAACCGGCCCCGTGGCAATGGGGGCACGTGTTAGCAGCCTCGGTCTCGGCCCGGATGGGTTCGGCGTCCATGGCTCGGCATCACTTCCTGTGCAAGCGTGGCAGCAACTCAGCGACGCGCGCGGCGGATACGCGACTGGCGGCGGGCCAGCCGCGAGGAGGGCGTTCGGTCGTCCTTGCCCTCGGCGGCCCAGCGCTGCAAGATGGCGTTGATATAGCGCCAGGAGCGGGCATTGTTCTCGGCGGCGATCAAAAAGGCGTCCTCGATCCACTCAGGGGGATAGTCCCGCTCGGCCTCTTGCAGCTCTTCGGCCAGGAGCGGTTGCAACAGGCCGATGTTCTGCTCATAGAGCTCGAATATGGTGGGGCGGGGCCGCTCGATGCGGGGCTCGTGGACGGCTCCCCGCCGCTCCAACACCAGCTCGCCATTGCGCACCTCGTCCACCGCCTGGCGCCCCTGCTCTGTGTTGGCGAACAGATAGACGGTGGCGCCGCTCTCGTCGCTGATCTCGATCTGAAGCAGGGCGCCCCGGGCGACGCATGCCGCAACGGCGGCGCGTAGCCGCTCGATCAAGGTCTCGCCAGGGTCATCATCCCCATGCTTGAGAGCCGAGAGCAGCAGCCCCTCGGCCTCCAGCTCGGCCAGGGTCATATAGCGGGGATAGCCGCGCTGGCGGTTCAGATAGTAAAAGACGTACAAGAGCAGCTTGAGCTCGTCCAGATCGCGGATCTGGGTCAGCAACTCGGTGAAAAAGAGATCGGGCAGGGGCGTAAAGCGCGTCTTGCCCGCCGGAAACCCGACAAAGGCGCTCATAGCGGAAAGAGGTCCTCATCGCCGAAAAAGTCGGCCTCGACGGCGTGCAGGTCGAGGTTGGAAAACAGGGTGAGGTGCGGGTCGAATCGCAGGGCGATGGTGGCGGTGGGCCCGTTGCGGTGCTTGGCCACAATGATATCGGCGATGTTGGCCCGCGCAGTGTCCTCGTCATACAGCTCGTCGCGATAGATGAACATGACGATATCGGCATCCTGCTCGATGGAGCCGCTCTCGCGCAGATCCGAGAGCACGGGGCGCCGGTCCTGGCGGCTTTCGACGGCGCGGGAGAGCTGCGAAAGGGCCACGACGGGCACATTCAGTTCGCGGGCCAGCCCCTTGAGCGCCCGCGAGATGTACGAGATCTCTTGCACGCGGTTCTCGCTACGCTGGGTGCCGCCTTGCATCAATTGCAGATAGTCAATGATGATCAGATCCAGGTCATACTCGGCGGCCAGGCGGCGCGCCTTGGTGCGGATCTCCATGGGGCTGGGCGAGGGGGTGTCATCAATAAAGATGGCGGCCTCGGAGAGCACGCTGCTGGCGCGGGTGAACTGGTCCCACTCGGTATCCTCGATGCGGCCCAGGCGCAGGCGTTGCGCGTCAATGCCTGTGTGCGAAGAGATCATGCGCTGCACGAGCTGCTCAGAGGCCATCTCCAGGGTAAAGACCGCCACCACGGCGTCGCTCTTGAGGGCCGCGTTGGAGGCAATGGTGAGGGCCAGGCTCGTCTTGCCCACGCCGGGGCGCGAGGCGACGATGATCAGGTCCGAGGGCTGCAGGCCGCCCAGCAAGCGGTCCAGGTCCATAAAGCCGGTGGGCACGCCCAGGGTCTGATCCTGGTGTTCCACCAGGAACTCGATGCGCTCATAGTACTCGCGCACCACATCGCGGATCGGCACCAGGGCCTTGCTGATGCGCCGGTTCGAGACCTCGAACAGGATCTGCTCGGCCTGGTCAATAACCTGGTCTACCTCGCCCTCCTCCTGGTAAGCCAGGGCGGCGATCTCGCCGGCGGCGGCGATCAGGTGGCGCATGATGCTGGTGCGCTCGACGATGTGGGCATAGTGCTCCACATGGATCGAAGTGGGGACGCTGTTGATCAGCGAGGCCAGATAGGCGCCGCCCCCGACCGTCTCGATCTGCTCGCGGCGCTCCAACTCGTCCACCACGGTGACCAGATCGGCGGGCTGGCGGCGCTCGTGCAGCGCCGTGATGGCGCCATAGATCATGCCGTGGGTCTCGCGGTAGAAATCGTCCGCGTGCAGAAAAGAGGCGATCTTGATGACCGCGTCAGGGTCAATGAGCAGGCTGCCGAGCACGGATTGCTCAGCTTCGATGTTTTGCGGGGGCAGCAAGCGATCCGACATGGGGGTTACTCGGGCGGCTCGGCGTCGCCGAGGTCGAGATTGTCAATGAACTCGCGAAAGACATCCAGGTTATCGGCGTCCTCTGCGGCGACGGGGCGAATATCGGGCGAGGGCAGGATGCCGGCGGAATCGAGCACCTGGCTCTCGGCGTAGATGGGGACGTCGGCGCGCACGGCCAGGGCGATGGCGTCGCTGGGGCGCGAGTCAATCAACCGCATCTGGCCGTCTTGCTCGACGGCTAGATGGGCAAAGAACGTCCCGTTGGACAGGTCGTTGACGATCACATACTGCAAGACGCCTCCCAGCTCCGAGATGGCGGTGTTGAGCAGGTCGTGGGTCATCGGGCGGGGCACCGTGGCGCCCTGCAGCCGCATGGCTATGGCCTCAGACTCGTTCTGGCCGATCCAGATCGGCAGGAAACGGTCTCCGGTCGTTTCTTTGAGCAAAACCACTCGATGCCGCGAGAGCAGGCTATAGAGAACTGAATAGACCTCTAGTTCGATCACGGCGCCATTACTCCTGGGTGTGGCTGCCTGACACGAGGCATTATACCACAAGGCCAGGGCGCGGCCAATCGTTCCGGGGGCGGGCCAGACACTTGTACAAGTTCAGATTCGAGGGGACGAGCTCCTAACTGACCAGAACGATGATGCCATTATCCTGCAATCGGTGAGCACATAGATTCGGCTATGGAGGGCGGGCGTCTCGCCCGCCTACGCTGCGTACGCAGCGTAACGCGCAGTGCAACCGCGCGCCCCATCTTTTCCTACAGGCTCAGCGGCCAACCCTTGAGCGCCTCGATGGCGGCGTGGTCGGTGAGATCCAGCGCCACCGGCGTGATCGAGATATAGCCCTGGCTGAGGGCGCCGATGTCGGTGCCCTCCTCGGGGATGCCCTCCGGCGGCTCCCCCCCGATCCAGTAGTAGAGCTGGCCGCGCGGATCGGCGCGCTTGACCAGGGCGTCGCGGTAGATGCGCTGGCCCAGCCGCGTGATCTGCACGCCCCGGAGCTCTTCCTTGGGCAGAGCGGGCACATTGACGTTCAGCAGCCGGGCCTGCCCATCGCCGTGGGCCAACACGGCTTGGGCCAATCGCGCGGCAAAGGCGGCGGCCGCCTCAAAGCGCCCGTCCACATAGCTATCCAGCGAGATGGCGATGGCGGGGATGCCGCCGATCACGGCCTCCATCGCCGCCGAGACGGTGCCGGAATAGGTCAGGTCGTGGCCGACGTTGGCCCCCTGGTTGATGCCCGAGATCACCAGGTCGGGGGTGCGCTCCAGCACGCCCAGCAGCGCCAGGGCGACGCAATCGGAGGGCGAGCCGCTGGCCGTCAGCGCCTCGGAGCCATCGGCCAGGCGCGTGGGCCGCACGCGCAGCGGCTTGTGCATGGTCTTCGAGTGGCCCGAGGCCGACCAGTTGTGCTCAGGGGCGATGATCGCCAACTCGGCCACCTGGCCCAGGCGCTGGGCCAGGGCCAATAGACCGGGCGCCATGACGCCGTCGTCATTGGTGAGCAAGAGATAGGGTCGGGTGTGAGCAGCCTGGCTCATACGAGGCTCGCATGGCAGGCGCCCGGCTCTGCCTTGGGCACGTCGGGGGAGGCCCGCAGTCTGCGTACAAGCGCCTCCACCCGCGCCTTATAGTCCGTGCGATAGGCGGCCGTCTGGATCGGCGGCGTAGACATGATCAGGGCGTCCTCCTGGTTATCCGGGTAGTAACGTTTTCGTAGCCCGACGGTCTCAAAGCCGTATTTTACATAAAGACCCTGGGCTGCGCGGTTGCTTTCCCGCACCTCCAGGGTAACGGTCTCGGCGGCCTGCTCCAGCGCCTGTTCGATCAAGGCGGCCAGCAGCAATTCGCCCAAGCCCTGTTCCCGCCACTCGGGGCGCACGGCCAGGGTGCTGATGTGTGCCTCCTCCAGGATCATCCACACGCCGCCATAGCCCAACAGCGTGGGGTCTTGGCGGGCGCCCCAGGGGCGCTGCCACGCTCCGCCCCCGCCGGGGCGCGCGCCTGCATAGCGCAGCACCAGATAACTGGCCGTCTCATGGTAGAGCACCTCTTGGCGATAGGCCTGGATGGACCAGGGTGTGGCAAAGACCTGCCGCTCGATGAACGAGATGGTGGGCAGATCGGCCAGGTGCATCTTGTCCAGGCTGTAGGGGAGGCCGGCAAGGTCCATGGAGCTAGGCGTCCGGGCTGGAGGCAAACTGCACATAGATCGGGCTCAGGGTGTCCAGATCGGCGATCTCGCCACGCTGCAGCCGTTCCCAGGCCAACTCGGCCAGATAACCAGCCCGCCGCAGCGATCCCGCCAGCGAAGAGATGGCCAGGTTTGCCGCGCCAGGCAGGGCCAGCAGCCGCTCGGCCAGGGAACCATCCACCTCGCCGATGACCAGGACAGGATCGGATAGATCCGGCTCCCACAGGGCCGCTTCGTGCAGCGCCAGCTCGCCCTGTAGGGTGGGCAGCCCATCCTCATACAGAAACGCTCCCACGCAGATGCGCCCCCGCCCAGCTTCCAGCACGGCCAGCACGGGCACGCCGGGATCGCCCGCGGCATAGGCGGCGATTTCCAGGGTGGGGATGGCGATGAGGGGGATCTCCAGGCCGAGACAGAGCCCCTTGGCCAGGCTCATGCCGATGCGCAGGCCGGTGAACGAGCCGGGCCCCTGGGCCACGGCCACGCCGGATAGGTCGGCAAAGGCGAGCCCCTGGCGCGCCAGCATGGCGGCGATGGTGGGCATTACCTCGACGGAATGGTTGTTCTGCGAGCGCCAGCTTGCCTCGGCCCAGATGCCCGCGTCATCATATAGTGCAATGCTGGCCAACCGGGTGGCCGTGTCAATGGCCAGTAACATGGCAACTCCTCAGCTCAAGGCGGGCGCCCCGAGGCGCTCAAACGCCATAGATCGCCTTCTTCAGGGCCCGAACGACCTCGATATAGTGCTCGCCTATGGCCTCAAAGATCAGCGTGCGCTTCATTTCGTCGGTGTAGGTCAGGGTGATCCAGAGCCGCTGTCTGGGCATGGCCTCGCGGGCGCGGTCGGCCCATTCGATCACCGTGACGCCATCGCCATAGATATAGTCCTCCAGCCCGAGGCTGAGCACGTCCATATAGTCCGCCACGCGATACAGGTCCACATGATAGAGATAGGGGCCTTTGTGGGCGGGCGGGTACTCGTTCACAAAGACGAACGTGGGGCTGTTGATGATGCCATCCACGTGCAGCCCTGCGCCGATGCCCTGGGTGAGGCAGGTCTTGCCCGTGCCCAGATCGCCCTGCAAGCAGACCACATCGCCGGCGCGCAAGAGCTGGCCCAGGCGCTCGCCAATGGCCAGCGTCTGCGCCGGGCTGTGGGTCACCGCGTCAAAGGCATGATCGGTCAGTATGGGGCTCACGGGCCTTCCTGCTTGCTTGATGAGAGGCTACCTGTCGTCCTCATGCGCCGCCTGTCGAATAGAGAACGACGTTCCCAACAGCCCAAAGCGCCCGCTGCCCAGATGGTGCAGGGGCAACAGGTCTTCCTGCTGGTCATCCACCTTCCACGTTTGGCCAAAAGCCTCCTCCTCGGCCCAGGCACCCACCACCTCGACCACAAAGAGCGAGTGATCGCCGGGGGCCAGGATATCAACGACGGCGCATTCGATATGGGCCAAACATTCCTCGATCCAGGGCGCCTCGACGCGGCGGCCCTGGGCGAGGGTCAGGCCGCTCTCGCGCAGCTTGTCTCCCTGGTCGCCCGAGACGCTGCCGCAGCGCACAAGCTGCTCGGCATAGGGCCGCCCGGGGATATTCAGCACGCATTCTTGGCTGCGGGCCAACATGTCGTGGCTATAGCGCGAGGGATGTACCGCCAGAGCGAGCAGGGGCGGCGCCAGGCTGATCGGGCAGGTCCAGGCCAGGGCCATGACGTTCTCACGCCCGCGATAGCGCACGGTCAGCAAGCAGGCCGGCTGGCCTGCCAACAGCCGGTGGGCCAACGTGAGCGGCGCCTCTTGCTTCACGACCTTGCTTTCCCCCCGCAATGATGCCGAGAGTATGGCATAGGGGGCAGGCGGTGTCAAAGGCGCTGCCACGCCTTGAGTAGCTGTTCAGATTTGGGGCGATGAGATCATAACCGCGTGTGCTGACAGCTACGTGCGCTCAAGGCACTGGAGGGCGGGCGTCTCGCCCGCCAGCGAAGCGCAGCTTTGTCTACAACGCAGCACCAAACAGAGCAAGCGCAGCTTGCTTTGTCCAGGACTCTGGTCCATGCCACATCAGCCGCCTGTCGCCGGTTACGCTGCGTATGCATGTATGCGTACGCAGCGTAACCGGCGACAGGCCCGCGCCCCAATGCTCCCCACCGACGTACCCAACGTGTTGGCCGCTTTCAAGTCTGAACTGATAGCGCCTTGACACGCGAGCGCTGCTCGGGCATGATGTGCGCGTTTCGATCCGATGTAGGCAGAGCGGGCCGACGTGAACCGGCCCATGGAGGAGGTCCCCATGCGCGTCCTGGTCATCGCTGACGATTATTGGCACCCCGGCAAAATAGCCCGCGCCGGGCTAGAGCTGCTGCAAGAGCACGAGTTCGACTATATTGAGGACGCAACCGACTGGTCTGCCGAGGCGATGGCAGCCTATCCTGTGACCCTGTTTGTGAAATCCAACAACATCACTGCCGAGAACCGCGACCCTTGGATGACGCCCGAGGTGGAGGCGGCCTTTGCGGCCTATGTGCAGGCCGGCCGCGGCATGTTGGTCGTACACTCGGGCACGGCGGGCTACCGGGATACGCCCACGTTGCGGGCGCTGATGGGCGGCGTGTTCGAGCAGCACCCCAAGCAGTGTCCCGTCACCATCACGCCGCATGCCGGGCACGCCCTGTGCCGGGGCGTCGAGCCGTTTACCCTGGTGGACGAGCACTATCACATGATCGTGGACGATCCGGGGGTGGACGTATTCGTGACCACCACGTCTGAGCACGGCGACCAGCCGGGCGCCTGGACGCGGGCCGAGGGCGCGGGGCGGGTGTGCGTGCTCACCCCTGGGCACAATGTAGAGGTGTGGCAGCATCCTTCCTTCCAGGCCCTGTTGCGCAACACCCTGGCCTGGTGCGCCGGGCAAGGCTGACGGGCAGCGTCTCGCAGACCAAGTCGCCGAGAAGACGAGGTAGGGGCACCCCAGGCGCATGTATGCGCAGGGTGCCCCCAGGATGAGCCCGGATTTTTGAGGTGATAGAATATGGAGCAAATCGCAGTTGTGACGGGGGCCGACCGCGGCCTGGGGCTGGCCCTGACGGCCGGCCTGTTGGAGCGGGGCTGGCGCGTGTTCGCCGGGCAGTACTTGCCCGAGTGGCCCGCCCTGAGCGAGCTGGCCGCCGGCCATCCGCAAAGTCTGCGGATCGTCCCATTGGATGTGGGGGATACCGCCTCGGTGCAGGCCGCTGCCCAGGCCGTGGCCGCCGAGGTGGGGCATGTGGACCTGCTGATCAGCAACGCCGGCATCACGGGCGGGCGCGGCGCCCTGGGCGAGGGCCTGGACCATGAGGCCATGATGCGGGCCTACAACATCAACTCTTTGGGCGGGCTGCGCATGGTGGAGGCGTTCCTGCCCCTACTGGATCGCGGCGCGCTCAAGCGGCTCTGCTTTGTCTCTTCTGAGGCGGGCAGCGTGGCCCTGGCCCACCGGGATACCGGCTATGGCTATGGCATGTCCAAGACGGCCCTCAATATGATCATCAGGCTGCTGTTCAACAGCCTGCATCCGGAGGGCTATACCTTTCGGCTGTACCACCCGGGCTGGATGCGCGGCTATATGTCGGGGGCCAAGGGCGTGCATGCCGATATGGAGCCGGAGGAAGCCGCCGTGCCTGCCCTGGCCTATTTCACCGGAGAGCGCGAGGACGAGGACCGACTGGTGATGATTGACTACTTGGGGGGCGAATGGCCCTTTTAGCGGGAGCGGAGGAGCGGAGCATGGAACAGATCGCAGTTGTGACGGGGGCCGACCGGGGCCTGGGGCTGGCTCTGACGACCCGCCTCTTGGCCCGTGGCTGGCGCGTGTTCGCCGGGCAGTACATGCCCGAATGGCCCGCCTTGAGCGAGCTGGCCGCCAGCTATCCGCGGGCGCTGCGCATCACGCCCCTGGATGTGGGGGATACCGCCTCGGTGCAGGCCGCCGCCCAGGCCGTGGCCGCCAGCGTGGCGCATGTGGACCTGCTGATCAACAACGCCGGGGTAAACTCGCGCACCTCGGCCCGGGGCATCCGCGAGCCCCAGGACTATGCCGAGATGCAGCGCCTGTACAACATCAACGCCCTGGGGCCTTTGCGCATGGTGGAGGCGCTCCTGCCTCTGCTGGATCGCGGCCAGATGAAGCGGCTCTGCTTTGTCTCTTCCGAGGCGGGCAGCATCAACCGCGCCCAGCGCACCTCCTGGTTTGGCTATTGCTCGTCCAAGGCGGCCCTCAATATGGCGGCGCGCATGTTGTTCAACCGTCTGCGGCCCCTGGGCTATACCTTTCGGCTCTATCACCCGGGCTGGGTGCGCTCGTACATGAGCGGCGTCAAGAACACCCAGGGCGAGCTGGAGCCGGAGGAGGCCGCCGTGCCCGCCCTGGCCTATTTCCTACGCGAGCGGGGCCACGATCCCCACGTCCCCAGCCGCTCTGACGAAGAGCGCCTGGTGCTGCGGGATTGGCAAGGCGTCGAATGGCCCTGGTAGGCGCGGGCGTTCAGACGTGCGCACATTCACACGCCATCGTCCATCCCTTGCCCAACCGAAAGCGAGGCCAGCATGGTTCACTCTATCTACATCAGTTTCCCCCAGGCCAATGAGGTCGTGCTGCGTGAGGAGCAGATAGGGCCGCCTGGGCCAGGGCAGATCCTCTGCCGCGCCGAAAGCTCGCTCATCAGCATCGGCACCGAGAGCTACTGCCTGCGCGGCGTCTTTGACCCCGGCACCAACTGGGCGCGTTGGGTGCAGTACCCGTTCCGCCCTGGCTATAGCATGGTGGCGCGGGTGGTCGCCTTGGGCTCTGGCGTGGACCCCGCCTGGGAGGGGTGGCGCGTGCTGATCCCGACGCCGCACCAGCAGTATACCCTCACGACGCCGGAGCGGGCCTATGGGGTTCCTGAGGGCGTGAGCGCGGAAGAGGCCGCCTGGGGCCCCCTGGCCAGCACGACCCAATTGGCCGTGCGCCGCGCCCAGTTGGCCCTGGGCGAGACGGTGGGCGTGGTCGGCCTGGGCATGTTGGGCCAGTTGGTGACCCAGTATTTGCACGTGGCCGGGGCGCGCAAGGTCATCGCCATTGATACGGTGCAGGGCCGGTTGGGCCTGGCCCTGGCCCACGGCGCCACCCATGCCCTGTGCGACACCGCCGAGGCGGCGCGCCCCGCAGTCGAGGAGCTTACCGGCGGACGCATGTTGGACGCTGTGTGGGATGTGACGGGGCATCCGGCGGTGCTCTCCCAGTGCGTGCAACTGCTGCGACGGCTGGGCCGCGTGGTGCTGACGGGGGATACCCCCACGCCCACCCAGCAGTTCCTGGGGCCGGGGGTGCTCAGCAACGCCATCTCGATCCTGGGCATTCACGCTTCCGTTGTGGCCCCCCACTTTTCCGAGCATTCGCCCTGGACCGAGGCGGAGATCATTGCCCTGTTCTATGACTATATCCTGCAAGGGCGCATGCGCGTGCGCGATCTGATCACCCACCGGCACGCGCCCGCCGAGGCGCCCGAGGTGTACCGCCGCCTGCAAACCGAGCGGGCGGGCTCTATCGGGGTCATCTTTGATTGGAGCCGGGTGTAGGGCCTAGAGCCGCGCGGCGAGCCAGTTCGCCACGTCGTCCAGCACCAGGGCGCGCTCGGGCTCGTTGAATAGCTCGTGATAGAGCCCCGGGTAGAGCTTGAGCGTCTTGTCTTGGGAGCCGGCCCGTTCGTAGAGCATCTGGGCGCCGGCGGGCGCGACCAGCCTGTCGTCGCCGCCCTGGATGGCCAGGAACGGCAGGGTGAGCTCGCCCAGCCGGGAGCGCGCACGCTGCATCGCCCTGAGCAGCTCGGCGCCCAAGCGCGCGGGCGTCTTGCCGTGAAAGACCAACGGATCGTTAACATAGCGCTCCACCACCTGCGGGTCGCGCGAGAGGGCGGTGACATCCAGCGGCGCCACGCCCAGCCGGGGCGCCAGCGCCGAAAGCACCCGGGCCATCAAGATGGTCGCGGGCGAAACGCTATCGCCGGCTGTGAGCAGGGGCGCAGAAAAGATGGCCCCGGCCAAGCCGCCCTGATGATCTGGTAGGTAATCCGCTGCGATCAGGCCGCCCATGCTGTGCCCCAGCATGAACAGGGGCTTGCCCGGCTGCCAGCCCGCCACCATTTCGACATAAAGTCGCAGCGTGTCGGTATAGTCATCAAAACGCTCGATGCCCTCGCGCCGGCCCTCCGATCGGCCGTGGCCGATGTGGTCCAGCCCGTAGAGGGCATAGCCCAGCGGGACCAGGTGGTTGGCCAGGTTGCCATAGCGCCCGCAATGCTCGCCCAGGCCATGGACGATGATGAGCGTCGCGCGCACGGCTCCTTCGGGCAGCCACCCCTGGTAGTGGATGCGGGCATTGCGCACGCCGTGAAACGCACCCTGGATATGCTGCATCGGTTCTCCTTTCGGGCCGGGCGCGCTCGTGTCTGCGCACGGCTGCGTCTACTATAGGGCATCCCATGCTGTTTGGGCAAGCCCCATATGCCATGCTGGCGAATCGTAACAGTTCAGACTTGGGGGGGGCAAGCGGCCAACATGTTGTGGACGGCGGCGGCGAACCTTGGAGGGCGGGCGTCTCGCCAGCCACGCTGCGTACGCATGTATGCGTACGCAGCGTACTTCCAGGCCGTCCGGGACTCATCGCGCGACGCTTTACCATAACCACGACTCTGAAAAGACCCTGGGAGTTACCGTGCTCATCTTGACAAGACGGGGCGTCTGGGCTACCGTAGCCATCCGAGCGAGCAGGCGGCGAAAGGAGTTCCTCGTGATTCGAGCAGAAGGGTTGACCAAGTGGTTCAACGGCAACCTGGCCGTAGATGATCTGACCCTGGACGTGCGCCGGGGCGAAGTGTTTGGTTTTTTGGGGCCCAACGGCGCCGGCAAGACCACCACCGTGCGCATGCTCACCGGACTGATCGCCCCCACGGCGGGCGCGGCCTGGATCAACGGGCACCAGCTTGGCGTGGATGACCAGGCGGTGCGCGCCTCTGTGGGGCTGCTCACCGAGGCCCCCGGCCTTTACCCGCGACTTACCGCCGTCGAGAACCTGGGCGTCTATGCCGGGCTGTACGGCGTTGACGATGTCGCGGGCCGCGTGCAAAAGTACCTGACCCTGCTCGATCTGTGGGGGCGCAGGGATGAGCCGGTGGGCGGGTTCTCCAAAGGGATGCAGCAAAAGCTGGCCATCGCCCGCGCCCTGCTGCACGAGCCCCCGGTGCTCTTTTTGGACGAGCCCACCTCTGCCCTGGACCCCGAGGCGGCTCGTGTGGTGCGCGATTTCGTCGAGACGCTGCGCGGCGAGGGGCGCACCATCTTTATCTGCACGCACAACCTGGATGAGGCCGACCGCCTGTGTGACCGGGTTGCGGTGATCCGCCAACGGCTGATCCGGGTGGATACGCCTGCCAACCTGCGCCGGAGCCTGTATGGCCGCTCGGTGCGGGTGCGGCTCCGCGAGGTAACGCCCGGCCTGCAAAGGGCCATCGAGGCGCTGCCTTTTGTGCGCGGCGTCACGCCACTGGATGGGGGGCTGCGCGTCGCCCTGGACGAGCCCGAGGAGCACAACCCCGAGCTGGTGCGTGCGTTGTTGGCGCAAGGCGCGGCGATCCAGTATCTGGAGGAAGAAGAGCACTCGTTGGAGCAAGTCTACTTTGACCTGATGCACGAGGCGCAGGAGGCAGCAGGATGAACGGACGGCGCGTGGCGGTGATCGTGCGCAAAGAGTGGCTGGATATGCGCAAGAACAAGATGGTGTTGGTCATGCTCTTTTTGCTCCCCGTGATCATGGTGGGCATGATTCTCGGCACCACATGGATGATGGTGCGCATGCCGGAGCAGGTGCAGGAGCCGATCATCCCCGATGGCACGCCGGGGCTGCCTCCGGCGCTGGCCGCCATGAACTCCCTGGATCGCTCCCTGGCCGTGCTCAACGACCAGTACATGTTCTATCTGCTGCTGATCCCCATGGCGCTGCCGGTGTACATTGCCGCCTATAGCATCATCGGCGAAAAAGAGACCCGTAGCCTGGAGCCGGTCTTGGCGACGCCCATCAGCACCGCCGAGCTCCTGGTCGGCAAGATCGCCGCCGCGGTGACGCCCGCCGTGATCGGCGCCTGGGGCAGCTTTGCCTTGACGGCTCTGGGCACCTACTTGCTGGCCAGCCCGGCCGTGTTCGCCTATCTCGTGCGGCCCCTATGGACCCTGGGGATGCTGGTGCACAGCCCCCTGTTCGCCGTCATGTCGGCCAGCGGCGGCGTGATCGCCTCGTCGCGGCTGAACGATCCCCGAGCCGCCCAACAGGTCACGGCCCTGTTCATCGTGCCGTTGATCGGCATAAGCCTGGCCGTGTTGATGGGCAAGGTGTATCTGGATACCACATCGCTGCTGTGGGCCACGCCGGTGGTGCTGGCCCTCAACGCGGGCATCATCTGGCTAACGGTGCGCCTGTTCCAGCGCGAGACGATCCTGACGCGCTGGAAGTAGCCAGTCGCTCGAATGCGAACCAACGCAGCCCCAGGGCGCCGCCTCTGGGGCTGTTCGTTTTTGGCCTGCGGGCCGCCTCGTTACAAGTTCCCTCTTTCCCCGTTAGTCTCCCCCGGCTCACCGTAGATATAGGGTAGAGCCCTTTACCCACGCGCCACGCCCCTGACCGAAAGGAGGCGCTATGCCCCCCGAGAGCAACGCCCTGCGCCGCTGGCTTGCCCAACGCCTGGCCGGACCCACCCTGGATGCGCTGGTGGATGAGCGGGTGCACAATGCCCTGCAAGCCCTGGATGACGAATCGTGGCGGCAGATCGCCCCCCAGGGCGACACGCTGCGCCCCTGGCACGCCGTGCGCGGCCTGCTGGAGCGCGCCAACGAGGCGTGCGACAACAACCCCCTGGCCGCGCGCCTGGTGGGCATGACCACCGATTTCGTCATCGGCTCGGGCGCGACGCTATCCGGGCCGCCCTGGGCCCACGCCTTTTGGCAGCACCCCTTCAACCGCCTCTCCCAGCGCGTCTATGCCTGGTGCGACGAGCTCTCGCGCAGCGGCGAGCTCTTTGTCGTGCTCAGCCGCAATCCCGCCGATGGCATGTCCTACGTGCGCGAGGTGCCCGCCCTACAGATTGACGCCATCGAGACCGCCCCCGATGACCGCGAGCTAGAGCTGCGCTACCACCAGCTCACCGGCGAGATCGAGGGGCGCTGGTGGCCCTCGGCGGGCGCCGCCGCCCTTCGACCGCTAGAGCCGGAGCCCGATCAGGTGATGCTGCACTATGCCATCAACCGGCCCCCAGGCGCGGTGCGCGGCCGTTCGGATCTGGCCGCCATCCTGCCCTGGCTGGAGCGCTATGAGACCTGGTTGGAGGATCGGGTGCGCATCAACCGAGGCAAGAGCGCCTTTCTCTGGCATGTGGGCATCGAGGGCGCCCAGCCCGGCCAGCTCGAGGCCAAGCGCCTGCAATACAGCCGCGTGCCCCGCCCCGGCTCGATCATCATCTCGGATGCCAGCGAGCGCTGGCAGGCCGTGACGCCCCAGATCAACGCCGATGACGCCGAGGCCGATGGCCGCGCCCTGCGCTTGATGATCGCCGCCGGAGCGGGCGTGCCGCTGCACTATCTGGGCGAGGGCGAGGGCGCCAACCGCGCCACCGCCCGCGAGATGGCCGCCCCCACCCTGCGCCGCTTTGCCCAGCGCCAGTTCCTGTTTGCCAGCCTGCTGGCCGATCTGATCCGCACGGCTGCCCGCCGCGCGGGCCAGGGTGAGATCCAGGTCGAGATCGCCTTTGAGCCGGTATCCACCGAGGAGCGGCGGGGCGAGTAGAAACGTTCGAACGCTTCATCCATCGCCCGCCCTCGCCAGAAGGAGCGCAATTGTGACCCAAGATACCCCAACAAACACCGACGAGACGCAGCGCATCCGCGTGCGCCTCAGCGCACATGGAAGCCTGGAGCGCGTGCACCTGGACGATGCCGGGCAGGTCGGCGACAGCCTGGAGGTCGTCATCCTCGCCGAGGGGCGCGCCAACGACCTCTATTTTGGGGCGCCCGCCCTGGCCGCCGGTTACGAGCGCTTTAGCGGCGCGCCCGTGTTCGTGGATCACGCCACCCTGCCGGACCTGCACCGCCCCGGCGGGCGCTCGGTGCGCGATCTCGCGGGCCTGATCCTGGAGCCTACCTGGGACGCCGCCGCCCGCTGCATCCGGGGCCGGTTGGCCCTCTCGCGGGGCGCCGCCTGGCTGCGCGAGCTGATCCGCGATTTCGCCCCGTATCCCGAGCTGTTCGGCCTCAGCGCCGATCTGTGGGTGCGCCGCCAGGAGGCCGCCGCGCCGCCCTACCCGGTGCTCGCCATCGAGGACGTCAACTCGGTGGATATCGTCATCCGCCCTGCGGCCGGCGGCCGCTTTGTCACGCCCGGTATGCCACATCATGCAAAGGAAGGCGTCATGCAGAACCAAACATCCCCCCTTGTACCCTGCTCCCCGGGAGATACGCCCCAGGAGCCCCAGCCCCTGCTGCGCGTGCAGACTGCCCGCCACATCGAGCCGCCTGTCGAGCCCGATCCCGATGCAAGCGGCGAACCATTGCAGATCAGCCGCGAGCAAGTGATCGAGCTGGCCCTGGGCCGCAGCGCCCTGCCCGAGGGCCTCAAGTACCTGATCCGCTGCGACCGGAGCCTGGAATCGCTGCCGGAGGTCAACGCCGCCATCGCCCGGGTGAGCGCGGCCTGGGCCGAGGCCACCGCCCAGCGCGCCATCCAGGGCCTGGGCGAGGTCGGCCAGATGCGCACGCCCTTGGACCGGATCACCCTGGCCTTTGAGCGGCTGATGGGCGCTGGCGGCGAGCCGGGCGCCTGGAACCGGGGCGATACCGCCGCCCATCGAGCGGCCCCGCGCCTGAGCGGCATCCGCGAGATGTACGACCTGCTCACCGGCGATTGGGAGCGCTATGGCGTCTACCGCCCCGAGCGGGTGACCCTGGCCAATGCCACCACCACGACCATGATCGAGGTGGTGCGCAACGTGCTCAACAAGGTCATGCTGCAGGCCTACGAGGCGCGGCCCCACTGGTGGGCGCCCATCGTCTATGAGGAGGATTTCACCACCCTCAACGACACCCGCTGGATCACCCTGGGCGGCTTTGATGACCTGGATACCGTGTCCGAGGGCGATCCCTACACCGAGATCGAGTGGGAGGACTATGCCGAGGTGGCGCCCTTTGTCAAAAAGGGCAACTATCTCGGCCTGACGCTAGAGATGATTGACCGCGATGACGTGGGGGCCGTGCGGGCCATCCCGCGCCGCCTAGGCCATGCCGCGTGGCGCACCCTCTCCGGCGCGGTGGCAGAGCTGTTCACGGCCAACGGCGGCGTGGGCCCCGATCTGGCCGATGAGGACCCGCTCTTCGATGCGGCCCACGGCAACCTGGGCTCCAGCGCCCTGGAGGCCACAGCGTGGCACGCCACCGTGGGCGCCATGTTCAAGCAGGCCGAGCTGGGCAGCGGCAAGCGCCTGGGCGTGCGGCCCTCCTTTTGCCTGGTGCCCATCGAGCTGGAAAAGACCGCCGTCTCGCTGTTTACCACGACCCTGGAGCCGGGCCTGGCGGGCAACACCCGCGCCATCCAGCAGGTTAGCCACTCGGTCATCACCGTGCCCGAGTGGACCGACGCCAACGATTGGGCCGCCGTGGCCCACCCGCAAGAGCTGCCCGGCGTGGTCATCGGCTATCGCTTTGCGCGCTCGCCCGAGCTGTTTATCGCCGACCACCCGCTGATGGGCGCCATGTTCACGAACGACGAGCTGCGCATCAAGGTGCGCTTTGTGTATGCCGTGGGCATCGGCGACTATCGCGCGCTGTACAAGCACATCGTGGCGAGCCAGTAGCGCAGCAGCATAAAAGGGGCGGGCGTCTCGCCCGCCCTCCAACACGCAAGAGCAACATCCAAGACCGTGGACGCGACAACACATGGAGCGCGGACGACTCGTCCGCGCAACGCTGCGCAGCAGCGTCCTGGCCGTAGGCCGGTTCAGCCACAAGGCGACGCATATCGTCGCCAACTTGTGCCGTATCGGGCGACAAGGCGGGCGTCTCGCCCGCCCTCCAACCGTGGCAGGGCCAGGGCTCGCCCGCGCTCCATGGCTCCATGTTTCGCACGTCCACCGTCCCACAGCTCCCAGGAGGTTCCCATGTCCACCCTCAGCGAACTCGTCGCCCTGGTCGCCGCCGACCTCCAAGACCCCGACCACCTCACCTGGTCGGCGGAGGACCACACCAACAATATCCGCCGCGCCCTGGCCCAGTACACCACCCTCAACCCGCACCGCGCCAGCGCCCTGCTGGACGCCGTCCTCGGCCAGCGCGAATACGACATTGCCGCGCTGGGCGCCCTGAGCATCATGGACCTCTGGCATCCCTACGACCCCGACGCCCCCGCCCATCCACCGCAGCGCCCTCCCTTCTCTCTGTTGAGTCAGGATACTCTGTATATTGAGGGTGATGCGCTGCCCTCGGGCGGCAAGCTGCGCCTGTTCTACCTGGCGCAGCACACCATCTCCGGGCTGGATGGGGCTGCGGCCACGACCCTGGATGCCGCCGGGGAGGAGCTGATCGTCCTGCTGGCTACCGCCTCCGCGGCCATGCAGCGCTGCCAGGCCGCCATCGGCAAGGTCACCGTCACCGGCTGGACGCCCCAGCAACTGCTGGCCTGGGCCGGTGCGCGTCAGGCTGACGCCGCACGCGCCTGGGATGCCTTGCGCCAACGCCTGGCCCTCTCGGGGGATGCCCGTGTCTCCTGGGACATTCCGGCATAAGGGAGCCTTCCATGAGCGACACCCACATCATCCGGGCCCTGGTCGAGTCCTATGATCCGATGGCCCATACCGCCACTGTGCGCCCTTTGGGGCACCCCACCGCCACCCTACAGGATACGCCCGTCAGCGCCGACGTGCCCGGCGAGCTGGTGTTGCCGGGCGCGCATGTCCTGGTGCTGCTCTTTGGCGATGTGGGCCAGGTGGTGTTGGCCCCCTATGGGGAGCTACCCCTATACCCTCCCTCCGGCGCAGCGGACTATAACACGTTCTACATGCTCACCGCGCCCGAGGGCATGGCCTATGCGCCCCATCCCTACCTGTCGGTGCAACTTACGGTGGCCGTGTATAGCTACTTTTGGGTCCAGTTCGCGGGCGCGTACGTCGCCCAGAATACCCGCTCGTGGAACCTGATCTGCCGCACGTTGATCAACGGCGCGCCCACGGGCGTCACCAGCGTGGTGGACAAGGTGGTTGTGGGCGGCTGGTACCAGGTGGGCATGGCCTTTCGCACCATCGAGAGCTATGCCCCTGGCGGGTACACCTTTCAGATGGGGTTCATGCAGCAACAAGCTGGCGATCAGGTGCGCCCGGCGGGGGTGCATCTCTCGGTGCTGGCGCTGCCCGCCCCGCCGCCCGCCTGATCCCCCAAGTCGCAAGGTCGCAAGACGAGAATTGCGAAACGAACCCATTTTCACGAGCAGAGCTGGCGCGTGCGCCGTACCTGCTCGGAGGAGGCCCCATGCAGCCCATCACCCCCACCTTGCTACACGCGGCCTGCTCTTGGCAGGCTGAACCCATCGTGCAGGCCATCATCGAGGACCGGCGCATCCGCTGGCGCGCGCTGCACGATTGGCCCGCCGGCCCTGACGCGGGGCCCGTGGCCCAATACAACAACGGCTCTATCACCCTGCGCATGGTCGCAGATGAGGCAGGGCGCATCTGGATGGCCCGGGTGTGGGACCATGGCGATCCCGACGCGTGGGAAAGCTGGACCCTGGTAGCCGGCGACGCCCACAGCGCCTGCGACCTGGCCGTGGCCTGGATCGCGCCCTATACCTGGCTGTTGGTCTACGAGGGCGCCGTCGGCCACCAGGTGTTGGCGCGCATCTCGACGGACAACGGCCTCACGTGGCCGGCCCCCGCGACGCTGCATGTCGCCGCCCAGGCGCCCTGGCTGGCCGCCTGGGGCGCCTGGGCCTTTGTGCTGGAGGATCAGCTCCACGCCTACCGCTGGACCGGCGCCGCGTGGAGCGGCCCTCACACCCTGGGAGACATGGCCACCCCCGACCCTGGCGGCGTGGCCGCCTACCATGACCCAGACGCGCAACTGGCCCACATCCTGTATAGCAGCGGCGGCCAGTTGCACAAGGTAGAGTTGCACACCGGCGGCGCGTCGCCCGCCTACACCACGCCCCGCATCCTGGCCCCCGGCGGCGACCAGGCGGGCGCTGCGCCGGCCCGCATCGTGCTGCCCAGCCTCGCCTGGGTGGCGGATCTCGGCCTGGTGGCCACCTGGGTCGAGCGCCACACAGGGGCGCTGTCGGGCTGGGGGCTGCCCGTCAGCGCCGTGGCCCGCGACGATGCCGCCCAGCACTTTGGCCAGCTCTGTCCCCTGGCCGAGCCCCAGGTCTCCTCGCAGCGCTGGTCGCTGGCCTATGGCAGCCAGGCCAAGGTGCTCTATGCGGGCAATCGCCGCCGCATCGTCAGCGCGCCGGTGTTCGACGTGGATATCCGCGGTTGGATGCGCCTGGGCCCCGCCGATGCCCTGTCCTATCGGCGTGTGGCCGAGGGCCACGAGCCTGGCGCCCTGACCGTCGAGCTGCTCGATCCGGCCCTGGCCTACCGCAACCCTGGCGACACAGCCTCGGCGGCCCGCGCCATCAAGCCGCTGTCGGCGGTGCGGATGCGACGCGGCTATCGCACGGCGGCGGGCATCGAGACCGTGGATACGCCCAACTACTATATCACCTCGGCGACCCTGAGCGAGGGCCAGGGGGCGGGCCACCTGTGTATCCGGGCGACGGACGTTTACGGCCTGTTGGCCCTCTGGCGACCTGTCGAGTCTATCCAATGGTACGGGCGTTCTGTCGCGTGGCTGCTGGAGGAGGTCTGTGGGCGGGTGGGGCTGCGAGTGGCCATCGAGGGGGCGCCCGGGCTGCAAGATACCTTGCCCCATTTCAGTCTGCACCCGCACCAGAGCGCGCTGACGGCGGTGCAAGCCTTGCTGCGCCTGGGCCGGGCCGTGGCGCGGCCTGCCGCCGATGACACGCTGCGTGTGCTCGCCTATCCGCCTTCGCAACAGGTGGCGCCACAGATCGGGGCGGCGGGCGAGGTGCGCGAGGCGACCTATGGCTGCGCCCGCTACCCGTATACCCATGCGCGCATCGCCTCCGAGGCGCATGACGCCTACGCCGAGGCCGAGTGTGTGGCGGCCTCGCAGGCGATGGGCCAGCGCTTTTCCTACGTGCTGGAGGACAATCGGGTGGCGAGCGAGGCGATGGCAGCCGGGATCGCGACACATATCCTGGGCCTGGCCGCGCTCTATGGCAGAGCGGACCAGGCGACGATCCCCCTGCGGCCTGATTTGGAGATCTGGGATGCGGTAACGCTCCTGGCCGACGAGGCAGCCATCCCTGCAAGCGCCGGCGCGCGGGTGGTCGCGCGGCTCGTCGAGGAGGCCGCGCCTGTGCGCAACCGCCATGTCACCCAGCTTACGCTGGGCGCAACGCCGCCGGACTAGTCATCCAGGTGTTTGATGCGGGCGTACGAAAAGTTGTCCTCGTCGTACCGGGCGTAAGCCGTATAGCCCAGATCCAGCTCGTCGTCGTCCTCATCATCGAGGTCGTCGTCTTCGGGCTCGTCGTCGTCTTCGTGCCAGACCTCGAACCCGTCGCCATAGTCGTCGTCGCCATCGTCGTCATCGAGCCCGGTCTCGTCCCCCTCCCAGGGCCAATCCAGCTCGATGGGGTGCAGGCCGACCACCTCCAGACGCACGCCGCAGGTGCGGCAACGCACGATATCGCCGATATCCGGCGTTTCGGGCATATAGATCTCTTCGTCACACTGGGGACAGGTTGCATACGGCATAGGATCTTTCCTCACGCATAGAGCTTGCGAGATAACGCGCTCACAACCAGTATAAGGGAGAGGGCGCGTGGATAGCAAGTACTTGGAGACAGATTTTACGTCATGTATACGATCGCCGAGCCTGGATCAGCGCTTGCGCCGGCTCAGCCCTCGTTCTCCTCTTGGGACAAAGCGGTCTCCACCAGCCCAAGGCGCTCGGCCACGCCTGGCGCGTGGGCGTACCACTCGGCGTCGCGCGGCGCCAAGGCATAAGGCGGCTCGGAGCGTTTGCGCGGGTGCATCAGGGCAAAGCGCTCCAGCCGTTGCGCCAGCTCGGCGGCCAGGGCCTCGGCGGTGGCCTCGTCGCGATAGTCGGGATGAATCACCGCGTAGCAATCCACCAGTGGCTGATCGTTTTCCATCCGCACCGGCCCCAGCGCTCCCAGGGCCACGAGCTCGTCATCGTCGCCCAGGGCGATCACCGTCTCGCGCCAATCCCTTTCCAGGTCGGGCAGCAAGCGCGCCTCCAGCGCCTGGCGCTCCAACGGCAGGTCGGCCAGCGCGCTATCCGCCAGTGCGACGCGCAGCAGATGCAACACGGCGCCCAAATCGCTGGGCATGCATGGGCGGATCTCCAGGTCCAGGTCGCTGTCATCTTGTTCCACAAGGTGCTGCACCCAGGCGTACTTGCGGCGCAGTGTCGTGGGATAAAAGCTATTTAACACATCATAGTCCACGGCCTGGCCCCAACGGTGGTAGACGCGCGGGTCAATATACGCGCGCAGGCTGGTGTTGGGGTTCCAGCGGCGCTTGCGCTGGGCGATGGCGAGCTGGGCGCGGACCTTGCCCAGGGCATCCTCGGCGCGAGACAGCCGCTCCCTGGCGGCCTCGATGCGCCGCCGGGCCGCAGCCAGACGCTTGGCATAGCGCCGCCGCGCGGCCTTTTTGCGCTCCTCTGTGGCAGCATCCTCCTGGGCCTGCTGGGCCTCTTGCTGAAGGGCCTCACGCTGCGCGCGCAGCTCGGCCACCTGCTGGCGATAGCGCTCCACGCGCTCCTGGGCGCTGGCGATGCGCTGCTCATAGCGCTCGCGCGCGCTGGCCCAATTGCTCCGATCCTGCTTGGTGTGGTTGCACAGCTCTGCCGCTTCCAGGTTGGCGATGCTGGCCGCCTTCCACTTGCGATACTCGGGGTGCTCGCGCTTGACGCCCGAGGCGTCCAGGCTGCGCTCCACCGCCTTGGTGGCGTGGTAGGTGCGGAACATCTTGGCCGATAGCCGGGGGATGATCCCGGAGAGAAAGGCGTTCACATCCCGGCTGGCGATATCGGGAAAGAGCTGGGGCAGGGCCTGGCGCCCATTGCCGTCGTTGTCCACCGATCCACCGGAGGGACGCGCCTCGCGTATCAGCTCGGCCAGGTTGTCATAGACCACCTGGGGCGGCTGGATCGTCTTGTGCCACTCCACCGAGTCCTTGCCCAAAAAGCGGAACTCGACCCTGCCATCTTCGTGCAGCGTGACATGCTCGGGGCGCAACGTGGTGGCGCCCACCGTATCGGCCTCGTCGGCCTCTTTTTCGTCGCCCACGCGCAGGCAGAGGGTATCTATCAGGTAGCAGGCAGTGGCCACCATGCGGGCGCGGGGGTTCTCGGCCACCAAGCCGCGCTGGATCGCCTGGCGCACATCGTCCAGGCGGCCATCCAGCCGCAGCGCCTGGTCGAACTTGAGCGCTTCGCGGCGCTGCTTGACGGGCGCGGTATCGCTCAGCCAGATATACTTGAGCTTGCCGCTGAGCTTGTCTTTCCAGCGGGCCACCCAGAGCGATTCGGGCTGCCAGATCACCTCCGCCCAGTCGCCCTCCATCTCTTCCGGGTGTGGGCCATAGTTCAGGGTGATATCCTGCCGGCCGGCGCCCTCTTTCCAGCGCCCCCGCAACGGGTGTTGGCCGCGCCCCATAAAGATGCCGCTCGGCTCCACCATATAGGTGCCCAGCTCCACCCGCTGCCCGTTGACGATGGCATAGCCATAGCGGGCCTTGAGTTCCTCGCGCACCTGTCTGCGCGCCGCCGCCTGCGCCTTGCGCTCCTCTGGCGTCAGGGCCTCTTTTTGGCGGCGCTCCTCGTCCACCAGCGCGTAATAGGCGTCGAAATCCACCTCTTCCAGGTGCAAGGGCGGCTCGATGCCCAGCGCCTCGGAGAAATCCAGCATGAAATTGGCGACAAACACCTCATCCTGGACGTAGGCGGTGTCCTTTTTCCTGGCCCAGGCCAGGGCCATCTCTTCCTGCTTGGGCGTCAGCGCCATCCGCCGGCCACGGGCGACGATATAGAGTCCCGGCGGCTCGGGTGGATCGGGCACAATCACGCCGTTATGTACAAGCTGCTCTAGCAAGGGTATCCTGTTCTCCTGGTTCGATCTGCCGTTTTCACACGGCCTATTGTTTAGCATACCATGAGCCCGCCGTCTGACAAAAAACCGCTGGCGGGAGAGAGGTCTTCGGTAATCATCCAGATTAGGGGGATGCGTTCTTGACTATCCAGGCCGGTGATGCCTATCTCCTGCGATCGGCGGGCACACAGACTCGGCAATGGAGGGCGGGCGTCTCGCCCGCCCACGATGCGCAGCTTCGTCCGAAGCGCAGCACCGTCCGATGCGCAGCAGCGCCAAACTCCTTGGCCCGCCAACAGCGTCTTGATACTTTCTTAACAACCCGTGGCTACACTGAGGGCGACGGCGGGCGGGACGTGCGCAGCCCGCCCAAAGGAGGCATTGAGTGAACCGGATTCGGTCTGCCGGCGGGGTGGAACAGCAGGGGCCGTTCGCCCTCTCTCCCTACCCCCACGATACCGCCCTGGCCCAAGGCTTGCGCCAGTTCACTGCCGTGGGCCTGGCAGAGATCGAGACGCTGGCCCTGCTCAAACGCAGGGATACCAAGTATGTACTGCCTGCCTGGAGGCTTGTCGCGCTGTTGGAGGCGCTGTATGAGGACTATGCCCTGCTGGAAATCGAGGGCGTGCGCTGCCACCCCTATCAGACGTTGTACCTGGATACCCCCGACCTGGCTCTGTTTCGAATGCACCATAACGGCCGCCGCAAGCGCTACAAGGTGCGCTGCCGCAGCTATCTGGCTACCGACCGGTCATTCCTGGAGATCAAGCTGCACACCCGCAAACGCACCACCTGCAAGGTGCGCCGGGAGTTGGTGCGCCCTCTCACCCGGCTGACCCCCCAGGCCCGCGCCTTTGTGGCCCGCCAGCTCGCGGGCCAGTTCGGAGAGTTGCCCGAGTTGATCCCTACCCTGGGCAACGACTTTCGCCGCATCACCCTCGCCAGCGAGCGCCATCAGGAACGTCTGACCCTCGACCTGGGCCTGCGCCTCTGGAGTGAGCGGGGCGCTGTCGGCCTAAGCGGCGTGGTGATCGCCGAAATCAAGCAGGCGCGCCCCTGCCGCGATGCGCCCTTTGTGAGGCAGATGCGCGCCTGGGGGCAGCGGCCCACCAGCCTGAGCAAGTACTGTCTGGGCATCTCGCTGCTTTGGCCTCAAGAGCGACATAACCTTTTCAGCCGCCAATTGCGGCTGGTGCAGCAGTGCAACAAAGGAGAACTCGATGTGGAATGGATTCGCTAGTTTTGCAGCCGGGGCCCTGTTCAACCTGGCGGTAGCCACGCTGATCGTGCGCCTGATCTACTACCCCGCCACCCAGGAAAAGAACTATGTCTTTACGTTCATTGCCTTCAACACCATCCTGTACTTTGTCATGGGCTTGCTGTCCGGCGCCCAGCTTGGCGTAGGCGTGGGGTTTGGGCTCTTTGCCATCTTTTCCGTCCTGCGCTACCGCACCGACCCGATCCCCATCCGCGAGATGACCTATCTCTTTGTGATCATCGCCCTGCCGGTGATCAACGCCCTGATGGTCTCGGCGGAGGATCTGCCGCACCTGCTGCTGGCGAACGCCTTGATGATCGCCATCCTGTACGCCCTGGAAAAAGGCTGGGGCTTTTGCTTTCAGGAGAGCAAAGAGATCACCTACGAGAGGATCGGCCTGATCACCCCGGAGAAACGCGAGCTCTTGCTGGCCGATCTGCGCGCCCGTACCGGCCTGCCCGTGCACACCGTGGATGTCACCTCCATTGATCTGGTGAACGACACCGCCGTGCTCAGGGTCTATTACCGTGAGCCCCGCAGCCCTGCCCAGGCCCCCTGGGAGCGGGAGCAGCCCGAGGGCTCCGGCTGGCGCGCCGAGCCCTAGCACATGCAGGGCGAACCCATGACCCATGCGCTCCGCCGTGCGTATGGGCTCCGATGCTGGCGCAGGCGCAAACACAGGCGCGCCCTCTCATAGAGAGGGCGCGCCTGTGATCAACAGTCTGGGCTGCTTATCCCACCGGGCGGATGCGCGCCGCCATGTAGGGCTTGCCCGGCAGCGGGATCTCGGCGGCGTTGAGGAACGTCTCGGGCAGCGTCTTGCACGTCATCTCCCAGGTGTCAATCCAATCCACCCGGTAGGGCGTATCTTTGGGCAGGCCAAAGCCCCAGGCCGCCGGCTGGTGCGGCCCAAAGTAGAGCAGCCGGAAATCGCCGCAAGCGCCGCCCGCCACGCGACTCCAGACCCACTCCTTTTCCAGCGGGGTCAGGCCGCCGGGCAGCGTCTCTAGCACCTCGCGCAGGAACGCCAGGCGCAGCCAGCTCTCGCCCCGCAGATCGCCCCCCTTGGACCACCACAGCTCCTCTTCCGGGTTGAGGTAGGTCTCGCCGTGGCCCGCATAGCAGCCGTTGGCCGCCATCACCCAAAAGCGGTGCACCAGCTCTTGGGCCGAGATATTGCCCCAGGGCATGGGGACATTGCCCTCGTACTCGCACTCGTCATTGATCACCGGCTTGCCATAGGCGCGCCGCCACGCCTTGCACTCGTGCACAAAGGGGTTCTGAATGCACACATGGGTCACCCAGGGCTTGGTGTGGTCATAGTTGGCGTTCAGATCCCCGTTGTGGATCGAGCGCAGGTGGCCATAGGGGTCGCGCAGCGCCAGCTCCTGGAAAAAGGCATCCCAATGGCCCATCGTCTTCCAACCCAGGGTGAAATCGTACTCGTTGGCCAGCGACCACCACACGTTGCGATAGGCGGCCAGCCGCGCCACGATATAGCGCAGATAGTGCAGGTCGTCGGCGTGATCCATGCGCACATAGCCCCAGCGGTCGTAGGGGTGCCAGAGGATCAGGTCCACCTCGATGCCCAGCTCCCCCAATTGGCCGATGCGCTGCTCCAGATGCCGGAAAAAGGCCACGTTGGGCTGCGTATAGTCGTTCTCGCCCTCTTGGCTGCGCGCAAAGGGGTAAAGGGGCGGCTCGTTATGGTTGTAGATATAGTGCTTGGGGAACACCGTCATGCGCAGCTTGTTAAAGGGCGCGCCGCGCAGGCTCTCCAGCGTGCGCTCCTGTAGCTCCATAGGCTGGTGTAGCCACGCGTAGCAGGTGGTGCCCACCGGGTAATACGGCGTGCCGTCGGCAAAGGCGAAATGGTAGGTATCATGCACGCGCACGGGCCCGTGCACGCCGGGCTTTGCCGGGCCGCAGGTAAAGGTGTGGCGCTGCCCATCCAGCGCCGGCGCCGTGCTCTCTGCCACCACCTCCCACGGCCCCTCGGCATCGGGCATAAAGCGCACGCGATAGACCCCATCGCCATCGTAAAAGCCAGCCACCATCACCTGGCGGTCGCCCTGGGTGCAGCGCGCCCGCAGCCACACATCGCGGAACGGGTTGCCCTCGCGCGGGCCTTCCAGTGTCAGCTCCATGATGTCGTACTTGTGCACGGTTTCGCCGTTGGTCATATCATCTCCCCCTGTTGCTGGTGACCGGGCCATTCGCTCCTAAGCCAGCATCTCTAGCGCCAGCCGCGCATAGACCCGCGCGGCGGCGTACACATCCGCCAAGCGCACCTGATCGTCCACCGTGTGGGCATAGCGCTCCTCGCCGGGGCCAAAGCCGATGGTGGGGATGCCCGCCACCCCTGCCGTATAGACTCCGTCGGTGGAAAACTCCCAGCGGCCCAGGCGCGGCGCATAACCCAGCACCGTCTCGATGGTCTCGGCGGCCCGCCGCAAGAGCGGCTCGTCATCGGGCGTGATCCAATAAGGGAACACCTCGCGGGCCTCGGCCTCATAGCCGGTATAGCTCACACTGCGATAGATAGGGGCCTCCACCTCAGCCTGGATCGCCTCGCGGGTCAGGATGCGCCGCACCTCGGTCAACGCCTTGGCCTCCGTTTCGCCGATGGTCAGCCGCCGGTCAATGTGCACCAGGCAGTGATCGGGCACCACATTGTGGCTTCCGGCGCGGCTCTGGATCTCGGTGGCGGCCACGGTGCCCCGTCCCAGAAACGAGTCGCTCTGCAACTGGGGGGCCAGCAGTTGCAGCCCAAACACAAAGCGCGCCGCCTCATAGATGGCGTTGACGCCGCGCTCCGGCGCTGAGGCATGGCAACTCTGTCCCCGGACGATCACCTGCATCTCTATCCGGCCCCGCTGGCCCCGGGCGATCTGCAGGTTGGTCGCCTCGCCGATCACCACCCAATCGGGCCGCAGCCCGCCGACCTCGACAATGTGCCGCATGGCCAGCCCCTCGCAGGGCTCCTCCTGCACCACGCCCACGACGTACAGGCTGCCCGCCAACTGCTCTCGCAGCGGGACCAGCGCCCCGCCCGCATGGATCATGGCCGCCAGGCCGCCCTTCATATCCGACGCGCCGCGCCCATAGAGCACGCCATCGCGCACCAGCCCCGCATAGGGATCGTGGGGCCAGAAGGTGAGGTCGCCCACGTCCACCGTGTCCATGTGCCCGTTGAGCACCAGGCGCGGCCCCTCGTCCGGACCGATGCGCCCGATGACGTTGCCCATTGCGTCTACATGCACCGCGTCATAGCCCAGAGCGCGCATCTCGGCGGCCACCCGCTCTGCCACGGCGCCCTCCTGGGTGGATGGGCTGGGCGTGCGCACCAGATCGCATGTCAAGGCTTCCAGCGCTTCACGGTTGATGGACGGTTGTGTTGGCGGCATCATGGCTCCACTCTATGGTGCTGGGCGATGTCCGGGAATCACGGCCGGTGGCGGCTAGTAGGCCCCACTGCCAAACAGGACGGTTGGGATCGTCTTGAGAAGGATGCGCAGGTCCATCAAGGGCGACCAGTTCTCGATATAGTAGACATCCAGGAGCACCATCTCGTCAAAGGTGAGGTCGCTGCGCCCGCTCACCTGCCAGAGGCCGGTCAGCCCCGGCAACACCTGCAGGCGCTGGCAGTGCCAGGGCTCGTAGGCCTCGACCTCCGCCGGAATGGGGGGGCGAGGCCCGATGATGCTCATATCGCCCCGGAGCACGTTCCAGAGCTGCGGCAGCTCATCCAGGCTGAGACGTCGCAAAAAGCGCCCCACCCGCGTGCGTCGCGGATCGTCGCGAATCTTGAATATCGGGCCGCTGGCCTCGTTGCGGTTGCGCAGCTCGCTCAGCCGCGCCTCGGCATCGGAAAACATGGTGCGGAACTTGAGGCAGGTGAACTGACGTCGCCCCCGGCCCACGCGCGTCTGGCGAAAGATCACCGGCCCGGGCGAATCCAGTTTGATGGCGAGCGCCAGGATCAGAAAGAGGGGTGAGAGCAGCGCCAACCCCAGCGAGGCCATCACGAGATCGCTGATGCGCTTGAACAGCCGTTGCCAGCCCTGCAGGCTCGGTTGTTGCACGCCCAAGAGCGGGATGCCATCCAGGTTATCCACCACCACCGAGCTGAGGGCGATCTGGAACAGGTCGGGCACGATGCGCACCTGCACCTGGCTGCCCTGACAACTGCGCACGATCTGTAGGATCTTGCGATGGGACATCCAGGGCAGCGTGATAATCACCTGGTCCACGGGCGTTGTGCGGATCACCTCCGGCAGATCGTCGGTGGCCCCCAGCGACGGATAGGGGCCAATGGGGGCGCTGGCGCGCTCGGGGTCATCATCCACAAAGCCGACGATGCGATAGCCCAGCTCGGGGCGCGCCATCACGGCGCGCATCACCGAGCGCCCGATCTCGCCCGCGCCCACGATCAGCACATGCTCGACGCCTTTGCCCCGCCGGTGGCGCGCATTGATCACGGCCCGTTCGACCCAGCGCGCCGCCCCCAGCAGCCCCAGCGCCGCTACGCCGGTATAGCCAAAGATCAACCGCGAATAGAAGGATGGCCCGGTTAGGAACACGATCACGATCACCGTTGCGATGGCCACCAGGGTGCTGCGAAACACAATGTACAGTTCATCCAGCAGGGTACGCCCACGTTCAGCCCGATAGGCGCCTTCGAGCCAGTATACCAGGAGCAGGGTCAGGGTCTGCATGACAATGCTGGGGATATAGACGCGCAGCGGCACCAGATAGGCGGGCTCGACCTCGCGAAACCATTGCAGCCCATAGCGCACCCAATAGGCCAGCAGAAACGCCAGCACGAACAAGAGCAGATCCACGACGGGCTTGAGATAGCGCCACCGGTTCGGGCGCAGCGTGGGGGAGCTATGCTTCGTCATGCAGCACCTGATGATAGAGCTCGGCCGTGGCGCGCGCCGTGGCCAGCCAGCTCAACCCTTGGGCGCGCAGCAGGCCCGCTTCGCGCAGCGCAGCCCTCCGAGCGGGCGCTTCCAGCAGCTCGGCTATGGCCTCCGCCCACAAGTCGGGGTCGTCGGGCGGCAACTGCACCCCGGCCTCCCCCACCACCTCCGGCAGCGACGACTGGTCGGAGACGATCACCGGCGCGCCGCAGGCCATGGCCTCCAGCGGCGGCAGCCCAAAGCCCTCATAGCGCGAAGGATAGACGAACAGCTCGGCGGCGCTGTACCAGAGGGGCAGCTCGTCATCGGGCACGAACCCGGGGAACTGCACCCGCTCCTGCAAGCCCAGGGCCTGCACGCGGGCATCCAGCGTCTCGTAGAACCAGCCCTTGCCCCCGGCGATCACCAGGCGATGCGGCAGATCCGTCCGCTCGCACAGCCGCGCCATCGCTTCCAGCAGCAGGAGAATGTTCTTGCGCGGCTCTAGCGTGGCGATGCATAGGATGAACCGCTCCGGCAGGCCATAGCGCGCCCGCAAGGCTGCCAGCCGCCCCGCATCCTCGACCGGCTGCATCTCGGGGCCGACGCCCGGATAGATCACGTCCACGCGGCTGCGGCTCAGGCCCAGGATCTCTTGCATATCGCGCCGCGTGCTCTGCGAATCGGCGATCAGGCGAGCGGCGCGCTGGGCCGAAAGTCGCGTAAAGCGTTGCAGGTACAGACGGTTGCCCTTGGGGAATAGCTCGGGGTAGCGGAAAAAGCTCAGATCGTGGACGGTGACCACCAGGGGACGCGATGTGGCCAGCGGCCCCACATAGACCGGCGCATGCACCAGGTCCACCTTGTCTCTGCGCAGGGCCCAAGGCTGGGCCGCTTGCTCCCACAGGATGCGCGCAGGAGGGCGCTCGGTGCGCCAGGGCGAAACCCGCATCTGCCAGCCGCGCACACGCAGATCGGGGTCGCCCGTATAGGCGACATACGCCAGCGAATCATCTACCAGGGGCAGGTGCGTCATCAGGCCGTGGATGTACCGGCTCACCCCCGCGTTGCGGTAGGTGAGGGAACGCGACAACAGATGGGCGTTCAGCCCAACTGTGGGTCGCTGGGCGGCCGCGCGTGGCCGTTCGGTGGATTGGATGTCGTTATCCATATCGGCACGATTGTAGCAGCAGACCCGCAATGAGCCAAGTCCTGTCGCGGCGTCAAAGCCATTTCCCCGCCCCACGCCGCCCGCGAGACCCCGACCGTCCTTGCCTGGAGGCCGGGTGTCTCGCCCGCCCTGTTGGGGCGAGGCATGCCTCGCCCCTGCTTCCGAGACCCTGTGGAGCGCAGGCTGCCCCACGCTGCCCGGGAGGCCCCGACCCGTCCGCGTCCGGTGGAGGGCGGGCGTCTCGCCCGCCCTGTTGGGGCGAGGCATGCCTCGCCCCTGCCCTCCGAGACCCTGTAGAGCGCAGGCTGCCCCACGCCGCCCGCGAGACCCCGACCGTCCTTGCCTGGAGGCCGAGCGTCTCGCCCGCCCTGTTGGGGCGAGGCATGCCTCGCCCCTGCGCCGTCCCCTACACCTCGCTTACCGCCACCGGGCGCCCCAGCTCGAGGGAGCGCTGTGCCGCCAGGCCCAGGACGAGCGCAGCGCGCCCGTCGGCGCCATCCGGCGTGGGCGGCGCGCCCGCCTGCATGGCCTCCACAAAGGCGCCCATCTCTCGGCGGTAGCTCTCGGCATAGCGCTCCAGAAAGAAATGCAGCGGCAGATCGCGCCGGATCTGCTCCGCCGTCCGAAAGGTGACCTCGTTGGGATAGAGGTTCTCTGTCGAGAGGGCGCCCCGGCTGCCGAACACCTCGGCGCGCTGGTCATAGCCATAGACCGCCTGGCGGCTGTTGTCTATCGTCGCCAGCACGCCGTTCTCGAAGGTCAGCGCCGTCAGGGCCGTGTCAATATCGCCCGCCGCCCCGATCTCGGGCGAGATGCGCGCCGCGCCCTGGGCATAGACCGAGCGCACCTCGGCGCCCACCAGAAAGCGGGCCATGTCCAGATCGTGGATGGTCATATCCAGGAATAGGCCGCCCGAAGAGCGCACATAGCTGATGGGCGGCGGGGCCGGGTCGCGGCTGACGATGTGCAGCAGGTGAATCTCGCCCACGGCGCCCTGGGCGATGGCCTCCCGCAGCCGCGCATAGGTGGGATCGTAGCGCCGGTTCATGCCCACCTGCAACCGCACCCCGGCGCGGGCCACGGCCCCCAGGGCGGTATCGGTCTGAGCCAGGTCCAGGGCGATGGGCTTTTCCACAAAGAGCTGCTTGCCCGCCGCTGCCCCGGCCTGGATCCACCTTGCGTGGCTATCGGTGGGCGAGCAGATCAGCAGCGCCCCGATCTGCGGGTCCTCCAGCAGCTCGGCGGCCTCCCCCGTGGCCCGTGGGATGCCCAGGCGCGCCGCAACCTGCTCGGCCGCGGCCGGGTTCGCGTCGGCGATGGCCAACACCCGCGCCTGCGGCACATGGTGCATCAGGGCCTCGGCCCGCAACGCCCCCATGCGCCCCGCCCCAATGATCCCGATCCCTAGAGTACCGCCCTGCCGCTCTCCCATGTTCACAACCCCAACCCTCGCATATAGGCCCGGTTGCGCCGGGCGCTCTCGAGCGGCGCGCCCATGCCGGGCAGCACATCCTGTTCCACCACGATCCAGCCCGCATAGCCCGTCGCTCGCAGCGCCTCGCCCACGGCGGCGAAATCCACGCTCCCCTGGCCCAGCTCGCAAAAGACCCCCTGGCGCACCGCCTGCAAGTAATCCCAGCCCTGGGCCGCCGCCTGGGCCGCTATGGCGGGGTGGCAGTCCTTCCAGTGCACATGCCAGATGCGCGCGCCATAGCGGCCCAGCAAGGCCAGCGGGTCGCCGCCGCCGAACGTGGCGTGCCCCGTATCCAGGCAGAGCCCCAGCAGCGCCGGATCGGTCAGCGCCATCAGGCGCTCGATCTCGGCGGGGGTCTCTACATAGCCGCCGCAGTGGTGGTGGAACACAGTGCGCAGGCCGGTCCCGGCGCGCACGGCCCCGGCAATGGTCTCGGCGCCCCGGGCAAAGATGCGCCAATGGGCATCGCTCAGGCCCATTGCGGGGGTCACGCGGCCTGCGTTCTGGGTGCGCTCCGCCACCGTGCCATTGTCGTCGGCCAGCACCACATACGGCTCCGGCCCCTCCGCAGCGCGCAGCAGCCGCGCCACACGCAGGGCGCGCCCAATCCCCTCGGCATGGGCCTCGGGGCGGGCCAGCGCCACGGGCACAAAGGCGCCCACCAGGGCCAGCCCACGGGACGCCAGGGCCGCCCGCAGCGCGTCCGGCTCGGTGGGCATAAAGCCCCAATCGCCCAGCTCCGTGCCCACATAGCCCGCCCCGGCGATCTCGTCCAGCACCTGCTCATAGCCGGGCGCCTCCCCGGCCAGGCCGAACTCGAGCACCCCCCAGGAGGCGGGCGTGTTGGCGACGCGAATGGCGTTCATGCCGTTCCTCACAGGCTGTGGCGCTGGAGGCGCCGCGCCTCTTCGTAGGCGCGGCGGGCGGCCTGTACCTCTGGCTCTGTCGAGACCTCGGCCACTGGCACGTCCCACCAGCTCGCATAGCCGTCCACCCGCTGCTCGCGGTCCGTCTCGACCACGATGCACACGGGGCGCCCCTCGATCCCCTGGGCCGCGACGATGGCGTCGGCCAGCTCGGCGCGGGTGTTGGCGCGGATCACGTGGGCGCCCAGGCTGGCGGCGTTGGCCCCATAGTCAATGGGCAGCACTTTGCCCGCCAGCACCCGGTTCCCGTTACGGTAGCGGTACTCGGTGCCAAAGCCACCGTCACCCACGCTATCCGAGAGGGCCCCGATGCTGGCAAAGCCGTGGTTGTCCAGCAGCACGATGGTGACCTTGATGCGCTCTTGCACCATGGTCGCGATCTCGCTGTTCATCATCAGGTAAGAGCCGTCGCCCACCATGACATAGACCTCGCGCTCCGGGGCGGCCAGCTTGACCCCCAGCCCCCCGGCGATCTCGTAGCCCATGGTCGAGTAGCCGTATTCCAGGTGATAGCCCCGGGGGTCGCGGGTGCGCCAGAGCTTGTGCAGATCGCCGGGCAGGCTGCCCGCCGCGCACAGCACCACGTCCTGGGGCCGCGAGAGGCTGTTGACCACGCCGATCACCTCGCCCTGGCTGATGGGCGGGCCGTGCTCCAGGGAATAGATGCGCTCCACCTCGGCGTCCCAGGCGCGGTTCAGCTCGGCGGCCCGCGCCGCATACTCGGCATCCACCCGATGGCCCGCCAGCAGGGGCAGCAGCTCCTCCAGCGTGGCCCGCGCATCCCCCACCAGGGGCAGCGCCGCCTGCTTGTAGGCGTCGAACTCGGCCACGTTGATATTGATATAGCGCACGTTCGGGTGCTGGAAGGCTGTCTTGGAGGCGGTGGTGAAATCGGTGTAGCGGGTGCCGATGCCAATGACCAAGTCCGCCTCGCGGGCCATCAGGTTGGCCCCCTCTGCGCCGCTGGAGCCCAGGGCGCCCAGGTTGGCCCGGTGGTCGTAGGGCAGCGCCCCCTTGCCCGCCTGGGTCTCGCCCACGGGGATGCCGGTCGCCTCGACGAATTGGCGCAGCAGCGCTGTGGCCTCGGAATAATGCACGCCGCCGCCCGCGATCAGCAACGGTCGCCGGGCCGCCCGGATCCACTCGGCGGCCTTGGCCAGCAGCCCCGCGTCGGGCCGGTTGCGCGGCACCACCCACACCCTTGGCTCGAACAGCGCCGCCGGATAGTCATGGGCCATGGCCTGCACATCCTGGGGCAGCGCCAGGGTCACGGCGCCCGTGTCGGCGGGCGAGGTCAGCACCCGCATCGCCTCGGGCAGCGCCGTGATCAACTGCTCGGGCCGATAGATGCGATCCCAATAGCGCGAGACGGGCCGAAAGCAGTCATTGACGCCGATGTCCTGGGTGTGCTCCGATTCGAGCTGCTGCAAAACCGGCGCCTGGAGCCGCTCGGCAAAGATGTCGCCCGGCAGCAGCAGCACGGGGATGCGGTTCACCGTGGCGGTGGCTGCACCGGTGACCATGTTGGTGGCACCCGGCCCGATGGACGAGGCGCAGGCAAAGGTTTGCAGGCGATTCTTGTGCTTGGCGTAGGCGATGGCCGTGTGCACCATGGCCTGCTCGTTGCGGGTCTGGTAATAGGGGAAGGAACCGGCAAACTGGTGCAGCGCCTGGCCAATGCCCGCCACATTGCCGTGGCCAAAGATGCCCCAGCAACCGGCAAAGAACGGCTGTTGCACGCCGTCCCGCTCTATATGCTGGTTCTGCAAGAATGCGATCACGGCCTGGGCCATGGTGAATCGTCGGGTGGACATGGCGCCCTCCTTGCTATGCGAGCGTGCAGTTTCAGACGGATGGTACTCCGTCTGGGAACCCACGTCAACGGCGCACCCTGTAGGCCGGCCCGCCTCGTTGGGGCGCGGCATGCCGCGCCCCTAGCCCCTCCTGCCTCTGCCTCGGCGCGTCGCCCTTGCCCGCCCGCCCTGTAGGGGCAGCCCCCCGTGGCTGCCCCAGGCGCATGCATACGCAGGCCACCCTGCCCCGCGCCCGCCCCTCTACCTTCCCATCACTTCCCGATAGAACGCCGCCGTCTGGGCGGCGATCTGTTGCTGCGTATAGTGGGCCAACACCCGCGCCCGGCCCGCGCGCCCCAGACGCCGCGCCAGCCCCGCCTCGTCTCGCAGGCGCGCCAGCGCCGCCGCCAGCGCCCCCGCGTCGCCCTCCGGCGTCACCAGCCCCGCCTCGCCGATCACATGGGGGATCTCGCCCGAATCCGAGCCCACCACCGTCGTCTCGCAGGCCATCGCCTCGATCAGGATGCGCCCAAACTGCTCTTTCCAGTTGGGGCGGGTGAGGGAGGGCAGCACCACGGCATCCAGCCCCGCCAGCACGCCCGGCATGGCCGTCGAGGCGATGCGCGCGTGAAATGTAGCCCGTTCCGCCAGCCCCAGGGCCGCCAGGCGCGCCGCCAGCTCGCCCCGCAGCGGGCCGTCGCCATAGAGCTCTAGCCGCCAGTCGCCGCCCAGCAGCGCCAGCGCCTCGGCCAGCACCAGCAGCCCCTTTTCCGGCACCAGGCGGCCCGCATAGCCGATGGTCAAGGGCCGTGGGCGCCCACGGAGGGACGGCTCCACGGTATCCGGCGGCTCCTTGGGCCGGAACAGGCCGGGGTCCACGCCGAACTGGGGGATCACCTGCAACGCCCCGCCATAGCCCTTGGCGCGGAGTACCTGGGCGGCGGCGTGGTTGCCCGCCAGGATGCCATCCGCGCGGCGGTAGACGGCCTGCTCGAACCAGCGAAAGGGCGGCGGATAGGGGCGGTTCAGGTTCTGCCAGGCAAAGCAGATGGCCCGCGCCCCCACGGCCCGGGCCGCCCGCAGCGCCAGATAGGTGGCCAGGTTGTAGGGCTCTTCGTCAATGTGGCACAGATCGGGGCGCAGCCGCCGCAGCAGCCGCCCCAGCGTGGGGTACCAGTGCAGGTGGTAGCTGCCGTTGCACAGCATGGGCGCTGTCAGCAGCTCATAGCCCCGGGTGTGGCTGCGCTCCAGCGCCAGCCGCTGGGCGCCCTCGCGCCAATAGGGCGGCGCGATCACCGTCAGCTCGATGTCCGGCTCGGCGGCCAGGGCCTCAGCCTTGGTCTGATAGGCGCCCACCACCAGGGCTTTGGAGAGCATCACAACGCGCACGGGCGTTTCCCCCTTTCTGCAAAGGAGATTGTACCCGCCGCCGCGCCCCGCGCAAACAGGAACGCCCTTTGACCGGGGCCGTCGCG
>Ga0334883_1000467_pt1 | contig 72713 bp, 56 predicted proteins | sample GraSluR1_MG_6_FD_207230 | JGI IMG/M metagenome (GOLD analysis project Ga0334883, IMG submission 207230) | Sludge microbial communities from methane-producing bioreactor in Wageningen University, Netherlands - Granular Sludge_09_05-R1 | ecosystem: Engineered > Bioreactor > Anaerobic >... | reverse complement strand
TCTCCAGGCTGACTGGGGATCCATGTCGAGGCCTGGCCGGGGCGCTCATCGGCCCGCGACTCGGCGCCGGCATGGCCCTCTGACGCCTCAGGCCAGGGGCTTGTCGGTGGGCGGACAGACGGCCAGGAAATCCCTCTCGAAGCGCTGGACGTAGTCCGGGAACAGCGATTCGACCCGCTGAGAATCGGGGCTGCTCAGGATCAGGCCAGCGTGGTGGGTCTTGTCCAGCCTCCAGACGACCTCGGGGGCGTCGAAACCTGCGAGGTCGGGCTTCTCCTGCCGCGACAGGCAGATCAGGAGCCCCCCATCATCCTGCCGCGCCCCGGGGGGGCGATAGGCCTCGCCTCGAGCCGAGGCCAGCTCGATGCGCGCCCATTCCTGCCAGAGGTTCACCCCCGTGCAGGCCTCGACCAGATCGTCGATGTGGGCCCCACCGACCCGCGCGGCCACTTCCAGGAAGTGGAGTCGGCCGTCCTTGTCGGACCGGATGAACTCGGCGTGGGTCGCTCCGCGCACCAGCCCCATGGCGTCCAGCACGCGCCGGTTGGCCTCCAGGAGCTCGCCTCGAAGCGGGCTTCCGGGCCCGACGGTCCGGGTCCCGAAGACCCCCCCATGATTCCAGACCTCGAACGGAGGCTTCAGATACCCGTGGGGCGCCGCGAAGACCACCTCCCCTTCCCAGACCAGCGAGTCCACGTGGAAGACCGGACCGGTCACAAACTCCTCCAGGAGGAAATGCGATTGCTGGTCAGCCAGGGTCTCGACCAGGTTCCAGAACGCGGGCGCATCCTGGACCCTGCGAATCCCCACGGCCCCGGCCTCGGATCGAGGCTTGAGGACCCAGGGCCCGGGCACCTCCTCCATGAAGCGGTGCAGCCGACCGTGGTGCAGGACGTGCTCGAAGCGCGGGCAACAGATCCCGGCCTGCCGGCACTGCACCCGCATGGCCAGCTTGTCCCGGAAGAAGCGCGCCGTCGTGTCCCCCATGCCGGGCAGGCGCAGGTGCTCGCGCATGGCCGCCGCGAGCTCCACGTCATAGTCGTCCAGGGGAACGATCCGGTCCAGTTCGTGGTTCCTGGCCAGGAAGGAGACCGCCTGGATGGCCTCATCCCGAGAAACCACCTCGGGAAGGAAGAAGATCTCCTCCAGACACTCCCGAGGCCAGGGCAGATCCGCCAGCTCCGGACGGGTCAACAGGAAGACCCGGCACCCCTGATGGCGGCACTCCTCGATGAATCGGGTTCCTTTGAAGTAGCTGGCGACGCAGAGGATGGTGAGTCGGGACATGAAGAGCCTGTCCTTTTCTGGATGCCAGGCGACCCCCAGCGAAGGGCGCGCCCCGGCCTGCCGGAGGCCGGCCCTTCCACGCCAGGCAGGCGGATCCCTCGGGCGTTGCCCGGTCCGGAGACTCAAACAGGCTCCTGGTTCCTGAGGAGCTCCATTCCCAGGACCGTCACGTCATCGTGGGGTTCCTGGTCGGCGACGAACTCGCGAAGGGCCCGCTCGACGTCCGCCACGGCCGCGATGACCCCTTGCCCCCGGGTGCGTTCCAGGCTTGCCAGCAACCTGCTGGTGTCGAATTCCTCGCGACGGTTGAGGGCGCTGCGGGCCTCGGTCAGGCCGTCGGAGTAGAACACGACCAGGTCTCCGGGTGCCAGGTGCAGGACCTCGGAGTCGACCCGGACCTCGGAGAAGACTCCCAGCGCCGAACCCGCCGATCCTTTCAACAGATGAGCCCCCCGGGCATCGACCAGCGCGGGCCAGGGATGTCCACCTCGAGCGTAGCGGAAGACCCTCTCTGCAGGGTCCAGGACGCCATAGATCATGGTGAAGTACTGACCCGACTGGCGCATCACCGGGAAGCGCCGGTTCAGCATCCGCAGGACGGCCGCAGGATCGTCCAGCGAGACCTCCTCGCCAGGCTCGCGCGAAGCGCCGCCGAAGCCACCCCGAGTCCTTCTCAGGGACTCCAGAAGCATCTGGATGCTGACCGAGAGCAAGGCCGCCTGGGTTCCGTGTCCGCTGACATCCAGGACGTAACCGGCCAGTCTCCCCTGCCCCAGGTCCATCAGGTTGAACATGTCCCCGGCCACGTGGCGCGAGGATTGAAAGATCGAGGCGCAACGGATCCCGGAGGTCTGCAGGATGGCCTCGGGCAGGAAGGAGACCTGCACCCGGGTGGCGGCCTCCATGTCCAGACGGACGCGCCGATCGATGGCATCGAGCTCGGCAATCCTCTGGGCGTTCAGCTCGTCCAGGTCCAGGATGCGCCGGGCCACTCGGACCTGGGCCTCGAGCTCCGAGGGATCGACGGGCTTGACCAGGAAGGCATCGGCCCCGGCCTGGATGGCATGGAGGCCCTCGGTCCTGGAGGACCTGACGGTGAGGGCCAGGATGTGCAGGTAGCGGGGACGCTCCAGGTCACGCGCCATCCGGCACAGCTCGCGGCCGTCACACCCGGGCATGCGCCAATCGGTGATCAGCAATCGAATCTCGGGGTGCGCCAGCAGGGCCTGGCGCGCCTGGTCCCCGTCCTCGGCGATGAGGACCCGGTAACCCCAACGCCGCAGGTTCTCCACCACCACAGCCCGGGCCAGGGGTTCGTCTTCGGCCACCAGAACGCAGATCTCCCCTCCGGGGGGCTCTCCGGTGCGCGAGCGGTGTCGGGGAATCCCGGAGGGGCTCACGAGGACGCCATGACCCGGGCCCGATCCCTCAAAGAGGCCGCCCGACGCTCGACGTCAAGCAACCAGGCTTTCAAGCGGTCCTCGGTGAGGCTCGCGAGGAGCGCGGTCAGGTCCCGGTTGGCGAAGCCGACTTCGGTTGCGGGGGGGGGCATGGCGTCTCCAGGTCTCTGAGCTCCCAGGCCGTCCAGGCCTGAGGAGGCGCCCTTCGACGCCCGCGGCCCGGGTGCCTACCCCCGCAGAAGGGGAAGGGATGCCGCGCGCGTGGAAGGGTCGGGGATGAGAGTCCTCCTGGTCGCCGAGCGCTTCCGTCCCCAACCCGGAGGGGTGGCCGTGGCGGCCGAGCGCAACGCCCGGAACCTGGCCCCGGCCCTGGAGCGCCTGGAAGTCCTGCACCTGGTCGATCACCTGCCACCCGGTGCCAGCGAGACCCGCGAGGAGGAGGGCTACGTGGTGCACTGCCTGGGCCGGGCGGCCCGGGAGGAGGACTCGCTGGGGCTGCTGGAGATGGCCGCCCTGGGCCTGGCCCGGCGGATGGGAGCCCAGATCCTGCACGGGTTCTACGCCCGGTCGGCCGGTTTCGTGGCCACCCTCGCGGGCCGGCAGCTCGGGGTTCCCTCGGTGGTCAGCCTGCGGGGCAACGACCTGGACCGGGGCGTCTTCGACCGCACCGGGATGCTGCATTGGACCCTGACTCATGCCGACCGGATCCTGGTGGTCAGCCGGGCCCTGGGCCTCAAGGTCGAAGCCTTTGCCTCCAGGCACGACGCGGTGTTCACCCCCAACGCCGTGGACGGGAACCTCTTCCGACCCGTCGCCGCCGCATCCGACCTGGGCCCCGAGCCGGTGGTCCTCTTCTCGGGCGAGATGCGCTTCAAGAAAGGCCTGCTCCCGTTGTTGGACGCCGCGGTCCGGCTGGCCCCCGACCCCGTGCGCCTGGTCCTGGCCGGAGGGGTGCGTCGCGAGGCCCGTGAGGCCTTTCGGGCCTTCCGGAAGGACCATCCCCGGGCCCGGGTCCTGGAGCTCCCCCAGACGGCAGATCCCCGCAGGCTCGCGGCGCTGTACTGCCGGGCCGAGCTGGTCGTCCTCCCGGCCCTGTGGGAGGGGATGCCCAACGCGCTCCTGGAGGCCATGGCCTGCGCCCGGCCGGTGCTGGCCACCGCCGTGGGCGGCATCCGGGACCTGGTGGTCGACGGGACCACAGGTTGGCTCTTCCCCCCCGAAGAGCTGCACCTGCTGGACCAGCACATCCTGCGCGCCCTGAGCCGCCCGGCCAGTGCGCGGGAGGGTCTGGGGCGCGCGGCCCGCAAACAGGTCCTGGCCCACTTCACGCCTCGGGCGGAGCGCGACCGACTGCTCGATGTCTACCGGAGCGCGATCCGCCCCTGAGGGCGCAGAGAGGTCCTCAGCTCGCCCAGCACCGCCGCCACGGCCGTCTCAAATCTCGGGCGGTCCCAGCACGCCTCTGCCTCGGCCCGGGCATTGCGCCCCAGGGCCTCGACCAGGTCGGGGCGGGCCGCCAGGGTCAACAGGCCCTCGGCCAGGGCCGAGGGCGAGCCCGGGCGAACCAGCCAACCGGTCCTCCCGTGCTCGAGGATCTCCTCGACGGGGGGGACCCGAGTGGCCAGGACGGCCCGACCCGCCGCCAGATACTCCAGGATCTTGATCGGACAGCACCCCTGCAGCGAATTGCGGGGATCGTCGGGCAGCGGGGCCAGGCAGACCTGGGACTGAGCCAGGAAGTCGGGGATCTGCTCGGGGGCCAGCGGCCCTTCCACCTCCAGCATCCCGCGGACTCCCAGGGTGCGAACCAGGCTGCGCAGGTCGCGGAGCCACGCGCCCTTGCGCGTGCCCACCACCCGCAGCCGGACCTCCAGGCGCCCTTTGAGGTGGGCCAGGGCCTCCACCAGGGTTCCCAGCCCCTGCCAGGGAGCCAGGGTGCCCAGATAGGCCAGGCGCAGCGGAAGCGCGGAGGCGGGCGGAGCCGGGGCCGGGAAGCGCTCGAGCCGGACCGCGTTGGGCACGACGCGGATCCGCTCGGGGGGCACCCCTCGCCTTTGCAGGAAGAGGCGCCCCGTCCGGGAGGGGGTGATGAGCAGACCCGATCCGTGCAGCAGCATGTTCTCCTCAGCCACCACACGCTCCAGGGTCCCCTCCCTGGTACGCAGGCCGGGATGATGGGCCGGCAGCTCGACCGACGGAAATCCGTGCGCTTCGTAGACCGCCGGGATCCCCCGACGCCAGGCTTCCCGGACGGCCGGCACGCCTTCCCAGGGGCTGCGGAACCAGACCAGGTCCGGCGGTTCCCGGGTCAGGAGCTCCTGCGCGGCCTCGCGGAAGGCCAGGGCTCGCTGCAGGAAGCCCTCCTGGGGCAAGGCGACGGTCCGGTGGTCCAGACCGTCCAGGACGCGACCCGCCGGTCCGGCGGGAGTCAGGACCCTCACCCGGGCGCCGGCCAGGGCCAGGGCACGCACGGTGGCCTCGATCCTCTGGGCTGCCCCCTTGGGGTGGGGCACGGGGTCCGGAGCCATGAACAGGACGTGCATCGAGAGCGGGAGCTTCGAGCGCCGAGCGGGAATACCTGGAGGCCATGTACCACGTCCGGGAGGTCGCCGACGAACCCGCCGAGCTCTTGCAGGCTTTGCGAACCGGAGTCCCCCGGCAACTGCGCTGCGCGAAGATCAAGCTGACCTCCCGCTGCAACCTGCGTTGTCGGATGTGCCGATACTGGCGAACCCGGGACGAGGCCTCGCTGAGCACGGGGCAGTGGCGCGGGATCCTGGACCAGCTCCGCGACCTGGGCTGCCTGAAGGTCCACTTCTCGGGCGGTGAGGTCTTCCTGAGAGCGGACTTCCTGGACCTGGTCGAGCACGCCTCGGGCCTGGGAATGAAGGTCACCCTGACCACCAACGCCACCCTGCTGACCCCCGAGCGCATCCGGCGCCTGGTGCGGGCCCGTCCCAGCGGCGTCTCCAGCAGCCTGGACGGGCCTCGCGCCCGGATCCACGACGCCGTGCGCGGAATCCCGGGCAGCTTCCGTCGGACCGTCCGAGCCCTGCGCCGCCTGATCGAGGAGACCCGACGCCGCGGACAGGGCCCGCGGGTCCGACTGAACTTCGTGCTGATGCAGCAGAACTACCGCCACCTGCCCGAGATGCTGGAGCTGGCGGCGGAGCTGGGCGTCACCGAGGTGAACCCGATGCCGGTGGACGAGAAGGGAGAGCGACGCAACCGCCTGTCGCGCGCGCAGATCCGTCGCTACAACCGGGAAGTCGCCCCCCGGGTGCTGGCGCTGCGACAGCGCCACGGGTTCTCGACGGCCCCGGAGCGGGTCTACCCCTTCGGCGTCACCGAGGAGGAGATCCGCGGGTCGGCCCGAGGGCTGTACGCCCGCGGAGCCTATTCCGACAAGCCATGTCTGGCGCCCTGGATGCACCTGTTCCTGGCCTGGGATGGCGAGGCCTACCTGTGCTGCATGACCAATCAGCGCATGGCCTCCCTGGGGAATGCGGCCCGCGAATCCCTGGAGGACATCTTCCTGGGCCCGAAGATGCAGGCGATCCGTCGGGAATTCCTGGCGGGAAGTCCCCACCCGGCCTGTGCCCGATGCGACATGTTCCTGGTCGAGAACCGACTGCTGCACCAGGCGCTGGAATCCTTTGATCGCGAATTCTCACAAGGAACGAGGCCTTCCGGCCAAACGTCAACACCGCAGCAATAGTGTCCGCCCTCCGATCCCCTATCCTGGATTCGTCAAATGCGGGGCGGCGCCGCCGCGGCGCCGGGCACACAAGGAGAGAGAGCATGACCAGGAACGTCGGCGGTCCAGGACCACAATCCCTTCCCGAGAATCACGCCAAGATGCCGGTCGGAAAGGGCCGCGAAGCCTGGATCCCGCGGGACGCGGAGCAGGTGCGGAGGTTGGACCCGGACTCCACCGCCGTGGACGGCCGCTCGATCGACGCCGGAGCCAGCGCCGCCAAGAACCTCCAGGCCCTGGGCTGGACCCTGAGAACAGCCATCCTGCCCGACAAGACGGCCATGGCATTGAAGAAGGCGTCCCAGGCCCGCCGGGGGGTTGCCGTTCCGGTGCACGGGGTCCTGGCCGGACTGGCCGCCGACGTCTTCGACCTGGTCAAGGCCCCCTTCGCCGCCGCCAAGGATGGACTGGAGGCGGCTGCCTGGGGCGCCGTGGCCGGGGTGAAGGCCTTGACGGGGCCCCGACAGATCTCCTCGCCGCAACCGGCTCTCCCGGTCGATCCTCCAGGGTTCCGCGAGGTCCATCTGCGCACTCCGACCCAGGCCCGCTCGGGGTATTTCCACTACGCCTTGAAGGACGGCAGGATCTGGACCCGCTGGGACCCGATCCTGCCCCAGGAGCCCGTCGCCATCCGCTGTGGAGAGCCCATGACCGAGGAGGGGGTGCGATCCGTCCTGAAGGACGCCTCCGGCCCCTACTCCTTCGAGTACGAGTCCGAGCGGAACCAGTTCGTGGCCACCCCGTTGCCGGACGCCGCCGAGCGCGGCTTCAAGATGGTGGAGGGGCGCCTGGTTCCCGCCCCGGCGGAAGAAGCGGGCGAATGGCACCTGCACGACACTCTGGGGGGTCCCGTGCTGCCCCCCGGCGAGCACGCCGTCGAGATGCAGGTGGCAGGCGACTTCATCGAGATCCGCACCAACACCAACAAGATGTACTCCTATGACCCGACCAAGCCCGCCCCCGTCGTCTGGAAGGTCGAGGCGGGATGCCCCTTCGGAGGCGACATCCACCTGCCCGAGGGAATTCGCGACTGGACCTTCGGCGAGGCGGTGGCGGTCAAGCCCATGCGCAACTGCCTGAAGTCCATGAACCCCTTCACGGACATCGTCGGCTACTTCGAAGACTCGCAAGGCAACAAAGGCGACTTCGGCTTCACGGCCACGACCGGGGTGCTGACGGGAGACGGTCGCGAGATCCGTTATCGGGACACCGGGCTTCCCGCCGACTTCGCCCGGGGCTTCCTCACACCCCATCACGGCCGCTTCACCGGCGAGAAGCTGGCGGCCGCCGGGGCCACCTGGCTGCTGTACGGGCGCGAGCCCGACGGCAGGCCGGGTCTGTACGCCCGAATGTACGACTACGAGATCAACGGCGACTGCCCGGGCCGACACTACAGCTATGAACCTTCCGAGGTCTCGGTCCTGGACCACGACAAGGTCTACTCGCTGTCCGACCAGATCCAGATGCTGCCCACCCCGGGCTGGGCCCGGATCCCCTTCCCCCCCCTCACGGGGCAGGCCATGCTGACCGACCACATCGACATCCGGCTCACCGGCCAGGGGAACGCCGCCCGCGAGGTCCGCCTGGCCGGCCGCGACGCGGAGGGGAGTCCCGGCTACTACCACAAGGGGATCACCGAGTCCGAGTGGCGCTTCACGCGGGTTCCCGGCCCATTGCAGGGACAGCCCATTCCGGTCGGCCGCCCCGATGCCGCCCAGGCCACCCCCGAGCCGGTCACCCGGGACTATCCCCAAGCGACCTGGGGCGGAGACCTGTCCAGCGCCCCCGTGCGCCGGGTCGAGCTCCTGGACTTCCACCCCTTCCAGACCCAGGACCAGGCCAGTCGGATCCGCTTCACGCTGGACTCGGGGCAGACCGTCGAGGTCTTGCTGCGGACCGGAGACGGCTACACCCCGTTCGCCGTGCGTTCCCAGGATACCGGGCTGCTGGGCGAAGGGGCGGGCGTGCCCAAGGTCCTGATCGGGACGCTGGAGATCCCCGAGGAGGTTCGCAGCCACCCGGACCCCGAGGTCCGGTCCTTCGTGGAAGGCTACCTGGAGCGGATGCACCACAAGGAGAACCAGTTCATGCTCCTGGCCGAATCCGACCGGGTCGAGGTCTCGACCGACTGGTACTATCGCAACAGCGATCACCGCTTCGACTGGGAGGAGAATCCGAAGATCCGGCTCACCTTCCAGCGCGACGACACGGGCCAGACCCCCCATGAGTTGAAGGCAGCCTCCCCCGACCTGCGTCCAGCCCCCGGCATGACGGGCGAGGAGCTGGCGGCGCTGGTGGCACGGAACCAGGCACTGGAGGCCGAAATCACCTCCGAGGTCGCCTCCCGACAACGCCACCACCTGCTGCGCTGGATGCGCGCCCAGGGAAGCGAGACCGTGGTGACCGGGTTGATGTGGCTGGCCAGCGCGCTGAACGTCTCGGGGCGCGTCAAGCACACCGGCCAGTTCACCCAGTTGATGCCCCCCCTGATGAAGACCCACACCCGGGCCGACTGGCAGGCCGCCCGGACCACGCCGCCGGGAGCCCTTCGCGCCCTGCAGACCCTGCGCGAGAACATCTCCCGGGCCGAGAGCCTGCGGACCGGGGGCTGAGAGGGATCCGCCTGCGCGCCCGGAGCAGGAGGATTCTGCCCCCGCGGATCGGGAAGACCCTCCGCCAGAAGCAAGGAGGCCGTGGCGGACCGATGAGCACCCAGACGATCCGGGTCCTTTTGGCGGAAGGAACCCCCGAGGACGCCCGGCTGGTGCACGAGCTGCTGCGCCGGGTTCCCCTGGCCGAACCGGTGCACGTGCAGACCCTCTCCGAGGCCCTGGCCTGCCTGGAGGCCCAGGCGATCGACGTGGTCCTGCTGAACCCGCAGCTCGCGGAGGCGGAAGGCCCGCAAGCCATCGAGGCGCTCCAGGCCGCGGGGCACATGGTCCAGGTGGTGGTCCTGGCGGGGCATGAGGACGACCAGGCCGCCCTGGCGTGGATCCGCGCCGGGGCCCTGGACCACCTGCTCATCAGCCAGCTCAGCGCCGGGGCCCTGCATCGCCGAATCCACCTCGCCGCCCAGAGGACGCGCATCGCCCGCTCCCTGGCCCAGAGCGCGACGCGCTATCGCATCCTGTTCGAGGATGCCAGCGACGCGATCCTGGTCGCCGATGTCCAGACCGAGACCATCCTGGACGCCAACAAGGCCGCCGAGCGGTTGCTGGGTCGTTCCCGCCAGGAGCTGATCGGCATCGACCGGGCCGCCCTGCACCCCCCGCAAGGCGTCTTCTCCAGCGAATTCTCTCGCCACGTCGCGGCCGGCCGAACCCGCGACGCCGAGACGGTCCTTCTGGACCGCGACGGACGCCAGATCCCGGTGACGGTCAGCGCCAGCTCCTTCCAGATGGGGGACCGGAGGGTCATCCAGGGGGTCTTCCGGGACCTCTCGGGGCTGCGCCGGGCCCAGGAAGAGCTCGAGAGCCTCTCGCGCTTCCCCGCGGAGAATCCCTCCCCGGTCATGCGGGCCTCGGTGGACGGCACGCTGCTCTACGCCAACGCCAGCTCGGCCCCGCTGCTGCGGCACTGGGCCTGTCATCCCGGCGCCAGGCTCCCGGAGGAGCAGGCCCTCCTGGTGGCCCAGGCCATCGAACGCGACCAGGTCCTGCAGGTGGAGCTGATGCTTCCGGATCGGGTCTACGAGATGACCGTGTGTCCGCTGGTCACGGAGGGGCGGGCCAACCTCTACGGCCACGACATCACCGCCCGCAAGCGGGCTGAGGCCGCCCGCTTCGAGAGCGAGGCCAACCTGCAGATGGCCCTGGAGGCCACCCACACGGGGGCCTGGACCCTGAACGTGGCCGACCGCTCGATCCTGCGGACCCTGGAGTATGACCGCATCCTGGGCCACGACTCCCCACCTTCCCGCTGGACCTACCAGGACTTCCTGCAGCAGATCCTTCCCGAGGACCGCCCCCAGGTGGCCCAAGGTTTCGAAAAGACCCTGATGACCGGTTCCAAGTGGGATTTCTCCTGCCGGATCCAAAGGCCCGACGGCGAGGTCCGCTGGCTGCGGGGGCTGGCCAGTCCCCGACAGACCGGGTCTGGACCTCAGGTCGTCTCGGGCCTGCTGCAGGACATCACCGAGAAGAAGCGCTCGGAGGAGGAGAAGACCCGGCTGGAAGAGCAGCTCCGAGCCTCCCAGCGCATGGAGGCCGTCGGCGGCCTGGCCGGGGGGATCGCCCACGACTTCAACAACCTGCTGTCGGTGATCCTCAGCTACACCGGCTTCGCCTTGGAATCCGCCCCGGAAGGGTCGCCTCTGCACGAGGACCTCCTGGAGGTCCGCAAGGCCGGCGAGCGCGCGGCCGCCCTGGTGCGTCAGTTGCTGGCCTTCAGCCGCAAGCAGATGCTGCAGCCCAAGGTCCTCTCGCTCAACCTGATCCTGGCCGAGTTCCGCAAGATGCTGCTGCGGATCCTGGGCGAGGACATCGAGTTCGTCCACGAATTCGCCCCGGAGCTGGGCCTGACCCTGGCGGATCCCAACCAGATCGAACAGGTGATCATGAACCTGGTGGTCAACGCCCGGGACGCGATGCCCGAAGGCGGCAGGCTGACCATGAAGACCGCCAACGCCTCCCTGGAAGAGGAACAGGCCGCCCGGTTGGGGGTGGCCCCCGGGCCCTACGTGACCCTGACCATCCAGGACACGGGCATCGGCATGGACGAAGAGACCCTGGCCCGGGTCTTCGAGCCCTTCTTCACCACCAAGGAGAAGGGGACCGGCCTGGGGCTCCCCACGGTGTACGGGATTGTCCGGCAGAGCGGCGGGGCCGTCGAGATCCAGAGCCTTCCGGGCCAGGGCACCAGCTTCCGGGTCTGGCTGCCCCGGCTGCTCTCGGCCATCCTGGAGAGGCCGCCCGGTGCCGAGGCCCACGCGCTGCCCGAGGGGGCAGAGACCATCCTGGTGGTGGAGGATGAACGCGCGGTCCGCAACCTGGCCCGGCGGGTCCTCAGCGCCGCCGGCTACTCGGTCCTCCTGGCGGAGAGCGCCCAGGATGCGCGGAGCGTCCTGCAGGGACACTCCGGGCGACTGGACCTGGTGTTGACGGACGTGGTGATGCCGGGCATGAAGGGGACGGACTTTGCCCGGGATCTGGCCCGGACCCACCACGAGCTCAAGGTCCTGTTCATGTCAGGCTACTCGGCCCCGTCAGCCTCGAACACTGGATTGCCGGAGTGGAGAGGTCGCTTCATCAGCAAGCCCTTTACCGCCGAGGACCTGGTCCGCAAGGTCCGTGAGGTCCTGGACCAGCCCTGAGGCTCAGCTCTCCACGGCCTGGGCCCGATAGTCCGCCTTGCGGGCCAGGTCGCCTGCCGTGTCGGGATAGCACACGGCGATTTCCCGGAACTCCTCCTGGATTTCCAGGAAGCCGTCCACCAGATCGGGGTCGAAGTGCCGACTCCGCCCCTCCTCGATGATCTGCACGGCGATCTCGTGCGCGTAGGCGTCCTTGTAGACCCGGCGGCTGGTCAGGGCGTCATACACGTCTGCCACCGCCATCAAGCGCGCCGAGATGGGGATGGCCTCTCCGAGCAGGCCCTGGGGATAGCCGGTCCCATCCCACTTCTCCTGGTGACACAGGGCGATCTCCTTGGCCGTCTTGAGGAAGGCCACGTCGGCCCCGACCGAGCGCTCCGCCTTCTCCAGGGCGTCCCAGCCCAGGACCGTGTGCTGCTTCATGATCTCGAACTCTTCCGGGGTCAGGGTACCGGGCTTCAAGAGGATCCGGTCGGGGACCCCCACCTTCCCGATGTCGTGCAGAGGAGCCGTCTTGTAGAGAAGCTCGATGTTCTGAGGCGTCAGGTAGTCGCGGAAGCGGGGATGATCCTTCATCTTCCGGGCCAGGGCCGCCACGAAGCGCTGGGTTCGGCGCAGGTGGTTTCCGGTGTCCGTGTCCCGGGTCTCGGCCAGACCGGCCAGCGCCAGGATGGTGACCTCCTGGATGGTCACCACCTCGCGCGTGCGCCGGTTGACCTCCTCTTCCAGGAACTCGTTCTTGTCGCGCAGGAAGTCTGCCGCCAGCTTCAGGCTGAGTTGGGCGCGGACCCTCGCCATGAGGATCGGGGGGCTGATCGGCTTGGCGATGTAGTCGGCTGCGCCCAGCTCCAGGCCGAACCTCTCGTCCTCCATGGTGCCCCGGGCGGTCAGGAAGATGATGGGGATGTGGCGGGTGCTGGGATCCACCTTCAGGCGCCGGCAGACGTCGTACCCATCCATTCCGACCATCACGATGTCCAGCAGGATCAGGTCGGGAGGCGGACTCATCCGGGCCAGGCGCAGGGCCTTCTCTCCGCTGTTGGCCACCCGGACGCGATAGTCCCGCTTCAGGAGACCGCTGAGAAAGGCCAGGTTGTCCGGCGTGTCGTCCACCACCAGGACCACCGGTCGGGTTCCGTCCGCCCGGGTCCCGTTTCCTGGCTCGGGGCTGCTCACTCTTTGTCCTCCGGCACGGGTCGGCCGGCCCGACGCAGCGCATCCGGGAGCCGGGCCAGGGCCTCATCGTAATCGAAGTCGCGGATGGACCGCTGCAGGGCGGCATGGTCGGATCCCAGCGCTGCCTCGAAGAGGGCCGCCTCGCGGGTGAACAGGCTGCCGGCTTCAGGGTCGCTGTCCTTGAGGTACTGCTCCAGTTGACGACACACGGCCTCGAAGCGGTTCAGATCGAGGCCCGCCCTGGTCGAGCGCCCCCCCTCCGGCAAATGCGCCTGGATGGCCCGAGAGACCTCGGCCAGCGCCTCTTCGAGGCTCTCCAGGGTGGGTTCGACCGTCGCGGTGTCGCCCCCAGCCCAGAAGGACTCTTCGAGCCGGGCCGCCAGCGACGAGACCCCCGTGGCCCCCAGCGTGCTGGAGACCCCTTTCAGCCCGTGGGCCAGGTCGGCAGCCTTCGTCAGGTCGCCCGTGTGCCAGGCCGAGCGGATCCGGTGGGCGGCCTGGCGATGCGAGGCCACGAAACGCGCCAGGAGGTCCTGGTAGAGCTCTGCGTCGCCCATCACCCGGGAGAGTCCTTCGGCCAGGTCCAGCCCGCCTGCGGCTTGATCGGGCGCCTGGGACTCCGGCTGGCCGGAAGCAGGTCCGGAAGGGTTCGCCTGCGCGGCACTCCGGCCTCCCTGTTCCAGGACGCGGCGCACCACCTCCCCCATCACCTCCGCCGAAACGGGCTTGAAGAGGAACTCGTCGAACCCCGCCACCTCGGGGTCGCCCTGATCCAACCCCCGCGAGGAACCCGCGCAAAGCACGGCCGGCAGGTCGGGGCGCAGGCGTCGGATCTCGGCCACCAGCCGAGCCCCGGTCATGCCCGGCATGCTCTGGTCGGTGACCACCAGGTCCCAATCCCGGGGGTCCCGCAGGAACTCCTCCAAGGCGGCCTGCGGATCGACCGATTCCACCACCCGATACCCCAGGCGCCCCAGGACGCGAGCCCCCATCCGGGCCAGGGCTCCCTCATCATCGACGAAGAGGATCCGTTCGCTCTTCCCCGAGCACCTCGGCGAGGGAGGCAAGGGGTCGGCCGGGAACTGCGGCGAGGGTTCCAGGCAGAGGGGCAGGTAGAATCGCAAGGCGGTTCCCCGGCTTGGGAGCCCCTCGACCTCCACGACCCCCTCGCCCGGCGTCGCAGCGTCCGGCCCCGGCGGGGGCAGCAGGGGCTCCAGCAGGCGCGGGACATCCGCTTCGTCCACCTCCAGGCCCGTGTCGGTCACCTCCAGGCGCGCGTAGGCGCCGGCCGCCAGGGCCAGGGGGGAGGCCTCCTGGCTGGCCAGCAAGACCTGATCCAGGGCCAACGTCAGGACGCCCCCCTGCCGCTCGGCCCCGCGAACCAGGGCGACCAGCACTCCGGCCAGGGCCTCCGGGTCCACCCGGACCGGACCGACTCCCGGTTCGATGCGGGTCTGCACGGCCACCGAGGCGGGCAGGCAGGAACGCAGCCTCCCTCGGGTCTCGGCCAGCAGGCCCTGCAGTCGAAGGGGTTCAGAATTCTCCGGGACGCGGAGATTCAGCACTCGACTCACGAGGTCGTCTTCGGTGCTGCGTCCGACTTTCCTCGAAGGACGTCCGGATTCCGAAGAGGCGCGGAGGCGACGGGGAGCGCCGAGCGTCCCGCCAGCGACTCCAGGAGGACCCGCGCCCCCTGCACTCCCCCACCCAGGTCGAGAATCCCCGCCGGCTGCGTCCGCGCCAGACGTCGGAGGGCTGCCAGGACCTCCTCCGGGGTCGAGGCGATCTCGAAGGCGGCCCTCAAGGGCAGGCCCAACTCGCCTCGGGCCCTGCGAAACTGGTCGTCCAGCGGGCGGGCCAGGGGTCTGAGCACGGCCGGAACACCAGCCTGGTAGATCTCGTAGTAGGAGGCAAAGCCTCCGTGGGCCACCACGACCCGGCGACTCACCATGGACAGGGCCGCGGGGAGTTGCCGCAGCCGTCCGGTCAGGTCCAGGACGCCGCGCGAGGGCGCCGCGGGGAGACGGGCTAGGTCCTGGCCCGTCACCAGGGTGATCGGGGCAACGCGGCGCAGCCCGGGGTGATCGCGAAGGGCGGGGGCGGGTGGCTCGGTGGCCAGGACCAGGTCAAAGCCCCCCAGGGCGTCACCCATCCCGGGAAGCTCGTAGAACCGAGGATGGACATGGCGGGTGACCAGGGCCCGGATGGGCGCCAGACCCTCCACCAGGCCCGTCAGTTCCCCCAGGACTCCGCGTGGGAAGACATCCAGCACGACCCCGTCGGGGACGAAGGCCCGGCCCTCGCCCAGGACCCAATCCCGAAGAACCGAACGGGCGGGCGGCTCAGCCGGGGGGGCGCGATGGGGGACTCCCGCCCAACTGGCGAAAGGCTCCATCCGCCCAGGCGCCAGCACCAGGACCGAGGCCCCCAGGGCCCGGCAGGCCCGAGCCAGGCCCAGGGCCCGCACACCGTGGCCGAACCCTCCCCCAAAGGCGTAGAAGAGCAGGCGGGGACCCAAAATCTAGGGCCCCGGGGGCGAGGGTCCGAGCTCCGAAGAGAAGCCTTCCCGGAACTTCTTGAGTTTGGGGGCGATGACGAACGCGCAGTAGGGCTGGGAGGGATTCCTCGCAAAATAGGTGCGATGCTCGGCCTCGGCCGGGTAGAAGGCCGTGAAGGCCTCGACGCGGGTCACGATCGGCTCTTCCCACCAGGCCTCGGCCCGACGCTTCACCTCTTCGGCCTGAGCCCTCTGGACCGGGCCGTGAAAGAAGATGACCGAGCGATACTGGGGCCCCACGTCGGCGCCCTGACGATCCGGGGTCGTGGGGTCGTGGACCTGGAAGAAGACCTCCAGGAGCCTTTCGAAGGACAGGACGGAGGGGTCGAAGCGGACCTGCACCACCTCGACGTGCCCGGTGTCTCCTCGGCAGACCTGCTCATAGGTCGGGGCGGGAGTCCTCCCTCCCGAGTAGCCGGGCTCGACCGAGAGCACCCCGCGCAGCTCGCGGAAGATCGCCTCGGTGCACCAGAAACAGCCGCCTCCCAGGGTGGCCGTCTCGGCCGCAGGGGATGGGGTCATGGGGAACTCCTCCTTCGGGGCAAGGTCGGTCGAGGGCGGGATGGAACGGGGCGCCCGCCCGTCCGAAACAGGCGGCCCTGCACAGGCGCAGATCCCCACCAGAAGGAGCATTCCCAGAAAGGCCTGCGTGACACGCCTCATCGGGTGTCCTCTCCAGGGGTGCCAGCCTCGCGCTCCAGGACCAGGCGGGCCCGACGGCCGGCCAGGTCGATCCCCTCGACCAGGAAGCGGGCCAGGACCCGACGATTCAGCTCGCGCTTGAAGGCCCACTGCTGCAGCGGGTGGGTCTGGATCACCACCCGCAGGACGAATCCGTCGGGGCCAAGACCCTCCAATCCCAGGACCTGGGGCGGAGCCAGGACCTGCTCGGGGCGCTCGGAGGCCAGCCGGTCGGCCTCCTCACCCAGGAGCCGAAGCGCCTTCTCGGCGTCGGAATCCATCGCGACCGCGACCTGGTAATCCACCGCCGACCACTCCAGCGAATGGTTCCGCACGGTGCGCAGTTCGGAGTTGGGGACCACGCACGCGGTGCCGTCGGTCCCTCGAACCCGGGTCCCTCTCAGGTGGAAGGCCTCGACGGTCCCCGAGACGGCCCCGGCCTCGATCCAGTCGCCCACCACGAACTGGTCCTCCAGCAGGATGCTGACCCCTGCGATCAGGTCCCGGATCAGATCCTGGGCCACCAGGGTCAGGGCGGCCCCGAAGAGCCCGGCCCCGGCCAGCAGGTGCGTCGGCTCGATCCCCAGGCCCGTGATGACGTAGAAGGCGGCCCCGAGGAACACGGCCAACCGCAGGGCGAAGAAGGTGGCGCCCTCCAGGGAGGCCACCCGCTGGGCCTGCCGGGGCGTGGACGGGCGATGGCGGGAGAGGCTCTGGACATAACGACGCGTGGCCGCCCGCAAGAGCTGGAAGAGCAGGGCCGAGCCCAGGGCCGCGGTCAGGAGCAGCCAGAGGGGTTCCAACAAGCCTCCCTGGACCAGCCTCTGCAAAGAGTCCAGCTCGGGGACCACGTCCAGCATGAAGGTCAGCCAGGCGACCCAGACCAGGGCCCGCAAGGACCACAGGGGAGTTCCCATGTAGCGGCGCGCAAACCAGTCCAGCCCGGCATTGAGCAGGATCACGGCCACCAGCAGGCCGGCCGCCACCGCCAGGCCCAGCCAGCGGAACTGGGGGGTCCGGACCGTCACCTGGGCCTGGATCTCGCGCTCCAGCAGCTCAGCCCAGCGGGCGGCCACCTGGCTCTCGACCACCCGACGCTTCTCGGGGGCCAGTTGCTGGGCGTACTCAGGCAGATCCTCGGGCAGGACGGTCACCAGCACCTCGGCCCCCGTCCGCACCACGGTGACCCCGTGGTCCTGGTCCACCACGACCTCGGGCAAGGGATATCCGCCGGCCTGCACCACCCGATCGACGACTTCGTGGACCCGGTCCAGGACGCGCCCTGCCCGCTGGGGACCGGTCAACTTGCCACCGTCGGCCATCTCGAAGAGGAAGGGCTCCTCCCACCAGTTGGGCCCCCAACGGGGAACCACCAGGGGAGGCAGGTCGAAGGCCAACGGGGAGGGCGAGGGGGCAGGATGCAGGGCAGGCGCCCCGGAGAGTCCTGCCGGGCCGGGCGAGCCGATCGGCAGCGGAGTCGGGGGGGGCGGGGCGGCCATGGCCGCCCCCATCAGCAGCAAGACCAGCAGAGGGATCCAGGCGGATGCACGCCTCATGCGCCCCACACCTCCTCGTCGCCGGAAGGGCCTCTCGACCCCGGCCCCCCAACACTGGAATGCTTCCGAGCCCTCTCGACCCGAAGCCGGCTCAGGTCCAGTGGAGCACCATCGGCATGCCCTGGTCCTGAGCCTGCCGGGCCAGGTCCAGGACCGTGGCAAAGGCCTGGCGGGCCAGGGCCTCCAGGCTCCCCTGGGGCGAGCTGTCTTGCTGGCTCCAGCGCTCCAGGGTGGCGGGATCCGCCTTCCAGGTCAACCCGTTCAGGGCCTGCAGTTCTTCCAGCAGGGCCGGGATCGAACCGAAGCGGGTCTGCTCCTCTTCGTCCTCCTCCTCGAGTTCCTCGGAGAACAGGGGTGAGGGAGCATCGAAGACCTCGCCAATCCGAGCTGGAAGCCAGATATCCACGGCGAAGAGCAACTGCGGGAAGCGACTGGGGAAGTCGTTGTCCAGGCTCTTCGCCAGGACGGGGTCTTCGGTCCAATCCTCGGGCATCTCTTCCGGTCTCGGCAAGTCCGGATGCTCGGCATAGGAAGCCCAGAGCTGCAAGGCTCCCAGGCCCTCCTCGGAAGGGCGCGCCGTGGCGTAGGGCAGTTCGGGTTCCTCAGACCAGTCCAGGCGCTCCTCCAGGAGGTCCACCTCCTCGTTGGCCCACTGGATCCAGCCCAGGACCGCCTCCCGGATTTCGTCGGGGTCCTCGCCCCCGACGCCGTTCTGGCCCATCCGAGCCCGGCGCAGTTCGCCCGGTCTTCCCCCGCTCAGCAGGGCCGGTTCCCAGTCTCCCGAGTAGTAGCGCGTCAAGGTTCCCACATACAGGTCCAGAGCCATCGAGCCCTCCAGCCGGATCATTGAAGAAGAGGGGACTTCGCAGCCCGACCCTCCGAGCCCTCTGCCATCCCGGCATGGCTCCAGGAGTCCGCCACAAAGGAGCCCTCCCCCGGCGACGAGAACGGGCCGAGCATGGACTCCCCCCTCTCCTTCGCAGAATTCCAGGACTTCATCCGGCAGCACTATCATCCGCGCGACTCGGCTCGCGGCACCCCGGCCACCTTCATGTGGCTGATGGAAGAGGTGGGCGAGCTGGCCAGCGCGCTTCAGAGGGCTGCTTCCCAGCAGGACCCGCAGGCCCTGGCCGACGAGTTCGCCGACGTCCTGGGCTGGCTGGCGACCCTGGCCAACATGCACGACGTGGACCTCGAAGACGCCCTGCGCCGGAAGTATCTGGACCGCCCCGACCCCGCCGTCCACAAGTCCTGACGCCGGCGGTTCGACGGCCGGCCCCAGGCGACAGGTGGCCTCCGACGAGCCCGTGCCGACAGGGAGTCGAACCCACTCGGGAGAAGTCCTCCCTCGCCGAACACCCGGCGCGGACCGCGCGACGGACCAAGGAGCCTCTCGTCTTGCCCACCGAGGACAGCCACCCGAACTCCCCTGGACCGACATCCACCGAGCGCCTTCAAGCCCAAGGCTCGAGAGTCCACGATTCCGGCTATTCCGAGAAGACCCACCTGATCCACGGCCGGAACCAGAGTGATCGATGGGACTACAAGCACCACGTGGTGCCCCCCCTTTCCAACTCGGTCACCTTCCGCCTGGACTCCACCAGCCGAGCGGCCCGAGCCTTCGTCGAGTTCGGCAAAGGACACGTCGAAGGCAAACCACCGATCTACATCTACGACCGCCTGGACGAACCGACCCGCGGCATGCTGGAGGAGAACCTGGCCTATGCCGAGGAGGGAGAGGTCGGCGTGGCCTTCGCCTCCGGCATGGCGGCCATCGCCGCCTCGGTCCTGAGCTGGGCCCGAGCCGGAGACCGGATCCTGGCCTGTCCGGTCCTATACGGATGCACCTACAGCTTGTTCCACAACTGGTTGCCCCGCTTCGGGGTGGAGTGCGAGTCCCTGGACCTCAACGACGAGGAAGCCCTGCGAAGGGCCCTGACCCCCCGCGTCCGCGTCGTCTACTTCGAGACCCCGGTCAATCCCGACCTGAGCCTGATCGACATCGGCCGCGTCCGCCGGGTCGTGGACCTCGCCAACGCCGAGCGGGCCCCACAGGACCGGATCCGCATCGTGGTGGACAACACCTTCGCCACCCCCTACGGACAACGCCCGCTGGCCCTGGGCGCCCACGTGGTGGTCGAGAGCCTGACCAAGAACATCGGTGGATTCGGAACCGAGCTGGGCGGCGTGGTGGTCGGACCTGCCGAGATCGAGAGCGCGCTCCTGGGCTTCCGGAAGGACTTCGGAGGCGTTCTTTCGACCAAGAGCGCCTGGTCCTTCCTGGTCTACGGGCTTCCCACGCTGCCGGTCCGCTACCGCCAGCAGCAGCAGACCGCCATGAAGGTGGCTCGCTTCCTGGAGGGCGACCCCCGAATCGAAAAAGTCCGCTATCCCGGGCTGGAGTCCTTCCCCCAGAAGGAGCTGGCCCGCCGACAGATGGTCGATTATGAGGGCCATTTTGCTCCGGGAACCCTGCTCTACTTCTGCCTGAAGGATGTCCCCCAGGACCCCCACGCCGGCCAGCGCCTGATCGACTTCATCGCCGAGAACTCCTATACCATGACCCTGGCCGTCAGTCTGGGGCAGATCAAGACCCTGATCGAGCACCCCTACTCGATGACCCACTCGGCCCTGACCTGCACCGACGAATCGGCCCACCTGGTCGAGCCCGGGGGCATCCGGATTTCGATCGGACTGGAGAAGGGCGAGGATCTGATCCGCGACCTGAGGGAGGCCCTGGACGCCGTCCTGGGGCCCCCAGGGCACTGAGCCGCTCCCCGGACAGGCTCCCGGGAGGGGGATCGCCGGACCCGGTCCCTCAGCAGATGCGGGGCAACTGCTCGCCGTTGAGCATGTCCAGGGGACGGAGGGTTCCCAGGCAGGTCCGCACCGCCACGCCGAAACCGGGCCCCGATTCCACCTGGCCGATCCAGGCAGCTCCCTTCCCCGCGGGGTGCTCCCGCATCTGCTCCAGGGCCCGGGAGGCGTCCTCGGGGGCGACGAAGGCCACCAGCCTCCCCTCGTTGGCCACTGCCAAGGGATCCAACCCCAGCAGCTCGCAGGCCCCGCGCACCTCCTCGGAGACCGGGACGGCCCCCTCATCCAGGGTGATCCGGACCCCGGCCGCCTCGGCGATCTCCACCAGGGCCGAGGTCAGGCCCCCCCGGGTCAGGTCCCGCAGGCAGCGGATCGTCAGCCCTTCGCGAATCAAGGCCTCGACCAGTCCCCACAACGGTGCCGAGTCGCTTTCCAGGCGCGTCTCCAGTTCCAGGCCCTCGCGGCAGGCCATGATGGCCATGCCGTGGCGGCCCAGGTCCCCGCTGACCAGGACCGCGTCTCCGGGTCGGACCTGCCCAGGGTGCCAACACACCCCCGGCTCCACCAACCCGACTCCGGCCGTGTTGAGATAGATCCCGTCGCCCTTCCCCCGGTCCACCACCTTCGTGTCTCCCGTGACCACCGCCACCCCCGCCTCATCGGCCGCATGCGCCATGGAATCGACGATCCGGCGCAGGTCTTCCAACGGCAGCCCCTCCTCCAGGATGAAGCCGCAGCTCAGGTAGAGGGGACGCGCGCCCGCCACGGCCAGGTCGTTGATCGTGCCGTGCACGGCCAGGCTGCCGATATCGCCTCCGGGGAAGAAGTAGGGGTGCACCACGTAGGAATCCGTGGTGAAGGCCAGACGGGACCCGGAGACTTCAAGAATCGAGGCATCGTGCCGCAGGCCTGTCGTCGGACCCGGAAAAGCCGGGAAGAAGAGCTTCTCGAGCAGGTTCTGCATGGCCCGCCCCCCCCCTCCGTGGGCCAGGCGCACCCGCCCGCCCTCCATGGGAAGCGGACAATTCGACGAGAAATCCAGGTTCAAGTGGCCTCCTCCAGGCGCCGATAGCGATGATAGGCGGCGCATGCTCCTTCGCCGCTGACCATGGGAGCGCCCAGGGGAGTCTCGGGCGTGCAGCGCCCCCCGAAGGCCGGACAGTCCACCGGGCTCAGGACCCCGGAGAGCACCTCCCCGGCGCGACACTCGCCGGCATCCTCCCGAGGCCGGTCGTCCAAGCCAAAGCGAGACGTGGCATCGAATTCCCCCCAGTCGGCGCGAAGGCCCAGGCCGCTGGCCGGGATCTCCCCCAGACCCCGCCAGCGACGGGGCACCACCTCGAAGACCTCCTCCAGCAACCTGCGGGCCTGGGGGTTGCCTTCCGCCGCGACCGACCTCGAGTACTGGTTCTCGACCTCAAAACGCCCCTCTTCCAACTGGTGCAGGCACATCAGGATCCCCTGCAGGAGATCCAGCGGTTCAAACCCCGTCACCACGAAGGGCACCCGATGGCGTCGCGCCAGCGGTTCATACTCCCGAGTCCCCATGATCGTGCACACGTGCCCGGCCGCCAGGAACCCCTGCACCCGATTCCGAGGAGAGGCGAGCAGGGCCTCGATGGCGGGAGGGACCAGCACGTGCGAGACCAGGATCGAGAAGTTGTCCAGGCCCTGGCGGCGAGCCATGGCCACCGCCAGGGCGTTGGCGGGAGCCGTGGTCTCGAAGCCCACGGCGAAGAAGACCACCTGCCGGTCGGGATGTCTGCGCGCCAGAGCCAGGGCGTCCAGGGGAGAATAGACGACGCGAACGTCTCCCCCGGCCGCCCGAGCCTCCAGCAGGTCGCGACAAGACCCGGGAACCCGCAGCATATCCCCAAAAGAGCACAGGATCACCTCAGGGTTCCCGGCCAGGTGAACGGCCTGATCGATCCGCTCGACGGGGGTCACGCACACCGGGCATCCCGGTCCGTGCAGCAGCGTCACCTCTTCCGGCAGCAGCCGGTCCAGGCCATGGCGAACGATCGCGTGGGTCTGCCCCCCGCAGACCTCCATCAGGGTCCAGGGCCGGGTGACGCAACGGTGGATGGCCTGGACGTAGCGCCGAGCCGTCTCCGGATCCCGGTACTCATCGAGGAACTTCACGAAGCGCCCCCCCCGGTTGGACCGCCCCTCTGCGCCACCTCGGTCCCCGAGCCGGCCAGACCGATCTCCTCGAGGTATCGGAAGACCTGTTCAGCCTCGTCGGCGTCCAGCCGGGAGATGGCCAGGCCGGCATGCACCAGGACGTAGTCGTCGACCCGGGCCTCGGGCAGGCAGGCCAGGCTGACTTCGCGGATGACCCCCCCGAATCGGACGCGCCCCGAGCGCTCCAGGTCCTCTCCTCGAATCTCCAGCAATTGACCCGGCACGGCCAGGCACATGGTCAACCCTCCTCGGTCTCAATCGTGTTCGCCGATCCGGCGACGGCAGAGGACGGCGTAGAGCTGGCCCGCCGCCAGACCGCCGTCGTTGGGGGGAACATTTCGATGCCAGAATGGCTCGAAGCCTTCCTGGCGCAGCAGGTCGACCGAGAGCTCGGTCAGGTTCTGGTTCTGGAAACAACCTCCCGTCAGGAGGACGCGCTCCTGACCGAAGCGTCGGGCCACCGACACGATGGCTCCGGCCAGGGCCAGATGGAAGGTGGCCGAAAGGTGACGGCAAGGCTGACCTTCCCGAATTCCGTCCAGGAGGGCCCGAAGCAGCGGAGCCCAGTCCACCTCCACCACATCCCCCTCATGAAGCGTGACGGGAACCGGTTGCCCCGAGGGCCGCGCTCCGTCCAGGCAGGCTTCGAGCTGGACGGCTGCCTGCCCCTCATACAGGTTGCACTGGCACAGACCCAGCAAGGCCGAGACGGCGTCGAAGAGTCGGCCGGCGCTGGAGGTCCAGGGGCTTTGCAGGCCGCGGTCCAACATGCCCTGCAAGACCCGCAGTTCACCGGGCTGGAAGGCCTGCACGGGGGCAAGGTGCCCCCAGGCCGACAGATCCGGATCCATGGCGTGCAACAACCCCAAGGCCGCCCGGCGAGGCTCGCGAATCGCCGCCTCCCCGCCCGGCAGGCGAAACGGTCGCAGTCGAGCCGCCCGACGGCAAGACCCCTCCACCAGGAAGAACTCCCCCCCCCAGATCGTCCCGTCGGAGCCCAGGCCGGTGCCATCCCAGGAGACCGCCAGCAGCGGTGGTTCCAGGGCTGCATCCAGCATTCCCGCGTAGACGTGGGCCTCGTGATGCTGGACCTCCAGGACGGGCAGGCCGGATCCCCGGGCGTGGATGCTGGAGGCATAGTCCGGATGCAGATCGCAGGCCACCCGGGTCGGTTCGAAGCCAAACAGGCAGGCCAGACCGCGGAGGGTCTGCTGGAAGTTGCGCAGGGACGGGAGGGTCTGGAGGTCTCCCAGATGCTGGGAGAGCACGATGTCGCGGCCCACCGTCAGGGCCACGGCCGACTTCAGGTGCCCGCCCACGGCCAGGATCGACGGCGGTGCGGGGAACGACTCGGGCAGGGGAACAGGCAAGGGGGCATAGCCGCGGGCCCGGCGCAGGACCTGCACCTCACCCGACACCACCTGGGTCACCGAGTCGTCGACGGGCCGAGCGATCGGGCGGTTGTGGACCAGGAAGAGGTCGGCGATGTCCCCCAGGCGCAACAAGGCCTCCCCCTCCTCCAGGCAGAGCGGTTCTTCGGAGACATTCCCGCTGGTCGCCACCACCGGGAAGCCCAGATCCTTCAAGAGCAGGTGATGCAGAGGGGTCGAGGGCAGCATGACTCCCAGCCGGGGCGTTCCGGGAGCCACCTGCTCGGCCACCAGGAAAGGGTCCCGACGCTCCAGCAGGACGATCGGCGAGGCCTGCGAGACCAGGAGCCCCTCTTCAACAGGACCCACGCGGCATGCCCGTCCCACCCACTCCAGGTCGGGTGCCATCAAAGCCAGGGGTTTGGCCTCCCGACCCTTGCGTTCGCGCAGACGGGACACGGCCGCGCCGTCCCGGGCATCGACCAGGAACTGAAAGCCTCCCAGCCCCTTGATCGCCACGATCTGCCCCTCGCGCAGCGCCCGCGCGGCTCCTTGCAGGGCCTCCTCCGAATCCGCCAGGACCCGGCCGGTGCGGTCCCAGAGTTCCAGACGTGGGCCACAGCGGGGGCAGGCGACCGGCTGGGCGTGGAAGCGACGGTCCGTCGGGTCCTCATATTCCGCCCGGCACTCGGCGCACATCGGGAAGCCGGCCATGGTCGTCCCCTGACGGTCGTACGGAAGCGTGTGCAGGATGCTGTAGCGCGGGCCGCACAGGGTGCAGTTGACGAAGGGGTAGCGGTGACGGCGATCGCCGGGATCGTTGATTTCGCGCAGGCAGTGAACGCACGGAGCCAGATCCGGCAGGACCAGCACGGTCGGGTGTGATTCCGGTGCGCTTTCAAGAATGGAGAAGCTCGTCTCCCCCAGGGGGTCCACCGGATGAGTGGCCAGGCTGCGCACCGAGGCGTGGGGAGGAAGCTCTTCCAACAAGCGCTCCAGGAACCCGTCCAGGAGGCCGCCGGGGCCTTCCAACTCCATGTCCACCCCGGCCCCCGAGTTCCGGATCCAACCACCCAGGCCCAGCTCGCGGGCCAGGCGGTAGGCGGTGGGACGGAAGCCCACCCCCTGCACGGCCCCCCGGACCAGGACGTGGATGCGGCGGCGCGGGCCTTGCAACGTGCCAGGCAAGGTGTTCCAAACTCCTTTGGGGCCCCGGATCCACCCTCGCGACCAGGCTCTCAAGGGCCACAGCGAGAGCAGGATGGTCCCCCTCTTGTAGCACTCCCGCCGGGATCCGGGTAATGATACGGATCAGGGCAGCACCGAGGCTTGCGTCCCCGCTTGGGACCGCTCGGGTTGCCGGAGCGTGACCGGGAGTCCCGGGCCAGTCCTGAGAGCCCACCGGACCCCGGTGACCCGGGTCAGCGACGGGCGCGCGGGCGGTCCCGCGAAGGCCGGGCTTCCCCGCTGGGACGAGAGGGCCGCGAAGGTCGGGCCTCCCCGCTGGGACGGGAGGGCCGGCTGAAGCCGGAGCCCTCACCCGAGGGGCGCGAAGGCCGCGAAGGCCGGGCCTCTCCCGAAGGACGCGTGGGACGGCTGAAGCCGGAGCCCTCACCCGAGGGGCGCGAAGGCCGCGAAGGCCGGGCCTCTCCCGACGGACGCGTGGGACGGCTGAAGCCGGAGCCCTCACCCGAGGGGCGCGAAGGCCGCGAAGGCCGGGCCTCTCCCGACGGACGCGTGGGCCGGCTGAAGCCGGAGCCCTCACCCGAGGGGCGCGAAGGGCGCGAATAGTCCGGGCGCTCCCCCGACGGACGCGTGGGCCGCGTATAATCCGGGGGCTCCCCCGAAGGTCGCGTGGGCCGCGTCGAATCCGGGCGCTCCCCCGAAGGTCGCGTGGGCCGCGTATAATCCGGGCGCTCCCCCGAAGGACGCGTGGGCCGCGTATAATCCGGGCGCTCCCCCGAAGGACGCGTGGGCCGCGTCGAATCCGGGCGCTCCCCCGACGGACGCGTGGGCCGATGGGGCTCGGGGCGGTGGGCCGAGGGTCGCGAAGGAACCCCGTGCGGGCGCACTCCAGCGGGAGACCCCATCCCCACATGCCAGCTTGGGGGTCGGTGCATCAGGTGAGGGCGCATCGGTTCAAAACGGGAACCGGGGCCAAAGGGCCGGAAGGAACCATTCCAGTACCCGCACGTTCCGTAGCCGGGCCCCCACCAGAAGCGGCGTCGATGCCAATCCCAGCAGGTTCCATAGAAGGCGCGGTCCAGGAGATACACCGTGCCCCAGACCAGGGCGGTGCGCAACACGACCGACCCGGGATCCCAGCCATACACGACCGCGGGCGTGTAGCGAGGCACCAGCAGGACGTTCGGGTTGACCGACCCGATCGAGATCAGGCCGTCCTCATCGGTCACGACACGGACCGTCTGGGTGTTGACCAGGCTTCCCGTGGCTCGGGCCCTCTTGCGAAGCCTCTGGATGGAATCGTACAGATCCGAGGTCTGGTTGGAGAAGGCCTGGCCCAAGGCCGCCGTCCATCCCATGTCCTGAGCCATCATGGCCAGCACATCCGGAACCAGGACCAGCATCTGGACGCTCGGATCCCAGGCGCTCCCCTCCACCGCGTCGGCCACTTCCTGCAGCGAGCGGCCAGGGTGAGACTCGACCCACTGATGAGCCGCCTGGATCTGGGTCGGCCAGGTCGAGGCCAGCAGGATGTTGCCCAGAAGCGAATCGGGGTACAGGGCCACCGGGGCCAACAACCGATCCAAGGCTTCGGGGTCGAAGCGCTCGGCCCGAGCCCCTGCGGGAACGACCAGCAACCCCACCAGCAGGGCCACGGCGGCGACGAAGTGACGTTTGGCGCTCACGAGACCTCCAGGACGGCTGGCCCAGTGGCCCCGGCAGGAGCCGCATCTCTGCAGGAGACCCGCCGCCACGGCCTCCAGCCTCATTGAACCTGGAAGAGCTGAAGAAGTTCTTGACTTTGCCTGAAGATCTTCTGAAGAGGACTCAGTCCGACGACCCGGCGCCCGGGCTGCGAACGGCCCAGGCACGCCGCAATCGACCGGTGGCCTCGGAGAGGACGCGGGCCACGCTGGCGGGGTCCAGGCTCTGGATTCCGACCGGCTGGGGCGGAGCCTCCTCCACGTCCTCGGTCTCGACCACGGCCTTGTGCAGCCACTGGACGTCCCGCCAGCGCCCCAGCTTGTAGCCCGTCCGCAGGTGCAGCCCGGCAGCGCTGAAACCCAGGTTCAGATGCAGGGCCAGGCTGGCCGGATTGGGGAGCGCGATCACGGCATACAGGTTCCGATAGCCCTGCATGGCCAGAAGCTCGAAGAGGGCGCGGTACATCTCGGTGCCGATTCCCCGGCGACAACAGGAGAGTTCCAGATAGACCGAGACCTCGGCGTTCCAACGATAGGCCGGTTGGGGCCGCTCCGCCGTGGCCCCGGCGAAGCCCACCACCCGGCCGTCCAGCGTGCAGACCACGCAGGGGTGGGTGCTCAGGCGCCGGCGGAAGGCCTCCCGCGAAGGCACCTCCAGTTCAAAGGACACGGCGGTCTCGGTCACATACGGAGCGTATACGGCCAGGATCGCGTCGACGTCGTCGCGATTCGCCAGGCGCAGGGTGGGCGTCTCTTCCACGATTCTTCCTCCTCAAGACGGTGCATCCAGGCTCTGGAGCGCGAGGGCGGGGCCAGAAGGAACCCACACCGTGACACTCCGGCCCGAAACCGACCATTCCCCAGGCAATTCTGTCAGAAATCTCCCCGCTGGAGCCACATGTGGACCCAGATGCTGGCAGCATATCCCAGCGCGACCGCCCAGGTCCATCGCAGATGGGTCAGGAAGGTGTAGTGCCCTCGGGCATGTCCCATCAACGCCACTCCTGCGGCGCTGCCGATCGACAGCAGCGAGCCCCCGACCCCCGCCGTCAAGGTGACCAGCAGCCACTGCCCCGTCGACATCTCGGGATTCATGTTCAGGACCGCGACCATGAGCGGGATGTTGTCGATCACGGCAGACATGATCCCCACCAGGACGTTGGCCATGGTCGGTCCCAGGGCTCCATAGGTGAACTGGGAGGCCAGCGCCAGCCAACCCAGGGTGCCCAGTGCCCCCACGCACATGATGACACCGTAGAAGAAGAGCAAGGTATCCCACTCCGCACGCTCCAGGATCTTGAAGATGTCGAAGTATTCCTGAGGGTCGACGGGAACCGTCCTGGCGTGACCCGAGACCGCTTCCAGGCCCTCGGGCATCTCGTCACCGAAATCGGGAGCCTCCTGCGCGGCTCGAGCACGCCGGCGCAGATGAGAGCCATACAGCTTGAGGAGGCCCAGGCCGGTCATCATGCCCAGGACCGGTGGCAGGTGCAGGCCCGCATGCATGTAGACCGCCAGGGCCACGGTGCCCAGGAAGAGCAGCACCACCCCGACGGCTCCAGGGCGCAGGGCCACCTCCTCAGGTTCGACCAGGGGCCGACCCGGCTCGACCGCCGCACTCATCAGGGCCGCGGGAACGAGCCAGTTGACCAGGGAGGGCAGGAACAAGGAGAAGAAGTGCCAGAACCCGACCTTTTCGGACTGCCAGACCATCAGGGTGGTGATGTCGCCGAAGGGCGAGAAGGCGCCCCCGGCGTTGGCCGCCACCACGATGTTGACGCAGCCGACAGCCAGGAACCGGGGTCGCCCTGCACCGACGGCCAGCAGGACCGCCCCCATCAACAGGGCTGTGGTCAGGTTGTCGACCATCGGCGAGATGAAGAACGCCAGAAGCCCGGTGACCCAGAACAGCGTGCGCAGGCTCAGTCGACGGGCCACCAGCCAGGAGCGCAGAGCCCGGAAGAGGAGGCGGTTCTCCATGGTGTTGACGAAAGTCATCGCCGCCAGCAGGAACAAGAAGAGCTCGCCGTATTCCTCCAGATAGCCCTTGACGGCCTCCTCGGCCAGGTGGGGGTGCCCGGCTCGAAGGGCCGCCCACGCGATCAGCATCCACAGGACCCCCGCCGCCACGGTGACCGGCTTGGACTTGCGAAGCCTCAGGGGCTCCTCGGCGATGACCAGGGCATAGGTGACTCCGAAGAGGCCCAGGCAGAACCATGCGACGGGCAGTTCAATCATGGCCCCCAGGATTCCGAGAGCCGGGCGGGTTCCCTGCCAGGGTTGCGGGTCCAGCCCCGCGCCCCCCGCCGGTGCATCCCATCCAGCGGCGAGGCGACCGAGGGGTTTCCGGACGGGTTCCTAGCCGTTGAGATAGACCCGGGGCACGCGGGGGGTCACCAGGCAGGCGATCTCGTAGTTGATGGTCCCGACCACGCCGGCCACCTCCTCCAGGCTCATCCCGTCCTGGCCGAAGAGCACGACCTCGTCGCCGGGCTGCACGTCCGAACCGGTGACATCAAGCATGCACATGTCCATGCAGATCCGGCCGATCTGGGGATGGCGCTGGCCGTTGAGGAGGACCCAGGCCCGGTTGCTCAGACGCCGGGGATAGCCGTCGGCGTATCCTGCCGCCACCACGGCGCAGGTCGTGGCGGCTGAAGCTCGCCAGGTGCGCCCATAACTGACGCTGGCCCCGACGGGAAGCTGGCGGACCTGGACGATCCGTGACTTGAGCGTCATCACCGGGCACAGCGGCCCGCGCCGAGGGGCGCTGTCGGGATAGAGACCATACAGCATGATGCCCTCACGAACCATGTCCAGTTGCGTCTCGGGATGCGACAGGATGCAGGCGCTGTTCGAGGTGTGACACCAGGCGGGTCGGAGGCCCCTGCGGGTCAGCTCCTCCAGCACCCGCAGATAATTCTCCAGTTGCCAGGCCGTGAAGGAGTCCTCCTCCGGGGTGTCGGCGGCGGCGAAGTGGGTGAAGAGTCCGTCCACGACCAGCCCCCCGAACTCTCCCAGACGCTCCACCGAGCGGGCGGCCTCCAGGGCCTGGTCGGGGCCCTGAGCCGGAAGCCCCAGGCGAGACATCCCGGTGTCCAGCTTGACGTGCACGGAGACCTGGACCCCGGCGCGTCTGGCCTGCGCCGCGAGTTCCCGGGCGAAGGACTCATCGGGCACTGCCTGGGACAGACCCAGATCGGCCAGGGTCGAGGCCTCCTGGGGTGCGGTGTGACCCAGGATCAGGAGGGGGCGCTGCAGGCCGGCCCGACGCAACTCGACGGCCTCGGACAGGCAGGCCACTCCGAAGGCATCCGCCCCATGGGCTTCCAGGAAGCGTCCGCAGGTCACGGCGCCGTGACCATAGGCGTCGGCCTTGACGATGCACATGACCTTCCGGCCGGTGGCCCGGGCCAGGTCGAAGTTGTGCCTCAGGGCACCCAGGTCGATCTCGGCCCAGGTTCGGGCCGTCGCGCCCGACGGGGTCGAGCCCACGGCCTACGAGCCTGTGTGAATACCGCGTCGGTCGCCTCGCCGGGTCTCTTGCACCCCCGCCGTGTTGCAAAAAGTCTCATTTGCCTCCAGCAAACCACGACTTTTTGCGCCTTGCGGGGTGCACAAGATTCCTCGGCGATGCTCGGTCCGGATACTCACACAGACTCCTTGCGCTCCTGGGGCTGGGAGGTCGCCATCCGGCGTTGCAGCCAGAACGAGTAGAGCAGGATCAACAGCGCCGTGGTCAGGCCCACCCCGCCCATGAGGAACCACATCTGGCCCACCGAGTGGCTGGTGTAGAGCAAGTGGGTCAAGGCGTCCGGAGCCTGTCCGGTGAACTCCACCAGCCTGGTGAAGGCCTCGCCCTGGGGAATCTGCAGGATTCTCTCGACGGGCATGCCGCTCTCGGCCAGCATCTGGCGCGCGAAGCGATCCTTGGAGGCCAGGTGGTCGTACAGGAAGGGACCGATCTTGCCCTCCAGGGTCGAGCCCACGGCAAAGGAGATCTGACCCAGGCCCAGGTACATGGCCTTCTTGTCGTCCGGCGCCAGGTGCCCCCCGATGAACTCACCGAATTTGGGACTGGAGAGCATCTCACCGACACTGAAGACCGCCACCGCCCCCAGGGCCGTCCAGCCCGCCGTCGACAACCCGATCAGGAAGAGCGAGACCCCCGCCAGGGTGGTTCCCAGGGCGATGCTGCGCAGGATCCGCAGCTTCGAGGAAAGCCAGGCGAAGAAGAAGCAGCTCAGCATGATCAGGCCGGCGTTGATGTTGATGATTCCCTCGGGTTGGATGTACTGCCTGGTCTTGTCCAGGATCATCACGAATCCGACCACCGGGTTCTCGATATTCAGGGTCTGCGAGACCCGGGTCACCACGTCCCGGCTGTCCACCCAGTCGTCGACGTGCAGGGGGAGCACGTCGAAGAGCGCGTTGAACATGAAATAGAAGCCGGTGAAGATGGCCAGGAACACACACAGTTCAGGGCGGCGCAGTTCGCTGAGGGTCTCGGAGAGCAGGCTCTGACGCTTCTTCCCGGACTCCTTGTGCTGGCGCTCGCGTTCCAGGCGTTCTTCCAGACCGGGCTCGCGATAGGTCAGCAGCAGCAGGAAGTTCAGCGAGATGATGCCGGCGCAGGTCAAGAAGACGTACTGCCAGTCCATCTTGCGCATCAGTCCCGCCATCAACGGGCCCAGGAAGGCTCCCAGGTTCACGGTCTGGTAGAACACGCCCCATGCCATGGAGCTGTTCCGACGATTGGTGCACTTGACCAGGGTCCCCTGAATGCCAGGCTTGAAGATGGCCGTGCCGGTGGCCAGGAAGATGGCCCCGGCCAGGAAGCCCCAGAAGTTGGCGAAGGCCGCCATCAGGAGGTAGCCGACGATCTTGACCAGCGTGGAGATGGCGATCATCAGCTTGTAGCCATAGCGATCCGCCAGCCCCCCGACGAAGATGGGGACGAAGCCTTGAAAGCCCGACCAGATCATCAGGATGGTCCCGAACTGGGAGGGCGAGATTCCCAGACCTCCTTCAGACAGAGGAGACTTGGAATACAGACCGGCGACCGAGCGCACGCCGTAGTAGGCCAGGCGCTCGACCATCTCCATGGCCCCCACCACCCAGAAAACGTATCCCAGGCTGAGGATCGAGGCGATCAGGCCCAGTTGCTGGATATCGACGGGACCGGCGCTGCGATCCTTGGAGGGAGTGCTCATGGGGGGGGCTCCCGCACGTAGAATGGATTCCTCGGGTTCCACCCGGGCGGCTTGAACCCTTCCCGACGCCAGACCCGGGGTGACCCACCTGGCGCGCCCGAACCGGGGCGGGCCTTGAAGACGGCGTGAGGTTCAGGAGCCCCCGCCCCGGGGCTTGAAGAGCCGCCAGCCGGAAGAACGCCGGGCGGAGTCCTCTTCGGAGGCGTGGCTCGTGCGCTGGGCCTCCTCCCTCTGGGCGATCTCGCGGGCCAGGATCTCCGACCACTCCATCTTCTCGCGGTCCAACCGCTGCTGGAGTTCGTAGAAGGCGCGCTGGGCCTTCTCCAGCTCGGTTCGCAGCTCGGCGCGCTGGCGATGTCCCTCCTGAATCAGGCGGTCCTTCTCGGCCGTCTCGGCTTCCAGCCGCGCGATCGTGGCCACCATCTGCCGGGGGTCTGGACCGCCCGTTTCGGTCCCGCGGACGGAGAGCTTGTAGTTGAGGTCCTTCAACTGCTCCTGGAGTTCGCGAATCCTCCCGGTCGCGGCCTCGCGCTCGGCCGACGCACGCGCCTGGGCTTCCCGGGCTTCGACAATCTGGCGCTGGGCGGCATCCAGCTCGCGCTGCAGGCTGTTGATGCGGCCCTGCAGGCGGGCGGTGTTTCCGGGAGCCAGGCGCTGGGTTTCCTCGGCTCCGGTTCCTGGTGGGCGCGAGCCCTTGGCGGCCTTCAACTCGGACTCGAGTGCCTCGGATCTGGCCCGGAGCCCAGCGCACTCCTCCTCCATGTCGACCAGGGAGCGCTCCCTCTCGCGCAGGTCCTGGTCCTGGCGCTGGTGCTCTTCCTGGCGACGACGTCGCTCCTCCTCCAGCGCCTTCTCCAGATCCTGGACTTCAGCTCGGGACTGGGCAGCCTCGGCACGCGCGGCCTCGAGGTCGCCGGCCAGCGGCTGCATGCGATCCAGCGTCCCTTGCAGGCGAGAGCGCAGCTCCTGGACCTCCTGGTCGGCCTCCTGAAGCCGAGCTTCCAGTTGCTGACGCTCGCCTCGCGACTCCTCCAGCACCCGGGCTGCCCGCTCGGCCAGCTCGGCCGGCCGCGCCCCGGTTGCCCCCAGCGGTTTGCGCAGGGACTCCAGGCGCCGCATCAGATCGGTCAGTTCGCTCTTCCCTTCGGAACCGGCCGGATCCGGGGCCGGGCGTCCGGACTCCGAGCGCAGGCTGGCCAGCTCGGCCGTGGCCCGGTCCCTTTCGGCCTTCAACGCGTCGCGTTCGACCTTCAGCGCGTCTCGCTCGGACTCCAGACTCAGACGCTCCGAACCCAGGCTCAAACCGGTCCGGCTGGCCTGGTCCAAGGCCGAGCGCAGCTCGTCGCGCTCGCGCAGCAGGCGGGTGCGCTCCTCGCGAGAGTCTTCCTGCAGACGGGTCTGGGCTTCAGAGTCGGTGCGGGCACTCGCCAGTTCGTCCACCAGGCGCTCCCGCTCGGAGCGCAACCGATCCCGCTCGGAGCGCAGGCGATCGAGCTCCTCCTGCAAAGCCGGCGGGGCGGCGGAGCTCCGGCCGGCCGGCATCCTCTCAAGCTCGGCTCGCAGGCCTTGCCAGGCCTCCTCGGTGGTGCGACGCATGTCCTCCAGGGCGCGCGCCAGGTCCTCCTCGCGGGGCGGCCGGGCCTCGAGCTCGGCGATCTGCCGACGCAGGGTCTCCAGCTCCCCCACCGGTCTCCGCTCCAGAATCTCTTCCAGGCGCGAGAACCCCCGATTCACGAGCTCCGCCAGCGTGCCGTCCGGGTCGTGCCTGCCGGACCCGGATTGCGCCAGCAGGAGCCGCTGCCCCTCGGCCAGAGGTTTCAAGGCCTCGCGCAGGGACTCTTCAAACGCGGCCAGGAGGCTGGCCGGATGGAGGACATCTTCCCGGCGACGTCCCAGGGTCTGCCGACGCTCGTTGAACCCCAGTCCGGGCGGGGCAGGGGTTCGGAGTGGCGGGGGCGGAGCGACCGGAGGAGGGATGGCCCTTCCCTCGACGAGCGGAGAGGAGACCGAGCGGGCCGCCGCGTCCTCTTCCCGGAGGAGCCGACTGGCCGGAGCGGCGTCGGGGTCCTCCTCGTGCAGGGGCAACTTCGAGGGTCTCGAGGTGGCCGGGTCCTCCCGCAAGGGTAGCGAAGTCGGCCTCCCAGCGGGCTTTTCCTCCCCTGGGGACGACGAGGTCGGCCGGCTCCCGGGCCTCTCTTCCCGCAAAGGCAAGAAAGCCGGCCGGGCAGCCGGCGATTCCTCGCGCAGGGGCAACGAGCCCGGCCTGGGGGCAGGCTGTTCCTGCGCCGCAGACGAGGAGGCCAGGGTCTTCTTGAGCTTGCGGACCTCGAAGTCCCGGATCACCCAACTCCCCGAGCGCCGGGTGGCCAGGGCCCGCCCCTCGACGATCCAGGCTTGCAGCCGCTCGGAAGGGATTCCCAGGGTTCGCGCCGCCTCGTCCAGGGTGTAGAACTTCGCCATGGCCGCATGGGGTTCGCCGAGGCCGCTCGAGGTTCCTGTGGTGCGCTGCCGAGGGCTGCACCGGCGAGAGGAATCCAGGCCGATGCCCGGAATACGGGCCCACCGCCCTCCCGGGTCGCAGGCGGCCGAGGCCAGCCGACTCTCCAGGAGAGGCGACCCGCCCGTCGGGGCGATCCTGGGGCGGCTTCACCTCCGCCCCACCCAGGTGGTGTTTCCATGATTCAGGCCCTTCCCTCCCGGCTGACGTGGGCCCTCAGCGCGGCCTTCTGCCTCCTCCTGGCCCTCGCCTGCGGCAACCGCAACGAAGAGGCGCCCCCCCTGATCATCCAGGGGACCCAGTACGAATCCACCTCGGTCGTGCCGGCGCGCTTCGAGAAGGTCGAAGGGACGGCGCTCTTCGAGGTCTCCCCACAACTGGCTGCCATGCTGGCGGCTGCCGAGAAGCCCCCCGTCGGCCTGCAGAGCTTCTTCATCCTGCTGAACCCCCGCAACCCGATCGAAGGGATCCTGGTCTGTGCCGGAACGGCGGTGGACTCCGAGCTGCTCCACAAGCAGACCAGCCGGGTGGTGACGGTCACCGGAGACGTCCACATGGTCGCGACCCCCGACCTGGCCGCCTTCATCCAGGACCGCTTCGGGATCAGCCTGGCCCGCAACGAAAAAGGCCTGCCGCTCTGGATCGACAACGAGATCCCCCTCGCAATGCAGGCTCCCGGCCCTCCTGCCCCAACCCAGGGCCCGGCCCAGAGCCAGAGCCCGAACCCAACCCAGAGCCCGACCCCAACCCAGAGCCCAACCCAGACCCAGGGAGCTCCCTAGACATGGCGCGTGGACGAATCGAAGAACGACATCAGGACCTGCTCTTCTTCCAGGCCGGCGACCTGGGGGCCGAATTCGCCCCCTGGCGCCGCGAGGAGCGGGGCCAGCAGATCTACGTCAAACTGAGCCGGGACACCCAGACCGCCCTGCTTTTCGCCGGGACCCACTGCCTCATGGATGCCGACGTCCAGCAGGGCCTGATGCGCCTGGTGAACGACGGATGGAGCGTCGAGGGCGAGCTCACGGTCTCGTTCGAGGGCAAGGCCGAACCCGGAACCGACCCCTACGTCTACCAGGATCCCCTGCTGATCGAACTGGGCCAGGCCCTGCTGCCCCTGGTGGACCCTCAACATGGCGCCCCCTTGCTGCAGAACCTGGGAGGCTTGCGCGACGAGATCGCCCGCGAGTCGGGGCTGGTCCCGGCTGGAGTCCGGGTTCGCGACAACCTGGCCCTGGAGCCGAACCAGTACCTGATCCGCGTCAAGGAATCTCCCGCCGCCACCGGAGAGCTGTTCCTGGACCGCTTCCTGGCCGTCGGCAGCCACGAACAGCTCAGCGAGCTGGAGGGGTGGGCCACCACCGAGCCGGCCTTCCGCATGAAGGCCAAGTGGATCGAGATGGAGCACCGGGACAAAGCCGACCAGATCGGCTGCCTGCTGCTCGGACCGCTGCAGGTGCTGGTCACCCACCTCAAACAGATCATCCTGGGAGCTGCGCCCGAGCTGCTGGGCCTGCAGGAGACCCACGACCTGGTGGCCCGCCTGCAACCCACCCATCCGGTGGTGGTGGAGGACTTCCTCAGCAACCGGACCCACCTGCGCGGGCTGCGGCGCATTCTGCAATCCCTGCTGACCGAACGGGTGCCCATCCGGGACCTGGTGACCATCCTGGAGACCGCAGGTGACATGCTCGACCGCCTCCATCGGGTGGATCAGGTGACCGAGGTGTGCCGCATGGCCCTGGCCCGACAGATCTGCTGGAGCTACCTCAACGAGGAAGGAGCCCTGCGCGGCCTGGCCCTCTCCCCTCGCGTCGAGGCCCGCCTGATGGAAGCCATCGTGGTCCGGGACGGTGGGAGCGTCCTGAACCTCTCCCGCGACGAGGCCGACCAGCTCGTCGGCGCGGTGCGCGAAGCCCTGGAGGAGCACGGGATGCCCCCGGTGCTGTTCACCGACCCGCCCACGCGGTTGTGGGTCCGCCGCATCCTGGCCCGCCCCTTCCCCAACCTGGGCGTTCTGGCCACCACCGAAATCGCCCCCGGATTGCGGGTGGAAATCGCCGGCCAGGTCGACTTCGATCCCTCCGGCCGCCCCGAGCCTTCCGAGCCAGCTCCCCCCCGCAAGGAAGGGATCCTGGGTCGCCTGCGCGGCGGCTGACGCGCAGGGATCCCCCGTCCCCAGGCGAAGCCGACTGCACCACCCCATCCAGGAGGACCCCGTGCGCATCATCCTGTCCACCTGCCGCATCGAGGATGCCGAGAAGATCGCCGATACCCTGGTCGAAGAGCGCCTGGTCGCCAGCGTGAACATCGTGTCCGGGGTCCGGACCAAGGTCCGCTTCAAAGGAGAGGTCCTGACCCAGGAAGAGTGCCTGCTGGTCATGCGGACCCGCGCCGAACTGGTCTGGAAGCTGGAGCGGCGCTACCTGGAGCTGAACACCTGGGAGATCCCCGAGGTGGCCACCTTCGAGATCCAGGAGTGGAACCCGGCCTACGAAGCCTGGATGCGTGAGGCCACCACCCCCCAGGAGGCCGGCTCGCCTTGACGGGGAGGGTTCAGGGGCGCGGCCCGGCCGAGTTGAGGCCCTTTCGCTTTGAGGTGGGTTTTGCTCCCTACGCCGAGGGCTCCGTCCTGGTGTCCGCCGGAAACACCCGGGTGCTGTGCACCGCCTCGGTGGAAGAGAGGATCCCCCGCTGGCTGGAGGGCAAGGGCCGCGGCTGGGTCACGGCCGAATACGGCATGCTGCCCCGTTCGACCCACACCCGGATCCACCGCGAACGAGCTTCGTCCTCCGGACGCACCCATGAGATCCAGCGCCTGATCGGACGCAGCCTGAGGGCCGTCACCTCCCTCCCCCGCCTGGGCGAGCGCCAGATCACCCTGGACTGCGACGTGCTCCAGGCCGATGGCGGGACGCGCACGGCCTCGATCACCGGGGCCTGGGTGGCCCTGGCCCAGGCCTGCCTGAACCTGCAGGTCCGCGGCCTGCTGGAGAGCTGGCCGCTCACCGACCACGTGGCGGCCATCAGCGTGGGCCGGGTGGACGGGGAGATCCTGGTCGACCTGGACTATCCGGAGGATTCCCGGGCCGAGGTGGACGCCAACCTGGTCATGACCGGGCGGGGCCTGCTGGTCGAGGTCCAGGCCACGGCGGAAGGGGACCCCTTCGAGCAGGCCGACCTGGATCGCTTCGTCGCCCGGGGCCGCGAAGCCATCGGACATCTGGTGGATCTGCAGCGGCGTGCGCTCTGCGACGCCGGCTTGAAGCTCCCCGAGCCGGCCAGGTAGTTCAACCCCTCCAGGCAGGCTGCCCCGTCGGGCCCACGGGCGCCCAACCGATCCCGACCAGGCGGACGGCGACGTCCGTCCGTCGGGGGCGCAGTTCCACCGCCTCCAGAGGCTCGCGAACCGGGTCCACCCGCTCCTGGAGGGCCTGGACCTCCGCCTGGAACTGGGCTTCCAGCGAGCGCACCTCCTCCTGGAGGTCGGCCAGCTTCTCCCGGGCCCGCTCCAACTGCCGTTCCTCCTCCCGCGCGCGCGAGGCGTTCTTCCAGGCGCTGCCCGCCCGCTGGACGTTGGAGACCGAGAGGGTCTTGCGTCCGAAGAGCGCCCCCATCAGCGTCGAGCCGAACGAGACGGCCGTGCTGACCCGCTGCTGGGAAAGGTCCGCCTCCTCCTTCGCCGCCGCCTCCACGGCCCGATCCAGGCGGGCTTTGAGCTTCTCCATCCGGGGGGCGTAGCGGGCCCGGAGGGCGGCGATCTGCTCGTCCCGGCGCTCGCGCCCGGCCTGGGCCAGACGGGCCCGGAAATCCCCCTCGGACTCGCCTGGAGCGGACACCAGGCCCAGGGAAGGGCTCTTGCGCAGCTCCAGCTTCTGGGTGCGATACAGCCAGTCGGCGAACTCCTTGCTCCATCGCGCGTAGGACCGAGGATCCGCCAGCCCCGGCGCCAGCGGTTCGAAGGCCAGGTTCACGCTCGGCGCCGATTCCAGTCGGGCGGGGTCCAGGCCCGGCTCCAGAGCCGAGGCCCAGTCCATGGGAAGGGGCCCCGAGGTGACCGGCACCAGGACCACGAGCTCGCGATCGGCCTGGGCTCCGAGCTTGCGATCCTCGACATGGACCCGGCCAACTCCCAGAAAGACGGGCCTCCAGGCCTGTGCTGAAGGGTCCGCCGGCAACCACGCCTGATGGACATCCGGGGGCAGAACGGGTCGCCCGGAAGACACCTCGGTCGAAGCCTTCCCCTCGGACGCCGTCGACCCGGACGGGCTTGCACCCCCCACCAGCGGGGGCGTCTGAAGAACCCGGAGCGAAGCCGGTGGGACCGCCAGAGCCGGCAAAGGAGCCTCCTGGGCTCGCCGCAGATCCTCGCGGGTCATGGGTCCACGCAGGTACGACAGGGCCTGGCGGGTCTTGAACAAGGTCGGGGCCTGCCCGGGGGCCAGCAGCAGGAAGACCCTGCGGTCCAGGTGCCCCAGGGCCTCCTGAAGGGCCCGGGGGTCGACCGCGCTGCCCAGCGCCTGGGCCAGCCCCTCGCCCACCTTCATCCGGTCCCGGTCGGTCTGAAGACGCCCGACGAACCAGGTCCCGGCGTTGGCCAGGGCCTTGTAGTCCAGATCCACCGGGTTCTGCGTCGCCAACACCAGACCCAGGCCGAAGGCCCGGGCCTGCTTGAGCAGGGTCAGAAGGGGGCGCTTGGAGGGCGGATTGGCCACCGGGGGAAGGAAGCCGAAGACCTCATCCAGGTAGAACAAGGCCCGCAGGCTGCTGGTACCGGGCAGGCCGCGAATCCAGGTCAGGGCCGCCTGGGCCAGCATCGTGGTGAAGAACATCCGCTCGGGATCCGTCAGGTGCGCGATCGAGAAGATGGCCAGACGGGGACGCCCCTCGGGGGTATACAGGAGCCGGGCCGGGTCCAGGGGTTCGCCCTGCAACCAGACCTGGAAGGACGGAGAGGCCACCAGGGCGTTCAACCGCATGGCCAGGTCGAAGCGGTCCCCGGCAGGATAGAAGGACTCCAACTCCAGCACGCCGATCCGACGCAGTCCAGGGTCCTGGACCAGGTGGATCAGATCTTCCAGAGTCAGGTCCCGGGCCTCCGACCAGACCTTCTGGAACAAGGCCGACAGCAGGAGGTGCTCGCGGCTCTTCAAGGGGTCGGCCGGCACTTCCAGCAGACCCAGGATTCCCGAGACCGTCGCCTGAACCCGGTCTCCAAAGGTCTCGGGGTCCCGGCGCACCGCCTCCGAAGGAGCGCCCAGGGAAGCCAGCACCGAGACGGGGCGCCCGGCCGTGCTGCCCGGGGTATAGACCACCACCTCGGCCGCCTCGCGCAACCGTCGAATCCTCTCGGGGCCCTGTCCCCAGTCGGCCAGGCCCTGACGCCAGCTCCGCGCCGTCTCCTCGGCCAGGGACTCGGGCGAGAGGCCAGGCTGCGCGGCCTTTTCGCGGTCCACCCAGGGCAGGAAGTCGGCGGGCTGAAGCTCCGGAAACGTCAAGAGGAGGTTGCCCAGGTCTCCCTTGGGGTCCACCACCAGGGCGGGGATCCCATCGATGGCGGCCTCCTCCAACAGACCGACCCCCAGACCGGTCTTGCCGCTGCCGGTCATCCCCAGGATCACCCCATGGGTCAGCAGATCGCGCGACTCCAGAAGCATCCACTCCGGGGTGGTCTCCCCCTCCGGGGTCTGCACGCGCCCCAGGTAGAAGGCGCCGAGTTTCTCGTAGTCATGCATGGCGCGAAGGGCTTCGCCTCCCGGCGAGGGCGACCTGCCCCCCGGGGGAGGTCACCTCCCCCGCAGCTCCGCCTGGGTTCCTGGTCCCGACAGGAATTCCACCAGCGAGCCCTTGTCGACCCACCGCGGCCCCGGGTCCATCAGGCTGTCGAGGAGGGGCTTGCCCTCCGGCGAGAAGACCAGCAGGCGGGCCTGGGACGGCAGGTCGAAGGCGAGCACCATCCCCTCGCGCACGACCCGCCACTCGCTGAGTCCCTCCGGTCCGATGGTCAGGGTCGTGCTGCCGGTCTTGAGGGGCAGGGCCTGCGAAGCAGGACTCAGCAGGACGTCGGAGAGTTGGACCCAGGTGGTACCCTCACGATCCACGAGGCTCAACTCGGAGAGGTCCCGGATGTTGTCCACGGGCATCCCGGCCGCCTCTGAAGAGTCGACCCGCAAGAGTCCCTCGAGATCCACGTAGCCCGGCAGGTCCTCAAAGAGCCGCGAGAGCACGACGTGGTATTCCGTCCCCTGGATCCCTTCGAACCAGCGAGCGTTGCGCACCAGCCAGGTCTTCCCGTCCAGGTCGATCCGCAGACGCCTGGGTTCCTCGAGCTTCTTCAGGCGTTGGCCCACCACCACGTCCACACCCAACGTCGGCGGCGTGGCGACCAGGAAGTCCTGGCCCTCCAATGTCACGAAATCGACCGGCTGGCCGTTCTTGTCGTGGAAGCTTCCACCGTGGAAGAAGAGCTCGCTGGGCCGAGGTTCCTCACCGGCCTCCATGGTCGTCAGGCGGGCCAGGTTCTTCTTGAAGTCGAACTCGACCTTGCGCAGGGGCGCGTAATAACCGGCATAGGCCTTGTAGCGGCGGGGGATGGGCTGGTGCGACAGAGGGCGCGTCACCTCCTCCCCGGTGCGTGGCAACAGACCTCGGGCGATGAGGACCTCGTCCAGGAGGGCCAGGGCGGTCTCCATCGAGCGCCCCGAGCGTGCCGCCTCGATCACCGCCACCGAGATCCGGTGCTCCGGAACGGTGAACATCATCGAGGTGTAGCGGCCGGTTCCGCCGCTCTTGCCCAGGACCTGGATCCCCTGGGCCCGGTAGCGGGGAAGGTCGGTCAGGTCCCACCCCAACCCGAAGGTGAACTCCCCGTGGGGGAGCCTCCCGCTGAACCCCGAGGGCTGCTCGCGCAGCATCTCGGCTCGGGAGGAGGCGGACAGGATCTGCGGCCCGTGCCCCGAGAAGCTGTCCTGGAAGCGGCACAGATCCACGGCGGTGGAAGCCAGCCCTCCAGCGCCCAGCACCGAGAGCACCTCCAGAGGCTCCGGCTTTCCGGTCGCAGGCTGATAGTAGACCGCCACCGAGCGGCCAGGCTGCCGACCCACTCCATCCCCGCTGTCAGCCAGGGCCAGGGGAGCGAAGACCCTGGCCTGGAGGAAGTCCAGGAAGTCCTGCCCGCTGACCCGCTCGACCACCATCTCGGCCAGGGTGAAGCCGTCGTTGGTGTAGGGAGAGCGGGCCCCGGGAGCGTGCTTGAGGTGGGCCTGGGCCAGGGTCTGCAGCAGTCCCGTGAACACCTCCGGGTTTCGCCGGATGCCAAAGTTGTTCAGCCCGGTGGTGCCGGGAAGCCCGCTGGAGTGGTTCAGCAGCATCCGCAGCGTGATCTGGCGGAAGCGGGGATCGGCCATCCTGAACTCGGGCAGGTGCTGGACCACCGGGTCATCCAGGCCGACCTTTCCGTCGTCCACCAGTTGCATCAGGGCGGTGGCGACGAAGACCTTGCTGATGGACCCGATGTTGAACAGGGTGTGGGGCTGGACCGGGAGGCTCTTCTCGCGGTCGGCCATGCCGAAGCCCTCGGCGTAGACCAGCCGGCCCCCGTCCATGATCGCCACCGTGCCGCTGCTGGCGACGCCCTGGTTGATGTCCTTCCAGATCCGGGTCCGAGCCAGGACTCGAGCCTTGTCGTAGAGGTCGGCGCCGGCGGAGGGCGCCGATGGAGCCAGGCTCGCCCGCGCGGCCGGCTCCGTCGGCGATGGGCACGGTGCCTCCGCACGCGCCAGGCAGGGCAGGGCGGTCAGGCACACCGCCAACACCAACCAGCTCGGGACCACGATTCGCATCCGGGACCTCCTCCCCGTCTCCCCGTTCCAGGTTCCCCCAGGGAGCGGACAGGAGGGCATTCGCGGCCGAGTGGGGGCGTCCCCCTGCCCGACCGACCGCACGGCCTCCCACCTCGCAGAGGCGGAGGCGACCCCGCTTCTCCGCCTTCCAGGCCCGAAGTTCGGAAATTGTTTACAAGACACGGACCATTCCCCCTGGACTTTTCCTCCATCTCCAGGCATACTGCACAAAGGGCGACGATCGCCCGAAAAAACCCAGGAGCGTGTGACATGTACCTCGACAACGAAACCGTCACCACCGAAGAAGTCCACGGGATCTACGTCGTTCCTCCCGACGAGTGGAACTGAGCAGTCCTGTCAAGCCCCGGATGTCCTGAACCCGGATCCGCGATGACGCCACTCTCGAGTGGCCCTGGAGACGGGACGGGCGCCGCGGGCGACCGGTGACCAAGGCCTCGTCAAGAGGCTCTTTTTTTTGCCTGCCAGGACCAGAGGATCCCACCCAGACCAGAGGATCCCACCCAGACCAGAGGATCCCACCCAGACCAGAGGATCCCACCCACCCACCCACCCGCCCACCCGCCCGCCCACCCTGGGGTTCGCCCCCCCACCCTGCGAGAGGCCACCCTTCCCCCTGCCAGACCCATGAAGCAGTTCTTCGCCCGGCGCGACTTCGCCCTGCTGTGGAGCGGTCATACGGTCTCCAGCCTGGGAACCTGGATCGACTACGTCGTCCTGAACCTGTACGTCTACAACCTGTTCGGTTCAGCCAGCGTCCTGGGCTCGTTCCTGGTGGTCCGCCTCCTCCCAGCCCTGCTCTTCGGCCCTCTGGGAGGCTACCTGGCCGACCGGTTTCCCCGGCGCACGCTGCTGGTCTTGTGCGACGCCGCCCGGGCCGGGCTGGTCCTGGGCTTCCTCGTGGCCCGTGAGATCCCGGTCTTCTTCGCCCTGGGCCTGGCCCTGGCGGCCCTGGACAAGATCCACCAGGCTGCCCAGGGGGCCTTCATCCCCGACCTGGTGGACGACCAGGATCTGATGGAGGCCAACGGGATGTTCCGGGTTTCCACCTCGGTCACCACGGTGATCGGCCCGGCCACCGGAGCCCTGCTGGTCTCGTCATGGGGCTTCCCGGTGGCCTTCATCCTGGACTCCGCGACCTTCGGATTCTCGGCCGTGGCCACCCTGCTGATCCGCAGCGGTCGGCGGGGTGCCGAAGAGCAGGACGCACCCGGTTCCAGCTCCCGGCCGGACTACCGGGTGGCCCTGGGCTTCCTGGCCGGCAGTCCGGCCCTCGTCTACCTGCTGGCGATCCGCTTCATGGACTCGCTGGGCAGCGGCGCCTACATGACCGGACTGCCGATCTTTGCCAGCAGCCTGGACGCTCGCCAGGGGGCCTCCTATGGCTGGCTGATCGGGGTCTGGGCCCTGGGCACCCTCTGGGGCTCCCTGGGAATGGCCCGCTGGGCTCGCACCCGCCACCTCCCCCTGGCCCCAGGCTTCGCCGGCGCCGTGCTGCTCATGGCCGCCGGCATGGCCTGGACCTTCCACGCCCGCAGCCTGGTTCCGGCGATGCTGGCCATCTTCATCGGGGGCGTGGGCGACGGACTCTCCGGCCTGCTCTTCCAGACCACCCTCATGCGCACCGCTCCGCCGGCCGTCCGAGGCCGCGTGATCGGCTCGTCGCTGGCCCTTCTGCACGGCGGGGCCATCGCCGGGATGGCTGCAGCGGGTCCCTTCATTGAGCGCTTCCCCCTCCGGAGCGTCACCGACGCCTCCTCCATCCTGATCGCCCTGAGCGCCGTGATCGGCTTCCTGGTGGCCTCGCGCCACCTGGCCATGCTCGAAGACCCGGCCAGCCGCCCCGCGCAGGGGCCCCAGAGCCCCATCTTGAAACCCTCCCCGTCCAGGGAAAAGGAGAACCCATCATGACTGACTTCCCCTTCAAGCCCCGCGTGGTCGGCTGGGAGCTGACCTTGCGCTGCAACATGCGCTGCCTGCATTGTGGCTCGATCGCCGGCGAGCCCCGACCCGACGAGCTCTCGGTCGAGGAGGGCTTCGCGCTGATCGACCAGCTCGTCGAGCTGGGCACCGAGGTGGTCACCCTTTCGGGAGGCGAACCGATGATCCACCCGGCCTGGGACCAGTACGCCCGGCGCCTGGTCGACGCCGGCGTGCGCACCTACATGATCACGAACGGCCTGCTCCTGGAGCAGAACATCGACCGGCTGCTGGCCTGCGGGTTGCGCCGACTGGGGATCAGCATCGACGGGACCGAGAAGACCCACAACATGATCCGCAACCACCCCGACTCCTTCCGCCGAGCCATGGCCGGGGCCCGCAAGGCCCAGGAGGCAGGCATCCAGGTGGGAGCGGTCACCCACATCTCGGGGGCCAACATCGGCGAGATGGAGCCGATGTACCGCCTTCTCGAAGAGGCCGGCTTCAAGTTCTGGCAGATCCAGTTGGCCTTCGCCGAGGGCCGGATGAAGGAACACGACCAGTATGCCCTCCGCCCCGAACAGATCCCGGAAATCGTGGACTTCGTGCACGCCTGCCAGCAGCGCGACGGCTTGAAGGTGGTGGCCGGAGACAACCTGGGCTACTTCGAGGTCCCCTCGATCCGCGACAAGCCGTGGAAGGGCTGTTTCGCCGGCCGCCACGTCATGGGGATCGACGCCGACGGCACCGTCAAGGGGTGCCTCTCGCTTCGTCGCGAGGCCTTCAGCGAGGGGAACATCCGCGACGAACCTCTGCGCCAGATCTGGGAGGATCCCCAGCGTTTCCGATTCAACCGCTACTTCAGCCCCGACATGCTGACGGGACACTGCACGAACTGTCCCCACGCCATCCCCTGCCGGGCCGGCTGCGTGGTGACCGCCCACGGAGCCACCGGAAACCGCTTCGACAACCCCTACTGCGCCTTCCGAATCCAGAGTGGCAAGGGCTCGTGCGGCTGGGCCGGAGACCATGCCGCTTCCTGAGGGCCTGAAGTCCTTCGCCGGGGCCTGGCCGGTCCACTCGGTCCAGGCTCCCGGGCAGGTGCCGCTGGTCTTCCGCCCCACCCCCGGGCACCCCACGACCACGCTGCTCTTCTGCATGCGGGCGGGGGTCCGCTACGAGAGCGCCCAGCACTGGGGGGCCTCGCATTTCCTCGAGCACATCCTGATGCGGGGCACCGACCGCTACCCCACCCTCTTCGACGTGACCCGGCGGATCGAGAGCCTGGGGGGGCGGATCTCGGCCTACTCCACCCGGGACCTGACCGCCTTCTGGGTCAAGCTCCCGCCGGGCCAGGAACCGGTGGCCCTGGAAGTGCTGACCCAGGTCCTCTTCCATCCCACCCTGGCCCCGGAGTTCATCGAGGCCGAGCGGGCCATCATCCGCCAGGAGCGACTCCGCGAACGCCACAACCCCGCGGCCTTCGTCTCCCAGGCCATCGAGAGCCTGCTGCTGCAGCCTTCCCCCCTCAGCCGCCACCCCATCGGCGAGGATGGCGAGCTGGCCCGCATGACCCCGGAGTTCATCCGCGCCTTCCTGGACCAGTACTACCACCGTTCCAACCTGGTCATCGCCGCCGCGGGGGCCCTCTCGGTGGATCTGCCGGCGCTGGTCCGGAGGGCCACCGACGCCCTGCCCGACGGGCCTCCAGCCACGGACGCGGGCTTCCTCCTGGACTCCCCCCTGCAGGGGAAGAGCGTGGTCCTGCACCCCTCCGCTTCACGCGAACAGGTCTTCCTGGGACTGGGCTGGAGCTTCCCCGTCTCCAACCGGCGGGACCTGGTCACCTGGAGGGTGGTCAACACCCTGCTGGGGGTCGGCTACACCAGCCTTCTCAACCAGTGCCTGCGCGAGCAGGAGAGCCTGACCTACGTCTGCAGCACGGCCCTGAACACCTATGCGGAGACGGGCCTCTTCAAGATGCACATGGCCCTGGCCGAGCGCGACCTCGAGCGGGTCCTGGACCGGGTCCAGGGCATCCTGGACGACCTCGCCGGCGACCGCGTGCCGGCCGACCTGTTCCGGGAGGCGGCGGTGCGCCATGCCGCCGGCATCGTGCTGCGCTGGGAGGACTCGCTGGAGGTGGCCCGCCTGCTGGGGCAGACCTTCTCGCGCGAGGGCGAGCCCTTCGGACTGGATCGCTATCTCGAAGAGGTGGAAGCCGTAACCCGGGAAGAAGCCGCCGAACTGGTGAGGCGCTTCCTGACCCCGACCCGGCGTCGGGCCCTGCTGCACAGCGGCTCGCCGCGCCTGGAGAAGCTCTTCCCCGACGCCGGGGTCTACCCGACAGGCTGAGCCTTCCGCCGGCATCCCTCCCGATGAAGGGCCCCGCAGAGCGGGGTCCGGACGTCCCCGGACCGCGGGGAAGAAATGAGGTCTTCTTGGCCATCCTCACCTTGGACCACGTCAGCATCCTCTCCGCCGAGCCCCAGCGCGTGGCGGACTTCTACCGGGATTTCCTGGGCTTCGGCGAGGCCAGGATCCGAGAGGTTCCCGGGCTGCGGATCTTCGACCTGTTCAAAGGGTCCGACCACGTCGAGATCCTCCAGACCACCGATGGCCGGGATCCCGGTGCAGGAGGCCTGAAACACGTGGCCTTCCTCTCGGACGACCTTCAGGCCGACTTCGAGCGCTTCCGAACCCAAGGAGCCCACATGCTGCACCAGGAGGTCCAGCACGCGGAAGGATGCGACTTCTTCTTCGTCCGCTCGCCCGGCGGCGAGTGGGTGGAAGTCTTGCAGTACCACGGGGAGACCTCGAAATCATGAGGCCCGAGCGCATCGCCGTGGTGACCGGCGCAAGCCAAGGTCTGGGGCTGGCCGTGGTTCGGCGACTTCTGGGGGAAGGCTATTCCGTGGCCTTCACCGGACGCAGCGCCGAGCGCCTGGCAGAGGCCCGGCAGGGCCTGCCGGAGGGTGACCGGGTGCTGGTCATCCAGGCCGACGTGGCCGAAGAGCCGGACGTCCTGCGCACCTTCAACCTGGTCCAGGAGGCCTTCGGGCCTCCCGACCTGGTGGTCAACAACGCAGGCCAGGCCTGGCTGGGTGAGGCCTCGAGCACCAGCCTGGAGGACTGGAACCGGTGCCTGGCGGTCCATGCCACGGGCACCTTCCTGATGTGCCGGGAGGCCATCCGGACCTGGACCGCGCACTCCAAGGCGGGTTGCCTCATCAACGTGGCCTCGGTCTCGGCGCGAACCGGCGCCCCCCTGGCGGCCGCCTACTGCGCTGCCAAGGCCGCCGTCCTGGGCTTGACCCGGTCCCTGGCGCGCGAGGTCGCGAGCCGGGGGATCCGGGTCAATGCCGTCTGCCCGGGGGCCATGGACACCCCGATGTTCCACGAGGGGACCCTGACGCCCCTGATCGAGAGGTTCGGCCGCGACCGCGAGACCATGCTGCGCGCGACCCTGGCCCAGATCCCCATGCGCCGGCTCCTGGACCCGGGCGAAGTCGCCGACCTGGTGGTCTGGCTGGCCAGCGACTCGGCCCGGGGCATCACCGGCCAGTCCTTCAACGTGGACGGCGGTCTGGACATGCGCTGAGGGCGGCTGGGGTCCTGGAGGCTATCCGCGCGTCGATCCGGCCACGCAGCGCACGGTGTCCTGGGCGATCATCAGCTCCTCGTCGGTCGGCAGGGCCAGGATCTTCACCCGCGAGTCGGCCGCCGAGATGTCGCCTCCCTCGCCCCGCGGCAGGGTGCGGTTCTTCTGCTCGTCCAGCTTCAGGCCCAGCCAGTCCATGTTGGCGCACACCCGCTGGCGGACCACATCCGAGTTCTGCCCGATGCCGCCCGTGAAGACCACGGCGTCGGCCCCGTTCATGATGGCCAGGTAGGATCCCACGTACTTCTGGACCCGGCGGCAGAACAGGTCGATGGCCAGACGGGCGCGCCGATCCTGGTTGTGGGCCTCCTCCTCCTCCAGCTCGCGCATGTCCGAGGTCAGCCCCGAGACGCCCAGAAGGCCCGACTGCTTGTTCAGCATGGTGTCGATCTCGCCGATCGACAGGCCCTCCTTGGAGTGCAGGAAGTCCACGATCGAAGGGTCGACGTCCCCCGCGCGCGTGCCCATGATCAGGCCCTCCAGAGGCGTGAAGCCCATGGTGGTGTCGATCGAGCGGCCGTTCTTGATGGCGCAGGCCGAGCAGCCGTTGCCCAGGTGCAGCGACACGATGTTGACGTCCTTGGGCTCCAGGCCCATCATCTGCCCGTACTTGAAGGCGATGTAGCGATGCGAAGTTCCGTGGAATCCGTATCGACGGATCCGATGACGCAGGTACAGGTGATAGGGCAATCCGTAGAGGTAGGCGGTCTCGGGCAGGGTGCTGTGGAAGGCGGTATCGAAGACCGCGACCTGGGGAACCCCTTCGCCCAACAGGTCCTGACAGGCCCGGATGCCCTTGAGGTTGGCGGGATTGTGCAGGGGAGCCAGCTCGATGCAGTCCTCGATGCCGGCCAGCACGTTCTTGTCGATGCGGACCGACTTCTGGAACTTCTCGCCGCCATGCACGACCCGGTGACCCACCGCGTCCAGGTCGGAGAGCGCGCGGATCGACTCGATCCGCGCTTCGGGAGACACGATCCAGCGGAGGATCTTGTCGATGGCAGCCCGGTGGTCCTTCAGGGGTGCCGTGGACCTGTGCGGAGTCTGTCCCTCGGCCTTGAAGGTGATCAGGGCCTGAGAGCCGATCCGCTCCAGCAGGCCAGAGGCCAGCCGACGCTCCGAGCCGTTCTCGAGACGTTCCGGATCCGACTGGATGATCTGGAACTTGACAGTGGAAGAGCCGCAATTCAGTACGAGGATGTTCATAGCCCGGCCCCTTTCTTGAAGGGCGGCCGGACTCCTGGCCAGAGAGTCCCTGTTCCCGCAACGGCTCCGACAACCCCGGGTTCCCGGTCCCGGGCAGCCGCCATCCCTCGTCCTCCCCGGGACGGGCAGCCCTCCGGGAGACGCGACCAGGATTCGCCTGTCCACGATCGAAATCAGTTCCCTGACCCCACCGCGATCCGACTCGAAAAGCCTGTGGCAGGACCCGTCGGAGAGGACCCCGGATCGCGCCGCGGTGAGACAGGTGTGATGAGACGGTATCGACCAGAAGGACCCAGGAGACCATCCAGACCCGGCGGGTTCAGCCAGGTCGAGCTGGCGATCGCCATCGTCGTCCTGGCCGTGGGCATCCTGGGTGTCTTCGCCTCCTTTGCCTTCGGGTTGCAGTCCACCCGTTTCAGTGGCCAGATGAGCCGGGCCATCGCCTGGAATCGCCAGTTGATCGAGATGATCCGCGTCCGGAACCTGGCCTTCACCCCGGACCTTCCCACCTCCGCCTCCGGCCTGAACGACCCGCCCCTGCCCGAGGAAGGAAGCGCCGAGGCGAGATTCCTCAGCCTCAGGGAACTCAACGCTCCTCCTTTCCTCAACGACCTTCCCCTGGGGACCGGCTTCCGGCGCCGAATCCAGATCCGACGTCTGAGCGACGACCCCGGCAACTACCATCATCGGATCGTCCAGATCCTGGTGACGGTCTACTGGATGGACAACGGCCGCCTGCGGGAGGTCACCTTGAAGGCCCTGCATCGCCAACCATGAGAGCCCTGCGTCCCGATGGAATGACCCTGGCCGAGACCCTGGTCAGCCTGGCCATCCTGGCCGTGCTGGGGCTGATCCTGCTGCGGATCTACAACGTCTCGCATCAGGCCTACGGCCGAGGGACGGGACAGATCGCCCTGCAGCAGAAGGCTCGTTTCCTGATGGAGCAGATGACGCCCCTGCTCTTGTCGGCGGCCCCCCCGCACGAAGGCGCCAAGGCCCTCCACTCTCCCGACTCGGCCTCCATCGTCTTCTACGTCCCCGACAAGGACTTCCAGCCCCGAGATCCGCACTATGTGCGGGTGGGGATCTACCACAACGACGTCGATGAGACCGTCTGGCTGGAGAACAGCGTCACGCCCTATTCGAGTCAGGACGAGATGTTCCGCAGCAGGGAACTGGCCCGAGACATCTACGATCTCCGCCTCGGATTGCCGACCGAGAACACCGTGCGGGTCACCGTCGAGGTTCACCAGAAGACCCGGACGGCGGGCGGAGGCCAGGACGACCAGGAGTACCTCCTGGAGAACCTGGTCCAGATCCCCTACTACTCCAAGAACTGAGAGGAGGAGCCGGTGAGACCCCGTCACGCGCGCCGCGGCTCGATCCTGCTGCTGTCGATCTTCTTCCTGGTCACGCTCTTCTTCCTGGCCATGGCCTTGCTCCAGCTCCTGCCGGTCGAGCTGAACGCCGCCCGCTGGGCCCGGATGAATCAGGAAGCCTCCTATGCCGCCGATGCTGGAATCACCGACACCATCACCTGGCTGGAGGAGGTCCTGGCCGGCAACCAGGGGCGACTGAGCGACCTGACCGAGGACTTCGAAAGAGGGGGCTCATTCGGGGACTGGACATGGGTCGTGAAGGTCCAGCCCGACCAGCAGACCAGGGACAACAACCCGGTCCGCGTCTTCCGGCTGACCTCCGTGGCCAGCCTGGATGGCCGACCGCATCGTCGCATCGTGGCCGACGTCCGACAAGACAGCTTTGCCCACTACCTGACCTTCATCGGCACCTCCTCCAACAACGCCTACTGGCGACTGGACCGGAACAGCAAGCTGGAAGGCCCGATGCACGTCAACGGAATCGCCTCCATCGCCTACGACAACCAGTGGTTCCAGACCGGGGTCCCCTTCTTCGAAGGGACCTACACCGCCTCGGGATTCCACGTCCCCTCGGGCAAACCCGAAGGTTTCGGAGATGGCGTGCGCTACCGCACCACCACGGGCTTCGACAACTCCGACACCCCCTACAACGAGGACGGGGTTCCCATCCCCGAGAGGTATGATCGCATCTTCACCCGCGGCCGGGAAGCGTTGAAGACCGGGGTCCGCGAGAGGGAGATGCCGTCGACCAGCAGGAACCTGGCCACGGAGGCCTGGGGCGAGACCCCGTTGCCTTTGGACCAGGGAGTCCACCTCGACACCTCCTCGAGTCAGGCCAACAAGAAGGGCATCCTCATCCAGGGCGACGTCGAGAACATGCAGCTTTCCGTGGTCCAGGGGAATTCGGTCATGACCGTGGTCCAGGGGAGCGGAGACGCCAGGAAGGAGACCCGGGTCACCATCCTGTCCGAGAACGGCATGACCCTCCCCGCCGGTTCAGAGGTCAACGGAGCGGTCCTGCCCCGAGACCTGGTCCTGGACACCGGCAACACGGTGGTCCAGAAGCCGGACGCCGGGGGGAGGAAGGTCTTCGCCGTCGCCCCGGGGGTGACCAATGGCCTGGTCTACTGCACCGGAACGATCCACGGCCTCCAGGGCCAGAACAAGGGGCGTCGCACCATCGCGGTGGACGTCGAGAACAACAAGGAGATCGTGATCTCCGGGGACCTGACCCGCCAGGACACCCCCGTCGGAGAGAAGCCTGCAGGCACCGACGACCTGCTGGGGCTCCTGGGCATGAACATCCGCCTCGGCGACTCGGTCGAGCGCAACCTGGAGACGCCGCTCCAACTCTACTGTTCGATCTTTGCCGGCCGGAAGAATCCCGACGGAGAGTATGAAGGCAGCTTCCTGGTCGACGATCTGGAGTCTTCGGGCGTCGGCAAGTTCATCATCTACGGCAGCGTCGTCCGAGCCCAGGACTCCCCCTGGCTGATGTCCTGGGTCAACTCCAGCGGCGCCTATGTCGGCAGCACCGGCTTCGTGGCCAACATGAAGTACGACGCGGCGGCGGCGGCCAATCCGCCCCCCTTCTTCCCCACCATGCCGACCCTGCGAGTCCTGTCCTGGAAGGAAGAGCCCTACCGATAACCTGACCGCCCGGCAGGGCCTTCCGACGCGGGCAGAGAACTCGGGCGGCCGTGCGCCCTGTCCTGATGCTCTCCTACCACTTCCCGCCCCTGGGCGGTTCGGGCTCCATGCGCGTCCTGCGCCTGAGCCGCTACCTGCCCGAGTCGGGCTGGCGACCGATCATCGTGTCGGTCGCCGGTGGGGGACGCGAGCCTCGGGATCCTGGCCTGCTGGACCAGGTGGCGCCCGAGGTCGAGGTCCACCGCGTGCGCTGCCTCGAGCCCGACGACTTCTCGGACTCCTGGCAGCACCCGCCCCAGAAGGTGGTGCGCAACCTCTTCAAGACCCTGGACTTCCTGCTCTTTCCGGACGACCGCGCCCTGTGGGCCGGCCCGGCGGTGCGTCGCGCCGTCCGCCTGGCCCGCAGCCTCCAGGCCCGGGCCATCTGGGCCACCGGCCCCCCCTTCTCGACCCTGGTGGCCGGCCTGAAGGTCCACCAGCAGACCGGGTTGCCCCTGATTCTGGACTTCAGGGACGACTGGACGGGCTTCAACAGCCGCTTCCGGACCCGCCGACCTGCCCGGCAGGCCCGCGAGGAGGCCCTCGAACGCCGCTGCCTGGAAGCCGCCTCGGCCGTCGTCTCGGTCACCCCCGGCATCGTCGAAGCCCTGTGCCAGCGACGCCCTGAGGGTGTCCCGGCAGAACGTTTCCACCTGCTGCCCAACGGGTTTGACCCGGCTCATTTCGAGGGGGTGCCGCAAGCGACGAGCCCGTCGGGGTCTTTTCAGATCGTCCACGCCGGCAGCCTGTACTCCACCCGCTCTCCCAAGCCTTTCCTGGACGGTCTGCGCCTCTGGCTGGCAGGGTGCCCCCCCGAGGTGCGCGCCAGGGTCCGGGTCCTCTTCATGGGCCGCATCGAGCCAACCCTCGAGCCGCTCTTCCAGGCCCCCGACCTGAACGGCCTGATCGAACGAATCCCCTTCGTCCCCCACTCGGAGGCCCTGGCCCGGGTTCGTGGCGCGGATCTGCTGCTGCTGGTGGTGGACCAGGTCGAACGCGCCGACCAGATCTTCACAGGCAAGGTCTTCGAATACCTGGGATCGGGAAGGCCCGTCCTGGCCCTGGTCCCCCCCGGCTCCCCGCTGGCCGAGGTCCTGGCCTCCAGCGGAGTGGCCCTGCTGGCTCCGCCCGACGACCCGGAAGGCATCCGGTGCGCCCTGGCCCAGGCCTGGTCGCGACGAGACGACCCGCTGCGCCCCGACCCGGAGGTGCGCTCGCGCTACGACGCCCGGGCCCAGGCCGGACAACTGGCGCGCCTGCTGGAGGACGCCGCAGGGTGAGCCGAACCATCCTGCTGCTGAACGAGAACCGGGGTTTCGGCGGCGGCGAGGTGCACACCCTTCAGGTGGCCCGCATCCTGTCGCGGCGAGGCCACCGCGTCCACCTGGGCGTTCGCCGCCGCTCCTGGCTGGGTGGCCAGGCCCGCGAGGCGGGCTTCCCCGTCCACACCCTGCCTCTGGCCAATGAGGTGGATTACCTGAGCATGGGCCTGATCGGCCTGCTCGTCTGGCGCCTGGGTGTGGACATCGTCCACTGCCACGCCACCCGGGATACCGTGCTGGCCGGGCAGGCGCACCGCCTCTTCCCGCGCACGGCCCTGGTCAAGTCCGAGCACACCTTCGTCAAGCCCCGACTCTCGAAGATCTGCCGGGGTGCCTATGCCCGAGGGGTCGACCGCCTGGTCTGCGTCTCGAGGGCCTTGCAGTCTCAGGCCATGCAGGTGCTGGCCCTTCCCCCCGAGCGCTGTCCGGTGGTCTACAACGGGTTGGAGACCGAGCGCGCCCTGGCCCCCCGCAAGATCCCCTCCTTCCTGAGGGAAGGTCGCTGGGTCGGGGTGGTGGGGTCGTTCCTGCCCGTCAAAGGGCAGGGATTCCTGCTGCAGGCGGCTCCCCGAATCCTCGAGAGGTTCCCCGAAACCCGCTTCCTCTTCGCAGGCCAGGGGCCCGAGAGGGAATCCCTGGAAGAGCAGGCCCGAGGCCTGGGCGATCGGGTCCGGTTCATGGGCCTGCAGTCCGACCCCCTGGACGTCCTGGCCGGGCTGGAGGTGGCCGTCGTCCCTTCCACCCTGGAGACCTTCTCGCTGGTCAGCCTGGAGGCCATGGCCTTGGAGCGCCCCCTGGTCGCCAGCCGCGTCGGAGGCATCCCGGAGGTCGTGGAAGACGGGGTCAGCGGCACCCTGGTGCCATCCGAGGACCCCGTCGCCCTCGCCGGCGCCGTCTGCGCCTACCTCGAGGATCCCGCCCTGGCCCGGCGCCACGGACGCCAGGGCCGTGAACGCGCCTTGTCGTGCTTCAGCCTGGACGCGATGGCCGAGAACCTGGAGGCGGTCTACGAAGAAGCTCTCCGGGAGCGCCGGAGATGAAGCGGATCCTGGTGGTCCACACCGGCGGAGGCCTGGGGGATGTCCTGCTCTCCACCCCCCTGCTGGACGCTCTTCGCGGCGCCTGGCCCGCCGCGGAGATCGACGTCCTGGCCCGCTCGGGCACCGCCCCGGTCCTGGAGGGCCACCCGGCGGTCCATCGCCTGCTGCGCATGCCCCAGGCCGCCCCCAGCCTGGGGCAGCTCCCCGGCTGGGTGGCCCGGCTTCGCCGTCGGCGCTATCAGGCGGGGCTGGTCCTGTGGAGCCGGACGGCCCTGGCCTGGATGCTCTTCCTGGCGGGAATCCCCATCCGGGTGGGGCAGGACTCGCGGCTCAGCTACTCGTGGCTCTATACGCACAAGGTGCGCATCCGCTCGGAGCACGGCGACACCTCCAGCCACTGGACCGAAATCCTGCTGGACTATGCACGGGCCCTGGGGGTGAATCCGGAGGAATTCGGTCCAGCCCGGCCCCGCTTCCTGGTTCCGGAGGAGGCCCGAAACCGGGCCGAGGAGCTCCTGGGTGGGCTCCCCCCCGGAGACGGTCCGGTGGTGGGCCTTCACCCCTCCAAAGGCCTGCCTCTTCCGCCCGGGCGCTGGCCCGTGGAGGTCTTTGCCGGCTGGGCACGCGCCCTGCATCGGGACCTGAAGGCCCGCCTGGTCCTGACCGGGGGACCCGACGAGGTCGATCTGGTCGGCGCGGTGGCCCGGCTGGCGGAGGTGGAGAGCCTGAACCTGGCCGGTCGGACGGATCTGGCGACGCTGGCGGCGGTCGCCTCGCGCTGCGAGGTCTTCGTGTGCCCCGATTCCGGACCGATGCACCTGGCCGCCGCCGTGGGCGTCCCGACGGTCGGGGTCTATGCCCTGGATGAAGACTTCCCTCAGCGCTGGGCCCCCCTGGCCCCGGCCCGGCGCATCCTGCGACCCGCCCGGAGGAGCTGCCCGGCCGGCTGCCGCAAGGCGACCTGCCCGGACTTCCACTGCTACCACGCGGTCCCGCCCGAGGAGGTGGTCGGAGCCGTGGCCGGTCTGCTCGGGGCCCGCCCGCGTCCGGCCCCCGAGGATCCGTCGCCCACGTGATCCCGCGACCGCCCCGCGGCATCGAGATGGAACCCGCCGACCTCCGCCCCCTCAAGCCCACTCCGACCGGGAAGGATTCGGCCCCCCGGTCCCCAAAAGCCGAAGGCTTGATGCGACAGGAACGCGCCACACGCGCCCGGCTGACCCTGGGGGTGGAGGGGACCTACCTGCCCCGGGATCACCGGGGCATGGGCCGCTATGTCCGCAACGTCCTGGCCTCCTGGAAGCGGGCAGGCCTCCCCCACCGCGTCCTCCTGCTGGCCCGAGAGCGCCGGCACCTGGCGGCGCTGCGCCGGGAGATGCCCGACTGGGAGGTGGCCCCTGCCGGCGAGCACCCCGCCCTGGACGCGTGCTGGTTCCCCTGGAACCGGATCGACTGGGAACCCGGCTGCCCCAGCCTGGTCACGATCCACGACGTGGCTCCCTTCGTGTTCCCCCCGGGGACCCCGGCGGACCGGGAACGCCTGCTCCAGGCCGCCCGACGCGCCGACCGCGTCTTGACGGTCTCGGAGTTCTCGCGCCAGGAGATCGCCGGGCACCTGAGAGTCCCGCTGGAAGGGATCTCGGTCGTGTTGGAAGGGGTCGAGCCCGAATTCCACCCCCGCCCCCGGACCCCGCGCGAAGAGTTCCTTCGCCGGCACACCGGGGGGCGCCCCTACGCGCTCTTCGTCGGCAACCACGAACCCCGCAAGGGCCTGGCCCGGCTTCTGGAGGCCTTTACGGCGGTGCGCCATGAGTCTGGACACGCCCTGGTCCTCTCCGGCAACCCTCCCAGCCCCCCCGGCCTGCTGCGCCGCCTGGGCTGCCTGGGGCCGAACCCGGATCCGCCCCCCCCGGGTCTGGCAGAGGCCCTGAAGGCCCTGGACGGGCGCCTGATCTGGGCCAGGTCACCCGACGACGAGACCCTGCGCGACTTCTACCGGCACTGCGATCTCTTCGTCTTCCCCTCGCTGTATGAGGGATTCGGCCTGCCCCTGCTGGAAGCCATGGCCTGCGGAGCCCCCGTGGCGGCTGCCCGACGGGCCTCGCTTCCAGAGGTGGGCGGCGAGGTCCCCTGGTGGTTCGACCCCGAGGACCCGGCCGACTTCGCGTCCGCCTTGCGCTGGGGCCTGCTCCATGCCGATGATCGGCGTGGGGCCGGCCAGGAGCAGGCCCGCCGCTTCGACTGGGAGACCAGCGCCCGAGCCATCATGGAAATCCTGGAGGCCCTCGTCCCGTGAACCTGCTCCATCGTTCCCGCGCCCGCAGCATCACCGACCGTTTCCCGGCTCAGAGGATCCTGGTGATGGGCGACCTGATGCTGGACCACTGGGTCTGGGGCTCGGTCTCGCGAATCAGCCCCGAGGCCCCGATTCCGGTGGTGGACGTGCAGCGCCACTCCTACACCCCGGGTGGGGCCGCCAACGTGGTCTCCAACCTCAAGGCCCTGGGAGCCCAGGTCGAGATCCTGGGCGTCGTCGGGGCCGACGATCCGGGCCGACGCCTGCGGGCGCTCCTGCGCCGCCAGGGCATCGGGACCGAGGGGATCTTCGTGCAGAAGGACCGTCCCACCAGCCTGAAGACCCGCATCATCGCCCACTCCCAGCAGGTGGTCCGGGCGGATCTCGAGCAGCGGACCGCGGTGGACGGGGCCCTGTGGTCCCGGATGCTGGCCTGGCTGGACGAGAACCGCGAGCGCTTCACGGGCTTCCTGCTTTCGGACTACAACAAGGGGCTCTTCTGGGATGGACGCCTCAAGGAGATGCTGGGGCGCCTGGAAGGTCGGCCGACCCTGGCCGGGCCCAAGCCGGAGAACATCGAAGAGTTCCGGGGAGTGGAGATGGTCACCCTCAACGCCCTGGAGGCCCGGGTGGCCTCGGGCCACGACACGGCCACCGAAGAGGGGCTGCGGCGGGCCGGGGAGGACCTGCTGGAGCGCCTGGGTTGCCGGGCCGTCCTGGTGACCCTGGGTGAACGCGGGATGGCGCTCTTCGAGGAGGGGCGCCCCTGGCGCCAGGTCCCGGCCCTGGCCTCGCAGGTCTACGATGTCAGCGGAGCCGGCGACACGGTGCTCTCGGTGATGGGCCTGGCCCGTTCGGTGGGCGTCGAGCCCGAGGAGGCCATGCGCCTGGCCAGCCACGCCGCGGCCGTGGTCGTCCGCAAGGTGGGCACGGCCACCGTCGACTGCGAAGAGCTGCTGGCCTCGCTGGAGCGCGATGAAGAGAATCAGGTCCGGGATCCGAAGAGCAAGATCGTCCCCGTCTCGGAGGCCCAGGCCCGACTGGAGGCGCTGCGGACCGGCCAGGCTCCGCCCCGGATCGTCTTCACCAACGGTTGCTTCGACCTTCTTCATGTGGGCCATCTGCGCACGCTGCTGACCGCCCGCCGACAAGGCGACCTGCTGGTGGTGGGACTGAACTCGGACCGGTCGGTGCGGGCCTTGAAAGGCCCCGAGCGCCCGCTCAATCTTCAGGACGAGCGGGCCGAGATGCTGGCCGGCCTGGAGTGCGTCGACCTGGTGGTCCTTTTCGATGAGGATACGCCGCTGGCGCTGCTGGAGCGCCTGCGGCCCGACGTCCACGTCAAGGGGGGCGACTACCGCGAAGAGGACCTGCCCGAAGCGGCCCTGGTCCGTTCCTGGGGGGGACGGGTGGTCCTCACCGGCGTGGTCCCGGAGCGCTCGACCAGCCTCCTGGCGGAGAGGATCCGCCAGAGCTCGTGAACTCTCCGCAAACCATCCTCTTCGCGGCCAACAGTCCGGGCGAGATCGCCGGGTGGCTGCGCCCCCTGGTCCGGGAGGCTCGGCGGCGATGGCCCGCGACCCGCCTGGTCGTGATCCTGCTGCCGTGCACCTTCGCCTCGGGCTCGGAGGGCCGGGTTGCCCGAGACCTGGTCGGCGTGGACGAGGTCCTCCCCGCCTCGCGTTTCCTCCGCCTCCTGGCCTGGGAGGGGGCCCGCTTCCGGGGGGCCACCCTGGTGCACCTGGGTGGAGACCTGATGTACTCGGCCCTGCTGAGCTGGCGCTGGGGGCTGCGCGCCTGGTCCTACATGTGGGGGCGCTGGTGGTGGGACCGGGCCTTCCAGGGATACTTCGTCAAGGATCCGGCGGGCGTGGCCTGGCTGACCCGACGGCGGATCTCGGCCGACAAGGCCCACCTGGTCGGTGACCTGGTCGCCGATGCCGTCCAGGCCTCCCTGGAGGACTCCCGCCCGACCCCGCCACCGCCAGGAAGGCGGGTCAGCTTCCTGCCGGGCAGCCGAGGCCACGAGGTGGAGAACCTGGCTCCCTTCTTCCTGGAGGTGGCCGAAGGTCTGGCCCGAGGCCGACCCGACCTGGAGTTCCAGATGCTGCTCTCGCCCTTCCTGGAGAGGGATCGGGCGGAGCAGGCCCTGCAGGCCCCTCCCCACCCCCAGGTGGGCGGCCGACAGGGCCGCCTGCAGGGTGACCTGCTGGTGGGCCCCTCTGGCGTGGGGATCCGGATCATCCGGGAGGGCAACCTCGGTGCCCTGGCGAGCTCGACCCTGGCCCTGACCATCCCCGGGACCAAGACCGCCGAGGCCGCGTGCCTGGGCGTCCCCCACCTGATGCTGCTGCCTTTGAACCGCCCGGAGCTTCTGCCCTTCGTGGGCCTGCTGGGCCTTCTGGACTGGTTGCCTGGAGGCAATCGCCTGAAGGGGCGAATGCTCTTGACGATGAAGAAGAACATCGGTTTCCTGGCCCAGCCCAACCTGCTGGCAGGCGAAGCGCTGGTTCGCGAACTGGTGGATGTGCTGACCCCGGCCCGAGTGGTGGACGAGGCGGCCCGGCTTCTGGAAGATCCTCAGGAACTCGCGCGCCAGTCCTCGCGTCTGCGTGACCTCTATCAGTCCTCGCTGGGCACGGCCAGGCGCATCTTCGACAGGCTGGAAGGTCCGGCGTGAACGACATCCTGCTCAGCGTCATCGTGGCGACCAAGGACAACTCCAAGAATCTCCTCCGGCTTCTGGAATCACTGGATTCCCAGTACATGCCAGCCCACCAGTATGAGGTCCTGGTCGCCAACGCCCACTCGACCGACGACACGTCCTCGATGGTGGAATCCCTGACCTTCCGCTACGCCATGGAGCACTGCGTCAGCCGCCGGCCGGGTCTGATGGCGGCCCGCAACCAGGCCGTCGAGGAGGCCAAGGGAGACCGACTGCTCTTCCTCTCCGACGATCTGGTGGCACCTCCGACGCTCTTGGAGACCCACCTTCAGGCCCACAAGGACATCCCCCACCACGTGGTGCGCGGCCCGATCGTCCCCCTGGAGTCGGAGACCATCCCCATGCTGGACCGTCCGCCGCCCGCCATCCGGCTCTTCTTCACCATCAACAACTCCTCGGCTTCCAAGATGGCCATCCTGAAGGTCGGCGGCTTTGCCGAGAACATCGACCCGGAGCTGGAGGACCGGGAGGTCGGCTGGCGCCTGCAGCAGGACAACTGGACCGAGCGCTTCGTGCCGGCCGCCTACGTCTACCGACCGTCCACCCAGGAGGAGACCCTGCTGGATCTCAAGCGCCAGGCAGTCCTGCTGGCTCGCACCGCGGTGGCCCACTATATGCAGCACCCCGATCCCAGCGTGGCCAAGACCACCGGCATCCACCCCCGGGCCCGGGCCTTGTCCCGCCTGACGGCAGGCGAAGGGGTCTATGCGCTGGCCCGCTTCTTGCGGGAGACCGGCCTGGGGCAGGTCCACTGGATCCGCACCCTGATCGAGCAGCGCATCTTCATGACCTACTACCGCCGGGCCCTGGCCAAGGAGCTGGAAGGCAAGGAGCTCTGAGTCGACCGGCCTGGACCGCTGTTCAGTGCGGGGCCAGCCGGACGAAGGGTTCCCAGGGCAGGTTGCGCAGGACGGTGTAGGCGACCAGGGCCGCCAGGATGGCCCACCCCGCCCCTGGCGAGGTGCTCCACCGGGGAGCGGCGCGCCCGGTGGAGGAGGTCCACAATCCATGAAGCAGGAAGGGCAGGGCCAGGACCAGGACCGGGTTCATCGCCAGGGCACCGGACAGGTCTCCGTGCAGCAGGCGGTGGGTGGCCCGCAACGTGCCGCAGCCCGGACAGTAGAAGTGCAGGAAGACCCGAGACGGACACACCGGGTACCAGCCGGTGGTGGCGGGATCCGCCAGGTAGACCACCAGCAGGCCGACGCACAGGAGCAGGCCCAGGACCCGGGCTCGCCACCGGGCATGGGCCTCCGGTCCGGGGCGAGCCGCCTGAGGTTCCATGCCGGCCGCTTCGCCCGAGGCGCATGGCTCCCTGCCCCCGAATCATCCGAGCCATCCTCCCGCGCGCGACGGTCCGTCACCCGGAGAGGAAGCCCCCCAAGAACAACCGGATTGGAGAGGGAATTCGATGTGTGAAACCTGCGGATGTGGCGGTGAAGGCGTGGTGGTCCAGGTGCCTGCCGACCTCCTCCAGAGACTGAATTCCAGCCGGTTCCAGGTCTCCCTGGGCGCCCCGGAGCAGGCCCGTCGCCTGGCCGTCGAAGAGGACCTGCTGGCCCGCAACGATCGCCAGGCCTCCCAGGTGCGCCAGCACCTGTCGGGACAAGGAGTCCTGGCCCTGAACCTGATCTCCTCGCCAGGGTCAGGGAAGACCACCCTGCTGGTGGAGACCATCCGCCGGCTGGAGGGGAAGGTCCCGGTGGCGGTGATCGAAGGGGACCAGCAGACAACCCGGGATGCCGACCGCATCGCGGCCACCGGGGCCCCGGCCGTGCAGATCAACACCGGGAAGGGCTGCCACCTGGAGGCCCAGGCCATCCACGACGCCCTGCACCACATGCCGGTTCCCGCGGGCGGAATCCTCTTCATCGAGAACGTCGGCAACCTGGTGTGCCCGGCCCTCTTCGACCTGGGGGAGGCCGAGAAGGTGGTGATCCTCTCGGTCACCGAAGGCGACGACAAGCCGGCCAAATACCCTCATATCTTCAGTGCCGCCGGGGTCATGGTCCTCAACAAGATCGACCTGCTGCCCTACGTCGACTTCGACGTCGAGCGCTGCCTGGAGGAGGCCCGCCGCCTGCGACCGGATCTGGTGGTCCTCCAGGTCTCGGCCCGCACCGGCCAGGGGATGGACGCCTGGGTCCAGCACCTCCTTCAGCGCCGGGAGGCGCTGAAGGCCAACTGAACGACGCCGGGAGGCGCTGAAGGCCAACTGAACGACGCCGGGAGGCAGGCCAGACTACACGTCCAGCTCGTCGGCCTGGGTGGCGCACTCCATGACGAACCGGTAGCGCGGGGCGGGGTCGCGCCCGAAGCACTCCGAGATGGCCCTGTCCGCCTCCTCTTCGTCGGGCACGCACACCCGGAACAGCGTCCGTGAGCGGGGGTCCAGGGTGGTCTCCTTCAACTGCGCCGGGCTCATCTCACCCAGACCCTTGAAGCGCGTGATCACCGGGTTGGCCTTGGAGCGGGTGCGCTTCATGATGCGATCGCGCTGCTCGTCATCCCAGGCCCAGTGGGTCTCCTTGCCGATCTGCACCCGGTACAGGGGAGGCCGGCCCAGGTAGATGTGGCCTTTCCGGATCAGCTCCGGCAGGAAGCGATAGAAGAAGGTGATCAGCAGTCCGGCGATGTGGTGACCATCCGAGTCGGCATCCGTCAGGATCACCACCCGGCCGTAGCGGAGGCGATCCCCGTCGAACTTGGGCCCGATGCCGCAGCCCAAGGCGCTGAGCAGGTCGGCGATCTCCTTGTTCTGGCCCATCTTGCCCATGCCGGCCTGCTCGGTGTTGAGGATCTTGCCGCGCAACGGCAGGATCGCCTGATGGCGACGGTCGCGGGCCTGCTTGGCCGAGCCGCCGGCCGAGTCGCCCTCGACGATGAAGAGCTCCGAGTCGCTGGGTCGGGTGCTGGAACAATCGGCCAGCTTGCCGGGCAGGTTCAGGCGATGGGAGACGGACTTGCGCACCACCATCTCGGTGGCGGCCTGGATCTCGGCTCGGCTGCGGGCGCCCGAGACGATCCGGTCCACCAGGGACTGGGACACCGAACGGTTCTCGTTGAGGAAGCTCTCCAGGGCGGGCGCCAGGGCATTGGCCACCTGGGCATTCACCTCGGGGTTGTTCAGGCGCTCCTTGGTCTGCCCTTTGAACTGGGGCTCGCGGACATAGACCGACAGGACGCCCCGCAGCCCGTCGCGGATGTCCTCCGCCGAGAGCTTCAGCCCCCGGGGCTGCAGGCCGTGGGTGTCCATGTAGTTGCGGACGGCCCGGACCACGCCCGCCTTCAGGCCCAGGTCGTGGGTTCCGCCCTGGGGCGTGCGAACGCCGTTGACGAAGCTGCGCACCTGTTCGCCCCCCGAGGCGCTCCACAGAAGGGCCAGCTCCAGCTTGGGGTCGTCGTCCCGCCCATAGGTGAAGACCGTCTCCCAGCCTTCGGCCCGGGGCTCTCCCTCGGTCAACTGCACCAGGTAGCCGTCCAGGCCCTCGCTGGTGTGGTCCAGCCGATGCGTCTCGCCGCTGGTGCGGTCCTTGAAGACGACCTTCATGCGGTGCAGCCAGGCCCGGGCCTCCAGGGTCTCCAGGATGACCCGTCCGTCGAAGACCGTCGTCTGGAAGATCTCGGGGTCCGGACGGAACCAGATGGAAGTGCCCGTGCCTCGCGCCGTCCCCATGTCCTGCATGGGGCCGGCGGGCTTGCCCCGCTGGAAGGCCTGGAACCACTCCCGGCCATCCCGGCGGACGGTCGCCTCCAGGTCCTGGGAGAGGGCGTTGACCACCGAGGCGCCCACGCCATGCAGACCTCCCGAATACTGGTAGTTGGAGCTGGCGAACTTGCCGCCCGCGTGCAGGGTGGTCAGGATCAGCTCCAGGGCGGGCTTGTTGTACTTCTCGTGCAGGTCGACCGGAATGCCCCGGCCGTTGTCGGTGACCCGGATTCCCTGCCCGTCGGCGTCCAACTCCAACTCGACGAAGGTCGCGTAGCCGTTCATCACCTCGTCGATCGAGTTGTCCACGATCTCCCACACCAGGTGGTGCAGACCCGCCTCGTCCACGCTCCCGATGTACAGCCCGGGGCGCTTGCGGACGGGCTCCAGTCCGGTCAGGACCTGGATGTCCCGGGCCCGGTATTCCCCCGTCGAGGCGTCGTCCGCCTTCTTGCGTCGGGAGTGGGGACGGCCGTTCTCGGGAGCCTCCGTGGCGGCCGGAGAGGCCGGAAGCGGCAGGGGAACCGGGGGAGCGGGAGCCTCCACGGCGGACTCCAGGTCGAACTCCAACTGAAACTGCTCGATACGCTGGCTCATCCGGCCGCTTCCTCCTCACCCGACGATCCGGCCTGCCCCTCCTCCGCGAAGAGGGATGCCTGCAGGCGCTCCGGCCCGACATCGACGATCTGCGGGGCCTCCGAGCCCGATTCGGCCTCGCTGGAGGTGCCCCGACAGACCACGCGCAGACGGCCCCTCTTGATCAAGGGGGTTCCCTTGCCTCCCCGGGAAGTGACCCGATAGCGGCGCGGCGTCACCTCGATGGGCCGCCCCCCCTCCTCGCGCACGACGGTCAGCCCGTCGCGCCCGTCGCGAACCGCGGCCACGCCGACCACCCGATCACCCGACTCCAACTTCAAGACGGTGACGCCCTTGCCTGGCCCGGACAAGAAGTTGATCTCCGAGACGGGACACAACAAGGCGCGGCCCTCGCGCGAGATGGCCACCACGGTCTCGTTGCCCCGCACCGCCTCGACCCAGGCCATGGCGACTCCGCTGCCGGCTCGGGCGTAGCGACGACCCGAGCGGGTCGAGGGCTCGGCGTAGGATTCCAACGAGAAGCGCAGGCCCTTCCCGTCCTCGGCCACGGCCAGGGCGTGAACCGGCGGAAGCGCGCCCTCCTCGTCGGGAGTGCGGATGGCCAGGGTGTCCCGGGGATCCAGCATCATGGCGGCCACGACCCGATCCCCATCGCCGAAGCTGAAGAACTTCTGGACCGGATCCCCATAGCCGCGGGCTGAGACGGGGACGTCGTGAATCCGCATCGTGTAGGCCGTTCCCGAGCTGGTGAAGAAGACCACGCTGGCCAGGTTGGAGCCAGGCAGGATGGCCACGATCTCGTCGTCCTGGCGCATGCGCAGCTTGCCCAGGTCGGCCCCCGGGCTGGTGCGTCGGATCCATCCGTCTCGGGTCAGCAGGACCTGGGCCTGCTCTTCGAGGATGAAGTCCTCCACCTGATAGGACAGCTCCTCGACGCCCTGGGCCACGATCCGCGTGCGCCTGGCATCGGCGAACTTCTCGCGCACCTGACGCAGCTCGTCGCGGACCAGGTTCCACAACGCCCGCTCATCCCCCAGCAAGACCTGCAGTTCGCGAAGCCGGGCCCGCTTCTCGTCCAGCTCGCGGCGCACGGCCAGCACGTCCGGCCGCCCCAGCCGATACAACCGCAGGTCCAGGACTGCGTCGGCCTGGGTCTGGTCCAGGTCGAAGCGCTCCATGAGGCGCTCGCCGGCCGGCTTGCGACCATCCGATTCGCGGATGATCTGCAGGGCCTCGTCCAGCCCGTCAAAGACCCGGACGAACCCCTCCAGGATGTGGATGCGCTCGTTCAGCAGGCGCACCTCGTGGCGAAGACGCCGCACCGTGACCTGGAAGCGGAAATCCAGGAAGTCCAACAGGGCGGTGCGCAGGCCCACCCGCTCGGGCCCCCTCGGAGTCAGGCAGGTCATGTTGACGTGGAAGATCGATTGCAGCGCGGTGTGCTTGTACAGGTAGGCCATCACGACCTCGGGGTCGGTGCCCTTCTGGCATTCCAGGACCACCCGCACCTCGTCGGTCGACTCGTCGCGGACGTCCTGGAGCTGGGGAACCTTCCCCTCCATGACCACCTGCCCGATCTCCTCCACCAGGCGGGACTTGTTGACCTGGTAGGGGATCGAGGTGATCACCAGTCGGGGGCCCTTGCGGGGCTCCTCCTCGACTAGGTACTGTCCCCGGACCCGCACCGGCCCCTGGCCTTCCTCGTAGACTCGGACCAGGTCCTGGCGGGACTCGAGGATCTCGCCTCCCGTCGGGAAGTCCGGGCCTTTCACCCATTCCATGAGACCTTCGGTGGACAGATCCCGACGATCCACCAGGGCCTCGCAGGCCTTCAGCACCTCGCCGACGTTGTGCGGCGGGATGTTGGTGGCCACGCCCACCGCAATTCCCGTGCTGCCGTTGATCAGCAGTTGGGGCAGGCGGGCCGGAAGGACCACGGGCTCCTGCTGGCTCTCGTCGAAGTTCGGACGGAAGTCAACCGTATCCTGGCCCAGCTCGGCCACGAACTCCATGGCCGCGGGCTGCAGCTTCGCCTCGGTGTAGCGGTAGGCGGCCGCGCTGTCGCCGTCGATCGAGCCGAAGTTCCCCTGGCCGAAGACCAGGGGATAGCGCAGGGCCCAAGGCTGGGCCATCCGGACCATGGCCTCGTAGACCGCCGAGTCGCCGTGCGGATGGTAGTTGCCCAGAACCTGGCCGACCACCTTGGCGCACTTCAGCGTCGGCTTCTCGGGCGCCAGGTGCAGGTCGTGGTGCATCGTGTAGAGGATGCGCCGCTGCACCGGCTTGAGGCCATCGCGGACATCGGGAAGGGCCCGCGCGGTGATCACCGAGACGGCATAGTTCAAGAACCGGCTTCGGGTCGCGTCGTGCAGGGGCACGTCGACAACCTGTCCGGCATCGAAGGCGGGATGGGATCGAGCGCTCATGAGAGCTCCAGGGTCGGAGAGTCTGGGGTGGCCACCTGCCCGGCACGGACCGGCGGGCCGCTGCCGCCGAAGGTCCTCCCCTCGAAGGCCAGAGGCCCTGGGCGGACCTCTCCGCAACATACCATCCCCGGCCGCCGAGCGCCAGGATCCCGCAGGATCGAAGTTGGACGAGGCGAAGCGCCTGGGACCGCGCATGAACTGGGGGCGGAGGAACGAGTTGAACCAGACCAGTGCCGGCCCGACGCCGAGCGACCCCCCCGAAGGGCAGACACCTTCCGAGAGAGCGCTCTTCCTGGCCCTGCAGGAGGCGGATCGCCGCAAGGACGAACTGCTGGCCGCCTTGGGGCACGAACTGCGCAACCCCATGTCGGCGCTGGCCGCCAGCGTCGGGCTGTTGCGCCAGGAGAACCTGCCACCCGAGAAGCGCCAGCGCGCCTTGGATCTGATGGAACGCCAGATCTACGCGATGTCCTCGACGGTGGACGATCTTCTGGAGCTCTCCCGCCTGAACCGGGGCCGGATCACCCTGGAACGGCAGATCCTGGATCTGGGCTGCCTGGTTTCCTGCACCCTGGAAGACCGCCGCGCCGAATTCGAGTCCCAGGGCCTGGAATTATCAGTCCAACTGCCGGACGGACCGGTCCGGGTGAACGGGGACCCGGCGCGGCTCGGCGAGCTCCTGATGCATCTGGTGACCCACGCGGCCCGCTCCGCCCCCGGCGCCGACGGGATCCAGGTGCACCTGGCCCGCGAGGGGCTGGAGGCGCGGCTGTCGGTCTGTCGGGGAGGATCCTGCCTGGCTCCCGAGAGCCCGGATCCCTTCGAACCCTTCGGCCGGCTGGTGGCGGGGACTTCCGGCCTGGGACTCTCGCTGGCGCGAGGGATCGCCGAGCTCCACGGAGGAAGTGCGCGGGCCCTGAGCCCCGGGACCCGGACGGGTCTTTGCCTGGAAATCCGCCTTCCCCTGGCCCCCGAGCTGGAGAAGGGCCTCGATGTCCTGATCGTCGAGGACGACCCCGACTCGGCCGAGCTGATGGCCCTGCTGCTGGAGTCCCTGGGACACCGCCCCCGCACGGCGCACGACGGACCGCACGCCCTCCAGGCCGTACAGGACGCGCTCCCCGACGTCGTGTTCTGCGATCTGGGCCTGCCAGCTCCCCTGGACGGCTGCACGGTGGCCCGGATGCTGCGTCAGGAGCCCGGGGGCGAAGACCTGCTGCTGGTGGCCTTGACCGGTTCGGGAAGCGAACGGGACCGGGTCCGCTCGAGGCAGGCCGGCTTCGACCTGCACCTGGTCAAGCCCGCCTCCCCCGAGCAGTTGCACTCGCTTCTGGCGACACGCCCCCCTCGCGCTCCTCGATGAGGGCTCCGTCCTGTGCCGCCATCCTCAGGCTGGATGCCCTGGGCGACAGCCTGCTGGCCTTGCCGGCGGTCGAGGCGCTGGGCCGCGCCTGGCCCCAGACCCGCCTGGTGGTGGTGGCTTCCACCGTCGGATATCCGGTCTTCGCGGGATGCGCCGAGGTGTGGGTGGGGACCGAGGACCTGGCGCGACGCCTCCAAGAGATCGGCTGTGAGGTGGTCCTGAGCTTCACCGAGAAGCGCCCGGCCCTCCAGGCCGCCGCCCGCTCGGGAGCCTCGGTGCGGGTGGGCTTCGACCCGGGGCGAACCCAGCCGTTGAAGTCGCTCTGGCTGCGGACGGCCCTGACCCACCGGGTCCCCTGGCCCAATTGCCCGGACCGGGACCCGGGCATGCACGAGGTCGAGCGCTTCTTCCTGCTGCTGGGGGCCCTGGGATTGGACCTGCCGCACCCGCCTCCGCCCCTCCGCTTCACTCCAGGCGAAGAGGACCGGGCCTGGGCTCGGGACTTCCTGGCCTCCTTCGACTCCCCTCCGGTGGCCGTGCAGTGGATGCCCCGCTGGACGGCGGGCGGTTGGCCAGAGACCCTGGTCGGGGAGGTCGTGGACCGCCTGGGCGGCCCCAAAGCCGTACTCTTCGCGCCCCCGGACCAGCCCCGAGCCGAGCCCTGGGCCCGTCAACGCGGCCTGGAGTGGTCCTGCACGCCCGAGCTGGGACGATATGCGGCGGTCTTGTCGGGATGCCGGGCGCTGATCACCCCGGATGGAGGGGCCGCCCACGTGGCCGCCGCCGTGGGGACCCCGGTGGTGGACCTCTTCTTCCAGCGTCACAGCGCCCATACCGTGCGTCGCTGGCACCCCTGGAGGGTGGAGCACCGCATCGTTCTCAGGGGGGATTACGTCGCCGGAGCCGAGAAGGATCTGGCCGAGAGGCTCGTGGCCTCTGTCGAGGAGCTGTGTCGATCCAATTCAGCATCGTAGTCGCCACCTTCAACCGCCGGGACACCCTGGAAGAGGTCCTGCCCACCCTCCTGGAGCAGACCTTCCCTGCCGAGTCCTACGAGATCCTCCTGTGTGACGCCGGTTCCACCGACGGCACCCGGGAGATGGTCGAAAGCCTGGCGCGTCCCAACCTGCGTTTCCTGCCGGGTGCTGACTCGGGTCGGGGCGGCGCCCGCAACCGCGGGATCCGCGAAGCCCGCGGCGAGATCGTCCTTTTCACCGACGCCGACATCCTGGCCGACCCGGACCTGGTGGCCTGCCACGCCCAGGCCCACGCCCGGCATCCCGGCGACGCGGTGGTTGGCTGCGAGGTCCAGGTCTCGAGCTTCGCGCAGTACCTCGAGTTCCGCCAGAACCCCCAGTCCCATGCCCGCCACAAGCCGACCCGGCGGTTTCTTCCCTGGCACTATTTCTTGACCGGCAACGCCTCGGTCCGCCGCCAGACCCTTCTGGACGTGGGGATGTTCGACGAATCCTTCACCGGCTACGGGCATGAGGATCTCGAGCTGGGCTATCGCCTGCTCCAGCAGGGACTCCGGATCCACTACTGTCCCCAGGCCGTCAACTACCACTGGCACCCGGTCCCCTTCGACGAGCAGTGCCGCAAGATGCTCCTGGCGGGTCGCTCGACGGTGCGCTTCTACCGCAAGCACAAGGACCTGACCATCCCCCTGCGGATGGGCATGAACCCCTTCTCGCTGGGTCTGCACGCCCTCCTCCCCCGGGACGGGGCGGTCATGGCCTGGCTGGCGAGCCTGGCTCCCCGATGCCGACTGGCCCGGGCGATCGTCCTGCAACACCACTACGTCACGGGGATCAAGGAGGCCTGGCGGGAATGAAGAGCCTGCCGCTGGCGGAGATCCGCTCGGTGGTGGTCATCCGGACCGACCACGTCGGCGACCTGGTCCTGTCCACCCCCTTCCTGCGGGCCTTGCGGCAGGGGCTGCCCCAGGCGCGGATCACCGCGCTGCTGCCTCCCTACACCTGCCAGGTGCTGCAGGGCAGCCCCCTGGTGGACGAAGTGCTGGTTCACGACCGGCTGGCCCGTCCCGTGGCCCTCGAGCAGGTGCGCGCCAGCCGTCCCGACCTGGCCATCAGCCTGGCTCCGCGCAGCCGCTCCTATCGCCTGGCCTGGCGGACCGGAGCGCGCTATCGGGTGGGTTACGTGTATGCCAGCCGCCCCCTGGCCAACCTGGCCTGCCAGGCCTGGCTGACCCACCGGATGACCGTGGATCTGGACCGCGATCTGGCAGTCGGGCGCCCGATTCCGCACGAGATCGAGCAGTTGCAGAGGCTGGCCGGCGAGATGGGCCTGCCCTGCCAGGAGGACCGCCTGGAGCTGACGGTTCCCCAGGAGGACCTGGATTTCGGCCGCCATCTGGTGGAGGGCTGGGGGCGCCAGAAGGCCGCCCTGCACCTGGGTGGGGGCTGGGTCACCGAGGGTTGGCGGATCCGCAACCTGGTCCGCCTGGTCGAGGGCCTGCTGTGGTCCACCAACGGCGGGGGAGTCCTGATCACCTATGGTCCGGCCGAGGAGGCCATGGCCACCCGCCTGGCCGAGGGGCTGGCCACGGCCGGACTTTTGGGGCCGGGATTCCGGATCCCGGGACCCGACTCGGATCCGACGCCGTGCGAGCCCCTGCCCATCCGCCTGGCCGGCGGCCTGACCTTCAAGCAGTGGGCAGCCGCCCTGGCAGCGTGCAGTTGCGTGGTCTCGCCAGACACCGGAGCCGTCCACGTGGCAGCGGCCATGGGCCGCCCGGTCGTGGCCGTCTACCAGGCCTGCTCCCGGCGGCTGTGCACCCAGCAGTGGGCTCCCTGGCAGGTCCCCCACCGCATGGTCACCAAGGGGCATCCGGTTCCGACCATGTCCGCCATCCTGCAGGGGGTGGAGGAACTGCTGCTCGGCAGTTGAACCCCCGCACCTCCCCTCGACCTGGAGGGGGCAGTCCGGCCGCCACCAGGCGCCCTTCCATTCCTGGAGGTCCCATGAACCCCGAGTTCCACCCCGAGCCCCTTGGCGAACTGCGCCGCACCCACCGATGCGGGGATCTGCGCCGCGAGAATGCGGGCGACGAGGTGGTGCTGATGGGCTGGGTCCATCGGCGCCGCGACCTGGGAGGCCTGCTCTTCCTGGATCTGCGGGACCGTCAGGGCCTGACCCAGTGCGTCCTGAACCAGGCCACCGTCCCCCAGGCCTTCGCCAAGGCCCAGGTCCTGCGCAACGAGTTCGTGGTGGCCCTGCGCGGCCGGGTGGCCGAGCGTTCGGCCGAGACCCGCAACCCGAACCTGCCCACCGGCGACATCGAGGTCCACGTGGAGGAGCTGCGGATCCTCAACACGGCGCGTCCCCTTCCGCTGCAGGTGGCTGAAGAGCAGAACGTCGAGGAAGGGCTGCGGATGCAGTACCGCTACCTGGACCTGCGCCGTCCGGTCATGGCCCACAACCTGGCCCTGCGCCACCGCCTGGCCAAGGCCACCCGGGACTATCTGGACAGCCAGGGTTTCTACGAGGTGGAGACGCCGATCCTGGTGGCCTCCACCCCTGAAGGCGCCCGGGACTACCTGGTTCCCAGCCGCACCCGACCCGGGCACTTCTACGCCCTGCCCCAGTCTCCCCAGCTCTACAAGCAGATCCTGATGGTCTCCGGCATCGACCGCTATTTCCAACTGGCCCGCTGCTTCCGCGACGAGGACCTGCGCGCCGACCGGCAGCCCGAGTTCACCCAGATCGACCTGGAGATGTCCTTCGTCGGCATGGAGGACGTCCTGGCCCTGGTCGAAGGCCTGATGGGGCACGTCTTCCGCGAAGGCCTGGGACTGGAGCTGCCCGCGCGCTTCCGGCGGATGTCCCATGCCGAAGCCATGGACTGCTACGGCAGCGACAAGCCCGACCTGCGGATCGACATGCGGCTGCACGACGTCAGCGAGCTGGTGGACGGCTGCGGCTTCGGCGTGTTCCAGGCCGCCCTGGAGCAGGGCGCCCGCGTCAAGGCCCTGGTCGTGCCGGGCCAGGCCGGAGCCTCGCGCAAGGAGCAGGATGCCCTCAAGGAGCTGGCCGTGGCCGCCGGCCTGCCGGGCCTCTTCTTCCTGGCCCGGGCCGCCGACGGGGTGAAGTCCAGCCTGATGAAGTTCCTGGGTGAGGAGAAGGCCCTGGAGCTGTGCCGGGTCCTGGGGGCCGAAGTCGGCGACCTGGTGGTGCTGGCCGCCGGCCCCCGGGCGACGCTCAACACCGCCCTGGGCCGGCTTCGCCTGGAGTTCGCCCGACGCTACGACCTCTTCCCCCAGGACCGCTTCGAGTTCCTGTGGGTCCTGGACTTCCCCCTCTACTCCTGGAACGCCGAGGAGAACCGCCTGGAGGCCGAGCACCATCCCTTCACCTCGCCCCTTCCCGAGGACGCGGGGATGCTGGAGAGCGAACCTTTGAAGGTTCGGGCGGCGGCCTACGACCTGGTCCTGAACGGCAACGAGCTGGCCTCGGGCAGCATCCGCATCCACCAGCGCGAGATGCAGGAGAAGGTCCTGGCCAACATCGGACTGTCGGTCGAGCAGGCCCGCGAGAAGTTCGGCTTCCTGCTGGACGCCTTCGAGTTCGGCGCGCCCCCCCACGGCGGCCTGGCCGTGGGCTTCGACCGGATGGTGGCCCTGTGCGCCGGGGAGACCTCGATCCGCGAGGTGATCGCCTTCCCCAAGAACGCCAACGCCGTCGACATGATGTCCGGCGCCCCGGTGGTGGTGGATCCCGAGCAGCTCGACGTCCTGAGGCTGAAGATCCAGCCCCGCGACTGAGGCCCGGCCGTCCCCGGGAGCCCCGCCTGGACGGGGGGCTCCC
>Ga0334883_1000463_pt1 | contig 73112 bp, 70 predicted proteins | sample GraSluR1_MG_6_FD_207230 | JGI IMG/M metagenome (GOLD analysis project Ga0334883, IMG submission 207230) | Sludge microbial communities from methane-producing bioreactor in Wageningen University, Netherlands - Granular Sludge_09_05-R1 | ecosystem: Engineered > Bioreactor > Anaerobic >... | reverse complement strand
TTTCTCAAGTCCACTCCAAACGCCCGATCCGTAGAAATTCCACGCCCGCTACTGGAGCACATCTGCGACCAGCTTGCCCGCTCGGCCTGACGGGCTTGGCGGCCGACCCGAGGCCACCCCGATCCAGACCCGAAAGGGCAAAAGTGGAGTAGAAGTACCTTCTTGGAAAAATGTTTTCTTGTTCCAGTCTGACAATTACGTCCTTCATGACATCTTCCGAGTCCAAAATTACTGGATAGTAGGCATAGTTGTAGGTCGTGTCCGCTGGAACCTTCGGCCGCCTGACCCTATTACTTAATCCAGCGTCATACAATTCGCTCAGCCGCTTACGCTCCTTCTGTGCGTCCAAGGTGGGGTGGACCAGCAGTCGACGGGCTCCGGTGCCCGGCGTTGAGTTCGTGTTCATTGGTAAATATCTCCAGGTTGCCGGAAACCTAACCGCCGACTTGGAAAGAAACCTGAAAGGACGAACTCGGTTCGCCCCATCCCCATCCCCATCCCAGGTTCGGACACAAACCCTTAACATCCCGTCCACACTTCGTTTACACTTGCCTGATCCTGTAAAATCCTGTTAACATCCGGTTCCGCCGCCGGGGCGATCCTGGACGCGGGGGGAAGCCTGATTCACATTCTGGAGGACACGCCTGGAGGGCCGCAGCGCCGGGCTCGGTGTCCGGCGTTAAGCGGCCTGTTCTGGATGGTCATCGTAAGATAACGGCATGTACCTCCTCTGAGGACCTCGGTGCCAAGGTGTTGGCTCTGGCGGTCCAATGCCTCTACAGCGAAGGTCTGCTCTCGAGAGATTGTGAGATCTCCCCCGGGGTCGAAATCGACCTCCTCGGACCAGGGGCGATCTGCGACTCCATGGGCCTTGTCAGCTATCTTGTCGCCATTGAGGAGGCTGTGCGCGACGAACTCGGAGCAGACGTTACCCTCCTTGACGAGCGGGCCATGTCGGCAGAGAGGAGCCCCTTCCGGTCTCTGGAGACGCTGGTCAGCCACATCCGGAGTCGAGTCGAGGAAGCCTGGCAGGATGCCTGAACCGCGGGTGGTTCTGGTCACCGGCTCACGGAGGGGCATTGGTCGCCACCTGGTGGAGCATTTTGTCTCCCAGGGAGATCGGACATACGGTTGCAGTCGCCGAGAGCCGGATTGGTCCCTCGAGGGCTATCAGCACATAACCGCAGACGTCGCTGACGAAGCCCAGGTCCGCTCTCTTCTTGCCCGGATCCGGCGTGACTACGGGCGGCTTGACGTACTGGTCAACAACGCCGGGGTCGCTTCCATGAACCATGTGATGCTGACGCCCACCTCCTCCGCAGAGAGAATAATGCGGACGAACTTCCTGGGAACCTTCACCCTCTGCCGCGAGGCGGCCCGCCTCATGATGCGTTGTGGAGGCGGCCGGATTGTCAACTTCAGCTCGGTGGCTGTCCCACTCATGTTGGAAGGGGAAGCTGCTTATGCAGCATCCAAGAGCGCTGTCGAAACCCTGACTCGGATCCTGGCTCGAGAGCTTGCGGCATGGAACATCACCGTCAACGCCTTGGGCCCGTCGCCGATTCCCACCGATTTGATTGGAAAGATTCCCAAGGAGAAGTTGGACTCACTACTGAGGCGGCTGCCCCTCGCACGTTACGGAACAATGGAGGAGGTCGTCCACGTTATCGAGTTCTTCCTTGCTCCCTCCAGCGCATGCCTGACAGGGCAGATTCTCTATCTCGGAGGAGCATGATGCTAACCTGGCTCAGGCAACGATTCGCCGAAGCACAGAATCGGACTGCCTTGATTTGGCGGGACGAGTCGGTCACTTATGGGTGGCTCCTGAAGGAAATGGACAGAGCCGCTGCGGACATCTGCGCTGCCGGGATAGGACCCGGCGCTGTGGTTTCCCTGGAATCCGATTATTCCCCCCAGGCCTGTGCTTATCTCCTGGCCCTTGTGGAAGCCAGGACAATCGTGGTCCCTATGACTTCCGCCGCAGAGAGCAACCGCGATTATTTCCTGGAAGTTGCCGAGGTGGAGTATCGGCTTGTTCTCGGTGACCAATTGGAACCGAGGTTCGTTCGCACCAAATCTGAGGCCTGCCACTCGCTTTTCCGGGTACTCCGTGAACGGAATCATCCCGGCCTGGTACTCTTTTCCACCGGTTCCACGGGCATGCCCAAGGCAGCCCTTCACGATTTTGTCGGTCTTCTCCGCAAATTTGAGGTACTCCGAAAGTCTCTGCGGGCCATCGCTTTCCTGCTTCTTGATCATATCGGTGGGCTGAATACTCTGCTCTACGTTCTTTCCAATTGCGGTACCCTGGTGACCCTGGAATCTCGCGATCCAGAGGTGGTGTGCCAGACCATCGAACGCCATCTTGTTGAGATCCTCCCGACCTCACCCACCTTTCTCAACCTGCTTCTCTTGTCGGAAGCCCACCTCCGATACGACTTGACCTCTTTGAAGCTCATCACCTATGGCACGGAGCCGATGCCGGAGTCAACTTTAAAGAGGATCCATGATGCGCTTCCGCACGCAAGATTGCAGCAGACTTATGGTCTTTCGGAGCTGGGGATCCTGCGCTCGAAGTCCCAGGCAGATGATTCACTATGGGTCAAGGTGGGTGGGGAGGGGTTCGAGACAGAGGTCAGGGACGGCATCCTGTGGATTCGTGCGGAGTCGGCCATGCTGGGTTACCTGAACGCACCCAGCCCCTTTGACGAACACGGGTGGTTCAACACACAGGATGAGGTTCTGGTGGACGGGGATTACATGCAAATCCTGGGAAGGCGCTCAGAAGTGATCAATGTGGGTGGTCTCAAAGTCTATCCTGCTGAGGTCGAAAGTGTTCTTCTTGAGTTGGACGGAGTGCTGGATGCCAGCGTCCGGGGAGAGTCCAACCTGCTGACCGGGCAGGCGGTCGTGGCGACCCTGACATTGGCTGCTCCTGAGGATGCCAAGGAACTGCGACGACGCGTCCGGGCCCACTGTGCTGACCGGCTTGAGCGCTTCAAGATTCCCGTTCGTGTGGAGCAAGCCGGCGACTTTCAACACTCTGCTCGTTTCAAGAAGGACCGCCGATTTCATGGCGGCCAAGCCGTCTGAGGGAGGGCTTGAGTCCTCTCTAAAGGGATCGTCGAAAGCACCCTGGTGCAAAACGAGACACTTAATTAATGGCGCCAGGATCCGAAGGACGACCCTTCCTACGTCGGGGTTTGGTTTTGGCGCTCAGCCTCCGGCGTAAGTGGTGATGGGCCAGGGCCAACAGATCGGCGCCCGCCTTGCTGGCGGAATAGGGGCTGGAGGGGCAGAGGGGATCGGTCTCGCGGAAGCTGCCCTCGGGGATCGAGCCGTACACCTCGTCGGTGCTGACCAGGACGAAGCGCTCCAACTTGTGGCGGCGGGCCCCGTCCAGCAGGACCTGGGTGCCGCCCACGTTGGTGGCGATGAACTGCGCCCCGTCGTGGATCGAGCGATCCACATGGGTCTCGGCGGCCAGGTGCAGGCAGGTCCGGGCGCCCTGCATGGCCAGATCCACGGCCTGGGGATCGGTGATCGAACCCTCGACGAAACGGAAGCGGGGATCGCCCTCCCAGCGCGCCAGGTTCTGCCGGCAACCGGCGTAGGTCAGCGAGTCCAGGACGGTCAGGTGGCAGTCGGGACGGTGCTCGAGAAGGAAGTGGACCAGGTTGGAGCCGATGAACCCGGCCCCGCCGGTGACGAGGATGTGCATCGCGCAGCATTCTGTCCCCATCCCCCCCAGGCCTTCCGGCCGTGCCACCGTAGGAAGAGACCGGAGCTTCCCGAACGGGGCGGGATGAGATTGTCCGTGGTGATCCCGACCTGGAACGGGCGCAAGCTGCTGCACCTGCCGCTGGATTCCCTGCGCGCCCAGACCCATCGGGACTTCGAGGTGATCCTGGTGGATGACGCCTCGACGGACGGGACGGCGGAGCTTGTGGCCTCAGAATGGCCGGAGGTCCGCCTGGTCCGCCTGGAGGCCAATCGCGGCTTCCCGGGGGCCGTCAACGCCGGGATCCGGGCGGCCACCGGAGAGGCCGTGGCCCTGCTGAACAACGACGCCGCCGCCGACCCCGGGTGGCTGGAGCAGATGGAGTCGGCCCTGCTCTCGCATCCGGAGGCCGGAATGGTGGCCTGTCGGGTCCGGCTGTACCACCATCGGGACTACCTGGACTCGGCCGGGCTCCAGACCACCACCAGCGGCTCCGGGGGAAGCCGCGGAGCCTTCCAGCCGGACGGCCCCGAGTTCGCCCAACCCGCCTGGGTCCTGGGGCCGGCCGGGGTGGCAGGCCTGTACCGTCGGGCCCTGCTGGAGGACGTGGGCCTGTTGGACGAGGAGTATGGCGCCTACTACGAGGACCTGGATCTGGCCTTGCGCGCCCAGTTCCGGGGGTGGAAGTGCCTCTACTGGCCCCAGGCCATCTGCCTGCACGTGGGCAGCGCGACCTATGGAAGCCTGTCCATGCGCGGAGAGGGAACCGGAGTGGAGGTTCGCGATTCCCAGGGCGGGCCGCCGACCCCTCCGCCGGCCAGCGACCGGGTCATGTTCTATGCGGCCCGCAACTACCCGACCATCCTGCTCAAGTTCCTCCCGCTGCGGATCCTCCTGGCCGATTCCTGGGCGATTGCAGGTTACGAGTTGAACATGCTCTGGTTCGCCTGGCGGCATCGCCAGCTCGCGCCCTATCTGCGGGGGCGCCTGGCCTTCCTCAGGGGCCTGCCGGGGATCCTGGACAGGCGTCGGCGGATCGCGCAGACCCGGCTTGTGGACGAGGCCAGCGCCGTGGCGCTCTTCCAGAGGCCCCGTCCGCGCTTCTACCTGGAGGCCCTCCGGCGCAAGATCCGGGGTTCCTGACGCGCCACCCTGCCCGCGTGGGCGCAGCGTCCCCCTCAATGCCTGCAAGCCTCCTGCCTGGCCGGGTCCGGACGCCGTGGTTGAGCGGGAGGACTTCAGTCCTCGCGGACCCCCTCTGGCCTGGCCGAGGCGTCGGGCCAGGTGGCAGGAATCTCCGGGGGGGCGGGTTGAAGCCCACGAATTCGGCTCTCCGCCAGGGGCCCGGCGAGGCGACCGACGCCGTCTTCACACTGGCTCCCTGAGCATTGGACCGTCATCAAGCCACTCGCTGCGCCTCTTCCGGAAGAGGAGGCATCCAGGAATTCGAAGGAGGCCCGGCATGCGCGTCGCCCTGGACCTGCGGCCCCTGCAGTCGGCCAGCCGGCTGCGGGGGATCGGGACCTACCTCCGCGGGCTGCTCAGCGGCTTCCTCCAGCAGGACCGCGACCTGCTCCTGCTGACCTGGCGCGGCCGGCCGCTCGGCCTGGATCTGCCTGGCGGTTGCAGGTTCTTCCATCTGCCTCCCCCGCGCCCCCGGGTCCTGGGCTGGCTTCGCGACCGACTCCTTCTGGCCGGGCCTTTCCGCGAACTGGCCCGCGAGGTGGACCTGGTGCACTTCACCAGTCCCTTCGAGCTGGACATGGGCTGGCCTCAAGCCCGGCTGGGAATCCCCCGGGTGATCACGGTCCACGACCTGGTGCCCGTCACCCATGCCCGGCTGGTCCTGCGGGGCCGGCACCGCCTGCTGGCCCCGGTCTACCGCTGGCAGGCCGGCCAGCTCCGCCGGGCCGAGGGCGTGGTGGCGGACTCGCAGGCCACCCGCCAGCGCCTGGAGGAATTCCTGGGCCACACGCCCCCGATCCGGGTGGTGCCATTGGCGGCCGAGGGCTTCCGCGTGCCCGAACCCGCTCGCGTCCAGGAGCTTCGCCGGCGCCTGGACCTGCCCGAGGACTTCCTGCTCTTCCTGGGAGGCGCCTCGCCCAACAAGAACCTCGAGGGCCTGCTGGTCGCCTGTCAGGATGGGGGCCTGCCGCCCCTGGTGGTGGCCGGCGCCGCCAACCCCGAGCAGTTGGCGGACCTGCGATTCCGTGACTCCGGCCTTTCGGTGCGCTGGCTGGGCCCGGTTCCTGCCGAGGACCTGGGGGCACTCTATGGGGCCGCCACGGCGTTCGTCTTTCCGTCCCTGCAGGAAGGGTTCGGCCTGCCCGTGCTGGAGGCCATGTCCTGTGGGACCCCGGTGGCCTGTTCGAACACCTCGTCGATCCCCGAGGTGGCCGGCCAGGCCGCCCTCTACTTCGACCCCGCCGACCCGCGCCAGATCCGCCAGGCCCTGCGCCGGCTGGCCTCCGAACCCGACCTGCGCGCCATGCTGCGGGGGTTGGGCCTGGACCAGGCGCGACAGTTCTCGTGGCAGCGGACGGCGCGCCTCACCTGGCAGGCCTACGAGGATTTCGTGGCCAGGAGGTCCTGAGCGCTCAGCGGGGCTGGAAGCCCACCAGGGTCTGGTCGGCGGGTTCTCCTTGCAGGTTGCAGGTGCACCGGTCGGGGACAACCCCCCGCCCCGCACCGCGAGCGTCGAGCGGTAGCGGCAGACCTCCAGCATCTGCCCCAACAGGTGCAGGATGGCCCGGGTCTTCCACCCTGTCCGGTGCACAGGCCCTCCCGGGCGATCCAGGCGCAGGAGCGGGCGAGCTGGCGCAGGGATCTCCTCGCGGAAAGCCAACTAGCCGCCCCGTGCTGCACTTCTCCAAAGTCACCAAGTATCAGGGTGGGCAACTGCTCTTCTCCGACGCCAGCTTCCAGGCCAACCCCGGCGACAGGATCGGCCTGGTGGGCCCCAACGGGGCCGGCAAGTCCACGGTCTTCCGGGTCCTGACGGGCGAAGAGGGGATTCAGGAAGGCCAGATCTCCATGCCCTCTCGGGTGTCGATTGGCTACTTCTCCCAGGACGTGGGGGACATGCGGGGCGGCACGGCCCTGGAGGAGGCCCTCGAAGGGGCGGGCCAGGGGGCCCTCCTGGCCGAACTCTCCGAGCTCGAGCACCGGCTCTCCGAGCCTTTGACGGACGAGGAGATGGCCGAGACCCTGGAGCGCTACGGCGACGCCCGCCACCGCTTCGAGGAGTCGGGCGGCTACGACGTCGAGGTGCGCGCCCAGGCCATCCTCACCGGCTTGGGGATCCCTCCGGACCAGCAAGGCCATCCCCTCGAGAGCTTCAGCGGCGGCTGGAAGATGCGCATCGCCCTGGCGCGGATCCTGGTGCAGAACCCGGACCTCCTGCTGATGGACGAGCCCACCAACCACCTGGACCTGGAGTCCATCGTGTGGCTGGAGGAGTGGCTGCGCCGCTATCCCGGCACCCTGATCATGACCAGCCACGACCGCGAGTTCCTCAACCGCTCGGTGACCCGCATCGTCGAGATCAACCACCAGACCATGACGGTCTACGGGGGCGACTACGACTTCTACGAGCGCGAGCGGGACCTGCGGGCCGAGCAGAGGGTGGCCTCCTTCGAGCGCCAGCAAGACATGCTGGCCAAGGAGGAGAACTTCATCGCCCGCTTCAAGGCCCGCGTCTCCCACGCCGCCCAGGTGCAGTCCCGGGTCAAGAAGCTGGAGAAGATCGAGCGGATCGAGCTTCCGGCCGAGGCCCGGGCGGTCCGCTTCGAGTTCCCTCCGCCCCCCCGCAGCGGCGAGGAGGTGACGAAGTTCCTGGGCGTGGCCAAGGACTGGCCCCTGCCCGACGGTCGGGCGAAGCGCGTGCTGGAGGGCGTCGAGGGCGTGGTGAAGCGCCTCGACAAGGTGGCAGTGGTGGGCGTCAACGGCGCGGGGAAGTCGACGCTCCTGAAGATGGTGGCCGGGCACGCCGAGCCCACGGAGGGGCGGGTGGTGCCGGGCTCCTCGGTGGAGATGGGCTACTTCAGCCAGAGCTCCCTGGACCTCCTCGACACCTCCAAGAGCGTGCTGGACCAGGTCACCGGGGCCCTGCCCAACCTCAACGTCAACCAGGTGCGCACCCTGCTGGGGTGCTTCCTCTTCTCGGGGGACGACGTCTACAAGAAGATCTCCGTGCTCTCGGGCGGTGAGAAGAGCCGGGTGGTGTTGGCCACGATCCTGGGGCGCCCGGTCAATTTCCTGGTCCTGGACGAGCCCACCAACCACCTGGACCTGCGCTCGAGGGAGATCCTCCTGGAGGCCCTGGTGGACTTCCAGGGGACCTTCCTCCTGGTCAGCCACGACCGGCACTTCCTCAAAGCCGCCACCAACCGGGTCTTCAAGCTCGGGGACGGGAGGATGAAGGTCTTCGAGGGCGGCTACGCGGACTACCTGGTCTCGGCCCAGGGAGACGCCCGGGCCCTCTGAGCAGGAGGGCAGGGATGGCGGCCTTGAGGATCCTGCACACGTCCGACTGGGATCTGGGGCAGGTGCTGCAGGGAAACGTGAAGGGGACCGCGGGCGCTCCGCAGCCCGGCTTCCTGGGCCTGCCGCTCCGGATCGGCTCGGCCCGAAGTCAGGCCCGACGGGCGGGGTGAGGGAGGGCTGACAAGGACGCTCAGGATTTCCTGGCAGGAGTTCCTGAACGCTCAGCGGGGCTGGAAGCCCACCAGGGTCTGGTCGGCGGGTTCTCCTTGCAGGTTGCAGATGCACCGGTCGGGGACGACCCCCCTCACCGCGAGCGTCGAGCGGTAGCGGCAGACCGCCGGCATCTGCCCCAGCAACTGCAGGATGGCCCGGGTCTTCCAGACCTGGCGGGTGCGCAGGCCCTGCCGGGCGATCCAGGCGCAGGAGCGGGCGAACTGGCGCAGGATCCGCCCATCCGAGACGTTCTTCAGGGTGACCATCAGCTTGTTCTTCAACTGGTTGCGGTCCAGCCACTCGCGGGTGAAGAGCCGGGAGGTGGTGGCGGCGTGCTGGTGGATGACCACCGAGCGCGGCTCGTACAGGTTGCGCCAGCCGCGCCTCCAGGCCGAGTAGCCCAGGTCCACGTCTTCCGAGTAGATGGGGTGCATCAGCGGGTGGAAGCCACCCAGTTCCAGGAACTTCAGGCGGTGCACGGCGCAGGCCCCGCCCGGGGTGTAGAGCGTCGGCAGGGCCTGGGGCCCCTCGGGCTCCAGCAACTGCTCGATCATGTAGACCGGCTCCAGCAGGCCCTGACAGAAGCGCCCCAGGGTGCGGGCCATCTGGACGCGGACCCGGTCGGGATCCAGGATCTTGCAGCCCACCGAGCACACCGAGGGGTCTTCGAAATGCTCCAGGAGCGGGGGCAGGAAGTCCGGGGCCACCTCGAGGTCGTTGTTGAGCATGACCAGCACGTCGGCCGGGATCAGGCAGGCCGCGTGGTTCAGGCCCATCAGGAAGTCGTTGCAGTCCCGGCGCAGGACCTCGGCTCCCATCCGCTCGGCCAGGTCCGGGCTGGAGTCGGTGCTGGCGTTGTCGACCACCACCACCCTCGCTCGTCCGGCAGCCTTCAGGACGCTGGGCAGGTACTGTTCGAGCAGCGCTCGACCGTTGTGGTTCAGGACGAGCAGGGCGCAGGAGCGCGATCGGGCCATGAGGACGCCGCTTCCGTCGTGCCGGGAGGATTCCTGCCGGGGGGGCAGCGCGTCAGGCTCGGGCCGGGCCCAGGGGAACCGCGCTGCTGCGCAGGTGCAGGTCGCGCTGGGGGAAGGGGATCTCGATGCTCTCGCGGGCGAAGGCCCGGTTGATGGCAAAGTTCAGGTCCGAGCGGACCTTGCGGAGCTTCGAGTCGCGGATGTCGATCCAGACGGCCAGCTCGACGTTCAGCGAAGAGTCTCCGAACTCGTTGAACAGGACCAGGGGTTCGGGGTCCTTCAAAGCGTGGGGGTCGTTTCGGGCCACCTCCAGCAGGACCCGCTCGACCTTGTCCATGTCGCTGCCGTAGGCGACCCCCACGGGGACCCTCAGGCGGACCTTGGGGTCGCCGTGGCTCCAGTTGGTCACCTGGCTGGACAGGCACAGGGCGTTGGGGACCAGGATCGAGATGTTGTCCCCGGTCACCACGGTCAGGCTCCGGGCTCCGATCTGGGTGATCCGGCCTGAGGTGCCCTCGACCTCGATCCAGTCGCCCACCTGGACCGGCCTCTCGAAGAGCAGGATCAGGCCGCTGACGAAGTTGTTCACGATGTTCTGCAGGCCGAAGCCGATGCCCACGCTCAGGGCACCGACGGCCACCGTCAGGCTGGAGAGCTCCAGGCCGACCGTCTGCAGGGCGGCCAGGAGTCCCAGGCAGAGCATCACGTAGTAGAGGATCCTGGAGATGGCGTAGCGCACGCCGGGTTCCAGGCGCGTCAGGAAGGTCTGCTCGGACAGCTTGCGGACCAGGTTCGAGCCGATCAGCACCGTGGCCACGAAGGTGGCGAAGGTCACCAGGTTCAGGACCGAGACGTGCAGACCGGAGGCATTCATCAGGGGGGCGCTGAGGTCCAGGCCCAGCCGGGCCAGGGTTCCCATCAGCCCGTAGGCGGCGATGACCCAGAAGACGAAGCGGCTGGTGACGCGCCGATCGTGCGCTTCGAGGATGGTCAGCCGTTCGCGCAGGACCCGGCTGACCAGCCAGCCGAACCCCAACACCGCAGCCGAGTAGCCCAGGAAGGCCACGAACCCTCGGACGTCGGTCGCAGTCCCGGCCAGGGTGAAAAGCGGCGTGTCCATCCAGTGTGTTTCCATCTCCCGCCCTTCGCGCGTGGTCCGAGCGGATCCTGTGCCGGAGGTTCCCGGGCCTCTTGGGCGCAGGCGCCCGCCCGGAGGCGCAGAAGGTCCGAGGGTGCGGCGCTGGTCTTCGGCGAGACCCTGGCTCGCGCGCCTCCTGGCGGGCGCCGGAGTGGTGGTCCTGCTCGTTTTCGCCTGCCCGAGAACCCGGGCCTGGGTCCCGGTGGCCCTGTCGCTGGCCTGGCCGGACCCCTCCGGGGCCCGCGTCTCGGGTCAGCCGTTTCGGGCGGACCATCCCGGAGATGCCCTGGTGGTGGTCTCGGAGCGGGCCCTGCGCCAGGCCGCCGAAGGCGGCGACTTCAGCCAGACCTTGTGGAGTCACGCCTGGGCAGGCCTGTTGGAGCAGGAGCTGGGGGCTCCCTCCGTTGTGGACCTGGAGGACCTCTCGCCAGGCCGCCTGAGCCAGGCACGACTGATCGTCTTCACCCGCAGCGCCACCCGTCGGGAACCCGACACCGAGGTGCTCTCGTCGGTCGGCGAGGCGCTGGAGGACGGCGCCGCCGTCTTGTTGGAGATGCCTTCGGACGCCTGGTCGGTACTCTCCGGGGTGGTGCTCAGTCCGGAGCCGGTCAACCCCACGGGCAGCTTCTGGCGAGGGCAGCTTCTGGAGTTCCAGGAGTTCCCGGGGACGCTCCAGGCGGCTCCGGCCGGCTCTTCGCTGCGCGAACTGCTGGGGATGCCCGTCTTCACCTGGCTGGCTCAAAGCCTGCGGTTGCAACCTTCGGTGCGGGCCCTGGGTCGGCTCTCGGGGCAGCCCCTTCTGTACGTGAGGCCTCGAGGCCGTGGCCTGGTGCTGACCCTGGGCTTCGACCTGGCCTGCCAGGTGCACGCCCTGCAGCAGGGGGTCCCCGGGGGACCCGGCTTCGCGGTCCCTGAGGCCCGGGGCCTGATCCCCGGGCTCTCCGAATCGCAGGACCTGGTGCTGGACTCGGGGCTTCTGGACAACCGCGTCCCCTATGCCGACCTGCTGGAGGGCTGGATCGTCGCGATGGCCGAGCAGGCCGCCGGTCCCCTGCCCGGCTGGTGGCGCTTCCCCTTCGAACATGACGGCGTGGCGGTCCTGAGCCACGACGAGGAGGGGCGCGGTCGGGAGGCCTTCGGCGGCTTGGAGGCCCTGCAGACCCGACGGGGCATCCCTTCCACGGTCTTCGCCCTGGCGGGAAGGGACCTTCCCGAACGCTGGCCGGAGGGCGCCCAGGACCTGGAGCTGCACTGGAACCGCTTCCTGGCCGGGGATTTCCCACCCTACGAACGCCCGGAGCTGCGCACCCAGGTGGCCCGCCTGCAGGCGGTGCGGGGCACGCCTCCGCGACTGAACCGCACCCACTTCCTGGCCTGGGGGCGCGAGTACACCGAACCCTTCCGGCAGATGGCCGCCGCCGGGCTGGAGCTGGACAGCACCTATGGTCCCAACCGGGGGAGGGGATACCTGTTCGGGACGGGCCTGCCCTTCCGGGTGCTGGACCAGGACGGATTGCCCCTGCCGCTCTGGGAGTGGCCTTTCGTGTCCCAGGAGGACTGGGCCGGCGCGGACCGGGAGTTCCTGCGGGGTCTCCTGGATGACAGCACCCGGGCCTGGCATCAGGCGCCGGTGCTGCTGCTGCACCCTCATCGCCTGGTGGCCACCGAAGAGGGAAGGCGCCTGGTCGAGGCCTTCGTGGACCACGCCCGCCTGCGCCGCCACCTCCTGACCAGCATGCTCGGATACCACGACTTCCTGCGCATGCGGGCCGGGGCCCGCATGCAGAGCCGCATGCGGGGGGAGGTGCTGGAGGCCGAACTCTTCGCGCCCGGCCCGGGCCTGGCCGTGCACCTGCCCGCCATTCTGGCCGAGGTCCGGCTGGACGGCCGACCCGCCCGGACCCGCTGGATCCGCCTGTACGACCGCCCGCGCCTGCTGGTCGAGATCCCCCCCGGGCACCATCGCCTGCAGGCCCGCCCGAAGCGCTGAAAGGGGGGCGACCTTCCCTCCCCGCACAGGAGAGGCTCCCTCGGCAGGGAACCCTGAGGCTGGCCGCTCCCTCGAGTCGGGCGACGGGAAGCGGGCCCCGAGGATTCCTGGAGGGGCGGAAGGAGGGTCGGCATGCTGAACCTGAAGACTCCCCGCAAGCCCTCGCCGGGGCTGGGCCTGCTGCTCTCGCTGGCCGTCTACCCCGGCTCGGGGCAGGCCATGAACCAACGCTGGGGCAAGGCCATCGCCTTCGCCGTGGTCTTCACGGCGGCCCTGGGCAGCCTGCTGTACACGGGTGGACTCGGCCTGTGGCGCTTCTATGAGGCGCTGACCTCCCTGGTCGAGCCGGTCTCGTTGTTCGAAGCCCTGCGGTCGGCCCTGTGGCCCGCCATCGCAACCTTCATCCTGTATGTCATGGCGGCCCTGGATGCCTGGATCGAGGCGCGTCGCCTGGCCAGGGAGAGGGGAGAGAAGCCGTGAGCCCCGACCTGACCGAGGAGGTGCGCCTCCAGCCGCTGGAGTACCGCACCGACCGCCCCCGGGTCCTGGTCCTGGCCAATCGCCAGTCCGGTCGCTGCGGGGCGCGCTGGCGCAAGGGGAAGGTCTCGCCCCTGGAGCGCATCCGCACCTGTCTTGCCGATTGGAACGTCCAGTGCGACGTGCACCAGAGCGCCAGCCCCCAGGAGGCCACTCAGGCCGCCCGGCAGGCGGCGGATGCGGGATACGACGCCGTGGTGGCCACCGGGGGCGATGGCACCCTGCGCACGGTGGCCCAGGGGCTGGTCGGCACCCGCACGCCCCTGGGCCTGCTGCCCATGGGCACCGAGAACGTGCTGGCCCGCTCGGTGGGGATCCCCTTGGACCTGGAGGGCGCCTGCCGCCACCTGGTGCGCAGCCCGGTGCGCCAGATGGACGTGGGCTGCGTGGCCGGGCAGCATTTCCTGTGCTTTGCGGGGATCGGCTTCGATGCCCAGGTGGTGGAGGAGGTCGACCCCCAGGCCAAGGAGGCCCTGGGCAGCATGGCCTACGTGGCCGCCGCCCTGGGGGCCGCCTGGAAGCACCGGGACCTGGTGCCCCGGGCGCGGCTGACCGTGGACGGGCACACCTTCGAGCACGAGTTCTGGCTGATCCTGGTCGGCAACATCCCCCTGTACGGTGGCCAGTTGCGCCTGACCCCTCGGGCCTGTCCGCGGGATGGCCTGCTGGACGTGTGCGTCTTCGAGAAAGCCGACGCCCTGGGCACCCTGCGCCAGTGGATGGGGGCCGCCGTGGGGGCGCACGCCGAACTGCCGGAGGTGGCCTACTACCTGGGCCGGGAGATCCTGATCGAGACGGACGCCCCGGTGGCCGTGCAGCTTGACGGAGACCCGGCCCCCCCGACCCCCGCTCGGATCCAGGTGGTCCCCCGGGGAGTGGACGTGCGCTTCTAGGAACCCCATCATTTCAGGATATTTTCAGGGGGGCGCGATACCACGGCCCCGGGCGGCTGCGCCCCCGGCAGAACTTCCTGGATCCGCTGCCTGGCGTGAGAACCGAGGGCGTCGAGGCGGGTCTGGATGCAAGGAAGGCGTGCATCGAGGAGCGGAGCGTAGTTGGAAACTACGTGAGCACCGCAGAGGTGCGCCTGACGACGCAGACGGACCATTCCCACCCACACGCAGGTGTGGGTGGGCCTCAATGGTTTCGCGGCCGAATGCCACGGTAGGTGGCGGATTCAGGAACTAGGGGCCCGGTCGGAAACCTCGACCGAGCATCGTCGAGGGATTTTTTGTCCCCGCCAGGAGCAAAAAGTTGCGGTTTGCTTGAGGCAAATGAGACTTTTTGCGACACAGCAGGGGCGGAAAAGACCCGACGAGGCGACCGAGGGGTTTCCGTCTGGGTTCCTAGGGGGGAGTGCAGACAAGGAAGGTGCCTTCATGGGTCCGGACACCATCGTCCTGGGAGTGGTCGGCGCGGATTGCCACGCCGTGGGCAACAAGATCCTCGAGCGAGTCTTCTCCGATCAGGGTTTTCGGGTGGTCAACCTGGGGGTCATGGTCTCCCAGGACGAGTTCATCGACGCCGCCATCGAGACCAACGCCCGGGCCATCCTGGTATCCTCCCTGTACGGTCAGGGAGAGCTCGATTGCGAGGGCCTGCGCGAGCGCTGCCTGGAGCGGGGCCTGGAGGACGTGATCCTCTATGTGGGCGGGAACCTGGTGATCGGCAAGAACGACCCCGCCCTGACCGAGCAGAAGTTCCGCCAGATGGGCTATGACCGGGTCTTCCGTCCGGACAGCGACCTGGTCGAGGCGGCCCGGACCCTGCACGAAGACATCCGGCAGCGTTCCCACGCCCTGCCCGTCGCCTGAGTCGGCCCGTCTTCGACATGCCTTGTGTCCTGACGGTGGACGTCGGTTCCACCTTTACCAAGGGCGCCCTCCTGGCCTTGGACGCCTCGGCGGGCCAGGCGGCTTTTCGCGTGCTTTCCCGCGCCTCCACCCCGACCACGGTCGATCACCTGGCGCGGGGCTTCCAGGAGGTGTGCGAACGCCTGAAGGCGGCCGGCCCTGGGGGAGAGGTGCCGGTCTATTTCTCTTCCTCAGCCAAGGGGGGGCTGGCCATCGCGGCCTTGGGGATCGTGCCCGAGCTGACCTTGAAGAGCGCCCGTTTGACGGCGCTTTCGGCAGGAGGGCGGGTGACCTCGGTCCACGCCTACAAGCTCTCCTCGCGGGACCTCCAGGAACTCGAACGCCAGCAGCCCGACATCCTGCTGCTGGCGGGGGGCACCGACGGCGGCAACGAGACCTACGTCCGCCACAACGCCCGGGTCCTGAGCGCCTGTGAGGGGCTGCGCGAGCGGACCACGGTGGTCTATGCGGGAAACCAGGTCCTCACCGACGAGGTGGTGGACCTCTTCACGCAGGCCGGGTTCGATGTCCGGCCGGCGCCCAACATCCTGCCCGAGATGGACTGCGTCTGCCCGGAGGGGGCCCGCGAGAGGATTCGCGAGGTCTTCCTGCAGCGCATCGTCAAGGGAAAGGGCCTGGACGAGATCGTGGCCCGGACCGGAAGGGCCCCCAACCCGACGCCCTACGCGGTCCTGCAACTGGTCGAGGCCATTTCCCGACAGGCCCCGGAGTTCGGCGAGTTCCTTCTGGTGGACATGGGCGGGGCCACCACGGATGTCTACTCGTGCTGTCGCGACCAGCGCGGGGCCGAGCGGGTGGTCTATCGCGGCCTGCCCGAGCCGCGGATCAAGAGGACGGTCGAGGGGGACCTCGGCATGCGGGTCTCGGCGGCCTCGGCCGCCCGGGCCGCCGAGCCGGATCTGGAACCCGAAGAGGCCGACGTCCTGGCCGAGTACGTCGGGCAGTTGACGCAGAACCCCGGACTGCTGGCCTCCACTCCCATCCAGCAGGAGTGCGACCGCTGGCTGGCCGGAGCCTGCCTCAAACAGGCCCTGCTTCGCCACGCCGGTACCCATCGTCGGGTCTTCACCGCCGCCGGAGAGACCTTCGTGCAGACCGGGAAGGACCTGCGCTCGGTGTCCCGGGTGATCGGCTCGGGGGGGTACCTCTCGCAGGACGCGGGCTTTGAACCCGGGCGGGCGCTCCGTGGAGTGGCCGGCGACCAGGCCGAGACCCTGCCCCTGGTCCCGCAGAACTTCGACTATCTGCGCGATGAAGGTTATCTTCTGCCCCTCTTGGGGAATCTTGTCTGCGACTACGAAGAACCCGCGGTCCGCACCGCGCTGTCCTGCCTGGTCGCCACCTCTACCACCGCCTAGGAGTCATCATGCCTGCCGAAACCGAGCCTCAACTGCCCGTCGAGAATTTCCTGGCGGAGCGCGAAGAGGTCCTCAGGACCTGGAGCACCGGAGCCGAGGTCGATCTGGAGGAGGGCATCTCCTACCAGCTCTCGATCCCCTCCTCGCGTCGCTTCACGCGGGTCCTGGCGGAGGCCGACCGCGAGCAGCGCGTCCTGGTCCAGCCCCGCGCCGGAGTGGCCCTGGTGGACGAGCACATCGCTTTGTTGCGGCACCTGCAGGGTGAGGCCGACGTGCTGCCCACCACCATCGACGCCTACACCCGCCAGAACCAGTACGCCGAGGCCCAGAAGGGAATCGACCGGTCGCTTCAGGCCGGCCGCTCGGTGTTGAACGGTTTCCCCGCCGTGAACCACGGTCTGCGCGAATGCCGCCGGGTGGTGGAGGCGGTGAACCGGCCCGTGCAGGTGCGCCACGGCACCCCGGATGCGCGCCTGCTGGCGGAGATCACCCTGGCCGCGGGCTTCACCTCCTTCGAGGGGGGAGGCATCTCCTACAACATCCCTTACGCCAAGAAGGTCCCCCTGGAGCGGTCGATTCGGGACTGGCAGTACGTCGACCGTCTGGTCGGCCTGTATGAAGAGCGGGGGGTGCGGATCAACCGCGAGCCCTTCGGCCCCCTGACCGGTTCGCTGGTCCCGCCCTTCATCTCCCACACCGTCGGCATCCTGGAGGGCCTGCTGGCCCTCGAGCAGGGGGTGCGCTGCCTGACGCTGGGCTATGGCCAGTTGGGCAACCTGGTGCAGGACGTGGCGGCCATCCAGTCGCTGCGGGAGCTGGCCGAAGAGTTCTTCCGCCTGCGGGGCTTCGAGGACTTCCAGTTGACCACCGTCTTCCACCAGTGGATGGGCGGCTTCCCCGAGGACGAGCCCAAGGCCTTCGCGGTCATCTCGTGGGGAGGCGCGGTCTCGGCGCTCTCGCGGGCCACCAAGGTCATCGTCAAGACCCCGCACGAGGCCTCCGGCATCCCCACCGCCGAGGCCAACCTGCAGGGAATCAAGGCCACCCGCCAGATCGTCAGCATGCTGGCAGATCAGGTCTTCGCCGACGAAAGCCGCCTGGCCGCCGAGGTGGACCTGATCAAGCGGGAGGTCCGGCACCTGGTGAAGTCCGTCCTGGACCTGGGCCAGGGTTCGGTGGCCGAGGGAGCGGTGCGGGCCTTCCAGGCAGGGGTCCTGGACGTGCCCTTCGCCCCCTCGGTCCACAACGCCGGCAAGCTGATGCCGATCCGCGACAACCAGGGGGCCATCCGGGTCCTGGATCCCGCCCGGGTCCCTCTGCCCGCGGACGTGGCCGACTTCCACCGCGAGCGCATCCAGGAACGGGCCCGTTTTGAGGGGCGCAAGCCCTCCTATCACATGTTGATCGACGACATCTATGCCGTCAGCAAGGGCCGCCTGGTCGGCAGACCGCGGTAGCAAGGAGTGACGTGATGCGAGTTGTGGATGTGTGTTTCGCCCGGGGGACGACGGGCTTCTTCTTCGATGACCAGGCGGCCATCAAGAAGGGAGCGACCCGCGACGGGTTCGTGTACCGGGGGGAACCCTCGACCAGCGGATTCCAGAAGATCCGCCAGGCCGGCGAGTGCGTCTCGATCATGCTGGTCCTGGAGGACGGCCAGGTGGCCCTGGGAGACTGCGCAGCCGTCCAGTATTCCGGCGCCGGAGGCCGCGACCCCCTCTTCCTGGCCGAGACCTACCTGCCGTTCCTGCAGCAGGAGATCGCCCCGCGCCTGAAGGGGCGCACATTGGACTCCTTCCGCGAGGCCGCCACCGAGTTCGACCAGTTGCAGATCGAGGGCCGGCCCCTGCACACCGCCATCCGCTATGGCCTGTCCCAGGCCCTGCTGGATGGCGTGGCCCGCTCTTCAGGGAGGCTGATGGCCGAGGTGGTGGCCGAGGAATACGGCCTGCCCCTGCATGCCCGCCGGGTGCCGATCTTCGCCCAGTCGGGCGACGACCGCTACCTCAACGTCGACAAGATGATCCTCAAGGGCGTGGACGTGCTGCCCCACGCCCTGATCAACGCCGTGGACGGCAAGTTGGGTCGCCATGGCCAGGACCTGCTGGAGTACGTGGGCTGGTTGGCCCGGCGCATCCAGGACCTGCGCCCCGAGCCCACCTACCAGCCCGACCTGCACATCGACGTGTATGGCACCATCGGCCTGATCTTCGACCACGACCCTGCTCGGATCGCCGACTATCTGGGGTCGCTGGAGAAGGCGGCCGGTCCATTCCGGCTCTACCTGGAAGGTCCGGTCGACATGGGCGAGCGCGAGCGCCAGATGGAGGCCCTGGGCCAGATCCGTCACTGCCTGGACCAGCGAGGCTGCGCGGTCCGGATCGTCGCCGACGAGTGGTGCAACACCCATCAGGACGTGGTCGACTTCACCGATCGGAAGTGCTGCCACATGGTGCAGATCAAGACCCCGGATCTGGGCAGCCTGCACAACACCGTCCAGAGCGTCCTGTACTGTCGCGCTCATGGCATGGAGGCCTACCAGGGAGGGACCTGCAACGAGACCGACGTCTCGGCCCGAGCCTGCGTGCACGTGGCCCTGGCCGCCGGGGCCGAGCGGATGCTGGCCAAGCCGGGCATGGGCTTCGACGAGGGCTACATGATGGTCAACAACGAGATGGAACGGACCCTGGCGCTGCTGCGCCGGCGGGCCCTCGACTAGGGCTAGAAAGGCTTTGGATATGGCACGAGAGTACAAGATCCTGTCGCCGACGGCGATCCTGGGCTACGGGTTCCCCGAGTCCTCCTTCCTGAAGGGTCTGGAGGCAGGTCCCGACCTGATCGCCGTGGACGCCGGCTCGACGGATCCGGGCCCCTACTACCTGGGCTCGGGCAAGCCCTTCACCGACCGGGTGGGGGTCAAGTCCGACCTGCGCGCGATGCTGACCCACGGGGTGCGTCAGGGCATCCCGGTGGTCATCGGCACGGCCGGCGGCTCGGGCGCACGCCCCCACCTCGAGTGGTGCCGTGCCCTGGTCGAGGAGATCGCCCGGGAGGAGAACCTGAGCTTCCGCCTGGGCCTGGCCTATGCCGACGTCGACGCCGAGGTGGTCGTGGCCGGTCTGCGCTCGGGGAAGGTCCAGGCCTTGGATGGCCTGGAGGACCCCACCGACGAGCAGGTCCGCTCCTGCCCGCACATCGTGGCCCAGATGGGCAACGAGCCCCTGCAGGCCCTGGCCCGGGAGGGTGCGCAGGTGATCCTGGCCGGCCGCTGCTACGACCCGGCGTGTTTCGCGGCCTTGCCGATCATGGCAGGCTACGACGCGGCCCTGGCCACCCATCTGGGCAAGATCCTCGAGTGCGCCGCCATCGCCGCCACGCCCGGCTCGGGCTCGGACTCGGTGCTGGGGATCCTGCGCGAGGACTCGTTCGAACTGCGGGCCCTGAGCCCCGAGAGGCGCTTCACCCCCCAGTCGACGGCCGCCCACACCCTGTACGAGAAGAGCGACCCCAGCCACCTGCCGGGGCCGGGCGGCAGCCTGGACCTGACCGACGTCACCTTCACGGATCTGGGCGAGGGTCGGGTGGAGGTGCGCGGGACCCGGTTCGTGCCCACCCCCCGCTACGCGATCAAGCTGGAAGCGGCCCGACCGGTGGGCTTCCGGACGCTCTCGATTGCCGGGATCCGAGACCCGATCCTGATCGGCTCCATCCAGAAGGTGGCCGGGCAGGTCAAGGCCCGGGTGGACGAGCTGCTCAGCCGCGAGGCCGTGCAGGGCCAGGTCTTCTTCCACATGTATGGCCTCAACGGCGTCATGGGCGACCTGGAACGCTCGGATTCCGGGACGGCTCACGAGCTGGGTCTGGTGATGGAGGTCCTGGCTCCCACGCAGGAACAGGCCGACACGATCTGCTCCTTGACCCGCTCGACCTTCCTGCACTACGGCTATGAGGGGCGGATCGCCACGGCCGGGAACCTGGCCTTCCCGTTCTCGCCTTCCGACGTGCCGATGGGGCCGGCCTACGAGTTCTGCCTGTACCACCTGATGGAGGTGGCCGATCCCGAGGCCTTCTTCAAGCGGGAGATCGTGACCGTCGACGGCGCCCGGGTCACCCCCGGGAAGGAGGTGAGGTCGTGAAGAACCTGCGCGAGGTGGCCCAGGTCATCCGGAGCAAGAACTCCAGCCCCATGAAGCTGACCCTGGACATCATCTTCAAGGATTCGGAGGTCTTCGAAGAGGTCCGTCGTCGCGACCTCTTGACCCCCGAGGTGGTGGCCGGAGCCTATCGGATCTCCCCGGAGGAGATCGAGAAGGTTCTGTATTTCGAGCCGGCGCGGGCCGTCAAGATCGGGATGCGGCGCCGGGTCCGCTCGGGCTCGCCGGGCGACTCCGACGTCTACGGAGCCCAGCAGCACGCCCCCCTGCTGACGCTGGAACTGGATCTGTAGCCCCGTGGCCCACATCCAGCATTCCCGCAGGGACCAGTTGCTGCGCTCGATCTACTACGCGCCGCGGGGACGGCTGCGCCTGTACGCCCTGGCGGCCGAGCTCTCGCAGCGCTACCTGTTGCCCACCGACCACCTGGTGGGCGTGATCGGGGGCGAAGGAGCCGGCAAGTCGACCCTGATCAAGGGGCTCTTCCCGGGCCTGGAGCTGACCAACGACGACGACGGGATCAACAAGCCGACCTCGCCCTTGTTCAGCTTCGACCCCACCGAGCAGTTCTCGGGGCATACCTTCCACCTGGATGCCCGCTACGAGATGGCCTTCCATCAGGTGCACGAGATCGTCGAGGCCATCCGCGAGGCCCTGCATGCCCAGCGGCGCGTGGTGGTCGAGCACTTCGACCTGGTGTATCGGCAACTTGGCTTCAATGCCCAGATCCTCTTCGCCATCGGCGAGGAGGTCCGCGTCTACCGCCCGACCATCTTCGGTCCCTCACCCCTGAACGTGCGCCGGGTGGCCTCCGAGAACCTCAAGTTCCGCCTGATGGCCCACTCTGCCGAGGACCTGGTCGGCCGCATCCTGCGCGACGACTACGGCTTCTCGCCCGACCAGTTGCACTCCGAGGTGCACCACGGCTTCGTGATCGGCTTCGACCGGCCGCCGGAGATCGACCTGGCCGAGGTCGAGCGCAAGGTCCTGGACCTGATCCAGCAGGACATCGAGATCGCGCCGGGCGAGGGGGATCACGTGCTGTTCTCGGGCCAGCCCTTCTACTGCACCGGCAAGCGCTGCCACGTCAAGCGCACGGGTCAGATCGAACGCTTCCGCCTGCTGAAGGATTACAAGTTCGATCCCATGACGCGACGCTACCTGATGGTCGGGATCGTCGGCGACGAAGAGGAGCCCATCGAGTTCTTCGACGAGTTGCCGCCAGCCCAGACCGAGTTCCCGGAAGAGGAGGTCGACCCCAGCCGCTACGTCGAGGTCGGCCTCTTCAAAGGAAAGGTGTATTGAGCATGAGGACCATCCATTCCGACGCCATCGTCTCGGCGGTGGCCGAGATCTGCCAGGAGGCGGCCTTCCGCCTGCCCGCCGATGTCCGCAGGGCCCTGGAAGAGGCCCGGGGCACCGAGAAGTCGCCGCTGGGACTGTCGATCCTGGGGCAGATCACCGAGAACGCCGACCTGGCCGAGCGCGAGCGCGTGCCCATGTGCCAGGACACCGGCGTGGCCGTGTACTTCGTCGAGCTGGGCAACCAGGTCCACATCGAGGGCCTGGGGCTGGCCGAGGCCCTGGCCGAGGGCACGCGCCAGGGCTACACCGAGGGTTATCTGCGGATGTCGATCGTCAAGGACCCCCTCTTCGAGCGGGTGAATTCCAAGACCAACGGCCCGCCCGTGGTCCACGTCGAGCTGGTCCCCGGGGATCGCCTGCGGATCACCCTGGCTCCCAAGGGCGGGGGGTCGGAGAACATGAGCGCCATGGCCATGCTCAAGCCCCTGGTGGGGAAGGAGGGCGTGGCGGACTTCGTCGTTGAGACCGTGCGCCGGGCGGGGGGCAACGCCTGTCCTCCCATCATCGTGGGCCTGGGCCTGGGCGGCAACTTCGAGCGGGCCCCCTACCTGGCCAAGAAGGCCCTGCTGCGCAAGCTGGGCTCGGTCCATCCGGATCCCCGCTACGCCGACTTCGAGCGCGAGCTGCTCGAGAAGGTCAACGTCACCGGGGTCGGCCCCCAGGGCCTGGGAGGGCGCACCACCGCCCTGGCCGTCCACATCGAGGCCGCCCCCTGCCACATCGCCTCCCTGCCCGTGGCCGTCAACCTGAACTGCCACGCCGCGCGCCACGCGTCCGTCGAATTGTGAGGACCAAGATGAAGAAGCTCAACCTGCCCCTGCGAGCCGAAGACGTGTCGGCCCTGCGCGCCGGCGACGAGGTCTGCCTGACCGGCACCCTCTACACCGCCCGTGACGCCGCCCACAAGCGGATCTGCGAGCTGCTGGCCGCGGGTTCGCCCCTGCCCTTCGAGCTGGAGGGGGCGACCCTGTACTTCGTCGGGCCCACGCCCGCCCAGCCGGGACGGCCCGTGGGCAGCGCCGGTCCCACCACCTCCACGCGGATGGACGCCTTCTCGCCCACCCTGATCGCGCACGGCCTGCGCGGCATGGTCGGCAAGGGAGACCGGAGTCCCGCCGTGGTGGAGGCCATGAAGGCCCACGGTTGCGTCTACTTCGCCGCCACCGGCGGAGCTGGGGCCCTGATCGCCCGCTGCATCAAGTCCTCGGAGGTGGTGGCCTGGGAGGACCTGGGCACCGAGGCCGTCCGCCGGATGGAGGTGGAGGACTTCCCCGTCGTGGTGGCCATCGACTGTGAGGGCAACAACCTCTACCACACCGGTCCGGCCGCCTGGGCAAAGGAGTAGGGGAGGCGCTGGGGGGGGATCAAGCGCTTCCTGCGCACCCTGCGGGAGCGGGCCTACGCGTTTGTTGACCAGGTCCGGAGCATCGAGACCGGGTGGGCTCCGTCAACCCATTCCCAGAGCCACCCGGAGGCCCCGCTCGACCGCCTGGAGGGTGGAGTCGGGAAGGGTGCCGAGAGGCTCGAGGAGCTTGCCCCGGTCGATGGTCGTGACCTGGTGGCACAGGGCGTAGGAGGTCACCGGCAAGCCGGCTTCGCCTGCAAGGATTTCGACCACCGTCGGATACCGGCGGCCCTGCCGCGGCGAAGTCGACAGCGGCACGACGATGACGGATCGCCACGATTGGACCTGGTTGAACCCATCGTGCGAAACCAGGATGACCGGGCGCCGCCCCCGCTGCTCGGAGCCTGACCTCGGCTCGAGCAGGGCCCGGAAGATGTCTCCCTTCTTCATTCGCCGTAGGGCTCGAGCCCAGTCAGGCATTCCAGGCCGGCGGCCTCCAGCTCCTCGTCCAGGTCTTCGGGTGTGCCGGCCGCCATGGTGGCATACTCCACCACGGCGTCATGCACGGCCTGGCGCTCCCTGTCCCCGAGGTAGCGTTCCAAGGCCTGGCGGACCAGTCGGGTGGCCGGTGTCTTCGATCGTTGCGCCTCAGACCGGAGACGCTGATACAGGCTCTCTGGGAGGGGAAGGTGGAAGTTCTTCTTGGCGGGCTCCATGGGTCGATTCTATGCCATGCGATCTTGCCATGACAAGCTGCTTCCGCAGGGCCCGAATCCGCCCCAAGCCTCCCTCCGCCGCGACCCAAGGAGGCTCTCCATGAGACCCGATGGCTCTCAGACCCCCTGACCACGCCCACAGTCTGTCCCGGACGCACCTCCCAGGTCACCTGCGCGTGCGCGACGGAATGCCGACGGGGACACGATGAGTTCGGCAGTTGACGTCGAAGGAACCGCCCATGCGCATCTCGATCGATCTCCCTGACGATCTGCTGCAACAGATGGATCGGCTGGAGAGGGACCGCGCCCGGTTCCTGCTGCTGGCAGTCCGCAACGAGTTGCGTCGACGCCTGGCCCTGGAATTGCAGAAGAGCGTGGACCATCCTCATCCGGAGAGCCGGGAGTTGGCTGGGCTTGGCCTGGCGGACTGGGGCGATCCCGACTCCGGGGACGATCTCCTGGACCCCGAGGCTGGAATTCCCGTGGAGTGGTTGCCGGACCTCGGGTGGAGAAGACGCACCGCATGAGGTTGCTCCGCGGCACGGTGGTGCTCGTGGACCTCGACCCGACCGTAGGACACGAGCAGAAGGGGCGTCGGCCTTGCGTCGTCGTCAGCAGTCCCCATCTCTCGGAGGACCAGCGCTACCCTCTGGTTTCGGTGGTCCCCGTGACCCGGACGGGCGGTGAGGGTCTGCTCTACCCGCTGCTCGAGCCCCAGGGCAGCGGCCTGCGGGAGCGGTCCTACGCGCTTGTTGACCAGGTCCGGAGCGTCGACAAGTCTCGGGTTCGCGTTTTCTATGGGCAGGTATCGACAGAGGAACTGCGGGCCATCGACCTCGCACTGTCCGCGCTCTTCTGGTTCCCGCCGGGCGCCTGAAGGCTCCGGCGGGAGGCGTGCATCCCCAGGCGATCCACGCCGCCCCGCAGTCGGAGAGCCCCGTCAGGAGGCCTGCCGTGTGGCCTGCTCCAGGAGGTCTGCGACTCCCAGGTCGGCTGCCCATCGGCTCAGGTACTCCTTGTCCAGGCCCTCGGCTTGGAGCTTGAGGATTCCCAGGACGTCAAGCCACTGCCGTTCGGAGACCTGGCCGCCCAGGCGATACCAGGTCAGCTTGCGCAGGACAGTGTCCTCCGGGCTCTTGACGAACACGTCACGAGGTGGCTCTTGGACCAGGCGGGCAGGTTTGCTGCGCCCGAATTCCTCCAGGTCGAATGGCCCTTCTCCCAGCACGAAGATGTCCACCTTGAATCCACTCTCGAAATGGACCAGGTTGAAGCTCGAATGGCGCCAGATGGCTTCGCGGATCATCCCGCCGTCGACGTAGAAGGTGTCCGCCAGCCGGCCAACCAGTGCGGTCACATGTTTCGCGCGCAGGTCGGCGACCAGGTCCACGCCCCGCGTCTGGCGGGGAACCCCGTGGATCGAACTGGCAAAGGACCCCCCGAGGTGGTAGCGCACACCGATCTCTTCGAGTGCGTCGATCACGGCCAGAGTGACCTTGAGAGCTTCGGATATCACGGATTCCCGTAGACCTTGAGGGCCAGCTCGTCGCCAAGCATGAGCCGGGCCAGGCGACGCTGCAGCGCCAGTTCGGAAGCCTCCGGATGACGCTGGCGCAGACCGGCCAGGGCCAGTTCGCGGCTGCATTCCCAGCCGTCGGCCACCATCTGTACCTTCCGCCAGGGCGGCAGCCGACGCAGGATGTCCAGTTGGACCCGTTCGGCTTCCGGCGAAGTGTCCTCGGACAGCGGATGACCCATGAAGGGGGGATTCGACTCGCCGGGGTGACTCCCCCCCGGTTGGCAGCGGTTGGGGTGGCCGCTGATCGTGCCTCCTGCTCTTGGATGAGGCCATCGGCTCCCTGGATGGCAAGGTGCAGGAGAAGGTGCGCCCAAGCCCCGAGCGGGAATCCGCGGCACCGACAGGAACACAGGACCGGGCTTCGGCGTCCATGAGGGCGAATGTGCGACGTGTGCCAGCGCCCGGTCTTCTGGGGAGCAGGCGCGTCAGGGAGGTGTCCGGGTGAGAAACAGACCTCTATTCCTGGGGATCCTGCTGGGTTGGGTCCTGCTGGTGCCAGCCCTGGCGGCGGACCCGGCTCTGTCGATCGCCAGTTGCGTGCCCCTGCGCCCTGCTGCCGGACTGGAGCCCCAGGGGCTGCTGGTGACCGTGGAGTCCACCCAGGCGCATCCCGAGCCGACCGCGCAAGAGCAGGAACCCGCCGAGTTTCGCGTGGAGGGTCGGGTGCTTTCGGCGACCCGGCGCAGCGTCATCCTGGCCGGGAAACTCCAGATCTCCGAATACCTGGTGCAGCCCCTGCGCACCGGTCCCCAGGAGATGGAGGTCCGCCTGAGGGGCCGACGGGCCCGGGTGCAGGTGGACTTCCAGACGGAGGGCGAGGCCCTGCTTCCGGGGCGCTTCGACGGCGAGACGCTCCTGGCCCCAGAGGAGGCCCTGCCCGTCTTCAGTTGGTACCTGCGGGATCTGCAGGTGAAGCAGGACGGCCGGGTGCTGCCGCTTCGGGACGGCAAGGTTCGTCCGGCCTGGCATCCGGGCGTCAACGTGCTGGAACTCTGCGGGGTGGGGCCCTCCGGAGAGATGCGCTGCCGGGAGTATCGGCTCAACCTGGTGGACCCCTCCAGCGTGCCCCTGGGCAGCGAGATGCTCCTGCCCTTCGGGCAGCTCGAGGGCCGGAGCGGCCCTCTGTACGACCTGCGCTGCGAGGGCGAGGGCCTGAAGGTGGAAGGCTGGGCCAAGGGACTGGTCCACCTGGTCCACAAGCCGGACTGGGTCGAGGCCGAGGAGCGCTACGTCGCCCGCGTGCGTGCCGTCAAGCCGGGTTCGGGCCGCCTGGTCTACCTCATCCAGCCCCACTTCCTGCTGGACTGGGAGGTCTGGCGCGAGGTGCCGGTCCAGGTCCAGGCCGCCCGGGATCGCTGAGAGGCCCGCATTATCGGGGTTCGAACCCCTCTGCCCCAGGGCTGTGGAAAAGATGTGCATCGCAAAGTCGGGTTTTCCACAGAACCCGGTCGGCCGTCCACAGCAATTCACAGGACATCCACAGGGATTGCCGGGCCGGGTCAGGGAAGAGCCCTCGCAACTGCCAGCGACCCGGAGGTTCCCCCGTGGAAGACCCGTTGACCGACATGCCCGCCCTGAATCACGGCTTTCTCCTGGCGGTGCCCGCAAGCCTGGAGGAGGTCCACCATCGCCTGGCCGATTCCCTTTCCGGCCCCGCACCGGCTCGTCCCAAGGCGCGAACCCGGACGGTGGCCTGCGGCTTCCCCCAGCGGCGTCTGCGGGTGACCGTCCGCATGGACCGGGTGCGCGAGACCGGTTGATCGGTCTGCCAGGGGGGCACTTCGCACCTTTGCCTTCCGCGCTGTGGAGGCACCTTGAGTCCTCGGCGCAGTCGTTGAAAGGCCGAGTTGTCCCCTGACGGTCCCCTCGGATCCCCAGGAAATTCACAGGCAACCCCCCGGAAAGTCACAGGTCCTCCACAAGGGAACCACGGGAATCCGGGGGAACCGGGTCTGCAGGTCGCACGTCGAGGCGCGTTCGGCCGGCAGGGTCTCGACTGCCAACTCCCCTTCTCGTCATGGTCTTGATGGAGGTCTGTTCCCGCGTGAAGCACCGTTCCGAATTCCCTGAACTCCTGGCGCTCCAACCCGACGAGCCCGAAGACCGGGTCGTCATGGCCTCGTTGTGGCAGGCCCTCCGCCCCTTGACCCGGACGGCTCCGTCCCTGACGGTCCGCCTGCGCTCCGCCCGGGGGGTGGAGGCCATGAGCCTGCGCCTGCGCCGAAACGCCCACTGCTACCTGCGGATGCTGCAAGATTGAGACCGGACTCCTGGAGGATCTGATGAGCGACCCTTCCGCCGACGTGCGCATCGAAACCGACAGCTTCGGCCCTCTCGAGGTGCCGGCCGAGAGCCTGTGGGGAGCCCAGACCCAGCGCTCGCTGCACCATTTCGAGATCGGCGAGGACCGGATGCCTCCCGAGCTGATCCGGGCCTTCGCCCTGCTCAAGAAGGCTGCGGCCGAGGTCAACCGGGACCTTGGGAAGCTGCCTGAGGACCTGGCTGGAGCCATCGTCCAGGCCGCCGACGAGATCCTCTCAGGGGGCCTGGCCGACCAGTTCCCCCTGCGCATCTGGCAGACCGGCAGCGGCACCCAGACCAACATGAACCTCAACGAGGTCCTGGCCAACCGGGCCATCCAGATCCTGGGCGGACAGGTGGGCTCGAAGTCTCCGGTCCATCCCAACGACCATGTGAACATGTCCCAGTCCTCCAACGACACCTTCCCGACGGCCATGCACCTGGCCGTGGCCGAGGGCCTGGTCCATCGCCTGATGCCGACCCTGACCGCGCTGCGTCAGACCCTGGCCGTGCGGGCCGAGGAGTTCTCGGACGTGGTCAAGATCGGCCGGACCCATCTGCAGGATGCCGTCCCCATGACGCTGGGGCAGGAGTTCAGCGCCTTCGTCGACCAGGTGGACCAGGACCTGGAGCGCCTGCAGGCCACGCTGCCCCGGATCTACGAACTGGCCCTGGGCGGCACGGCCGTGGGCACCGGCCTGAACACCCATCCCCGGTTCGCCGTGCTCTCTGCCGCGCGGCTGGCCGAATTGACGGGGCTGCCGTTCGTCTCGGCGTCCAACAAGTTCCAGGCCCTGGCCAGCCACGACCCCCTGGTCTTCGTCAGCGGGGCCCTCAAGACGCTGGCCTGCTCGTTGATGAAGCTGGCCAACGATGTCCGCTGGCTGGGATCGGGGCCCCGGGCGGGCCTCTTCGAATTGCTGCTGCCCGAGAACGAGCCCGGCTCGTCGATCATGCCCGGGAAGGTCAATCCCACCCAGTGCGAGGCCCTGACCATGGTGTGCTGCCAGGTGATCGGCAACGACGTGGCCGTCACCGTCGGGGGAAGCCAGGGCAACTTCCAGCTCAACGTGTTCAAGCCGCTGATCGTGCACAACGTGCTGCACTCGATTCGCCTCCTGACCGACTCCTGCCGCTCCTTCCGAGAGCACTGCCTGGAGGGCCTCCAGCCCAACCTTCCCCGGATCGAGGCGTATGTCCGGGACTCCTTGATGACCGTCACGGCCCTGAACCCCCACATCGGCTATGATCGGGCTGCCCAGGCTGCCAAGAAGGCCCATCACGAGGGGACCACCTTGAAGCAGGCCGTGCTGGCGCTGAACCTTCTGTCCGAGCAGGACTTCGACCGGATCGTGGACCCGCGTCAGATGCTGGGCCCGCGCTGAGGTCTGCCCTTCTTCCGGGCCCTGCCCCGCGGCGGGAAGACGCGTCCAGGGGGCGAAAGCCTGTCGTGCCGGCTGTGCCTGGCACGGTTCCGGGCCCGAGGTGAAGGAGGACAATCGTGAAGGCGCTGCACGGTCTCCTGATCGTGGTGGGGGTGGCCCTCGTGGGGGGGCTGCTCTATCTCGGATCCTTCCGCTCGCGCCCCAAGGAGGGCTTCTTCTCGGGAGTGGTCGAGACCACCCTCTGGGACCTGGCCTTCGAGGTGGCCGGCCGGATCGACTCCTTCGCCGTGGATGAAGGGCACCTCGTCGCTGCAGGTGCACCCCTGGCCGGTCTTCGCGAGGCCGATTTCCAGACGGCCCTGGAGGCGGCCCGGGCCCGGGAGGGTGTGGCGGCTGCCCAACTGGCGGCCCTGGAGGCCGGCAGTCGGCCCGAAGAGATCCGCTCCGCGCAGGCCCGCCTGAATCGCGCCCTGGCGGAGCTTGAGCGCCTGAGCAACGGGGCGACCTCGGAAGAGCTTGACCAGGCACGGGCCCAGAGCGAAGCGGCCAGAGAGACCTGGAAGGTGCGTCAGCAGGGGTTCCGCACCGAGGACATCCAGTCTGCCCAGGCAACGGTCGAGGCGGCACGCTCGGCTCTGGAACAGGCTCGGGCCGATGCCCGGCGCTATCAGGACCTGGCCCGCGAAGGGGCCGTCCCCCGGCGCACCCGCGAGGAGTTCGACAACCGCCTGGCCCAGGCCCAGGGGCACTTCGATTCGGCCGTGGCGGCTTCACAGAAGCTTTCCCGAGGCTATCTTCCCGAGGAGGTCGAGGCCGCCCACCAGGAATACCTGGCTCGGGACGCCCGCTATCGGGAGCTGGCCCGGGGGACCCGCCCGGAGATGGTGCGCGCCGCCCAGGCCGAGGTCGCGGCGGCCCGAAGCCAGTTGGAACTGGTGCAACAGGGGCCCCGCGCCGAGGACATCCAGGCCGCCCGCCGCCGCCTCCGGGAGGCTCGCTCGGCCGTCGAGCAGGCCGAGCTGAACCTGCGCAAGACCCGACTGGCGGCGCCCGCCGAAGGCCTGGTGCTGACCCGGAACTTCGAGGTGGGCGAGATGGTCCAGCCTGGGCAACCCGTCCTGACCCTGGCGGACCTGAAGAAGCCCTGGGTCGAGGTCTTTGTTCCCGAACCCGAGATCGGGCAGGTGCATGTGGGGGATGCCTTCGACGTCACGGTGGATTCCGCGCCCGGTGAGGTCTTCTCGGGTCGGGTCACGCGGATCTACGAGAAGGCGGAATACACCCCCAAGACCATCCAGACCCAGACCCAGAGGGTCAACCTGGTCTATCGGGTCAAGATCACCGTCCAGAACGAGCATGGGATCCTGAAGCCCGGGATGCCCGCCGATGCCCGGCGTCGATCCACCGGCTCGGAGGCTCCGGCCGATGGCCGATGAGGCCGTTCGGGTCCGCGGCCTGCGCAAGCGCTACGCCGCCGGAGTCGAGGCCCTGTGCGGGTTGAACCTGTCGGTGCAGACCGCCCAGGTCTACGGCGTGGTGGGGCCCGACGGGGCCGGCAAGACGACCTTGATGAAGGTGCTGGCGGGCGTGCTCTCGTTCCAGGCCGAAGAGGCGCAGGTCCTGGGGCGCCCCGTGCCCGACGGCCTGGCCCAGGTTCGTCACCACATCGGCTACCTTCCGCAGCGTTTCAGTCTGTACGGCGACCTGACCGTGGCAGAGAACCTGGACTTCTACGCCGCCCTCTACCCTCCGGATCCCGAGGGAGGGCGCACCAGGCAGGATCTGCTGGAGATGATCGGCCTGGAGGCCTTCCGGGACCGCATGGCCGCGGACCTCTCGGGGGGGATGAAGCAGAAGCTGGCCCTGCTGTGCAACCTGGTCCACCGTCCCCGCCTGCTGCTGATGGACGAGCCGACCGTCGGTGTCGACCCGGTCTCGCGTCGGGAGTTCTGGACCCTGGTCTTCGAGCTGCAACGGGGAGGGCTCACCGTCCTGGCTTCGACTCCCTACATGGATGAAGCCGAGCAGTTCGACCGGGTGGCCCTGTTGAGCGAGGGGACCCTGGTCCGCGAAGGGACGCCGGCGGAGATTCGGGCCTCGGTGCCGGGGGTGGTCCTGGAACTGGTCTGCGAGCAGCCTTTCCAGGCAGCGCGCTGCCTGGAGGGGAGCCCGGGCATCCAGGATGTCCAGCTCTTCGGAGACCGTCTGCACCTCTTCGCCGCGCAGGACGCGCCGGATCTGCGCCAGGCCCTGGAACAGCGCCTGGGCCAGGCAGGCCTTCAGGTCCACCGCCTGCGGGTCGTGCCCTTCTCGATCGAGGACGTCTTCTTGAGGTTGACGACGTGAGCGACCTGGTGGTGGACGTGCGCGACCTGACTCGCCGTTTCGGCAGTTTCGTCGCCGTGGACCGCGTCAGCTTCCAGATCCCGAGGGGGGCCATCTTCGGCTTCCTGGGACCCAACGGGGCCGGCAAGTCGACCACCATCCGGATGCTGCTGGGGATCCTGCCGGTCTCGGAGGGTGAAGGGCACGTCCTGGGCTTCGACATCCGCACCTCTTCGGAGGAGATCCGCGCACGGGTCGGTTACATGTCCCAGCGCTTCAGCCTGTATGAGGACCTGACGGTGCTGGAGAACCTGCACTTCTTCGGCGGGGTCTTCGGCCTTTCCGGGGCCCGCCTGGACCAGAAGGTCCGCGAGCTGGTGGAGATGACCCGCCTGGACGGGTTCGAGCAGCAACTGGCCCAGGGGCTTCCCGGAGGGATCCGCCAGAGACTGGCACTGGCCACCAGCCTGCTGCACGATCCCGAGATCGTGTTCCTGGATGAGCCCACGGGAGCGGTGGACCCGGCCCTGCGTCGCTACTTCTGGGAGCGGATCGCCGAATTGTCGGCGGCGGGGCGCACGGTCATGGTCACCAGCCACTACATGGATGAGGTCGAGCGCTGCCACGACATCTGCTTCATCCACCACGGCCGACTCATGGCCCAGGGGTCTCCCGGAGACCTCAAGAGTCGTCATCTTCCGGGGCAGATGTGGCAGGTGCGGACTTCCGCCCGCGCCGAGGTCGCCGCGCACCTCGCGCGGGTCCCCGGAGTGGCTGGAGCCTTCCCCTCCGGCGAGACGGTGCGCTACCTGCTCGAGCCCGGCTTCGATCCGGCCGCGCCCGCCGCGGCCCTGCGGACCTCGGGCCTGACCTGTTCGGCGCCGGAACCGGCCGAGCCGACCCTGGAGGATGTCTTCGTGGCCCTGTCCAGGAAGCGAGGGACGCCATGATTTCGCATCGCCTGCTGGCCATCATTCGCAAGGAGTTCGTGCAGATGCGCCGGGACCGGCTGACCCTGGCGATGATGCTCTTGCTGCCCTTCGTGCAACTGGTGGTCTTCGGCCTGGCCATCAACACCGACGTCAAGCACGTCCCGATGGCCGTCCTGGACTACTCGCAGTCCCCCGAGAGCCGGCGCCTGATCCAGTCCTTCACGAACTCGGACTATTTCGACGTGGTGGCCTGGCCTGAAGACACCCGGGCCATCTCCCGGTTGATCGATTCGGGAACCCTGAAGGTCGGGCTGGTGATCGATCCGGACTACGCCCGGGACGTGCGCGCGGGGAGGGTGGCCCGCGCCCAGGTCCTGGTGGACGCCTCGGACCCCATCACCGCCTCGTCGACGCTCTCCAACAGCGCCGGAATCGCCAACGTCCTGGGCATCCAGTTGCTGGGGCGCTATCTGCGCCCCGGGACCCCCTTCACTCCCCCCCAGATGCCGGTCCAGATCGACGTGCGGGGCTGGTTCAACCCCGACCTCCTGACCGCCAACTATATCGTGCCGGGCCTGATCGGCGTGATCCTGGCCATGACCATGATGATGATCACGGCGATGGCCATCGTGAAGGAGCGCGAAACCGGAACCCTCGAGCAGTTGATCACCACGCCCATCAAGACCTGGGAGCTGATGATCGGCAAGATCGTCCCCTACATCCTGATGGGCTACACCCAGATGACCATCGCCCTGCTGGTGGGGATCTACGGGTTCCACGTGCCGGTGCGGGGAAGCCTCTTCCTGATGTACGCCCTGACCCTGGTCTACATCGGCTGCTATCTGGGCCTGGGTCTGGTGATCTCGACCGTGGCCCGCACCCAGCAGCAGGCCATGCAGATGGCCTTCTTCCTGTTCCTGCCGACCATCCTCCTGTCGGGCTTCATGTTCCCCCGGGCCGGGATGCCGGAGTGGGTGCAGGTCCTGACCCTGGTGATCCCCCTGACCTACTACCTGGAGATCATGCGCGGGATCGTCCTGAAGGGGGTCGGCCTGGTGGCCCTGTGGCGCTGGGTCGCTCCGATGATGACCTTGATGATGGCCATCCTGGGCATCGCCATGCTGCGCTTCAAGAAGCGGTTGGATTAGGAGCAGTGCCCAGGGCCGAAGCCACAGGGCCCTGAGCGGCCGGGCAGGCGCAGTCTCTCGGGCGAAGTCGGCCCCGGACTCCCCTGGTCCGCCGCTCGCAGAGATGGACCGACTCAACCAGGCGAACTCTCCCGGCAATCGGCCCGGTCGTCGCACGGACCCCAGGCCTGGCGCCTGCCGCCCCTCGGCTGGGCCCTGCTCACCATCCGGCGGATGATACGACTCGTGACACCGCACTCCGCTTTCGGTATGATTCCCCCGTGAGGCGATCCCGTGGGGTATGCACGCGGACTCCTGGGGGCCCGGGCGGAAGCCTCCCCCGAACCTCGTCGAGGGCCCCTGGAACCCCCGCGCGGGGGCATCCCATCGAGTGGCGAGGCGACCGAGGGGTTCCCGGAGGAAGTCGGCAGTTGGAGAAGGTTGCATGAGGGACAGGTCGCGTCTGTTGATCCTGGGGGCCAGCGGGCATGGCCGCGTGGTCGCCGACATCGCCTCGCGGTTGAACCGCTATGAGCAGATTGCCTTCCTGGATGACGACGAGGGCAAGACCAGTGCTCTGGACCATCCGGTCCTGGGAACCGTCGCGACGGTGGATCGCTATCTGGAGGATTTCGACGTGTTCGTGGCCGTGGGCGACAACCAGGTCCGCCAGCGGCTCCAGCTCGGATTGCAGGCCCGCAGTGCCAGCCTGGCAACCCTGGTCCATCCCAGCGCGGTCCTGGGCAGCCAGGTGAGCCTGGGCGCGGGGACCGCGGTCATGGCGGGCGCCGTGATCAACTGCGGGAGCGTCGTCGGGCGCGGCTGTATCATCAACACGTCGGCCTCCCTGGACCACGACAACGTCCTGGAGGACTTCGTGCACATCTCGCCGGGGGCGCACCTGGCCGGGACCGTTCACGTCGGAGAGGGCACCTGGATCGGCATCGGCGCCTGTGTCATCAACAACCTGCGCCTGGCCGGGGGCTGTCGGATCGGCGCCGGGGCCGTCGTGATCTCGGACATCGTCGAGAGGGGAACCTACGTCGGAATTCCTGCCAGAAGGCGCTGACCTGGCCGTCTCGCTCGACATTCCGTCCCGAGGCGCAGAGATGCACGGAAGGTCGCTTCCCAGTCAGCGAAGTCGTCCACGCCGCAGACAGGATTGCCGGATCAGGTCTCTCCAGGAGCCCGCATCTTCAGGACCGGGACGCCGGGCGCCAGGGGTTCCCAGGAGGTGTCGCGGAAGAATTCCTCGATGGCTTCAGGATGGAGGTCGGCCCATCCGTCCCCGCGCTCGAAGAGGATGGGGTCGGCGACTACCCGGGTGCCCTCGGCCAGGGCCCGCTGCAGGCGCCGCCGGGCAACAAGGCGCGACACCGGGTTCTCGGGCTGCAGGAGCACCACGCGTTCACCCAGGGCATAGCGGCCGTATTCGGTGCGCAGGGCCTCGCGGCTGAGAAGGAGCCCGTCGGGGCCCACCCAGACCAGGGCCTCCCGCACGAAGACCAGGTGGGGATTGCGCTCGGGCCAGCGGTTGGGATCGATGAACAGGCAGAAGTTGACCAGGGCCAGGGCGGCCACGGCGGCGGCAGCGGCGGGCGCGTGTCGCCCCAGGGCCCTGGCGGAAAGCCCCCAGAAGGCCAGGACCAGGGCCGCCAGGTTCTCGTTGGGGGGGTCCACCACGGCCAGGATGCCCAGGTGCAGGAGGGCGAAGAGGGCCAGAGCCTGCTCTGGCGGGGAGGCCTGGCCGAAGCCTCGGGCCACCAGGCCCAGGCCCAGCGCCGTCAACCCCAGCACCCAGGGGGCCGCGGGAGCGGTCCAGCCCGGCAGCCCCAGGACCTCGCCCGAGGGGACGCGAGAGCCGCTCAACAACAGGGGCAGGGCCTGGAAGGGGCGCAGGAGATCGGACTGGAGGAGGTTGCGGGACTGGAAGTCCCTCGACAGGGTCCCCTCAGGCAGGACCTCGTGCGCCAGGGCCAGGCTTGCGCCTGCCCCCAGCAGGACCAGCAGGGCCGTCACGGCCAGGAAGAGGACCGCGTGTCGCCTGCCGCAGCGCAAACCCACCACCGCCGCCAGGGCCGCGGCCAGCGAGATGAAGGTCCCATGGGCCAGCACGCCCAGGCCGGCTGCCACCCCGAGCCAGGCCGTGCGGGCTGCCGTGGGGGGGCGGCGGCTCCATCCCTGCAGGGCCAGCAGGACCCCGACCAGGCACAGGTTCGTGAAGCCATACCATTTGGGGTGGGTCGCGTGGAACCAGAATCCCATCGACACCCCGGCGCCCAGGGTTGCCAGGAGGGCCGAGCGCAGGCTTCCGGTCTGGCGCGCCAGCAGGACGAAGAAGGCCGACAGCGTGCCCGCCGACAGCGTGGCGCAGAGGACCTGAAGGGCGGCCAGAGGTTCGGGGAACAGCCTCTGCACCGCGGCCCACCAGGCCATCGCCGGAAGGGTCGACAGGGGGCGATAGGGAGGGATCAGGAGGGTCCACTCCCCCGAGCGCAGGTGCTCTGCCAGGAACAACGCGTCCCAGTTGAAGAGCGTCCCCAAGGTGCTGAGGAACAGGGCGGCAAATCCCAGACCCAAGGCGGCCGCGGGCCCGGCGAGTCTCATGCAGGACCTCCCGGGGCGGCCGTGCAAGCCCGGTGGCAGGTGCGATCGATCGGAATCCTGGCCCTGTTCTTCTTGTGCGCATGCCTGCCCGGCTCGCGGGATCCCCTTCTGGAACAAACGCTGAGCCGTCTGGAGGAGGTCCGCTCGGTCAACCTCAGGCCCGGCTCGTTGCAGGAGCTCAACTGGCTTCCTTTGCGCGAAGGGGACCTCCTGGCGGGGCGGGATCTGGTGCTCACGGCGGTGGGTTCGCGCCTTGCCCTGAAGATTCCCGGAAGGCCCTCTCCTCTGCAGGTTCGGGGTTATCTGCCCCTCTCCGCTCTCGCGCTGGCTTCGGGCCAGGAGGTTCAGGCTCTTCCAATCCGGGGACACGCCTGGTGGGCGCGTCCGGGGCTGGGAGGGGGGCCGGCGGGGGAGGTTCCGCTGCCCTTGGAGTGGGAGTCGTCCCAGGGAGTCTGGGGTTTTGCGGGAAGGCAGGCCGTCCGGCAGGGGGCCAGGGAGTCAGGCGTCGAGGTGACCCTGGTCTTCCCGGGCAGCCCCGCCGACCGGATGGGATTGCGTCCCGGCGACGTGGTGGTCGCGGGGGCCGGAGGACGGATCCGGAACCCGGAGGATCTGGCGGCTCGCCTCCTGGGACGCCAGGAGGCCACGCTCTACGTGTCCCGCTGGCCCCTCATCTGGAGGGGGACCCTTCAGGCCGCGCCTGGGGCGGGAGCTACCGGTGCTCGAATGCCGGGGGATGGAACTTGATCGGCATGATCGCGTAGCAGTGCACGCCGGGTGCGGTCCATTGCGCCATCGACGCGAAATAGTCCAGGACTTCGCGGATCTGAGGGTCGTAGGGGGCCTTCAGGACCCGGACGTTGAGGATCTTGCCCGACGGGTCCAGCTCGTATTCATACTCCGCCTCGATGCCCCCGGGCCGGGAGGGGTGCTGGTTGATTTGCCACCCCGTGTTCTGGGACATCACCTCGAGGTTCAGAGGCCGGGTCTCGTCGGGGACGGCACCGGCCAGATTCACGCGGTTCACGTGACAGCCGTTGCAGTCGATGATTCCCGCGCGCAGGATGTCCTCGGTGGAGGCGTTGGCAGACACCATGGCCTGCCCGCCGTCGCCGTCTCCTCCGGTTCCCCCAGGACCATTGCCGCCGGTGCCAGTGCCCCCGTGGATGCCATCAGGATCCCCGAAGGCCGTCCCGCGATCCGGGTCGCCGTCGATCGACTTGCCGCGCAGGACCGAAGAGTTCGGGTTCACCGCCGCGGGGCGTCGGTTCTTGGGAAGGTTCATCCGCAGGGACTTGGGCGCAGGCGCCGGGTCCCCACCCACGCCGGGCCGGGTCCCCTTGTGACCCGGGCGAAGTACCGGGATCTTGGGCGGGGGCGGCGGGGGCACCTTCAGCCGCGGCAGGGTCGCCGCCTTCGGCTTGTCCGGCAACTTGATGTCGCTGACCACGTCGACCTTGGCGATGACGCGGACCTTCTCGGGCTTCTCCTGCGAGGTGCCGCTCAGGGCCAGGAGGATCAGCCCGTGCAGCATGACGGACAGGATCAGCGTCGCTTTGATGACGTTCGCGGTGGGCTGTGAAGCTACAAGCATGGCCTTGTCATTATAGCAAACGGTTGGGGGACGCTGAAGGGTGGCCGGGCGGTGGAATCCGATCGAGAGCTCCGCTCTGTCGCCGGGAAAGAGAACAGCCCTCGACGGTCGGGGGGGGGGCACCCGTCGAGGGCTGAGACTGACTTCTCTTTGGAGGCTCGGCTTGTCGCGTCGCCTGAACACAGAATACCTTCCGGGGGCTGGGCGCAACAGGTAGGATCGTCCCGATCCCGACTGGGAGGATCCTACCAGTTTGAGATTCGAGGGGGGCCTCTGTCCGGTCGGCCAGGCCAGGACCTGCTTCGGGAGCTGGCGATGTGGCCTGTCTCAGAAGAGGCTGCGGAAGTTCTCGTCCTCCACCCGCCAGCGGCCCGACTGGCGAACCAGCGTGTAGTCGATCTCGTAGAACTCGAAGTGGCCCTCGGAGCGCCCGGCCTGCCTGTCGCCTGCCGGAGCGGGCCAGACCTGGCCTCCCCAGACCAGTTCGGCCCTTTGGCCCTGGACGCTCTGCCGGAGCAGGCGTCCCTGCTTGCGGGGGAAGAGGTCGTTCCGAAACGGCAGCGGACCGGCTTTGGGCTTCAGGAAGCGCTTCTGGATGAAGCCTCTGGAGAGGAACGGCCAGCGCCGCTGCAGTGCTTCCACGTCACCCGGGTGGGGCCCGGGTCCGGGCTCGAAGAGGAGATACTCGTCCAAGGTTGCCAGGAGCGAGCCCGGTTCGGCCCGCACGCGCACCTCGACGGCCGAGCCGAAGCCCGTCTCGCCAGCAGACCTTGGCTGAGGGCCGTCGGGCATGAATCGGACTCGGACGGGCAGGCCCTCGCCGGGTCGAAGCCCCCCGTAACGCGTCGTCGGGGACAACCAGAAGATCCGCGTCCGGCCATCCTGGGCGCGGACCGTCAAGGTCTGGGACCGGCTGCCGGTCCCGACGTCCTGGACGATCCCGTCAAAGGCCTGGGGCCGGGCCTGAGCGGGAGGAAGTCCGAGCAGGAGCAGCAGGGCCACCAGCCCCAGCGCCAGGCCGCCTCGGCCGAGCCTCGCCCCCCTACCCATCCGGGTTGAGCTGCCAGAAGCGGAAGTTCAGCAGCGCCGCGAAGCTGGTCCACAGGAAGTAGGGGGCCTGCAGCAGCGCCGCCTGCTGCGAGACCGGCCACAGGGCCGTGAGCATGGCCGCCACCGAACCCAGCAGGGCCGTGGCCAGGATCATCCCGCCGCCGGGCGAGCGCAGGCCAAAGAACGCTGCCGACCAGCACAGGTTCAAGGAGAGCTGCAGCAGGAAGGTGGCCGTGACCGCGGGGATCTCGTCCAGCGTGCGGCCCTGCCAGGCCAAGAAGAACGAGACCGCCATCAGCGTGTAGAGGACCGTCCAGACGGGGCGGAAGACCCAGGCCGGAGGGGCGAAGGCCGGCTTGCGGAGCTGCCGATACCAGTCCGGCAGGGCCGGCAGGGTGATCAGCGCCCCCACGGCGCCCACGCCGTAGCACAGGATCAGGACGACGAAGAACTTCCACAGCTCGTCAGACATCGGGGACTCCTCCTCCCGCCGCCCACCCCGTCGGCCCCAGGCCCCCAAGGACGGCACCTGCAAGTTCGATTCTGACCCCGGCCGGGCACCTCCTCCGTCCTCGCGGAGGAGGGGAGGCGGGGGGAGTGGCAGGACCTGAGGGGCCCGAATCCAAGAGAGTGTCCGTGACCGCACCTTCGCAGGCCCCGACCATTTATCGCCACAAGACCGCCATCCGGCGCGCAGGGCCATCCCTGCCCACGAAGCCAGCCTTCAGGTCCCCCGTTCCGATCCGCGTCGGCGGGTGTATCTGCATGCATGTCTCGTCTGTGGAGCGAACCGTCGCGCCGGGCTTCCCGTGCCCACCTGGCGCTGCCGGGCCTGCGTGGAGTCAGGGAGGCCTGGGAGGATGAACATTCGTCGCCTGGAGGAACCGTGAAACCCTGCATCTTCTGTCATCCCGACCCCTCCCGGGTCCTCTTCGAAGACGATCTGGTCGTGGCCCTGTGGGATGCCTTCGCCGTTTCTCCCGGCCACGCCCTGATCGTGCCCCGACGGCATGTGCCCGACTGGTGGCATGCCACCCCTGACGAGCGCCAGGCTTTGACCGAGGCCACGCTCCAGGTTCGGAGGGTCATCGAGGAACGTCACTCCCCTGAAGGGTACAACCTGGGCGTGAACATCGGTGGCGCCGGAGGGCAGACGGTCTTCCACCTCCACCTCCACGTCATTCCGCGTTACGCAGGGGATGTTCCCCAACCTCGAGGGGGAGTCCGATGGGTCCTGCCGGAGAAGGCAGATTACTTGCGGGGTTCTGAGGCTGCCTTGCCCGAGGTCGTCTCCGAGCCAGCCCAGACCGTCCGAGAGGTCCTGGAGACCTTCCACCGTGTCCAGTCCAGGTATCTCGACTTCGGCGCCTGTGACACCGAGCCCGAGCGCGTCGCGCAGACCTACTTGGCCCAAGCCGTGGGCCTGGACCACGGCCCTCCCCGATTGCCCTGCAGCGTGCATGACTGGGACCTGTACGAAATCGCCGGTGCGGATCTGGCCGCCTCCGCCCTGACCGAGGCCCTCCAAGAGGCGGAGACTGCACTGAAGGGCTTGTTGGGGCGAGACCCGAGGGGGACCTTGCACGAGCTTCGGGACAGGCTCTGGAGGCTGTAGGTGCGAAGGAGGGGGGGGTGGCATGGAACCCTGCCCCCTGCAAGGCACCATCTCCCTGGAGGGGGCATCTGACCCAGGTGGCAGGAGGGCCGACAGGCCTGGCAGGCCAGCATGCTCAGGCACCTGGAGCCAGGAGCGAGGCGAAGTCCTGCTCCGTGATCTCCACGGCCACACTCCTCTCGCGGAAGTAATCCTTCAGGTCCTCGACCATCTGCGCGCGGACCTTTTGTTTGTCTGGAGCCTCCAACCGGCTCCACAGGAACGGGTCGAAGGCCAGGTAGTTCAGGTCCTTGCAGTGGTACATGAAGCGCTTGCGTTCGAACTTCTCGAAGGGGTTCTGCAGGAGGCTGCGCTGGACCGCCGCGGGGTCGGCCAGGAACTCCGGCCGGTTGTAGGGATTGGCGCCAGCCTCGCAACGCCCGTGCTGATCCAGCAGGGTCCGGTAGAACCCGGCATAGGTGCCGACCAGGTCCGGCAGGGCCGCCTCGCCCCGGTCGTTGGCGTGCTTCAGGAAGCTGAGCAGGAAGACGATCTTGTAGGAGAAGGTGTAGTCCCGCTGCTCAAGCAGTTCGAAGAAGTCCTCGCGGCGAGTCTCTTCGTCGTGCTCCTTCAGCCCGAGATCCTGGCGGATTGAGGGCAGGCGTGCCGGCTCAAACAGCCTGATCTCCCGGCGGCCGAAGCTGAAGACCTGGTCGGGCGGGATCTTCCCTTGCTTGACCCACCGGGTGACCGTGCCTGTCGAAACGAAGAGCTCCCGGGCCAACTGTTCCTCGTTCAGGAGGTGGCCGTAGGCGTTCTCGTAGTTGAAGACGTTGATCTCCTCGATGGCCCGGACTCCCTCATACAGTCCGTCCAGGATCTCCAACTCGCCCAGGGGCAGGCGCTCCGAGACGACCTCAGACATCAGGACGTTGGCAAAGGGCTGGTACCAGCCAACTCCCAGCACGGCGTGCAGGGAGAGGGGTTGCAGCCGGGTGGCGTAATTGTCCACCACGTCGACCACGTACAGGGCTTCCTTCCCCTCGCAAAGGCGGGTGCCGCGACCCAGTTGCTGCGTGTAGAGGACCTGCGAGAAGGTCGGGCGGGCCATGACGACGATGCTGGTCTGGGGAGAATCCCAGCCCTCCGTCAAGAGGTCGCATGCGCAGAGGAATCGCAGCTTGCCCTTCCTGTAGGCCTCCAGGGCCTGCTGAGCCCTGGAGGGATCGGCCCCGCTCACCGCCTGGGCAGGGATGCCGTGACGGTTGAGGGCCTTGGCCACCCTCTCGGCGTGCTGGAGGCTGACGCAGAAGACGACCCCCTGCTTGGCTGCGAAGGCGCCACCGAAGTACTTCACCAGCACATTGACGATGAGCTGGTCCCGGGACGGGACGACCAGCGTTCTCTGCAGGTCGCTCTTGACGTAGTCCCGGCCGTTGAACCGAACTTCGGACAGATCGATGTTGCTCTTGACCCGGAAGCAGCGGATGGGGGCCACCAGGCCGCGCAGAATGGCGTCCTTGAGGGATAGCACCGACTCGTATTCCCCGAACAGGTCCTCCAGCTTCTTCTGGTCCAGTCGGTCTGGCGTCGCGGTGACGCCCAGCAGGTTCGCCGGGTTGAAGTATTCCAGGACCGCCCTCAGGCCCGCAGCAGGTGCGTGTTGAGCCTCATCCACGACGATGTAGCCGAATTCTTCACGGTCGCATTCGTGGTAGTGACGAAGCATGAAGGCGCTGGTCTGGACGCACACATCGTAGTCCGTCCGGTGGCCGAAGTCGTCCGAGCAGCGTATCCCAGGCAGCCTTTCCCGGAAGCGTTCCAGGGTCTGCTCGCGCAGGGCTCGGCTGGGCACGATGACCAGGGCGCGGAGGGCGGGGGTCAACTCCTTCAGGCGTCGGAAATCCTCCAGGAAGATCTCCGTCTTGCCGGTTCCGGTGGGTTGAACGACCAGGACGGCGTTGCGCCCCTCCCGCCGAAGCTCTGAGATGTATTCCAGGGCGTCCTCCTGGTGCTCCAGGAGGGAGAACGTCTCCACGGCCCGACCCAGCTTGACCAGGCTCTTGTGCAGGAAGGCCTCGGACGGCCCGAGGAATCGCCGGAGCTCGTCGAGGAAGCGGGTCCGGTCGGCCATTCCAGCCAGCGACCACCGGAAGACCTTGAAGCCGTCTGCGAAGAGGGAGTTCTGCTTGAAGAGCTGGGAGCGGTACCGGGCCGCGCCGATGGCCCGCGGGTGGTGGTAGGTCTCGCCGTTCAACTCGATGGCGAAGTTGCCGTTCCGGGTGACCAGCGCGAAGTCCAGGTACCTCCGCTTCCACTCGTAGTCCACGTAGCCGAACTGGAAGTGCAGCGCGTCCCTGTGGACCGCGCCGAACGCCTCGAGGAAGCCGTCTTCGAAGAGGCCCTCGGGCGGGGTGGGGTCGATATCCTGCTCGGTGCGGTTGGGGCCGAAGGACAGGACCTTCTCCCGGTCCTGCTCGCCCTCGCAGAACATCTGCAGTTCCTGCAGGAGGGTCTCGAGATCCCCTCCCTCCAGGCAGAGGAACCGGAAGAGGCGGTCGTATTTGGCGGCCAGGGCGTTCTGGTGGGCCGTGTAGTCGACATAGTGGAAGTCCTGGAGGGTCAGGATCGGCGGAAGATCCACGATCAGGCACGTGGAGCACGAAGGGTGGTCATACACGATTCCCGTGCGCAGGGTTTCCACCCGGCGGTAACCACGGGAAGCGAGGCTTCGGGTCAGCAGGTCGACGTCAAGCATTCTTGTTCTTCCGCAGGTCCTGGACCCCGAGGAGGGGAGCGTAGAGGCTGTCGAGAGGGAGGGCCGCCATGGTCCCGCCCCTTCCATCGTTGCCCCTCTCGCCCCTGCGGGTTCGGCGTCCTGGATTGAACTTCGTTCACGGGACCTGGCCCCTGTCTTGTTGAACTCCTTCAGCCCCCCCCGCCCTCCTCCGCGAGATCGCCAGAGTGGCGCCCCCCTCAGTCTCTTCCGCCTCGCCTGGATGCCTGATCCGGCGCTTCGTCGAGCCACTCCGCCACCAGCACCCCTTCTTCCAGCACCCAGGTCTGGTCGGGGGCCAGGCGTTCCAGGAACTCGCGGTCGTGGCTCACGGCCAGGATGGCGCCGGGGAAGGCGCCCAGGGCCTCTTCCAGGGCCTCCACGGTGTCCAGGTCCAGGTGGGCGGTGGGTTCGTCCAACACCAGCAGGTCGGGTTCGGCGGCCATCAACAGCGCCAGGGCCACCCGCATCCGCTGTCCGTCGCTCAGGGTGGAAAGCGGCCGCAGGGTCTGGAAGCCCGTCAGCAGGAAGCGGTGCAGGAAGGTGCGGGCCTCTCCCTCCTCCATGGGAGCCACCTCGCGCAGGGCCTCCAGCGCGCTCTTCCGGTCCTGCAGGTTCGCGGCGGTCTGCTCCAGCGAGCCGATCTTCAGGTCCTTGCGCCGCCAGAGCTGGCCCTGCGCGGGAAGCTGGTCTGTCAGCGCCGCCAGCAGGGTGGACTTGCCGGCTCCGTTGGCCCCGACCAGGGCGATCCGCCGGCCCGCCATGATCTCCAGGTCCACCCCGCGCAGGACGGGGCGGGCCTCCCGGCAGACCCGCAGTCCTCGGGCCTTCAGCAGGCAGACCCCGGAAAGTCGGGGAGGGGCCAGGCGCAGGCGCATCCGCTCGGTGCGGCGCGGCTTCTCCTTGCGGTTCTCGTCGGCCAGCATCCGCTGGATCCTTCCCTGGCGGGCCCGGGCCTTGGCCGCCACGCCCTTGGCTACGCCCCGGTAGAAGTCGTTCTGCGAGGTGGCCTCGATCGAGCGGGCGTGGTCGCGCAGGCCCCGGGCCGCCTCCTCGAGGCGTCGGACCCGGCGCTGCTGGTCCTCGAACTCGCGCCAGGCGCGGCGTTCCTCCTCTTGGCGGCGGGCCCGGCAGAAGCTGTAGCTGCCTCCGTACTCGGTCAGCGTCCGGGCGATCGGGTCCAGGGCCAGGGTCCGGCAGGTGGTCCGGTCCAGCAGGCGCCGGTCGTGCGAGACCAGCACCACCGTGGCGGGCGTGCTCTGCAGGAAGCGCTCCAGATGGGCCAGGCCATCCCGGTCCAGGCTGGCCGAGGGCTCGTCCAACAGCAGGACTTCGGCCTGGGCGCCCAGGAGCCGGGCCAGGGCCAGTCGGCTGCGCTCTCCTCCGCTGAGGGTCGAACCGGAACGCTGGGGATCGTCGAGCAGGTCCTCCAGGCCGGTCTCGCGCAGCGGGCCCCGCCAGCGGGCCAGGCGGCTCCACCCGCCCAACTCTTCGAACGCCTCCAGGGCGGCGGCGTACGCGTCCAGTCGGGATTCGGTCAGATCGGCCTCCAACGCGGCCAACCGGCTGGCCGCACGGAAGAAGACCGGGTCGAGGATTTCCCCGACGGAGCCCTCGAGGTCCGGGCCCAGGTAGAGCCGGCGGCAGTCGCCAGGGACCAGGATCGAGCCGGTCTGCGGGACCGACAGGCCGGCCAGGAGGCGCAAGAGCGAACTCTTGCCCGAGCCGTTGGGGCCCACCAGGCCGACCTTGGCGCCTGTCGGCAGGCTGAAGTGGACGTCCTGGAAGAGGGGCTCTTCGGTGAATTGAAGCGAGAGGTTCGAGACCTGAAGCAAAGCGGGCTCCTTCCGTGGGAAGAAGGCCTCGCGGCTCCGGACCCGGGGGCCCTGGAAAGAATCAGGGCCCGGACGAGCCCGGGCCCTGTCGGGAGTCGGCTGGAAAAGACGTCAGCCGATGCGGCGAGGCCGGGCGGTGCGCTTGTGGATCTCGAACATTCGCGGGGACCTCGCTTTCTGGGATGACTGTATCGAGCCCGGGGGGGCCTGTCAAGCCTGGATCGGGAGCGCCTTCCCCTCACCTGGGATTGGGGTGGGAAAATCGTTCCAGGCCTCCGTTGACGAGCCTGGGTGCCATGAGTATACTGGGTCAAGCCCGGGCGGGCTCAGACGAGACGGAGCGTGGCGCAGCCTGGTAGCGCACTTGCTTTGGGAGCAAGGGGTCGCCGGTTCGAATCCGGCCGCTCCGACCAGCGCGCCACCCTCCTCGGCTGGCAGGGAGGGTTCAAGCTGCGCCCATAGCTCAGCGGATAGAGCAACTGCCTTCTAAGCAGTGGGTCGGAGGTTCGATTCCTCCTGGGCGCGCCACAAGCCAGCCCGGGCACAAGTGAAGAGACGGTGAGTGTAGCTCAGTTGGTTAGAGCGACGGTCTGTGGAACCGTAGGTCGTGGGTTCAAGTCCCATCACTCACCCCAACGAAAAGCCCGCCAAATGGTGGGCTTTTCTACGTCCCGGGGTTCGGTGAACCTGCCGGGAGATGGCAGGCGACTCAGTAGGCGTCCTTCCTGGGCTTCACGCGGAAGATGCGCAGGGTCCTGAGGCTGGAATCCCGGAGGAAGAAGATGCGCCAGGATCCCACACGCAGGCGGTATCCTGGCAGGCCATGAAGCTTCTTCACGTCTCCTTCGCCCGTCTCGGCAAGGCGGCGTAGGGCCGCCCGGACCCGTGCCAGGGTTGAGGCGTCCAGGGGCATCAGGTCCTTCTGGGCGGCTCCCGTCCATTCGACCTTCCAGGGTGTCACAGGCGCCCCTCGGAGTCGAGTCGGGTCCAGAGGTCTTCATCGGAGACCAGGTCCCCCTCGCGGGCGGCACCCATGGCCATCTCCAGATCGCGGAGGTCCTCGTCGGTGATCGGCTCGTCGTCCTCCGGCGCGTTGTCCAGGGCCCTGGCCACGGGGTCTTCCTCGGACAACACGGCTTCAACCAGGCGGGCGATCAGGTGGAGGCTGTGGCGGGGAACCTGGTCGACCAGGCGATGGAGATCGGGGTAGTCCATGCGACATTCCCTCCGCAACGTGGTTCGGCTCCTACTTCGTTCCCCGGTCCTCCGAGTCCCTGCGCAGACCCCGTTCTCCGAGGCCAACAGCCACCAGGACAGCCACCCGGAAAACATGGTCTCGCTGGAAGCCCGTAGAATCGGGTGATTTTGCCTGTGCTCAGGCGGTCTGTGGAACCGTAGGTCGTGGGTTCAAGTCCCATCCCTCACCCCAACGCGAAACCCCGAGAAATCGGGTTCTTTTGTTTGGCTGCGGATCTCCGTCATGTTCCCCAGGAGCTTCCTGCGAAGGACTGCGGATGGCGATGCTGGGGCAGGTGGGCGCGGAGGGGGGGCAAGTCAGTGGGCAGAACGTTTGCGCCAGGTGCTCAGGCGGGCCCCCTCGCGTCGCACCCTCTCAGTCGGCCCCGCTTCTCCGTGACGCTCCCTGGGATCTTCCTGCGAAGGTGACGGCGTCGTGCCCGGGGCTGGAAGTCCACGCCGGTGCGACGGTCCTGGCGCCTGGGCTTCTTCCGTCTCAGATCGCAGGACGGAGTCTGGATCGCGTGCTCTGGATCGCGTATGATCCTTGCATAAAGAGCGTACGCGGGAGGTTGTGCATATGTCGCAGAGCCAGCGCATCACCCTCAGCCTGCCGGCCGACCTGGTCGCGTCCGCGCGGGCCGTAAGCGGAGGCAACCTGAGCCGATTCGTCGCCTCGGTCCTGCGCCGCAACCTGGAGCGCCTCCGGCGCCAAGAGCTCCGGAAGGCCCTGACGGCAGGCTATGCCGCCGAGGCCGATCTGGACCTGGCGATTTGCGAGGAATGTCGGCACGTCGACCGCGAGACGGCGGAGCATGCGGAACCCGAGCCGTGAGTGCACACCCCGTCAAGCGCGGGAGCATCTACCTCGCCGACCTGGACCCCGTCGTGGGCAGCGAGCAGGGGGGCCGGCGCCCCGTGCTGGTCTTGCAGAACGACCTGGGCAACCAGTTCAGCCCGGTGACCATCGTGGCCAGTATCACCTCGGCCCCGGCCCGGATCGCCCGACCCACGGACGTTGCCATCAGCCCAGAAGAGTCTGGCCTGCCCCATCCGTCACGGGTCCTGCTGAACCAGATCCGCACCATTGACAAGCGGCGTCTGGAGCGACGCGCCGGACAATTGTCGCGCGAGCGCATGGCCCAGGTGGATGAGGCCCTCAAGATCAGCCTGGGGATCGTCCCGTTGTAGCCAGGTCCGGGGGTGGAGACGGGAAACCAATCCGGTTCCTGCTCCTTCGGGAAAGCTCGCCACCGGCTGGTTTCCGCCAGGATTTGGCGGAAATGCCGCATATTCACTGCGGAAACCGGGCGGTGGGAGGCGGGGCGTCGGGACGCGCGCGGCCCGGTGCGCCTGCAGGCTCCTAGCTGACCGACTCGGCGCTGTAGCGGGCCAGGAGGCCGCTCTGGACGGCGTGGCGGTAGACGCGGGTGAAGACCCATCCGGCCAGCAGCAGGTATCCGCCAGCCAGGGCCAATCCCATCCCCAGGTCGTCCAGGTGGGCTGGTCGGCCTTCCAGCATGGCGCGCAGGCTCTCGAAGACGTAGGACGGGGGCAGGAGCCGGCTGACGACCTGCATCCAGTCCGGCAGGGTGGACAGTGGATAGAAGACCCCGACGAACGGCGAGAGCATGCCGGGGATGGGCCACACGAACCACTCGGCGGGGGGGCCCAGGCGCAGGACCATGGCTGCGCTGAGGATCCCCAGGGCGATCCCGAACATGAAGAGGATCAGCAGGAAGGGGAGCAGCAGCGGGCCATAGGCCAGGAAGGACAGGCCGAAGGCCCCCGTGGCCACCACGACCATGGCCACCAGGCCCAGGGTGCTGGTGGCGATGCTGGTCAGCACCAGGCCGGTCACGTACTCCGAGACCCTCATCGGGGTGGCGAAGAAGTTCAGGAAGTTTCGGGACCAGACGTCCTCGAAGAAGGCCATGGTGACCCCGTGCATGACCCGCCCGAAGAAGTCCCATAGCAGCACGGCTCCAAGCAAGGCCGGAATGAAGTCGAAGCCCGGCGAGGCCAGGGTCGACAGGTACCTGGAGATGAAGCCCCACAAGACCATGTCCACCGCCACCCAGATGAAGAGCGGCAGGACCCTGGACATGCTGCCCCGCAACAGGTAGACCTGCCGCAGCACGACGGCTCCCACCCGGCGGGCCTTCACGTCTCCACCCCCTCCAGGGTCAGGGGCTCGCGGGCCACGGCCACGAACAGGTCGTCCAGCGACTCCTTCCCGTGCTCCTGGGGCAGGGTCCTGGGGTTCCCTTCCAACAGGATCCTCCCTCGCGACAGGAAGAGGACCCGATCGCACACGGCTTCCACCTCATGCATGTTGTGTGAGGTCCACAGGACCCCGCCAGGCCCCTGGTCGGCGAAGTCCCGGATGATCCGGCGGATGTCCCGGGCCGTGGCCGGGTCCAGGGAGGCCGTCGGCTCGTCCAGCAGCAACAGGTGGGGGCGATTCAGCATCGCCTTGGCCAGGCTGACCCGGGTCTGTTCTCCCGAGGACAGCACGCCGCAACGGGTGTCGCCCAGGCCTCGCAGCTCGAAGAGCTCGAGAGCCTCGTCGATCCTTCGGGCCAACCCGTCCACCCCGTAGATCATCCCGAAGATTCGCAGGTTCTGGCGCACCGTGAGGTTTCCGGGAAGGGGCGCGTACACCGCGGCAAAGTTGGTGCGGTCCAGCGCCTGGGAGCGGCGCGAGGCCAGGTCCACGTGGTCGATCCGGATCGAGCCGGAGGTCGGCTGGAGAACCCCCAGGACCATGTTGATCGTCGTGGTCTTGCCGGCACCGTTGGGCCCCAGAAGGCCCACGATTTCCCGTGGACCGACCTGGAAGCTCACCCGGTCCACGGCCTGCAGATCACCATAGGAGCGGCACAACTCGCACACCTCCAGCACGGCCGGGCCGGGTTCCATGGCGGGGAGGGAGGCGGTCACGTCAGGGAATCCGGTAATAGTAGGCCTTGCTTTCAGGGGAGGCGGCGTTGACGTCCTCGATGCGTTCGGGGTCGCCGGGCTGGTAGGTCGCCTTGTGCGAGTTGCCGACCTTGTCAGTCCAGGTGAACTCGGTGCCGGGCTTGACCCAGGTGGCAGGGTGGACGATGCGTTCGCCCGAGCGCTCGAAGACCAGGTCGAAGGAGCCGGTTCCTGCGGGGATGATCACGGTGTAGCCGCTGGAGGCCCGCCAGCGGCCCACCATGTCGGGACCGGCAAAGGCCGGGGCCAGCAGCAGGAGCAGGACGAGGAGGAAGAACCCCTTGCCAATGGTTGAAGGCTTCATGCCCGGCCCTTCGAGGCCTGGCGATGGGCACCTCGCGGGGAGGGACGGCAGTCTGGCGTGGCGGGCCGCCTCACCCTGGTTCTCCTTCATGTTTCGCAGGAACTTCCTGCGAAGGGTGACGGATGCGCCAGGCAGGTGCGCCTGCTCGCACAGAGGGCCAGGCGGGGGCACCGTGGCGCGCCGGGGGCACCTTCATGTCCTTTTCAGCATGCGGTGGTAGAATCGGGCCATGATCCAGAACATCTCCACCAACCCGTTGGCGCCTGCTGCTCCGACCGCGTCGGTGCCCGCTGGAGGCGCACCTGCCGCCGACCAGGCCGCTGCAGCACCCCAGGACGCGGTCAGCCTGACCGGGGCCCAGGCCGCCGGGGCGCCGTCGGCAGAAGGGGGAGGCGTTCCATCCTCCGCCTCCCTCGCTGCCCTGGCCGTCGGGCCGATCCCCGACTTCGCCCCCCTCTCGGGCATCATCACCCACGTCCTGGCCGGCGAGCTGGGTGGCGACATGGTGAACCGGCTCCGCGAACGACTGGGCTCGAGTCTCGAGAGTCGGGGCATCGGCTACCAGGGGCCGCGCGGCGGGTATGGCAGCAGTGGCGGGAACATGGTCTGGATTCGGGACTATTCCCCGACCTACGTGCGCCAGGCGGACGGGACCACCCAGGTCGTCCGCTTCCTCTCGCCCGTCCCCGAGCGCAACAACTACGACGGAGCCACCTACATCCCGGTGAGGGGCCCGTCTCCGGAACACCGCTTCTTCCGCAAGCCCGGCGTGACCACGGGCGGTGGCCAGTGGATGGTGTCGCGGACCGTGCCCCTGGACCACGAACTGGGCAACCAGATCGCCACCGGGCGCCACGTCTTCGTCAGCGAGCGGCTGATCCAGGACAACGCCCAGCCCGGAACCCACCAGATGCAGCAGGCGGGCTACCGTTCGCGCACTGCCGAAGAGACCACCCACGAGCTGGCCTCCGCCTACGGGATGGCAGACGACCAGGTCGTGGTCCTTCCCCGGATGCCCGGTGAGGCCACCGGGCATGTGGACCTCTACATGATGGCCCTCAACCCCGACCGGATCATGATCCCCGAGGTGCGCCAGGAGGCCCTGGACCTTCTGGGGAGTGACCAGGAGAAGCAGTTGGGTGGTCAGGTCCGTTCCTTCCTGGACGAGCGGGCCGAGCAGGTCCGAGGCCTGGGCTACCAGGTCGATCGCCTGCCGATGATGGCTCCGGTCAACGTCGTCACGTTGCCGTCCGGTGACCTGCACGGCGACTTCTACAGTCCCGCCAACTCTCTGTTGCAGAACACCGAGCAGGGCCAGGCGGTGATGGTGCCGACCTTCAACCCCCAGGGTTATTCCGAGCCCTACCAGCAGACCAACCAGCGCTATACCGAAGAGTGGAAGTCCTTCTTCCAGGGCGCGGGCTGGGAACCGCAGGCCGTCGACGCCACCGAGCTGGGCAAGGGGCACGGGCTCTTCCGCTGCATCACCCAGCCCGTCCCGCAGGTCGACTGAGTCGGGACGCACGCAGCACATCGAGCGAAGAGGAATCGGGCCTGGCCCCGGTTCCTCTTCGCTTTGCGCCCGTTCGTGGCCGGCCTGGCCGACCGGACAGCGCGCGCCTGGCCTGCCTGACCGGACAGCGCGCGTCTGCACCGGCACACCTTTTCCCGTCCGAACACGCGTGCCGATGCCGGCCTCCCATGCCGACGCTGAGGATGAATCTCCGATTTTCGAAAAAGGAGATCCACAGTCGGGCTCGACATGCTACAATCTGGAACGCGGTGACGGTCCCGGGGCCTCTTGAGGGCCGGCAGACCGCTCCGGAACGGGCGCCTCTAGCTCAACGGATAGAGCAACAGACTTCGGATCTGTAGGTTGGGGGTTCGAGTCCCTCGAGGCGCGCCACACCTGGGCCGTTAGCTCAGTGGCAGAGCATCTGACTTTTAATCAGGTGGTCGCAGGTTCGAATCCTGCACGGCCCACCACGCAGGAACCCCGTCACGGCGGGGTTTTTGCTATTTCGGGCGGGGAGGTTCCAGCCGGAATTCCTGCTGGTGCCGGGTCTGGTGCCGGTTTCCTGCTCCAGGATGGTGGCGTCGGCTCTGCGATGGTCCGGCGCCAGTTGGGCATGTCGGGCTGCCACGGCGGGGTTTTTGCGTTTTCGGGAGAGGCCCGACCATCCCACGGGCTGCCGGCAGGTCGCGGCAGATTCCGCGAACCCCGCCCGTCTTGACCCCGGCGGCGGGATCGTGTCATCCTGGGCATCATCCTGTCCTCGCGGAGGCCGCCTGGAGTGAACCGAGTCCGCCAGAATCGTCAGCAGAAGGGCTTCTCGCAGGCCGAGCTGGCCCGCAGGGCCCGGATCTCCCGCTCGGGACTGGCGGCCATCGAGCGGGGAGAGCTGGTCCCCTCGGTGCATGCCGCCCTGGCCCTGTCCCGGGCCCTGGGCGCCTCGGTCGAGGAGCTCTTCCTGCCCCTGCCGCCGGAGGCTCCTGTCTGGGCCTGGACGCCCTCGCGGTTGCCTTGTGGCTTCTGGAGGGCGGAGTTCCCCGGCGGGGAGAGGCTCGTCCCCGCGCAGGGTGAGCATCCTGCGTCTCCTGCGTGGGACGGCTGGTTTGATGGGGGGCTGCTCCACTTCCAGGCAGGTCCGCCCCAGCAGACGCTGGTCCTGGCCTGCTGCGATCCGGCGGCCGGCCTGCTGGTGGCGCACCTGGCCCAGGTCGGTGTGCGCCTGGTCGTGCTGCAGCGCTCCAGCGGGGAGGCCCTGGAACTCCTGGCGGCGGGAGCGGTCCACGTGGCCGGCCTGCATCTGGCGGGGGAACATGATTCCAGGGGCAACTCCCATCTGGCTGGACAGCGCCTGGGAGAGGGGTTCCGGCTGCTGCGCGTCGCGCTCTGGGAGGAGGGGGTGGCCTGCCAGCCCGCGGCGGTCGAAGGGGGCCTGACCCGATTGAGCCGCCCGGAGGTTCGTTGGGTCGGGCGCAAGCCGGGTGCCGGAGCCCGCGCCTGCCAGGACCTGGTGCTGGGGGCGGGCCCTGCTCCCGAGAACCTGGCTTCGGATCATTCGGGCGTGGTGGCCGCCATCCGGCAGGGCTGGGCCCAGGCCGGTGTCTGTCCGCGCTACGTGGCGGAGGCCGCCGGGCTGGGTTTCCTCTCGGTCCGGCGCGAGCCCTTTGATCTGTGCCACTCCCAAGACCTGGAGCAGGACCCGCGCCTTCAAGCCCTGTCGGACGCCGTCCGCTGTCGGGCCTTCCAGCAGCGCCTGGGCTGTCTTCCGGGCTACCGGGTCGACGGAGCCGGCGAGGCGGAAGCGGTGGTGACGCGGTGATGAACCACAGGATTGCGGCATTCCTGGTGCTTCTTGGCCTTTTCGTCGGGGGCTGTGCCCGGCAGGATCCCCCGTTGCTCTTCCACGCAGCAGCCGGGCAGCGCTCGGCCCTGGACGAGATCGGGGCGATCTTTGAAGAGCGTCATCCCGGGACTCGGGTGAACTTCTCCTACAAGGGCTCCGGCTACTTCCTTCCCGATCTCGTGCGCTCGCGAGAGGGCGACCTCTACATGCCCGGCGAGGAGTTCTACTTCCTGCAGGCCCGCGAGCGGGGCTTCATCGGGGAATACGACCCGGTCGCCGACGTTCCGGCACACTTCGTGACGGTGCTGATCACTCCCAAGGGAAACCCGGCGGGAATCCGTCGGCTGGAGGACCTGGCCAGGCCGGGGGTCCGGGTCGGCCTGGGCAACCCCAAGTCGTGCGCCATCGGGGTTCGCCAGGAGAAGACCTTGCGCCGGGCGGGAATCCTCGAGGCCGTCCTGGCCAACACCCGCATGAGCGCCAAGTGCATCCCCGAGCTCGGGAACGCGATTCAGCACCGGGGGATCGACGCCACCGTCGTGTGGTCCTCCACGGCTGCGCTGTACCTGCGCGACGTCGAGATCATCCCCCTCGAGCCCCGGCATCGTGCCGTTGTCCGGTTGCCGGTGGGGGTCCTGACGGTCTCGCGGAATCCGGGCCAGGCCCGACTTCTCAAGGACCTGATCCTCTCGCCGGAAGGCCGAAGCATCTTTGAACGCCATGCCTATGCGGTGGACCCCGGGCCCGTCGACGAGGAGGGCTTCTGCACCGGGCCGGGCCCGACGGACCTGCTGATGCAGCGCCTGGTCGAGGCGGCGCGGGTGACCCAGGACCCCACCCTGGAGGTCGACGAGAAGACCCTGGGGCCCCTGGTGGGCGAGGTGCTGCGCCAGCGTGCGTCCAAGTAACTCCCGCTTCACCCCCTTCGACGGGGTCTCCTCGCTCCTGTTGGTCGGGGTGGCGGCCTTCTACCTGCTCTTCCTGGCCAGCACGGCGGTCTACCTGGGATGGGCGGACGCAGCCCATCACCTGGCCCGACCCGTGCTGTGGCAGCGCCTGGGACTGACCCTGTCCACGGCCCTGATCTCGACGGGAGTTGCCATGATCGTGGGAATCCCGGGGGGATATGCGCTGGCCCGCCTGCCTCTGCCAATTCCCCGAGTTCTGGCAACCGTGATCGAGCTGCCGATGATGGTGCCGCCCGCCACGGTCGGGGTCTTCCTGATCGGCGCGGTGGCCACGCCCCCGGTGGCGCCCCTGCTGAAGATCGCCGGGATCAGCCTGGGCCATTCCACGGCCGGGGTGATCCTGTGCCAGGTCGCCGTGACGACCTCGTTCGCGGTGTGCCTGTGTGCGGCGGCCTTCGCCTCGGTCCCCGCCCGGGTCGAGACGGTGGCCCGGACCCTGGGGGCCACCTGGCCCCGGGCGGCCCTGGGCGTCACCCTGCCCGCCGCCCGCAACGCCCTTCTGGGAGCCACGTTGACGGTCTTTGCCCGAGCGGCTGCCGAGTGGGAGGCGGTCATGCTCTTCGTCGGGGCCTCCCGGGGCGCCACCGACGTCCTGCCCTTCGCCGTCTTCCTGGACTGGAACGAGGGCATGATGGGCGGGGTGGTCACCATGAGCCTGATGAGCGTCACGGTGGCCACGCTGGCCTCCCTGGGCGCCAGCCTGGTCCGCAGGTCCTCCCGTGTCGGTTGAGTCGGTCTGGTTTCGCCGGGTGCTTTGGGCGCAACTGGGGGCCCTGGTCCTGGCCGTGTCCTGGCTCTTCGCTTCCAACCTGGACACCCTGTTCCCGGCGGGCGGGCCGTTTGCCGGGGGCATCCTCTCCCGGGCCGACTTCTGGCGCAGCCTGAACCTCTCGGTCCTCTCGGCCACGGCCACGGCCCTGGTTGCCGCAGCCCTGGGGATTCCGGCGGCCTGGGCCCTGAGCCGGCGCGCCCTGGCCTGGCATCGAGGCGCCGACATCCTGCTGGGTGCCATCCTGGCCCTGCCCGCCTCCAGCGTGGGGCTGGCCCTGGTGCTGCTCTTCCAGTATGGTCCCCTGGACTGGTTGCAGGCGTGGCTGGGCGTGCGCGTGATCTACACCCTGCCGGGGATCCTCGTGGCCCAGCTCGTGCTGGCCCTGGCCCTGGGCCTGCAGGCCTGGCGGGCCGCCTTCGAAGCCCTGGACCCGCGTCTGGAGTTGACCGCCCGGACCCTGGGTGCCAACAGCTTCCAGGCCTTCTGGCGGGTGGCCCTGCCGGCTGCTCGACCTGGGATCCTGGCGGGGCTGGTGCTGGCCTGGCTGCGGGCCATGGCCGAGTTCGGGGCCGTCCTGCTCTTCTGCTCGACCTTCCGGGAACTGCCCGCCAGCCGTTTCGGAGAGCTGGCTCGCTGGTTGCACGTGGATCGGGCGGACCTGCTGGCCGTGGCCATGTGGGTGGAGATCGAGTTCGGTCGGGTCGAGGCCGGGATGGGCATGGCCTTCGCCCTGGCCATGACCTGCGCCGCCTGCGTCTATCTGGTGCGCCTCAATGGAGGGAGAATTCGTGGTCACTGAGTCGCCGGTTCGCATGGAGGGGGTGTCGGTGGAGGTGGGCGCCTTCCGCCTGCGGGAGGTCAGCCTGGACGTCCGCCCCGGGGAGTACCTGGTCGTCCTGGGGCCGACCGGCTGCGGCAAGACCGTGTTGCTGGAGACCTTGCTGGGCCTGCACCCGCCGGTGGAGGGGCGGATCCTGCTGGGCGGTCGCGACGCGGCGGGGCGATTGCCGGAGGAGCGGGACCTGGGCTACATCCCCCAGGACTATGCCCTCTTCCCGACCATGACCGTGCGTCGGAACCTGGCCTTCGGCCCCGAGATCCGCGGCTGGTCCCGCCAGCAGGTCTGCTCCCGGGTGGAGGAACTGCTGGAATTGTTGGGCATCGCCCACCTGGCCGAGCGGCACCCCGCCCACCTCAGCGGAGGCGAGAAGCAGCGGGTGGCCATGGGACGGGCCCTGGCCGTGCATCCGCGCACCCTGATCCTGGATGAGCCCCTGTCGGCCCTGGACTCCTCGCGCCGCTCCGAACTGGCCGGAGAACTGCGCGGCTTGCAGCGCCGGCTGGAGGGGAGCTTCCTGCACGTGTGCCACGACCTGGACGAGGCCCTGCACCTGGCCGATCGGATGGCCGTCATGCGGGAAGGCAGGCTGGTCCAGGTCGGGACCCCCGAAGAGGTCCTGATGCGCCCCACCGACGGGTTCGTGGCCCGGTTCACCGGCAACCCCAACGTCTTCACGATCCGTTCGGCATCGCCAAACCAGGTGGTCCTGGAGGACGGCACGGTTCTTGTCTGCAGCGGACCATCCCATGCATCGGCCGTGGCCATCCGCCCCGAGAACCTCACCTTGCTCGCGTCCGAAGAGGAGCCCGAAGGTGCCAGCGTGCTCGAGGGCCGGGTGAAGTCGGTGGTCCGCCGGGCCCTGGCCCTGGAGGTGCAGGTCCTGCGTTCACCCGGCGACACCCGCTGGACCCTGCTGGTCCCCCACGGGCGCCGGATCGCCGCGGGAGACCGGGTCCGCTTCGCGGTCCGGCCCGAGGCGGTCTGGCGCCTGGCCGGAGAGGGCGCGTCCGCGTCCTGAGCCCGAGGACCTGCCGGGGTTTCCGTGCATCGGCTTGTTCATACCTCGGAAAGAACTCTGCCCTCAAATCATGCTTTCATGGGATCATGAAGCCGATCTCTTCAAACCCCGCTCTCTCCGCCGCCCTCCGCTCGGCGGCGCCGCCACCCTCTCCGGACGAGGGCTCGGGCAAACTGCGCGAGGTCGCCGAGAAGACGCTGGAGGTCTCCCACATCGGCGCCGATGTGTTCCGAGCCTTCGCAGACGGTCCTGGGGCCACCGTGCCCCTGGTGGGAGCGGGGGTCCTGGTGGCCGGCCTGGCCCTGCCCATCGGCCTGAGCGAACTGCGCAGTGCCGATCCGGCCCGGCGCCTGGGCGGAGCAGGTCATGTGGCCTTGGGGGCGGCTTCGGTGTTGGAGTCGGCCGCCTTGCTGACGGGGAACCCCGCGGTCTCGAATGCCCTGGCCCAGGCGGCCCGCCCCCTGGTGGCCATTCACGGCCTGGTGGACGTCGCTGAAGGGGTCCGCGATGTGCGTGAGGGCCTGAAGACCGGCAAGAAGTCGCAGGTCGCCGTGGGGGTCCTGCAGACCGGCCTGGGGGTTGGAATGCTGGCCGGGGCTGTGGCCAACCTGGGCGGTCCGGCCACCCAGGCGGTGGGCTTGGGGATCCTGGGCTGCTTCGTGGGGAAGCAGGCCCTGTTGGCAGCCTTCCCCGAGAAGGCGAGCGGCTGACCTCTGGCGGGGGGCGGCATGCTCTGAATCCGGTGCCCCCTCCATCCTGAGGGCCCCCGACCTGGATCGGTGGTTCCGGCCTGGACCCGAACCTTCCTGAACTCCAGGAACCCTTTCTTGAGGACCGAAGCGGGATCTGCCATGCCTCGCAGCGCCCCTTTGAGAGCCTCAACCGCCCGTTTCGGAACCTTTGCCGGGGTCTTCACCCCCAACGTCCTGACCATCCTGGGCATCATCCTCTTCCTGCGGGCGGGTTGGGTGGTGGGCCAGGTGGGCCTGGACGGGGCCCTGAAGATCGTGCTGATGGCCAACGCCATCTCGCTTCTGACCGGGCTGTCGCTGGCGGCCATCGCCACCAGCCTGCGGGTTCGGGCCGGAGGCAACTACTTCATCATCTCGCGAACCCTGGGCCTGGAGATCGGCGGGGCCATCGGGATTCCCCTGTACCTGTCGCAGGCCATTTCGGTGGCCTTCTACCTGATCGGATTCACCGAGGCCCTGCTGGCGGTCTTCCCCACCCTGGACTCCCAGGTGGTGGCCACCGTCGTCACCTTGCTCTTCGGCCTGCTGGCCTGGATCGGGGCCGACGTGGCCCTGAAGATCCAGTTCGTGGTCTTCGGGGTGCTCATGGCCGCCCTGGTCTCGTTCTTCGCGGGGGGCTGGGGCCAGGCAGTGGAGCCGGCGATGGGGCGGGCGCCGGGCAGCCTGGTCGGCTTCTGGGCCGTCTTCGCCGTCTTCTTCCCAGCCGTCACGGGCATCGAGGTCGGCACCAGCATGTCGGGCGACCTCAAGCGTCCCGACGTCAGCATCCCTCGCGGGACGCTGGGCTCGATCCTCTTCACGGCCGTCCTCTACCTGCTGGCGGTCTGGTGGTTCGCCACCCACGCCACCCGTGACCAGCTTCTGGTCGACGGCACGATCATGGCGACGATCTCGCGTTGGCCCTGGCTGATCATGGCCGGAGTCTTCGCTGCCACGCTCTCTTCGGCCCTGGGCAGCATCCTGGCGGCCCCCCGCACCCTGCAGGCCCTGGCCTCCGACCGGGTGGTCCCCGAGGTCCTGGCCAGGCGTCTGGGCAGTCCCACCGAGCCCAGGATGGCGGTCCTGCTGACCACGGCCGTGGCCGTGGGCGTGATCTGGCTGGGCGATCTGAACTTCGTGGCGCCGATCATCACCATGTTCTTCCTCAATACCTACGGCATGACCAACCTGGTGGCGGGCCTGGAAGCCCTGATCGGGAATCCCAGCTTCCGGCCTCGCTTTCGGGTGCCCGGGTTGCTCTCGATGCTGGGGGCCCTGGCCTGCTATGGAGCGATGTTCCTGATCCACCCCTGGGCCACGGTGGCAGCCATCGTGATCAGCTACGGGCTCTTTGCCTGGCTCAGTCAGCGGGCCTTCCGCCAGACCTGGGGGGACGTGCGCAGCGGGCTGTGGTTCAGCCTGGCCCGCCACGCCCTGCTCCACCTCGAGTCCGAGCAGTGGCACGTGCGCAACTGGCGCCCGAACATCCTGGTCTTCACCGGCCAGCCGTACAACCGCGAACACCTGGCCAGGGTGGCCGAGTGGTTGACCACCGGCCGGGGCCTGGTCAGCTTCCTGCAGATCGTGCCGGGAGACCTGGAGGCCACCTGCCGGCGCCGGCTGCATCACCTGGCGGCGCGCCACATCCGGACCTACATCCAGAAGAACGAGCTGTCGGCCTTCGCTGCCAGCGTTCCCGGCTCGGACTTCGCCCGGGCCGCCCTGACGGCCACCGAGGCCCACGGGGTGGGGGGACTGGCGCCCAACGCCGTCCTCCTGGGCATGAGCGAGTCTCCCGAGGGCCTGGCCGCGCAGTTGCAGGTGATCCGCTGGCTGAACCTGGCTGGCAAGACGACCTTGATGCTGAGGTTTGACCGGCAGCGAGGCTGGGGCCGGAAGTCCCGGATCCACGTCTGGTGGGGAGGAAAGGGCGGAAACGCCGGTCTGATGCTGTTGTTGGGGCACCTGGTGCGTCAACACGACGACTGGGCCGGGGCCGAGCTCCATGTCTACCGGGTGATCCGCGACCTCCAAGGAAGCGAACCTGCCCGGCGCCACGTGGAGGCCCTCCTGGAGGAGGTTCGCGTGCGGGCCACCCCGGTGGTCCTGGTGCATCATCCCTCCCAGGGATCGATTCAGGAGGTCATCCGGCAGAACAACGCCGAGGCCGACCTGGTGCTGATGGGGATGCAGGTGCCCGAAGACGGAGCCTTCGACGATTACGGCCGTCGCCTGGGTGAGCTTCTGGCGGGACCGGCGTCGGTGCTGCTGGTGCGCAGCGCCGTGGGCGAGGAGGTGCTCAGCACCGGCTGAAGTCTGCCCAGGCGCTGCCCGAAAGGGGGAGAGGGATCAGAACTTCTCGGGCCAGGCGGCCAGCAGGTTCACGATGCGGTCCTGGGCATCGACGGCGCTGCCGATGCTCTCCAGCTTGTTGAAGAGCATGGCGAAGGCCAGGGTCTGGCCGTTGGCGGTCACCAGATACCCCGACAGCGAAGAGTCTTCCGCCAGGGTGCCGGTCTTGGCCCGCACTCCCAGACCGTTCAGGCGGTAGGAGAGGGTGCCCTGACCTCCGGCGGGGAGGCTCTCGCGGAAGAGGTCGCGCCGAGGATGGGCATGCATGGCCTCCAGGACCCCCACCAGTTGGGCCGGCGTGACCCGGTCCAGCGGCGACAGCCCGCAGCCGTCGAACATCTTCAGGCCTGCCACCGAAATCCCGTGGCGGGTCATGAACTCCTTGACAGCCGCCTCTCCGTTGGCCGCCGTCCCTCGTCCCGAGCGCCTCTCGCCCAGGGCCTTGAAGAGGTGCTGGGCGAAGAGGTTGTCGCTTTCGCGGTTGATCTGCCAGAGGATCTCGGGCAGGGGGACCGACTGGTAGCGGGCGTAGGTGTGCATGCTCGCCAGCAGGGCGGGCTCTCCCACCGGGCGGATCAGGCGGACGCCTCCCTTCTGGGGGATCCCGGCTTCCTTGAGGATCTGCTGGAAGGCTCCCGCGGCGAATCGCGGCGGGTTGCCCACCGTCAGCGAGCGGCGGACCACCTCGCCGGGTCCAGGGGTTCCTCGCACCACGATGGTGTCGCTTCCCTCGGGACGGTCCAGGTAGACCGGTCCTCCCGAGCCCGTCTGGTTGGAGAAGGTCAGTCCCGAGGTGGGAGGCTGGGTCCGGATCCCCTCGGCGCTGACGATCACCTCGACCACGTTGCCGTTCAGCGAGAGCGCGGCCACCGGGGCGGCGTAGCTGTCCAGCCGATAACGCTCCAGCCAGCCTCGGGCCAGGAACTCGCGGTCGAAGGCCGAGTCGTCGGCCACGATGTCGCCCACGACCTGGCGAACCCCCTGCGCCTTCAACTGGCGGGCGAAGAAGGCGAAGGGTTCGGTGGCCGGCTGGCAGTAGGGCGGGGTCAGGGTCGGGTCCCCGCTGCCCTGGAGATACAGGTCGCCGTGGATGACGCCCCGGGCGTCCGGTCGGGGGCCGACCAGGCTGGTCTGGAAGCGGAAGTCGGGCCCCAGGCGATCCAGGGCCACGGCGGTGGTCAGGACCTTCATGTTGGAGGCCGGGACCATGGGGGTGGTGCCCTGGCGGGAATAGAGCACCCGGCCGCTGCCCAGGACCTTGATGTAGACCCCCTGCTGCGAGCCGGGGGTCGCGTTCCCGTCCAGGATGGCGGCGATCTGGCGCTTGAGTTCCACGGCGCTGGCCCGAGGCGCGTTCGGCGAGGCCGAGGCGGCGACGGTCCACAGCAGGGTCAACAGCAGTCCCGCCTGCAGGCGAGCTGCCCAGGGCGAAGAGCCTCGAGGGGAGGAGGGACGGGCCACGGCGATCGATTCCTTTGGTGGGACGCGAGATGACGGCTCCCCGCGATCTGGCCGGGGAGGGCGATCGCGGCGGGGCCGCGCGGATTCTCCGGGCATCCCTTCAACTCCTGGTCTGCGGCCGTTTCGAGGAGGTTTCGACCCGGGCGAGAAGGGGCCTCAGGTGCTCAAGATCCCGAAGGCCTGGCTGGCCTTGTCGGCAGGCCTGTTCAGGAGGCTGCTCTGTCGGACCCGTCGCGTCCTGGGGTTCTGGTTCCATCTGTCCGTGGATGTGGTGCGCGAGTTCATCGAGGACGATTGCTCGTTCCTGGCCGCGGGGATTGCCTTCTATGCGTTCCTGTCGCTCTTCCCGTTGGGGCTTCTGTCGGTCACGGTCCTGGGGTATCTGCTGTCGCTTCCCTGGCTGCACGACCAGGTCGTCCTGGCCTTCTCCCAACTGGATCAGGCCGGGGACGGGGTCGTGACGCCGGACGGCCTGACCTATACCTTGAGGTTGGTTCACTCCTTCCTTCCGGCCCAGAGCCACTGGTTTGAGTCCGAGCTGCAGGTGCTGGCCCAGAACTGGGGCCGCAACGTGCTGGTCAGCCTCCTGCTGGGGCTCTGGTCGGGCCGGCACCTCTTCATGGCGATGGAGTTCAGCCTGCATCGAGCCTGGGACATGCCGATCCGCCGACACCTGGTGACGCGGAGCCTGATGAGCATGGGCTTGATCCTGGTCACCGGCGCCGTGACCCTGGCCCTTCTGGCCTCGTCGGTGTTCATGGCCCTGGTCGAACAGGTCCTCTCGCGCTTCCCGCTGCCGACCTTCCTGGGGTTCTCGTTGGATCAGGCCATGATCTGGGGGTGGGTGACCTCCTGGGTCCTGGTCCCACTCGGGGTCGGCACCATCTTCCTGATGCTGTACCGACTCCTGCCCTCCGAACACGTCCCCCTGGCCTATGCCCTGCCGGGCGCCATCTTCTCGGGGTTGGCATGGCGGCTGGCCAGCAGCCTCTACATCCTGTATGGGGTGTATTTCGGCCGGATCTCGGCGGTCTATGGCTCCATCTGGTACATCGTCGGCCTGATGATGTGGCTGTACGTCGTGGCCTTCGTGTTCCTGGCCGGCGCCGAGATCGTCTACGTGTACACCCATCGCCGGACGACCCGGGAGGTCTCCTGCAACCTCGCTCCCGGGCCGGTGGATTGAGCTCAGTCGGCCTCGTCGGCTTCTTCGGCCTCCTCCTGGCCGGGCTCGCACTTCATGAACTCCCTCAACAGCACGGTGGCATAGCTGCCTGAGGGCAGCTCGAAGCAGAAGACCGGATCGCCCTCCACCTCTTCAATCGTCATGTCCCCCGGATTCAGGCGGATGCGGCGTCGGGTCCCGGTCGCCTTGACCTTGCGGAAATCCTCCAACTTGAGGTTCGCCTCGTCCAGCAGGGCCTGTTCACGCAGGGCCGCCGCCCCCTTCGTCGGCATCAGCTTGTGCCCGAAAAGCGGGCCCATGGGGCTGATCTCGAAGCGGTCCACCCGGGGCTGCTCGGCGGCCGGGTCCTCGGCCAGGAAGACTCCGCCCCGGGGCAGGCGGCCACACACGTCGCCTTCCAGGACCCGGTCGAAGAGGCCGTCGGCCAGGCGGCTCGCCAGGTAGCGGTTGAAGAGATCGGACTGGAACGCGCTGACCATCAACCAGCGCCGCCACATCGGCCCGAAGAGCTTGCCGGAACGGACCCCGTTCTCTCCGATTCGGGCGTTCCGACCCTCGATCCCGAAGCGCTGGGGGCCGTAGAAGTTCGCCAGGCCGCTCCGGCGCAGGGCCTCCAGGATGGCCTGGGCCCGCGTCCGCCACTCGGGGTGGGCCTGGCGCACCCGGATCCGGAACTGGTTCCCCGCCAGGTGGCCCCTGCGCAGCTTGTTCGAATGCCGCCCCAGGACCCGGACGTCAAAGGGGAGCTCCTCCAGGCGGGTCACCTCGGCGCTGGCCGGCACCGAGACTCTCTGCGTGGTCACGGCGCGTCGGTCCTTCAGGCCCCCATAGCCGATCTCCGAGAGGGGCACTTCCAGGGCCTGCGCCAGCGCTCCGGCCATCGCCGGGGTGGTCAGGTCGGTCTTGGTCACTTCCAGGTAGAGGTGTTCTCCCTCGCCTGAAGGTTCGTACGAGGGGACCTCGACGACGACGAAATCCTCCGGCGCGAGGCGCAGGACGCCTCCCAGGCCGGGCAGTCCGGGTGTCACATAGGGCAGCATGGGGAGTGCTGTTCGCACTCGGGGGGGCTGCTCCCTGGCAGAGGAAAAGGGTGTTCCGGCGTCAAACCGGCATGCTGGAAAGCCCGCAGGGCATTGAACGCAGGAGGAACCGATGGCCATTCTCGGCACCCAGTCGCTGACCCACCTGGTGAAGGTCCGATCCGAGACCTGTGGGGCGGTGGACGCGCGCAAGACCCTGTTGGAGCCGTCCCTGGGAGATGCCCTGCAGTCTCGAATCCAGGTGATCTCTCCGCAGATCGACGCTCTGAGAGCCGTGGCCGAGCTGGCTCGCAAGGGGGGATCGATCCTCTTGGCCGGGGCGGCGGGGACCGGTAAGTCGCTGCTCTTGTTCGTGCTGGGACGGGCCCTGTCCAGCCCTTTCCCGGGCGAGGAGTTCAGCGCCCTGTGTGACCGTCTGCAGGACGTCCAACTGGTCCGGGCGCTCGGGGCAGCGCGCAGCAAGGGGCGGCGTTGGCTGGTGGTCCTTCCCGAGGCCAATCCGGGTGAGGATTTCGATGCGGCCGTCCGACGCGCCCTGAACGGTGCGCTCTTCACCCAGGGGCTGGAAGACTTCGCTCCCGAGCCCGGCCGGTTGCGCGACGAGTTCCAGCAGACCGTCGAGCACTTGCGCCAGGTCGGAGGCGTCGAAGGGATCGCCGTCCTCTTCGACGGCATGGGCGAGCTGCTGCAACAAGCCCTGCGGGGTCAGGATTCGCAGGTCGCGGACTTCACCGAGTACTGTCGGAACAGCCGCTTCCCAATTCTGTTTGCGGGCGTCGTGAACCGCGACATGGGGACCTTCCATGTCGATGAAGAGTCCCGGCTGGTCGCCCTCTTCCGGAGGGTCCAGCCCGTCACCCTGCTGGGGCGGGTCGGCGAGTGGGAGGAACTGGTCGGCAAGGTGATCCTCGAACACCCCGACGACGAAGTCTGGCAGGCCGTCCAGGCCCATCCCGACCAGCGTGCGGTTCGCGAGCATCTGGTGCGCATCGGCCTCTACCAGGGAACCAGCGATCATTGGCTGGCCGAGACGGTGATGGTGGGCGCGCATCCCCTCCACCCGGCGGTCCTCTTCGCTTTGCCCCGGGTGGCGCTGCGTCTGGCCTCCAAGGAGAAGACGGCCTTCACCTTCTTCGCCGACGCCACGCCCGGAGGCTTCCTCTACTTCCTGAAGAACTTCGCGGTGACCCAGCCCAACGGGCGCCTCTCGCTGTACACGCTCGATGCCATGTACACCCACTTTGAGAAGGCCCTGGAGCAGGACCCGGCCAACAAGGAGTTCGTCGAGGCCATGCACAAGGCCGTCCAGGCTGCGGGCGACATTCCTCAGGCTCGGCGCTTGCTGCGCACGGTGTTCATGTTCCAACTGGTCGGACACGACCGGTTGCGCTCTCGGGCCGAGGATCTGATCTGGGCGCTGCACCTGGGTGAACGCGAGGTCCGGATCGCCCAGAGAAGCCTGGAGCTGCTGGTCCAGAAGGGCGCGCTGCGCTACTCCGAGGCCAGCGAGGAATTCCTTCTGCCCCTGGAACGTCGACAGATCGACCTGGACGAGGCGTTGGAGAGGACCCGCAACCGGGTCCGTCCTGGTCTGGACCTGCCGGCCATCCTGCAGCGTCACGTCTCGTTGCCCCGACTGCTGGCTTCCCGATTCAATGCCCGCCACGGAACCGATCGCCAGGCCTTCTGCCGCCTCTTCCGGGCCGCCGAGCTGGGCGATCCGTCGGCCTTCCAGGCCGTGGTCGAGGGGTTTTCGCGCCAGGTCCGCCCGTATCGAGGCGACCTGCTGGTGGCCTTCGTGCTGGCCGATACCGAGGAGGAGCTCCAGGCTGTTCGGGACCTGGCCGAGGCCGGGAGCCTGGACCACCCGCGCCTGATCCTGGGCCTGCCCTGTCAGCCGGCCTCCTTCACGCGTGAGGCCCTGGAAGCCAGGGCCTTGGACCGCCTTCGTGCCCTCGAACCGCCCTTCAGCGACCCGACGTCCACCGAGTATCGTCAGGTGACCGCGAGGCTGGAGGCTGCCCGCAGCACCCTGCGCGAGTCCTTCCAGAAATCCTTGCAGCCCGGGGCGATGGTCTTCCGCCACCAGGGCCAGGTCTTCTCAGACCTCGACGTCAAGGCGCTCCAGGACCTGGTGGATCGTGTGATCGGCGAAACCGTCGGCGCTCCTCCCGCGCTCTCCGAGCCGGCGCTGGCTTTCCTTCGTGACCGTGGTCACACGCGTCGGCAGCGCCAGGTGGCCTTGAACCACCTTCTGGCATGTCGCGGCGAACTGACCCTGAGGACCGACGCCGGGGTCACCGGACGGATCCTGAAGGCCGGCCTGGTCGAGACGGGAATCCTGGCCTTGCAGAGCGAGGCCGGGAACTGGACCAGCTTCAACCTGGTCGAACAGATTCCCGAGCAGGGTCCGGGAAGGGCCTTCAACCAGCTTCGCCAGAAGCTGATCGGCGGGGCGGGCGAGGCGCGAACGGTGCCAGGCCTGGACCTGGTCGCGCCCCTCCTCGAGCCGCCCCACAGCCTGACTCCCGCCACCGTCGAGCTGCTGCTGGCCGCGCTCTTCTGGAAGTGGCCCCGGGAGCTGGGCTTGCGTCGGAACTGGCAGCGAGCCCAGGTGGAGGGGCGCCCTGAGCTTCTTGAAGAGGTCGTGCCCTCCGCTGAGGCGCTCTTCGAGATGGTCAGCGCTCCCGAGGATTGGGTGGTCCAGTTCGTGGACGCCGAGCCGTCCCAGAAGTCCTTCCTGGAGGGGATCCTGGAGAACCTCCCCCGGAGGCCCGGGGCCACCTCGTCCCTGTGGACTGCGGCGGGCGAGGCCCTGCTGGCCTGGTTTGAGGCCCTTCCGACTGCGGCTCGCTGGCATGCCCAGGTCGACCCGTCCTTCAAGCCGGTCTGCGATCTGCTGGCGGACTCCGCCTCGGCCGAGGACCTGCGGGAGCTGCTCGAGGTCCGCCTGCCGCGGGCTCTGGGCGCTCCGCCGGTGTTCTCCTGGCAGGCCGAGAGCGAGGACATGCTGGAAGAGCTCATCGGACTGTGCCGCACCCTGGAGGGTCTGGTGGAGGCGCGTCTGGCGCGTCTGGGCGTGGGCCTGGCAGAGGTCTTCGCGGCCCATGCCGGCGGAGACGCGGCCTTGGAGTGGCCCGCTCGGGCCCGCCGCTGGCTGGAGGGAGTGGCCGAAGAACCCGGCCGCACCTTCTGGCGGGAGGAGCTGCGCGTCCTCGGTGAGCAGGTTCGGGAGGTCGACGACCCGATCCAGGCTGCGACGGGGTTGTTGCAGGCCCTGGGTCATCCCCCCTGCGAGCAGTGGCGCCATGACCGGAGCCTGGAGATCCTGGAGGTCTTCCGGGCCCTGCGCGAGGAGGTCGAGTGGGGAGCCTATCGGACCCTGAAGTTCGAGCAGCCGGACCCCGAAGCCTCGGTGCGCAGCCTGGTGCAGCCGGTCCTGAAGAGGGCCGGGCTGCCGGAGGAGGAGCTGGAAGACCTCCTGGTGGCCGAGCTGGAGCAGGCCGACTGGCCCGAGCTGGTGGCGGCCCTGGCTCCGGCGCCGGTCGCCGCTCCGCCGGCCGAAACCGCCAAGGCGGAGTCGGTTGAGGGAGTGCCCCCGGCCAGCGCTGCTGCCTCGGCACCCTCGCGGCACCGCAAGTCTTCCAAGAAGTCGGACTCCTCGGAGGACATGGACGAGCCCACGCTGCAGTGGCTCTGACCCCTCAGTCCTCGCGCAGCAGCGGCCAGGTCGGGTCTCCGGCCTGGCCGGATGCTTCCTGGACCGCCTGAGGATAGGCCTGGCGGGCCGCCGTGAACGGATCCTTCTCACCCTGCATCGCGTGCAGGAAGGCCTGGGTCAGGCCCGGGCCGGCCGAGGGGAGGGCCCCGGCCAGCAGCATCCGGTCGGGGCCAGCCATCCCGTCCAGGAGGGCGCTTCTGGCAGCCCAGTGCTCTGCGGCCGAGCCGGCGGGGGCGGTCCGGGTGTCCAGGACCACCAGCAGTCGGGTTCCCGAAAGCCGGCGGGACCATGCCCTGAGCTCGTCGGCGGTCAACAGACCCTCGTCCGCCGTGGACAGCGAGTCCCCTTCCGGACGGGAGGAACCCGCGTAGTACAGCACCGCACGGTCGCCCGGGTGGGCCCGTCGGGCCAGGTCGTCCAGGGCCTGGAGGATGCTCTCTCGGGTGGCGTCCGGGCCCAGGTGCGAGCGCACCGAGAAGCCCTTCGTGGTCAGGGCCTCGGCCACGGTGCGGGCGTCGTCGGAGGTCTCCGACACCCCCACCACGACGGCCAGCCCTTGGCCCGGCCCACGCCGGGGAGGTCCCTCCAGCAACACCGGACGCTCGGCTCTCAGTCCCGCCTGGTCGGTGACGGCCAGCCAGGCCTGATTCGGGCCGGGTCGCAGGTCCAGGACCAGGTCCAGCTTGAGCTCCTGGCCCTTCAGCGCGGGGGGGCTGCGCCAGAGCTCGGCCTGGTTGAGCTGGACCTGGACTTCGGCCAGGCCTTGGGGGGCACGGACCAGGCCGCGCAGCGGAACGCGGGCCTGTCCGTCCTGGGGAGTCGCCAGTTCGATGCTGGGAACGCTCTGGGGAGGAGTCAGGGCCAGCCGGACCTCCCGGACTTCCTCCATCCTTCCGGCGCAGCGGCCACCCAGGGCCTCGCTGTGCAGCAGGCGCACCTTCAAGCGGGCCCACCCGGCGCCGTCCGGTTCGCCGGCCTCGACGGCCAGGGGTCGGGTCAGTCGGACCATCTCCAGCAGGCCGCGCGGCCCGGGAAGCGAGCGGACCTCCAGGAAGCCCAGGGGGGCGGACCGGGCGATCAGGCGGTCTCCCCGATGGACGCGCAGGCGCGTGTCGGGCCCGGCGGTGACCTCCTCGCTTTCGCCGTCGCCGTCCAGGTCGACCTGGAAGGCCGGGCCCAGGGTGGTGGGTGACTGGCCCAGCGAGTGGAGGGGCGGGCTCTCCAGGTGCACCTCCACCAGACCTTTGGGCGCGGAGGGGGCGTCCATGTGCGATTCCAGCAGCCAACCCAGAAGCTCGTAGCGGGGATGGGCGGCATCCACGCGGAGCGCCGAGTCCGGATCCTCGGGGGCGGCCAGCCGGGCCAGTCGGCCCAGGGCCGTCAGCCAGGCCGCCTCCCGAGCCGAGTCCACAGGGACACCCTCGGGGTGCGGGACCGTCGAGCTGGCGCGGAGGTTCTCGGCGGGGAGCGTTGTGGTGTCCGCCGGGGTGGGCAGCGGAGCCGGGGCCTCGGCGGCACCGGGAGTCCCGGCCAGGGCCAGCAGGAGGGGGAGGACCAGAAACAAGTCGCGAGCACGCATCGTGGCCGCCCCTTCGGGCCTGGGACCCAGGATCCTGGACCTCAGGCTTCAGGCTCCGGGAGTATGGTATGATCCGCCCATGCAGGTGGTCGCCAAGGTGTTGACGGTGCTGGGACAGACGCTGGAACGGGTCCTGACCGGGCGCAGCGAGTTCCGTTTCACCACCTCCGAGTTCCATCAGACCCCCGCGGTGAATGACCCCATCCAGGCCCGGATGGTCCTGAAGGAAGTGCAGTCCGAGCTGGAGCAGAGCTTCGGCCTGAGCTTGCAAGAGCCGGTCCTGCTGAACCTGGAACGCCCTCCCGTGCGCGGATGGAAGGCCGCCGTGGCGACCCCGGAAGCCCACATCGGTCGCTACGTTCCCCGTTGGCTGGGGGAGCGGCGCGTCCATCGGATCATGATCGTCCCCGGTCTGGACCGCCCGCGATTTCGCGCGGTGCTGGCGCACGAACTGGTCCACGCCTGGCAGGCCGAGCAGGGGGTCCTGGGGCGCAGTCGCGGTCTGCGCGAGGGGATGGCCCGCTGGGTCGAGTACCACGTGCTGCTGCGCGCGGGTCGCCACGCCGAGGCCCGCCGCCTGCTCGGGCTGCGCCGCTTCCTGCTGGGACGCTCGTGGCGCAGCATCCTCGATCACGAGCGCCGTCACGGTCGGCAGGCCACCGTGGACTGGTTGCGAACCCTGGACGGGGGAACTCCAGGGGACTCGAGAGGAGGCTGACCTTTGAACGGTGGCCTGGTGGTTGGGGAGGAGCGGCTCTTCTTCGGCCTGGACCTGGTGCGAGGGACGGTCTTCCAGACCGATCCTTCCGGGCGGGTCTCCCGGATGATCGAGTTCGGCTCATCCTCCGAGGCTTCCGGAGTCGGAGGACTGGCCCTGGATGCCCGGGGCTTCCTCTACGTGGCCGATCCGGTGGGTCAGAAGCTGCGCGTCTTCGATCCCGAGGGGGTCAAGTCCCGGGTCATCGGGGAGGAGCGCCGGTTGCATCTGGCCGGAGGGCTGCAACTGGTGGAGCGCGACGGTGTCCTGGAGGACCCCAACGACGTCGCCGTCGACGCCGAGGGCAACGTCTACGTGGCCTGCGGCGAGCAGTTCATCGTGCACGGGCTGCAGAAGTTTTCGGCCCAGGGTCTCCATGTGCTGAGCTTTTCGTCCCTGGGTGAGCCCGGGGGAACCTTCGGAGGACCCCGTGGCCTGGCCCTGGACCCCGATGGGACGCTGTGGCTGTGCGACACCCAGTTCCACCGACTTCAGCGCTTCGGCCAGGGGGGACAGTTCCTGGATGTGATGGGGCCGCCCCGCGATGAGCCCCTGGTTTCGCCCCACGCCGTCGCCGTGCTGCCTGACGGAGACCTCCTGGTGGCCCAGAGCCTGGGTCTGGTCGTGCTGGGGCGGGAGGACGCGCGCCGCCGGCCCTTCACGAATCGACCCCTGGCCCGGGTTTGCGATGTGTGCTGCTGGGCGGGAACCGTCTGGATCCTGGAGAGGGAGATCGGCGGGTTCGGGGTCCGGGTCAGCCGCTTCGACGTGGAGGGGAACTTCCTGGGCGTGGCGGTTTCGGGAATGCGGGACCTGGTCGGCAAGGCCTCGGCGTGGCTGAAGGCGGAGATGGGGCGCAGCCTGCCACATTCCCGGGCCTGGCACCGCCTGGGAGTCCTGCACCACTACGTCCTGCCCGAGAGTTCGTCAAACCTCAAGCACGCCGAACGCTGCTATCGCAAGTCCCTGCAGGCCGAGCCTGCGGGGTTCGAGGTCTGCCTGGATCTGGCGGAGGTCCTCACCCGAAGGGGTCGCCCCCAGGAAGCCATGCGCCTGTACCGGGAATCCCTCGAGAGGCGCCCCGAGGACGAGTCGGTCCGTCTGAGGCTGGCCCTCCTGCTCTGCCGCACGGGAGGCAAGCCGCAGGCCCGCCAGCTTCTGCTGGCCGGGCTGGATCTGAATCCAGAGAGCGATCTGTTGCGAGGCGAGCTGGACCGCCTGGCCTGAGCCGGGCTCAGGTCAGGCGCCAGACCTTTCTGGACCGATCCCCAGCGCCTATTCCTTGGGGCGCACCGCCAGCACCGGGCAGGGAGCATGACGCATGACCTTCTCGGCCACGCTGCCGAAGAGCCAACGCTGGAAGCCGCTGCGCCCGTGGGTGGACATCACGATCAGGTCGATGCCCTGCGACTGGGCGAAATCCAGGATCTCCTTGGCGGCCTCTCCGCTGGCATTGGCCGTCCGGATGGGGACGCCGGAATCCTGGTGGCGGGCCTTCATCTCGTCGAGGTACTCGCGGGTGGTGTCCAGGATGCTCTGCTCGATCTCGGTGTAGGTGGCCGGTGAGACCGGGACCGGGCTGACCATGAGGTGTTCCGGCAGGACGGAGGTCCGGAAGAGGACCACCTGGGCCTCGAAGCGCCGGGCCACCTCCAGGGCGGGGGCCAGGGCTCCCTCCGACAGGGGTGAGCCGTCCAGGGGAACCAGGATCTTGTGGAACATGTCGGTCCTCCTCCGCTGAAGTCTCTTACCGGGACTACCTTCTTCATGTCCGCCCCGTGGGACCTGCAAACCCGACCTTGCAAGCAGGTCTTGTCGTCGGGGGAGGGAAGCGCCTGGGGGAGATGGACGACCTGAAGGCCACGGTGGCAGGACTGGTCGAATCGCTCCAGCCGGATCGGGTCGTCCTGTGCCCGAGTGCGGCGGGGGAAGCCCCGATCGACCTGCTGGTGATCAAGGACACGCGGCTGGGCTTCCTGGCGCGACGCCAGGAGGCCTTGGATCTTCTGCCGGTCGGCTCGCAGGTCGAGGTCCTGGTCTATACCCCCATCGAGCTCGAGGAGATGTGCCGACAGGAGAATCCGTTCGTCATCCGAGCCCTCGAGCAGGGCAAGGAGCTCTACCGCCGCCCGCCCCTGGCCTGAATCCGCCGCCTGGCGTGAGAATCGGGGGCCTCGAGGCGGGCCCGCCTCGGCGGCCGAACGCCGCGGTAGGCTCCGGCCCGGAGGCGTCGAAGTGCGCCGGATGAAGAGATTCTCGCTGCTGCTGTTCCTGCTCGGGCTCTTGATGCTGCCGGCCCGGGCCGACCAGCCGGTCCTGCGCGTCCGGGGAAACACCTGGCCGGGAGGAATCCTGTTCGTCTCGGTCGAGACCGGGCGTTTCACGTCGGGAACCTGGCACTGGGCCGGCCAGTCCGGAGCCCTGACCCGCGCACCCTATGGGCTGCGCACGGGGTTGGCGGTCCCCCTGGACGCCTCGGTGGGGGGCACGGCGACCCTGCGACTGGCCCTGCAGGACGCCGACGGGCAAGCCCTCGAGTTGACCCGGAAGATCCGCGTCGAGAACAAGTGGCGCCCCGTCCAGCATCTGACCATGAGCGCCTCGAACGAGGCCAAGTACACCGATCCCCAGGCCGACCGCGAAGAGGTCCGGGTCCTGGCGGCCCTGCGCGACCTGCAGCCGGGGGCCCGCTGGATGGGGAACTTCCAGGAACCCTCCCAGGGACCGCGCTCGTCGCCCTTCGGGGTGCGTCGGGTGCGCAACGGTCGGACGGCGGGCTTCCATCGGGGCCTGGATTATGCGGACTGGACCGGGGCACCCGTGGTGGCTCCTGCAGGCGGGGTGGTGACGCTGGTGGGCCCGGACTACGTCCTGCTCGGCAACTGCGTGGTGGTCAACCACGGTGAGGGGCTGACCAGCCTGTATCTGCACCTCTCGCGGATCGACGTCCGGGAGGGGCAGGTGGTCCAACCCGGTCAGGTCCTGGGTGCGGTCGGCAACACCGGGGCCTCGATCGGCCCCCACCTGCACTACGCCACCTACTTCCACGGCGAGCCGATCGACCCCGATCTGCTGCGGGCCTTCCCTCGGGAGTGGGCCCCCGAGGCGCGCTAGAAGTTTCCACCCTCCGAGGGGTCACCCCGTCGAGGGAGAAGTCCCAGGGATGCCAGGCCTGTGCGCTCGTCACCCCCGGGGGGTGATCTACGAGCACCTGATCCTGTTCGCGGCCTTCGGCGTCGTCTGGGCGATCGTCGCTCCGCGCGTGTCGGGCAGTCCTTGGGGCCTGGTGGCCGGGCAGGCTGCCGGCCTGGCCCTGACCGCCTGGGTCTGCTGGAGCCTGTTCCCGGAGGGCGCCAGGCGCCCCCGGGTCGTCGCCGTCGCGGTCTATCTGGCCCTGGCGGCCGTCTCCACGGCGTATGCCCTGCAAGTCCCGTGGATTCCGGTGGCCCTCCACGATGCCGAGATGGCCCGGATGACGGGGCTGGTCGCTCCCGTCCTCCAACCCGTCCTGTCCTTCGAGGCAGGGAAGCGGGCCATCGGGGAGGGGTAGTCGGGGGTGGGCGGCCGGCTGGAGGGCGCCGACTATGCGCGCTCTCTCCACTCCGAGTCGAGGAGGGCGTAGACCAGGTCGTCGGCCCATTCGCCCTTGAACCACAGGCTCTGGCGGAAGTGCGCCTCGCGCCGCATCCCCACGCGCTCCAGAAGGGCCACCGAGGGCCCGTTCCGAGGATCGACCGAGGCGAAGACGCGATGCCTGGACCGGGTCGTGAACAGGTGGTCGAGCAGCCCGAGAAGGGCTTCCCTGGCCAGCCCCTGTCCTTGGAATTCGGGAG